>Ga0255086_1000342_pt1 | contig 16172 bp, 9 predicted proteins | sample Colum_Cont_RepC__FD_188438 | JGI IMG/M metagenome (GOLD analysis project Ga0255086, IMG submission 188438) | Freshwater microbial communities from Columbia River, Oregon, United States - Colum_Cont_RepC_8d | ecosystem: Environmental > Aquatic > Freshwater > River | place: USA: Oregon | collected... | reverse complement strand
ATCAACGCCATCCTGGTGGCCTACATGACGGAGTTCCTCCGTTTTGGCGATGCCCAGGCCGCCACCTGGCAGGCGCTTTTCAAATCGGGTGCGTATTTCTTCCCGCTGCTGGGCGCGATTGTTTCGGATGTGTTCCTCGCCAAGTTCCGCACCATCATCAGTTTCTCGATGGTCTATGTCGCGGGCTGTTTCGTAATTGCCTTCGGCAGCGGCGAGACCTCGCTGGTGCTGGGCATGTTCCTGGTCGCCTTCGGCACCGGCGGCATCAAGCCCTGCGTCTCCACCAACGTCGGCGACCAGTTCACCAGCGCCAATGCGCATCTCATCGAGCGCGCCTTCAGCTACTTCTATATCGCCATCAACGCCGGTTCGTCGATCTCGATCTATTTCTGCCCTGAGCTGCTCGCCAGCCCCGAGTACGGCCCCAAGTACGCCTTCGGCCTGCCAGGCGCGATGATGGCCTTTGCCACGCTGGTGTTCTGGATGGGCCGCAAGAAGTTCGCGGTGGTGCCCGCCGCCATGCCCTCTCCGGGCCTTGCGCTGGTCGCGTTCTTTGCGGTGTTCTTCGCCGTGCTGGCCTTTACCGGCTTCGTGTTTATGGCCAGCCGCGAGTCGGCGCTGCTCAAACCCTTCGCCATCCTGATCGCCACGTTCACACTGCTCGGCACGCTCGCGGGCGTGGCGGTGCTGTTCCTCAAAACCAGCCTCAACGCAAAGCTGCCGGTAGAACTGCGCAGCTGGCTGGAGCGCTCGCTCACGGGTGATGGCCTGCGCATCGTCGGCAAGCTGCTGGGGCTTTATCTGTTCATCGCCTTCTTCTGGTCGCTGTGGGATCAGAGCAATGGCAACAGCTGGACCATCCAGGCGCAGAGCGCGCTGATGGACAAGCGCCTGTTCGGCTTCCTCGAAGGCATCCCGATGTTTGCCGGGCTGGCCAGCTACGAGATGCTGCCCGCGCAGGTGCAGGTGGTGAACGGCCTGTTCATCCTGCTGCTGGTGCCGGTGTTCACCTTCGCCATCTACCCGCTGCTCGGCAAGTTCTTCGAGGTCACCCCGCTGCGCAAGATCGGCATGGGCTTCTTCGTGGTGGCCGCCTCGTTCATCATCGTGGCGTGGATCGAGCAGCGCATCCAGAACGGTTTCACCGTCAGCATGTGGTGGCAGATCAGCGCCTATGCCGTGCTCACCGCCGCCGAAATCCTGGTGTCGATCACCGCCCTCGAATACAGCTACAAGCAGGCGCCGCTCTACATGAAGAGCTTCATCATGGCCTTGTTCCTGCTCTCCACCAGCGTCGGCAATGCCTTCACCGCCGCCGTCAACACCATCATGGTCAAGCCGCTCACCGCCACGGCGGTGGAAGTGGGCGAGACCACCTGGGTGACGCTCGAAGGGGCGAAGGATTTCGTCACCGGCCAGAAGATCGACTTCGGCGGCGACACCGGCGTGCAGGTGCTGCTAGCCGATGGCAAGACCGAAACCCTCGCCGGCACCTATCTGGTGGGCGAGGTCGACGCCGCAGGCAACCGCCTGCGCCTGCTGGACAAGGTCTACCGCCAGCCCGTGAAGACCACCGGCAGCTTCGTCGCCGCCAATGCCGAGGTGTCGACCTACGCCTTGGTCGGGCCGATGTATTTCCTGTTCTTCTCGGCGCTGATGGCCGCAGCGGCGGTGCTCTACATCTTCTACGCACTGTGGTTCAAGGAAACCACCTTCGTGCGGCAGGATGAAAACACTGCCACGGCCTAGCATGACCTGGGCGCGATAAAATCGCGCCCATGCTCGAAGCCACCGCCGAAATCCCCGTCGCTTTCCCCGCCCTGCATCGCAGGGTGGAGAAAGCGCGTACCGAATCCAACAAGCTGGCCAAACGCCTGCGCCGCGACGTCGGCAAGGCGATCATGGATTACGGAATGATCGGCGAGGGCGACCGGGTGATGGTGTGCCTCTCCGGTGGCAAGGACAGCTACACCATGCTCGACATGCTGCTGCAATTGCAGGCCAAGGCGCCGGTGCGCTTCGAGCTGCACGCGGTCAACCTCGACCAGAAGCAGCCGGGGTTCCCGGAACACGTGCTGCCGGAGTATCTCAAGAGCAAGGGCGTGCCGTTCACCATCCTGGAGCAGGACACCTACTCGGTGGTGAAGCGCAACATCCCGGAAGGCAAGACCATGTGCTCGTTGTGCTCGCGGCTCAGGCGCGGCGCGCTTTACACCTTTGCGAAAGAGCAGGGCTTCACCCGCATCGCGCTGGGCCATCACCGCGACGACATCGTCAACACGTTTTTTCTCAACCTGTTCTTTGGCGGCAAGCTCTCGGCCATGCCGCCCAAGCTCTTGAGCGATGACGGCGCCAACGTGGTGATCCGCCCGCTGGCCTACTGCCGCGAGGCTGATCTCGCCGAATACGCCGAGCAACAGGCCTTCCCGATCATCCCCTGCACGCTCTGCGGCAGCCAGGAAAACCTGCAACGCGTGCAGGTGAAAAAAATGCTGTTGCAATGGGAGCGCGAATGGCCGGGCCGCACCGAGACCATCTTCCGCGCGCTCTCCAACGTCGCCCCCAGCCAGCTCGCCGACCCGAAGCTGTTTGACTTTGCCGCCCTCGGCGGCGGCCTGCCGGGCATGGCGGACTGGCTGATGCCCGAACGTGAATCTGCAGCAGACTGAACGCACTGAGCACGGCACCTGTCCGACAATGTGCCGATGACCTTCGCCCCCCGCCACTGTCTGTTGCTCGCGCTGCTCTGCATCAGTGCTGCGCGAGCGCAGGCACCAGCGGACGAGACCGAGGCGCCGCCGCGCGTGACCGTGGACTTCCGCATCGAAGGCCTCGACGAGCCGGAACTCAGCAATGCCTACAACTGGCTGGGCTATGTGGCCGAAGACCAGCGCGGGCGACTCGACTACGCGCGTCTGAAAACCCTGCACGACGGGGCTGAGAAGAGCATCGAAAAAGCGCTGCAACCGTACGGGTATTACGCGCCGAAAATCGATAGCGAACTGCGCGGTGGCCCCAGGGATTACTTCGCGCGGTATCGCGTCACGCCGGGCACGCCGGTGCGCTGGGCCGCACCGGAGATCACCGTCACCGGCGCAGGCAACGCGTTGCAGAGCGAGATCGCAGCACTCGCCCCGAAACTCGACCGGCGGTTGCGGCACACCGAGTACGACGCCTTCAAGACCCGCGCGCTGAACCTGCTGCGCGAAGCCGGTTATCTCGATGTGCGCGCCAGCCGCACCGAGCTGCGCATCGACGCCGCCCGCCACGTCGCCGTCGCCGTGCTGGCGTTCGACACCGGCCCGCAGTGGCGATTTGGCGAGGCACGCTTCACAGGCTCTGCCAGCATCCGCGAGTCGGTGCTGCGCCGTTATTTGCGCTTCAAGACCGGTGCCTCGTTTTCGCCGCAGGCGCTGCTCGACACCCAGTTCGCGCTGGATGATCTCGACTACTTCAGTCAGGTCGAGCTCACGCCGCTGCGTGACGCGGCCGAAGGTGATCGCATTCCGATACAGATTGCGCTCACCGACAGCAAGTCGCGACGCGATGACTTTGGCCTGGGTTATGGCACCGACACCGGCGCGCGCGTGACGGCCGCCACCGAGTTCCGCCGCCTCAACACACGCGGCCACAAGCTCAGGCTGGCCGTGCGGGCCTCGGAGAAAATCTCTGGCGCCTCCAGCGAATACCGCATCCCCATTGGCTCGGTGCCGGCGGAGTTCCTGAGCTTGTCCGGCGCTGCCGAGCAGGACAACCTCGCCTACGGCAGCTCACGCGACTACCGCCTGGGCGCGGCCATCAACCGCACGCTGGGCCAGTGGAAAAGCGTCTACTACCTGCGCCTGCATCGCAGCCTGTTCGATTTCACAGAAGGCGAGGACAGCAGCGCCTCGCTGCTCACGCCGGGCATCACCTTTTCGCGCCAGTGGCTGGATGACCCCGCCTATGCACGTCTTGGCTTGAGCCTGCTGGTAGACACCCACGGCGCTCGGCATGGCTTGTTTTCCGATGTGACCTTTCTGCAACTGCGCAGCGTGCTCAAAGGCGCGCTGCCACTGGGTCGCAAGGGACGGCTCTTGGGCCGTGTGGAGTTCGGCGCCACCTCGGTGAGCGGCTTCACCGACCTGCCGCCGGACGAGCGCTTTTTTGCCGGTGGCGACCAGTCGGTGCGCGGCTATGCCTATCAGTCCATTGGTGCGGGCAGCGATGACAACGGCGGCACCATCGGCGGCCGCTATCTGAATGTGTTCAGCATCGAGGCCGAGCACAACATCATCGGCAGCTGGGGCGCGGCCGTGTTTGCCGATGCCGGCGGCATCAGCGACACCCCCAACCCGCGCCTCGAATATGGTCTTGGCGGCGGTGCCCGCTACCGCGCGCCGTTCGGCTCCGTGCAGATCGACCTCGCACATCCGCTCAAGAAAGACGAACCGCCGGTGCGGCTGCACATCGGCGTGCGGGTGGGCCTGTGAACATACTCATGCGTCTGATCGCGTTACTGGCTGGCTTGATTGCAGGCCTAGGGCGAATGAGCCTGCTGTTGTCCACCGCCTTGGTGCTCATGCTCTGGGGGCTGGGCACACGTGGGCTACCGCTGACCGTGGATCTTGCCAAGGCACTCTCCGGTGAACGTATTGTGGTGGCCCACGCAGAAGGCGGCTGGTTTGGCCCGATGTACCTGGAGGGCGTAGTGGTCAATACGGCAAGCGCCCGCATCGAGATCGATCAAGTGCGCCTCGACTGGTCACCCAGCCTGCTGCTGTTACGCAGCGTGCGGATCGATCAACTTGAGGTCGGCACGCTCAGGGTCATCCTCAAACCAGCGCCGGAAACACCACCCAGGCCGCTGACCCCGAAACTGCCTTTGAGCATCATCGTGGTGGATGCACGTCTGAAGCACTTCACTCTGCAACGCAAGGACAGCACGCTGCTGGCACTGGATGATCTTCGTGCAGCCGCTGGCTGGCGCGGGGATGTGATCACGCTGGATCAACTCGAGCTCCATCACACGCAGGCCGGTGCGGTACAAGCTGCGGCCGAAGTGCAGCTATCGCCTGATGTCATCACCCTGCACCACCTGACCGTCACTGGTCCTGGGTCCCTGTCAGCAAAGGGCCACATCGGCCTTTTGGGTGTTGCTAGCGATATCAGGGCCGAACTGACGAACGCACACTGGCCCTTGCAGGGCCAACCAACGGTTCGCATTCCGCAGCTGCTGGCAACGGCGCAAGGGGTGTTGGATGGCCCCACCCGCAGTCTGGGCCTCACGATCAACGGCGCCCTGCGCGCAGCCGTGGCTGAAAAAGCCCTGGGTTTTGATCTCGACGGTGCATTGCATCTGGGCGCACAGACGCTGCGCATCGAACGCCTGCAACTGATGAGCAGCGATGGCGGTGGCAGCCTCAGCGCCAGCGGCACTGCGGGCTGGCAGCCCGTCTTGCGCATTGATGCCCGCGCCGAACTGAAGGGACTCAACCCCGCCGTGCTGCTGCCGAACTGGCCCGGCGATCTCAACGGGTACATCGAGGCACGCACGACTGGCCGCACGCCAGAGGTGCAGGTGACGGCCGTGCTGAGCGATACCTCGTTGCGCGGATACCCACTGGCACTGGATGCAAAAGCCCTGCTCGCCACCGAGGGCAGCACGCAGCGCCTGCATGTCGATACCTTTAAGCTGCGCAGCGGTAGCGCGCAATTGAATCTATCCGGTGCCTTGTTGCCGAGCCTCGACGCACAGGCCTCGCTGGATGCGGCAGACCTCAAAGCCGTGCTGCCCACCCTGGTGGGAGCCGTGCAACTCCAGCTCAGCGCACGCGGCCCCTGGGCGGCTCCCGCGGTGCAGGCCAAGGGCAGTGCGCAACAAGTGCGCTACAACGAGACGCAGTGGACTGCTGCCGATCTGCGCATCGACTTTCACCCGAAAAAGCCCTCCCGGGCACACATCAATATCGGCGCCGCACAGTTCAAGGGCACCCGGATACACAGCGCCAGCCTGACACTCGATGGCCTGCCGGAGCGACACAGCCTTGTGCTGCAGGCCAGCCTTGCAGAGCCTCAGGCAACGCTGTCGATGAAGCTGTCTGGCGCGATGCAGATGGCCCTGCGCCGCTGGCAGGGCAGCCTGCAAAGCTCATCGTTCACGTTGCCATATGGCCCGGGCTGGCAGCAGCAGTCTCCTGCGGCGCTGATGATATCGACCACACAGCAACGCCTTGAACCCGCCTGCTGGCAAGCCGATGCCGCACGGCTCTGCCTCGATGCCACACTGGCCGCACCGGAAACCCGCCTGGCTTACCGGCTGGAGCAGCTCGATACCTCCGCCTTTGCCGGCCTGCTGCCCAGAGACTGGCTGCTGCAGACCACACTGGCCGGGCGTGGCGAGATCGCGCTGATCGGCAGCATGCCTCAGACGCTCGACCTGCAGCTGACCGCCGGCAGCGGCCGCATTGGCATACCCGGCCTTCCCGCACTGACCTTGCTGCCTTCGACGCTCGAGGTACAGCGCCAGGGTGCACAGTGGATGGCCAGGGGCAGGCTGGGAGTGGATCGTGGAACGCTCGAAATCGAGGCTACGCTGCCGGTTTCCGGCGCCGCCCTCGCCGATCGCCCACTCGGCGGCAGCCTGCAACTGAGCGTACCTGAGCTAGCATGGATCGCCCCGCTACTGCCTGGCGTGCAGGATCTACGGGGCAGTCTTGATGGTCGCTTTGCCATCGCAGGCAGCGGCCGCATCCCCCGCTTGAACGGCGGCCTGTACCTAAGCGATGGCAGTGCACGTCTGCCCGCCGCGGGTTTGGAGCTGAAGCAGCTGCGTGCCGAAGCGGTAAGCAATAACAGCAGCGCGCTCAGTCTGAGTGCGGCTGCTGAAAGTGGCGGTGGCGTGCTGCAACTCCAGGGCACGGCCGATTTCGCCAGCGGCAAACCAGTGATCGCACTGACCATCACAGGCCAGGACGTACAGGTGGCGGACATTGCCGATGCACGCGTCTGGGTCTCGCCAGATCTAGCCTACGCGCAGGATGCCAACGGGATGAAACTCACCGGCACGGTGCATGTCCCCAAAGCCGACATCACCCCGCGCAAGCTGGCAGCCAATGCCGTGGGAGCCTCGGCCGATCAGGTGCTGGTAGGCAGCGAGGCCCCGCCTGTGCGTTCGCTGCCACTGACCGCAGAGGTGACCGTGTCACTGGGTTCAGTGAGCTTCGAGGGCTTTGGTCTGAAATCGAAACTCGAAGGCAGTGTCACTGCACTCGACACCCCCGGCAGCGGCGGCACGCGCGGGCGCGGCGAGCTGCGCCTGAAGGATGCCGTCTACAAGGCCTACGGGCAGGAGATCGACGTGCAGACCGGCCGCATCCTGTTCAACGGCGGCCCGATTGCCGAGCCTGCCGTTGACATCGTGGCCCGCCGCACACCGCGCGAGGACGTCTCGATTGCCCTGCACGTGCGCGGCACGCTCGACCAGCCGACGTTCGATCTTTCCTCCAGCCCCGCCATGCCGCGCGAGCAGCAGCTGGGCTGGCTGCTGTTTGGCCGGCCACTCGATACCGGCAGCGAGAACGGCGAGTTCTCCAGCGCAGCGGCCGCACTCTCGCTCGGCATTGCCGGCGGCGATGCACTGGCCAGCCGCATTGGCAAGTTCGTGGGGCTCGATCAGGTCAGCCTCGCGGCGGATGAAACCAGCAAGGCCTGGGAATCTTCCTCGGCCACCGCCGGCACGCCCGGTGTCGCTGGCACCGACCAGACCCGCTTCACCGTGGGCAAGTATCTGTCGCCGAAACTGTTCGTCAGTTACGGCATTGGCCTGTTCGACAACGGCAATGTGCTGCGCCTGCTCTACGACCTGGGCCGTGGCTTCAAGCTGCGTACCGAGTCGGGCTTGGAAACCGGCGGCGATGTGCTGTACTCGGTTGAACGCTGAGATTTTTCAAGAGAACTCCCCATGCACCCTCATCAAACCGATTTCATGCAGCTGGCACTCGAACACGAAGTGCTCAAGTTTGGCGCCTTTACACTCAAGTCTGGTCGCGTCAGCCCTTATTTCTTTAACCTCGGCAAGATCAGTTCCGGCGCTGCCATGCGTCGGCTTGCGCATGCCTATGCCACTGGTCTTTCGAATGCTGGGGTGTCATTCGACCTGCTGTTTGGCCCTGCCTACAAAGGCATTCCACTCGCGACAGCGGTCGCTTGTGCGCTAGCCGAGCAGGGTCAAGATGTGCCGTACGCCTACAACCGCAAAGAGGCCAAGGACCACGGCGAGGGTGGCACGCTGGTCGGTGCGACGCTAGCTGGAAAAAAAGTACTCATCGTCGATGACGTTCTGACCGCCGGCACCGCTCTGCGCGAGGCCGTGGCGATGATCCGCGCCGCTGGCGGCGAACCCGTAGCCGCCATGATTGCGCTTGATCGCATGGAGCGTGGATCCGGCACGCTGTCTGCCGTCGCCGAGATGGAGGCTGATACCGGGGTCAAGGTGATCGCACTCGTGACCGTGCAGGAAATACTGGGATACCTAAAAACCCATGCCGCCGTTGCCGACGGGGGCACAGTGCAGGCCATTGAGGACTATCAGGCCCGCTACGGCGCTAACATGCGGCTTGGGTAATCATCACGTGGGGTCAGCATGAAAACTCTCTCCCTCGCCGCATCGGCGGCCGCCATGGGCCTGCTATCAGCAGCCACACATGCCGCTTCTGCTAGCGCAATGTATCGCTGGGTCGATGAGAACGGCCAGGTTCATTTTGGCGACAAGGTGCCCCCAGCTGCCGCGAAGCGCGAAATCAAGCAGCTCGACGACAACGGTCAGGTGCGCCGCGTGCGCGCGCGCGAGCCCACCGCAGAGGAGGCGCTGGCCGCTGAGGCAGAAGCCCGCGCCAGCAAGGCGCAAGAGCAGCAGCGCAAAACCGAGGCCGCGCATGACCGGGCACTACTCGCCACCTACGACGATGTACGCCAGCTCGAACTCGCTCGCGACGAGCAGCTGTCTACCATCGACTTGCGTCTGAACATGACCGATAAGGCACTGACTGAACGCATTGACGCACTGACACTCATCCGCTCAGAGTTTGCCAAACTCAAAACCCTCAACAAGGTGCAGCAAAAACAGCTCTCTGATGCCGAGCGCGCGCTGGAGGAGGCTCAGAAAAACAGCAATACACTCAAGCGAAAGCGCAGCACTGTTGAAACGCGTTTTGCAGATGACATTGCCCGTTTCAGGGCTCTCAAGCCACCACCGGGCTAGCTTGACTGGCGGTACTGCGCTGGTGGCGATCTGCAATCATTAGACTATCGCCATGCAGCCCACTTTCATTCTGGCCTCGCGCTCGCCGCGTCGCGTCGCATTTCTGCAAGAGGCGGGTTACGCCTTTGATTGCATTCCAGCCGATGTTCCCGAAGTCCCACAGCCGGGTGAAAGCGCGACCGATTACGCCCTGCGAGTCGCCCACGCCAAAGCCGAAGCCGCACAGGCATTGCGCCCGGCACTGCCGGCACTGGGTGCAGATACCGATGTGGTGCTCGACGGTCGCATTCTTGGCAAGCCATGCGATACCGAAGATGCGATCGCCATGCTGATGGCGCTTTCCGGGCGCACGCACCAGGTGGTCAGTGCTGTGGTTCTGCTGCATGGCAAGCGGTGCGAAACCGCGCTGACCATCACCGACATCGACTTCACCCCGTTCACCGCTGTCGAGGCGCGAGCCTACGCTCAGACCGGCGAGCCCGATGGCAAGGCCGGCAGCTATGGCATACAGGGTGCGGCCGCACGCTTTGTGCGCGCCGTACGCGGCAGTTACACCGGTGTGGTGGGATTGCCAATGGCCGAGACCAGCGACTTGCTGGCCGGTTTTGGCATCTATCCAATTCGTTCATGACCACTGAAATCCTCGTCAACATCTCCCCTCAGGAAACCCGCGTCGCGCTGGTAGAGGGCGGCAGCGCGCAGGAGATCTTCATCCAGCGCGCCAATCGCCACGGACTGGTTGGCAACGTCTACAAGGGCGTGGTCAAGCGGGTGCTGCCCGGCATGCAGGCGGCCTTCATCGATATCGGGCTCGATCGCACGGCATTTCTGCACGTTGCCGACATGCGCAGGCCTGAAGGACTTGCGCCCGATGCACCACTGCCTTCGGTGGAGAGTCTGATCAGCGAGGGGCAGCAGTTATTGGTGCAGATCGTCAAGGATCCGCTCGGCACCAAGGGCGCCCGACTCACGACACTGATCTCGCTGCCAGCGCGCTATCTGGTGATGCTGCCTTTCGAGATGCATGTGGGGGTCTCTGCCAAGATCGAGGACGAAACCGAACGGGCACGACTGAAAGAAATCATGGACCGTCTGGCGCCGGAGCTTGCGCCTTACTGGGGTGTGATCGCCCGCACTGCGGCCGAAGCCGCCACCGAAGAAGCCATTGCCCAGGACATGCGATTCCTGGTGCGGCTGTGGAAAGCCATCGAAGAAAATGCCACGACCGCCAAAGCCGGCACCATGGTGCATGGCGATCTGCCGCTGTCGATGCGCATCATGCGAGACCTGCTAGGCACCACGGTCGAGCGAGTGCGGGTAGACAGCGAAGGCGAGGTGGAAAACATGCGGCAGTTCGCTCGCGATTTTCTGCCGGGCGCAGATACCCTGGTGGAGTTCCATCGGGGCGCTGCACCGATCTTTGATCTGTATGGCGTCGAAGACGAGATTGAGCGCGCCCTGCAACGCAAGGTCGATTTGAAAAGCGGCGGCCATCTGGTGATTGACCAGACCGAGGCAATGACCACCATCGATGTGAACACCGGGGCTTTTACCGGCCATCGCAATCTCGAAGAAACCGTACTCAAGACCAACCTCGAAGCCGCGCAGGCCATTGCCCGGCAGCTGCGGCTGCGCAATCTGGGCGGCATCATCATTCTCGATTTCATCGACATGCCCAGTGATGACCATCGCGCACAGGTGCTGCGGGCACTGGAGCGCGAGTTTGCGCGTGACAAGGCGCGCATCCAGATTCACCCCTTCTCGCCGCTGGGACTGATCGAGATGACCCGCAAGCGCACGCGCGAATCGCTAGGGCATCTGATGACCGAGGTCTGCCCCACTTGCGGCGGGCGAGGCCATATCAAGACCATCGAAACGGTGTGCCACGACATCGCCCGCGACGTGCAGCGCGCCGCACGGCAGTACGACGCCAAGAGCTTCCTCGTGCTGGCCTGCCCGGCGGTGGTGGAAAAATTGCAGGAGCAATCGGGCGGGTTGGCGGAACTCGAAGCCCAGTTCAAGCGTCCCATCCGCCTGCAAGCAGAAGCCTATTACCCGCAGGAGAGTTTTGACGTGGTGCCGGTGTAATCGCTTAAAAAATGGAACGTCGCAAACGCCGCTGGTGGACTCGCGGGATCAGCTGGCTGTCGCTGGTGGCGATCACTGGTGCACTGCTGTCAGGCCTGTTTCAACTGGCGGTGGCGATGGCGCCGGGCTATCGCGATGTCATTGCACAGCGTGCATCCGTGGCACTGGGGCAGCCAGTACAGGTTGACTTACTCTCACTGCGGTGGCGATGGCTGTGGCCGCTGCTCGAGCTCAATGGCGTGCGCCTGCTCGACGCGCACACCCAGCAGCCCATCGTTGATATCAATCGCATCCGCCTAGGTTTTGCCTTGGGCGCACTGCTGCGTGGTCAATGGGTGCCGGGCGAGGTAGAAGTTCAGGGCCTCACCCTCGCCTTGCAACTCACCGCAGATGGCAGCCTCAAGCTCAAGGGCAGGGTGCAAAATGAGCCGCCGCCGCGCTTTGACGCAATTGCCGCGCAGCTGAAGCGCTTCTCGCGCCTGCGTGCCGAGGCGGTTGCCTTGTCGATCGAAGACCTCAAGAATCCGGCCGCAAGTTTCACCGCACAGCTGCAGCGGGGCGACTTGCGGCTGGATGCACAGGGCTTCGAATTGCGATTGGAGATGCAGGCCGCTGAGCTGATCGCCAGTCGCCTGAGACTGCGCGCCGGCATCACGGGGGATCTGGCCACCCCAGCGGTCTGGCAAGGGCGCTGGACACTCGATGCCAGCGGGCTTGTCGCGGGCAAGCCCTTGCAAGCACGCTGGCCGGCGCTGGCTGCGCTGCAAGCGAGCGAGGCGGCCATCAGTGCCGCCGGCGATTGGCAGCATGGCCAGCCCGGTGCCGCCGAACTGTCACTGCGCGCAAAGACGCTCTCGCTGCACAACAGTCGCAACAGCCTGCTCAGAGAAGTCGATCTGGGCCTGCACTACCGACCTTCAGACCATGGCGGCACGATCGACCTAGTGCCGCTGCGACTCACCGGCAGCAAGGGTGCATGGCCCACCACCAGCGCGCGGCTGGAATGGCGGCGCGACGGTGCACAGGACACCGCCATGACGCAGTGGAGCATCAACAGCGATTTTCTGCGGCTGGATGACCTTGCCCCCTGGGCGGCCGCCTTCTGGCCCGCCGGAAAGCCGCTGACGCCAGAAACCCTGAGAAGCCTGCGCGGCGACCTCAATACGCTGGAAGGCCGCATGCAGCTGAGCGCTGGTGGGCCGCCACGCTACAGCCTGCACACCCTGTTCACTGAGGTCGCCGCACGCTGGCCAGAGCACATCGGCGTAAAGGGCTTGAGTGGCGAACTCAGCCTTGAGCATCACCGTGGCCAGATCAAGTTGCGGGGTGAAGACATCAGCCTTGATCTGCCCAAGACCTTCGAAAAGCCACAGCGCCTCACACGGCTGGGCGCCGAGGCGCAATGGCAGCGTGAGAGCAGCGGCTGGCGCGTGAACATGCCACGTCTGGAATGGACCCTGCTCGGCAGCCGGGGCCGTAGCCATGCCGAGCTACGCCTGCCAGACGAAGGCTCACCCAGCCTCAAGCTCGATGCGCGCTTTGATGTAGCCGACATCACCGCCCTCAAGCCGCTGATGCCGCTGCGCTGGGGACAGCCCCTGAAAGACTGGCTCGACCGTGCGCTGGTGCGCGGCCGCGTCAGCAATGCCGTACTCGCCATCGACGGCCCGCTGGCAGATTTCCCCTTTCACAAGAACCCTACTGGCCAGTGGTCGCTGCTGCTACCGGTAGCCAATGCGCGGCTGGAGTATCACCGCGACTGGCCGGGCGCCGATCAACTCGCTGCCACGCTGCGCTTCAAGGGCAACGGTCTGCAGTTTGACGTGCAGCGCGCGCTCATCAGCGGCGTGGCGGTCACCCGGGCCAAAGGCGGCATTGCAGATTTTTCTGAGGCACCGCTGCTGCTCGATGGCACTGCCCTCGGTGAGGCGCCGTTCTACTACCGTTTTCTGCAAGCCTCGCCGCTCGCCACCCGGCTGCAAAGCCTGCTCAGTCATACCGAAGTCGCGGGCCAGGCTGAAACCGATGTGCATCTGGAGATCCCGCTGCATACCGGCTCAGGGCACAAGACCTTGGTACGCGGCGAAGTGCGACTACTCGGTAACAGCCTGCGCCACGATGCGCTTGATCGCCCGGTAGTCGACATCACAGGCAGTCTGCGATTTGGCGGCGGGATTGGTGTGGCAGCGGATCACCTCGCCGGCCAGTTCTATGGCTTGCCCGTCAGTGCTCATATTGCCGCTGGTGGCGAACAGATCGACACCCTGTACGCGCGCTTCCGCGTCGACTACGTGCTGGATGACGGGCTAGCCGCGCGATATGTGCCACGCTGGCTCAAACCGCAGTTGCGGGGTGAAAGTGACTGGCGCCTGGCCATCCCACTGGCAGGCCCACGCAGCGGTCGCGTGCTGCTCGAAAGTGATCTGGTTGGCATGGCCGCCACACTGCCCGTGCCGCTGGGAAAAACCGCTGACGAGGCTTTGCCATTGCGGCTGGAACTGATCAGCGACGACAGCGCCCCACTGCGCATAGTCGGCGAAATCACCGACCGACTCGGCCTCGCAGTGCGCTTTGAGCGACCCCATGCGGGTGAGGCCCTGGGTATTCGGGGGATCGCCGTACACCTGGGCGACGGCGAAGCGGCAAGCAACGCCGCTGAAGATGGCCTACGCATCAGTGGGCGTTTTGACACACTGGCACCCAGCGATTGGCGCGACCTGCTGGTGGCCATTCGCGGCGATTCCGCCGCCGGCACGCAGTCCAGCGAAACCTTGCCGTTTCTCGGTGCTGACCTGAGCGCAAAACGGCTGCGGCTGGCCGAGTTCGATACACCGGAGGTGCGCGTGCAAGCGCGTCGCGAGCACGGCGGCTACATCGCCACGCTACAAGGCAGCGGCACCGCCGGCACGCTACGACTCAATACCAAGGGCGATGCACTTGGCGGGGCATTTACCACCCTGCGTCTTGAAGCGGCCCCCAAAACCACCGCCACCAGCCCCGTCGAACCCAGTGCACCCATCGACCCACAACGCGCACCGACGCTCGATCTGCAAGTGGATGCGCTCGACATCGGCGGCAAGCCCTTCGGCGCCCTCACGCTCGTCAGCGAGCGCAGCCCCAACGGCCAGCGCCTGCGCACACTCACGCTCGACGGCGGCATCGCCAGTCTGAAAGTCGATGGCGAATGGCGACGCAGCGGCGGACAGACCGAGGCGCAGACGCGCTTCACGCTCGCCAGCGATGACCTCGCTGGCACGCTCACCGCACTCGGATTCGCGCCCACGGTGTCCGGTCGCAACGCGAAGATCGGCGGCGACCTTGTCTGGCCCGCTGCCGCGCGTGGCTTTGACTGGGCGCAGGGTCGCGGCACCGTCGACATCGCCGTGGAAGACGGCGCGCTGCGCACCGTCGACCCCGGCAGCACCAGCCGCGTGCTCGGCCTGCTCAACTTCTACGCCCTGCCCCGGCGACTGACGCTCGACTTCGGTGACGTGGTGTCGAAAGGCCTGGGCTTTGATCGCATCGAAGGCCAGTTCCAGCTCGCCAACGGCGTGGCCCACACCGAGGGCCTCATCGTCGATGGCCCCTCGCTGAAAATGGAAGTGCGCGGCGATGTCGGCCTCGCCGCGCACGACTACAACCAGATCATCACCGTCACCCCCAACACCAGCGGCATCACCCTTGGCGCGCTGCTGATTGGCGGCGCGGCCACGGTCGCCGTGCCGGTGCTGCCGATCATCGCGGTGATCGCCAACCAGGTCATCGACCGGCCGCTGACGCAGGTCACCCAGCTCACCTACGGCCTCACCGGCAGCTGGGACAATCCCGAAATCAAGAAACTCGACCCCGCCGCCAAGCCATGAAAGCCGCCGTCATCCAGATGTGCAGCGGTGCCGATGTCGCCGCCAACCTCGAACAGGCCCGCGCGCTGTTGCAGCAAGCCGCTGCGGCCGGTGCCGTGCTCGCCGCGCTGCCCGAAAACTGCGCCTTCATGGGTGCGAAAGAACGCGACAAGCTCTCATACGCCGAGCCCGATGGCAGCGGGCCGATCCAGCAGTTTTTTGCTGATACCGCCGCAGCGCTCAAACTGTGGATACTGGTCGGCACGCTGCCGATCACGGCTGATGCCGAGCACGTCTACGCCGCCAGCTGCCTCTACGACGCCAGCGGCCAGCGTGCAGCGCGCTACGACAAGATCCACCTGTTCGATGTCGATGTCGGCGAAGGCGAGCGCTACCGCGAATCCAACAGCATCGCGCCCGGCGCACTCCACCCTGCGGTGGTGCAGACCCCCATCGGCACGCTGGGCTTGAGCGTCTGCTACGACCTGCGCTTCCCCGAACTGTTTCGTGCCCACGCCAGCCTCGGTGCCACCGTGCTGAGCGTGCCCGCCGCCTTCACCGCCAAGACCGGTGCCGCGCACTGGCACACCCTGCTGAAAGCCCGCGCAGTGGAAAACCAGTGCTTCGTGCTCGCCCCCGGCCAATGCGGCACCCACCCCGGTGGGCGCAGCACGTACGGCCACTCACTGATCCTCGACCCCTGGGGCGAAACCCTCGCCGAAGTGCAGGGCGATGCGCCGGGTGTTGCTGTCGCCGAGCTAGACCCGGCGCACTTGCAGGCCGTGCGGCAGCGCTTTCCCGCACTGGCCCATCGCCGGCTTTAGTTCTTCAGTGTGGCTTCTTGCCTTTGGACGTTGCTTGCTGGGGCAGCAAGTCGGCTCGCGACGCACCGAGTGACAGCGTCCGCCGGATTTCATCGGTCTTGAACCCCAGCGCACTGGGGGTGCGGGTGCCGTGCAACACGGCGACGTCATAGAGCTCTTCCACCACGCCTTCGAGCG
>Ga0255086_1000335_pt1:12500-16403 | contig 16403 bp, 9 predicted proteins | sample Colum_Cont_RepC__FD_188438 | JGI IMG/M metagenome (GOLD analysis project Ga0255086, IMG submission 188438) | Freshwater microbial communities from Columbia River, Oregon, United States - Colum_Cont_RepC_8d | ecosystem: Environmental > Aquatic > Freshwater > River | place: USA: Oregon... | reverse complement strand
CAATTACATCAAGCTTTTTTACAACCCGGTGCGTCGACATGGCAACAACAACGGCTTGCCGCCAGCGAAGTTCGAAGAGCAGTACTTTATGAAGCTGTCAGGTGTCTAGAATATCGGGGGCTTGCCAACTCCCCACAGTGTCCAAGATTCCTAGCAAGGTATCTTCCTCGTTCCAATTCTGAACTAGGAAGGTCTACTTCCGAAGATCCGAACTGTTCAGCTACAAGATTCCAACCAGCCATCATCCAATTTGCAATCCATATGGGAATTTCATGCTGACGGACCTCAGCCGCGATAGGGGAAATGCTCATAAGATAAGACCCCATATCAAGAACATCCTGGTCGGTTAAACCTGAATACGAACGGTATGGTAGTGCAGGAAAGTAGTAGCCTCCGTCTGGTCTTCGACCATGTTTTACAGCCAGTAAAAATTCCTCAGCTGTCCAATTTCCAATTCCCGTTTCAACATCTGGTGTAATGTTTGGCACATAAAAAGTCCCAAATTCAGAAACAAGCCCATGCCCGCCACTTAACGAGCCGGTGCTATCTGGACTCTCATGGCAACTTACACAACCCCCAGCAGAAACAAGATACTTCCCTCGTTCTATAGCTTCAAGCTCGCTGGAAAACGAGACATCACCAATTCGTGGGGTGGAGAACAGTAAATAAACGGAAATTCCAATGGCAAGAAGCAATGTTAGAACGGCATATTTCAGCATCTAGTACCGCCTATATAGAATAATCAGTAAGCCGAAGTATAGATCCACAATCCTAGAAAGCACAAAACCCCAAGCAGAGATTCTGCTTGGGGTTTGTGTATTTAAGAGCCTGACGATGTCCTACTCTCACATGGGGAGACCCCACACTACCATCGGCGCTGAGCACTTTCACTTCTGAGTTCGAGATGGGATCAGGTGGTTCACACTCGCTATGGTCGTCAGGCAATTCGGTTGGAAAGCGCCCATAGGGCCTTCCGCAAATCGCGACAATCGGGTGAATGAAGTCTTATACAAGTCGGTTTGTCTCAGGTTGTACAACCCACGCATGCTCTTTTTCAAAAGCCTGTGATTATATGGTCAAGCCTCACGTGCAATTAGTACTGGTTAGCTCAATACATCACTGTACTTACACACCCAGCCTATCAACGTCGTAGTCTTCAACGGCACTTTAGGAGGATCAAGTCCTCAGGGAGATCTCGTCTTGAGGGGGGCTTCCCGCTTAGATGCTTTCAGCGGTTATCCTGTCCGAACATAGCTACCGGGCAATGCCACTGGCGTGACAACCCGAACACCAGAGGTTCGTCCACTCCGGTCCTCTCGTACTAGGAGCAGCTCCTCTCAAATCTCCAACGCCCACGGCAGATAGGGACCGAACTGTCTCACGACGTTCTAAACCCAGCTCGCGTACCACTTTAAATGGCGAACAGCCATACCCTTGGGACCGGCTTCAGCCCCAGGATGTGATGAGCCGACATCGAGGTGCCAAACACCGCCGTCGATGTGAACTCTTGGGCGGTATCAGCCTGTTATCCCCGGAGTACCTTTTATCCGTTGAGCGATGGCCCTTCCATTCAGAACCACCGGATCACTATGACCTGCTTTCGCACCTGCTCGAGTTGTCACTCTCGCAGTCAAGCACCCTTATGCCATTGCACTAAACTGGCGATTTCCGACCGCCATTAGGGTACCTTCGTGCTCCTCCGTTACTCTTTGGGAGGAGACCGCCCCAGTCAAACTACCCACCACACACTGTCCTCACTCCCGTTTCAGGAGCCAAGTTAGAACCTCAACAATACCAGGGTGGTATTTCAAGGACGACTCCACGACAACTAGCGTTGCCGCTTCAAAGTCTCCCACCTATCCTACACAGATAGTGTCAAAGTCCAGTGTGAAGCTATAGTAAAGGTTCACGGGGTCTTTCCGTCTAGCCGCGGGTACACTGCATCTTAACAGCGATTTCAATTTCACTGAGTCTTGGGTGGAGACAGCGCCCCCATCATTACGCCATTCGTGCAGGTCGGAACTTACCCGACAAGGAATTTCGCTACCTTAGGACCGTTATAGTTACGGCCGCCGTTTACCGGGGCTTCGATCAAGAGCTTCGCTTGCGCTAACCCCATCAATTAACCTTCCGGCACCGGGCAGGCGTCACACCCTATACTTCCTCTTACGAGTTTGCAGAGTGCTGTGTTTTTAATAAACAGTTGCAGGGGCCTGGTTACTTCGACTCCCCTCAGCTTACGCAGTAAATGCTTCACCAAAGGGAGCGTACCTTCTCCCGAAGTTACGGTACCATTTTGCCTAGTTCCTTCACCCAAGTTCTCTCAAGCGCCTTGGTATTCTCTACCAGATCACCTGTGTCGGTTTACAGTACGGTCGTCTGTTACCTATGCTTAGAAGGTTTTCCTGGAAGCAGGGCATCAACCACTTCGTCTTATGATCTCTCAAAAAACTCGTCATCACGTCTCAGGCTAACGACCTCCCGGATTTACCTAAGAGATCACCCTACACGCTTAAACACGGACTACCAACGCCGTGCTGGCCTAGCCTTCTCCGTCACTCCATCGCAGTAACAGCCGGTATCGGAATTTTAACCGATTTCCCATCGACTACACCTTTCGGTCTCGCCTTAGGGGCCGACTCACCCTGTCCCGATTAACGTTGGACAGGAAACCTTGATCTTTCGGCGGGGAGGTTTTTCACCCCCCTTATCGTTACTCATGTCAGCATTCGCACTTCTGATACCTCCAGCATGCTTCTCAACACACCTTCAACGGCTTACAGAACGCTCCTCTACCATGTGTGCAAGCACACATCCGCAGCTTCGGTTATCAGTTTGAGCCCCGTTATATCTTCCGCGCAGGCCGACTCGACTAGTGAGCTATTACGCTTTCTTTAAAGGATGGCTGCTTCTAAGCCAACCTCCTAGCTGTCTAAGCCTTCCCACATCGTTTCCCACTTAACTGATATTTGGGACCTTAGCTGGCGGTCTGGGTTGTCTCCCTCTTGACGACGGACGTTAGCACCCGCCGTCTGTCTCCCGTGATAAAACTTACTGGTATTCGGAGTTTGCATCGGGTTGGTAAGTCGGGATGACCCCCTAGCCGACACAGTGCTCTACCCCCAGCAGTCAATGACACGAGGCACTACCTAAATAGTTTTCGAGGAGAACCAGCTATCTCCGAGCTTGATTAGCCTTTCACTCCGAGCCACAGGTCATCCGATAATTTTTCAACATTATTCGGTTCGGTCCTCCAGTGCCTGTTACGGCACCTTCAACCTGCCCATGGCTAGATCGCCCGGTTTCGGGTCTATTGCCAGCAACTATGACGCCCTATTAAGACTCGGTTTCCCTACGGCTCCCCTACACGGTTAACCTTGCTACTGACAATAACTCGCTGACCCATTATACAAAAGGTACGCCGTCACCCCACGAAGGGGCTCCGACTGCTTGTACGTGCGCGGTTTCAGGGTCTATTTCACTCCCCTCACCGGGGTTCTTTTCGCCTTTCCCTCACGGTACTTGTTCACTATCGGTCAGCCAGGAGTATTTAGCCTTGGAGGATGGTCCCCCCATATTCAGTCAGGATTACACGTGTCCCGACCTACTCGTTTTCATCAAAATGGCATTTTCGTGTACGGGGCTATCACCCTGTATTGCCGCACTTTCCAGAGCGTTCCACTAACACCAATCTGACTTAAGGGCTAATCCCCTTTCGCTCACCGCTACTCAGGGAATCTCAATTGATTTCTTTTCCTGCGGGTACTTAGATGTTTCAGTTCCCCACGTTCGCTTCTTGTACCTATGTATTCAGTACAAGATACCCGACAAGTCGGGTGGGTTTCCCCATTCGGACATCCCCGGATCAAAGCCTGTTTGGCGGCTCCCCGAGGCTTATCGTAG
>Ga0255086_1000335_pt1:0-10000 | contig 16403 bp, 9 predicted proteins | sample Colum_Cont_RepC__FD_188438 | JGI IMG/M metagenome (GOLD analysis project Ga0255086, IMG submission 188438) | Freshwater microbial communities from Columbia River, Oregon, United States - Colum_Cont_RepC_8d | ecosystem: Environmental > Aquatic > Freshwater > River | place: USA: Oregon... | reverse complement strand
CGAGTATCGATGCTGGGTAAACGGCTGTGTGGACGAGCTTCCATTTGCGGCCCAACCTTCTAACGACCCACTTGGGCGACGTAATCCCCAATATGATCAGAATGCAGAAGGATATGAAGCCTACTGAAATGTATGGTCGCTCAAGGACATCCTCAAAGATTTCAGACCAGCGAAATTGCAATAGGAATGCTACGTAAACCAAAACGTGGATAGATGCATAGAGAAGTGCTACCAGACCAAATGTGCGTCTGAACGGGGCGATCACGGCTAACCCGAAAATTTTTCGAAACGGCGTTACACAAAGCGATAGTATGAGGAACCTAAGTGCCCACTCGCCAGTGCCGGTTGCCAATGCATCTGCGGGATCGGGACCCAGACTATTTCTATAGGCAGCAAATGCTAATTGGGCAATTGGCACAAAGCAAATAAACCGAACCAAATGAGGCACAATCGCTTTCATTTCATGAACCATTTGGCGTCGGGAAATATTAGTAGAACTTTTTAAGATCCATACCCGAATACAAAGACGCGACTTGCTCACCATAGCCATTGAACAATTCCGTTTGAGTACGAGAAGCGCTGAACAGTGATTGCGGCAATCGCGTTTCCATATCCTGCCTCCAACGGGGATGGTGTACCTCAGGATTAACGTTGGCATAGAAGCCATATTCCGTTGGCGCGAGCATATTCCAACTGGTTTCGGGTTCAGTTTCTGTAAACCGGATTTTTACAATTGATTTGATACTCTTAAATCCATATTTCCAAGGCACCACCAACCGAATTGGAGCACCATTTTGCGGAGGAAGATAATTTCCATACACTCCTACAGCAAGAAATGTAAGCGGGTGGACTGCTTCATCTATACGCAATCCCTCTCTGTATGGCCAAGTGATTGTTCCAAATCTTGATCGCTGTCCGGGCATCTGCGAAGGCTCAAACAAGGTAAAGAACTGGACGTACTTTGCCTTAGAATTCGGTTGGAATTGCTTGATAAGATCAGCCAAAGGAAAACCCACCCAAGGTATCACCATGGACCACCGTTCCACACATCTCAGGCGATAGATTCTTTCCTGCAAATCGTGCGGCTTCAGAATATCTTCCAAATTGTAAATTCCTGGCTTGTCCACTTCTCCTTCGATCGTAACTGACCACGGATCAACCTCAAACGCCCCGGAATTGGCGATAGGATCTCCTTTTTCGACGCCGAACTCATAAAAATTATTATATGAAACAACATCACTATAGGGAGTCAAAGTCTCATCAGTAGAGAAAGCACTACCAGGCTCGACAGGGGAAATTGAACGAAATTTGTCTTCCCACCATTGGGCTGGCGCAGAGCGAACCAGGTCAGATGGAGCCGCTGCTCGCAAGCCATCACCATCGGCAGCAAATGCCAAACTGGAAAACCCACCAGCTGCCGCACCGAGCGCCAGACCAACGCCACCAGACATAAACTTGCGACGCCCGAGATATACAGACTCAGGCGTAATCTCAGAGCTTGAAATATCGGGCGCTGCTTTGATCAACATGACTTAACTCTCCTGGGAATCGCTCAGATTCACAAATTGGCATAAGTGCGGGGCACTGCAACTCTACCAAAACAAGTATTTAAAAAACTAAAAATCCTTACGATCGCTAGTGATCTCCAGATTTCCTGGCCTTGGTTTTAGGCAATCGATAAAGCCATATGAAGGGGCCGGTACACGCATACAAGACACACATACTGAACAGGACTTCATGTGGACTTTGTGCAATAACGACCAGCAAAACCAAAACCAACAAAAAAACTACGTAAGGGACTGTTCCACGAAAATGAATTTCCTTAAAACTGTAGTAACGAAAATTTGAAATCATCAGCATACCGGTGAAACTTGTAAGAAGCGCCGTCAGAAAAGCGATTGTCGGCGTAATTTCAATCTGATACTTCGACCCCACCCAAACGGCAAATGTTACAAGACCAGCTGCAACAGGACTTTGAAGACCCACGAAGAAGCGCTTGTCTACCGTACCCAATTGCACATTGAAGCGCGCCAGGCGGAGGGCCGCACACGACATGTAAATGAAACTTGCCGCCCAGCCAGCCTCACCCAAAGACGACAAAGCCCAGCTGAATACGATCAAAGCGGGAGCAACCCCAAACGAAACCATGTCAGAAAGACTGTCAAACTGCGCACCAAATGCGCTTTGCGTATTTGTGAGTCGAGCAACCCTTCCATCAAGTCCATCCAGAACTGCCGCGATCATGATCGCCCAGCCCGCCTCATTGAAATTTCCCGCCATACCAGCAATTATTGCGTAGAACCCTGCAAATAGTGCCCCCAGCGTCAATAAATTTGGGAGAAGATAGATCCCTCTGCGCCGGACTTTCTGGCCACCTTCCGAAACCAGCTCTTCATGTTCATCGATCGGAAACAAGCTGCCTTCCTGATCCTTGTCGCTCTCTGATTGCATAATGCCGGGCATTCCTCTTGGCTGACTGCGCTTGCTGGATGATTTTGCTGAACGCCCACGAGTATACACTTTGTCATCAAACGTGGGGGGAAGCAGCGGTGTGCGATGCCAATGCATGTTCCCCGGACATATCCCAGAATGCTCTGATTAACGGATTGCTCAATTTGCGCTTCAGAATGCAGACACCTATGGAAATAGGCGCCAACTCCGGTTGCACATAAAGAACATCAATCCTGGCGCGCATCGGACTGTTTTCTACTACCAACTCAGGAACAACGCCAACTCCGAATCCAAGACTCACCATGCTGACAATTGCTTCATTCCCTGCTACCTGAGCGTAAATTTGTGGGCGAATACCCTTGTCCATGAACCAGTCATCGACACGCCCTCTAGCGAGACCGGTTTCAGAAAGCACCAATGGTATCTGCTCCCAAGGTAACTCAAGACCAGAGTGGATATACCCATTCAGCTGCTCTCGAAGTATGGACTGCGCCTTGGGAGCTATGAAGACCAGACGCGACTCTCTTATAGTGCGAAAGACAAGCTTGTCGGGCAGAACATCCGGGAGCGCGGCGATACCTACATCTTCGTGATCATCGAGCACTCGCTGAATTGTCAGCGCCGTGTCGCCAGTGCGAAGCTGTATGTCTACGGCTGGATTGCTCGAGCGAAACTGGTCCAGGAGTTCATGCAGAAAACTGTAACTGGCAGTGACCGAGCAGAAAATGCTTAAAGTCCCGACCAATCGGTCAGACCGTTGACGCAATTCCCGCTGCAAATCGCTCCACCGCTGCAGAGCCTCTGCCGCATACTCACGAAACAGCAAACCAGCAGGCGTCAACTTCACAAGGCGGCTGTCTCTTTCAAAAAGCGGGAGCCCAACATTTTCTTCCAGTTTCTTGATGACCCTGGTGAGACTGGACGGGCTCAAATGATGCTCACGACTAGTCTTTCCGAAGTGCAAGGTATTGCATAGATGCAGAAAGAGTTGCAGCTCGCGCAGATCCACATGTCCTCCAGATCATATTCGTTTCACAATTTGCAACGCATTGTTGCATATATAGCATTTTACGCAATCAAGAAACTCCCCTATGATGCGCCCTGTCTGAATCCCGGGACACAAGGAACTCTTCAGTACCTTGAGAACCACAGAAGAACATCTTGAGGAGAAACATTACATGAACTACTTCAATACACTGCCCCTGCGACTTCAACTGCAAGAGCTCGGAAAATGCCGATTCATGAACCGCAACGAATTCGCGGACGGAGTGAACAAACTGCTCGGCAAGAAAATCGTCATTATCGGCTGCGGCGCGCAGGGCCTGAATCAAGGCCTGAATATGCGTGACAGTGGGCTCGACATTTCTTACACCTTGCGTGCTGCTGCCATTGCAGAGAAGCGTCAATCGTGGAAAAACGCCACGGAGAACGGCTTCAGCGTCGGTACTTATGAAGAACTGGTACCAGGCGCTGATCTGGTTTTGAATCTGACGCCTGACAAGCAACACACCTCCGTTGTCAAAGAAATCATGCCTTTGATGAAGAAAAACGCCTGTCTGGCTTACTCCCATGGCTTCAACATCGTGGAAGAAGGCATGCAGATTCGTCCGGACCTCACCGTCGTCATGGTGGCCCCCAAGTGCCCGGGCACGGAAGTCCGTGAAGAATACAAGCGCGGCTTCGGCGTTCCGACTCTCATTGCCGTGCATGCTGAGAACGATCCCCGCGGCGATGGCCTGGAAATTGCCAAAGCCTATGCTGCGGCAACCGGCGGTCATCGTGCAGGCGTGTTGCAGTCATCGTTCATTGCCGAGGTGAAGTCAGACCTGATGGGCGAGCAGACCATTCTGTGTGGCATGCTCCAGACTGGCACAATTCTCTGCTACAACAAGATGGTCGAAAAAGGAGTCGAACCAGGCTACGCATCCAAACTCATGCAACATGGCTGGGAAGTAGTGGCAGAAGGCCTGAAGCACGGCGGCATCACAAACATGATGGACCGTCTGTCCAATCCGGCCAAGATTGTCGCCAACTCTCTGGCAGAAGAACTCAAGGAAATCATGGCTCCGCTTTACCAGAAGCACATGGATGACATCATCAGTGGTTCTTTCTCAAGCGGCATGATGGAAGACTGGGCCAATGACGACATCAAGCTGCTGACCTGGCGTGCAGCCACTGCAGAAACAGCCTTCGAGAAGTCCACAGCTGGTTCAATGGCGATCAGCGAACAGGAATACTATGACAATGGCATTCTAATGGCCGCCATGCTGAAAGCAGGTGTAGAGCTTGCGTTCGAAACCATGACTGCCAGTGGCATTATAGAAGAATCTGCTTATTACGAGTCTCTGCACGAAACGCCGCTGATCGCCAATCTGATCGGCCGCAAGAAACTCTATGAGATGAACAAGGTGATTTCGGATACAGCTGAGTACGGCTGCTACCTGTTCTCCCACGCCTGCGTTCCTCTGCTCAAGGACTTCATGGCGAAGATTGACTTGGATGTCATCGGCAAAGGCCTGAATCTGAAAGACAACAATGTCGACAACGCAGGGCTGATCGCAGTCAATCAAAGCATTCGCAATCACCCGATCGAAATCGTCGGCAAGAAATTGCGCTCCTACATGACGGCAATGAAGAAGATCATCTGAGCCGTTCAGCTTGCAATTGATGCCGAAAAGAAAAAGGGCCGCGAGGCCCTTTTTCTTTTTATATCCAGCAAGATTCGCGAATCAGACACTAAGCACTTTCTCGCCACGCGAGATGCCGGATACCCCAGTGCGCGCCACTTCAAGAATGGTTGTACCGGAAATGGCGGCCAGAAAGCCATCCAGTTTCTCGGACGTGCCCACCAGCTGAATGCTGTAGATCGTGCTGGTGACATCTACAACCTGGCCCCGGAAAATATCCGTGGTGCGTTTGATCTCGTCACGCTGCGCACCTGTGGCTTTTACCTTGATCAGCATCAACTCACGCTCGATGTGCGCACCTTCGGTCAGATCCACCAGCTTCACCACATCCACCAACTTGTTCAGGTGCTTGGTAATCTGTTCAATTTTTCGATCATCGCCCATGGTTGTTATGGTCAAACGCGATAAGGTGTGATCGTCTGTCGGCGCAACGGTCAACGACTCGATGTTGTAATTGCGCTGTGAAAACAGCCCGACAACCCGTGACAACGCACCTGGTTCATTCTCCAGCAACATGGAAATAATATGTCTCATCTCAGGTTCTCTCCGTCTTGCTCAGATACATGTCTTTCATCGCTCCACCCTTGATGGCCATCGGATACACGTGCTCCATCGGATCCACCATCACGTCGATGAACACCAGACGATCCTTCAATGCAAAGGCTTCTGTCATCTTCTGCTTGAGCTCGGACAATTTCTCGATGCGTACGCCGACATGGCCATACGCTTCGACCAGCTTGATGAAATCAGGCAATGACTCCGCATAGGTGCTGTGTGAATACCGGCCGCCATACTGCATGTCCTGCCATTGCTTGACCATTCCCAGGGCCTGGTTGTTCAGGCACACGATCTTTACCGGCAACTGATACTGCAGACAGGTCGCCAGTTCCTGAATGTTCATCTGAATACTGCCTTCGCCAGTCACGCAGACAGAGACGGCATCCGGGAATGCCATCTGCACACCCATTGCTGCCGGAAAACCGAAGCCCATCGTGCCCAGCCCCCCGGAATTGATCCAGCGGCGTGGCTTGTCAAATTTGTAGTACTGCGCGGCAAACATCTGATGCTGCCCCACGTCCGAGGAAACATAGGCATCACCCCCGGTTATGTCGTACAGACACTGAATGACCTGCTGCGGCTTGATGACATCGTCGGGCGCAGGGTTGACCTTCAAGCTGTCTTTCTCGCGCCAGCCATCGATCTGCTTCCACCATTGCTCAATGGCCGGGCGATCCACTTTGGTGTCGGATTGTTTGATCAGCTCCAGCATTTCCTCAAGGACACTGGTCACTGAACCCACGATGGGAACGTCGGCCATGACCGTCTTCGAAATCGAGGCTGGATCGATATCCACATGGAGAATTTTCGCTCCCGGACAGAACTTGGCGATCGAGTTTGTAACCCTGTCATCGAAACGCACACCAATGCCCAGGACCACGTCGCTGAAATGCATGGACATGTTGGCTTCGTAAGTACCGTGCATGCCGAGCATGCCGAGGAACTGCTTGTCCGTTGCGGGATACGCGCCAAGCCCCATCAGAGTATTGGTGACCGGATAGCCCAGCACTTTCGCCAGTTCCGTCAGCAAGGCACTGCCGTCACCCAGTACCACGCCTCCGCCTGTGTAAATGACGGGGCGTTTCGCGGCCAGAAGTATCTCCACGGCTTTCTTGATCTGCCCGGTGTGACCCTTGCCCGGAACCGAATAGGAACGCAGTTTCACGGACTCTGGATATTGATACTTGAACTTGCGCGACGGATCCGTGACATCCTTGGGAATGTCGATCACAACGGGTCCGGGGCGGCCAGTAGTGGCAAGATAAAAGGCCTTCTTGACCACCATCGGAATATCTTCCGGATTCTGCACCATGAAACTGTGTTTCACGATGGGACGGGAAATGCCGACCATGTCAGTTTCCTGAAAGCCATCAGACCCGATCAGAGAACTGTCCACCTGGCCAGAGATCACGATCATGGGAATGGAATCCATATACGCCGTGGCAATACCGGTGATGGCATTGGTAGCCCCCGGACCGGACGTCACCAGCACCACACCGGGCTTTCCTGTTGCTCTGGCGTAACCGTCGGCGGCGTGCGTTGCCGCCTGCTCGTGGCGCACCAGAATATGTTCCACCTTGTCCTGTTTGAACAAGGCATCATAGATATGCAGTACGGCGCCTCCGGGGTAGCCCCAGATGAACTCAACGCCTTCGTCGTGCAATGCTCGCATGAGCATCTCACCGCCGGATAAATGTTCCACTTTTTCAAACCTCTGTTCTGTCATGCATGCAAGCCGATGGTCAATGCCATCCAATGGCAATGCCATCACCCAGCTTGGGTGAGCGGCAACATGCTGATCGATTTACACTTCAGGGATATGTCAGGCAAGGCATGCGTCAATGTCTCGCACACTGCATTGCTTGTTGCCTGACTCTTGGCGGCTCTCCACGCGGTAACGTATCGGAGCCTAAGGTGGACGTGGTTTGACACCTAAGATTGTCATAGCCCCCGGTACTTTTATGCCGGGGGCAGCTGAGACAGACCGGATGAGGAAGTGGTCAGTTCAGTATGCAAACAAAAACGAGGGCAATTTTCCCAGCATTTGCTTCAAAGTCAAGCTAATAAAGGGCTGCAGACTGAATCGAAGACCCGACCCGACTATTTCTTGCCGAAGATGAAGACATCCTCTCGAACATCCACCACGATGCAATCACCCGCCTCGTAGTCACCCTTGATGACCTGCTGAGCCAAGGGATTCTCAAGCCATTGCTGTATCGCACGCTTCAGAGGCCGGGCGCCATAGACCGGGTCGTAACCAAGTCGCGCAATCCTGTCCAGCACGCGCTCACTGACCTCAATGCGTAGATCATTGTCCTGAAGCCGCTTGTTGAGCAGCGCTATCTGAATGTCGGCGATGCCGCGAATCTGCGACTGCTGCAAGGGGTGGAACACCACTGTCTCGTCGATCCGGTTCACGAATTCTGGCGAAAAGTGCCGTACCACTACTGAAAGTACCTCAGCCTTCACACGTTCGTAAGCGCGCTCGTCCATGGCGCCGTCGCTCATCATTTCCTGGATGCGGTCGGAGCCGAGATTCGATGTCATCACGATGACTGTATTGCGGAAATCCACGGTTCTGCCATGGCCATCAGTCAAGCGGCCATCGTCCATCACCTGCAACAGGATATTGAAGACGTCCGGGTGCGCCTTTTCTACTTCGTCCAGCAGCAATACAGAGTAAGGACGACGACGGACAGCCTCAGTCAGGTAGCCCCCTTCTTCGTAACCGACATAGCCTGGCGGAGCTCCTATCAGTCGGGACACCGAGTGTTGCTCCATGAATTCAGACATGTCGATGCGTACCATTGCATCATCAGTGTCAAAAAGGAATTCGGCCAATGCCTTGCACAATTCCGTTTTGCCGACACCTGTCGGTCCGAGGAACAAAAAGGAACCGTTCGGCCGATTCGGATCTGAAAGACCGGACCTTGCACGTCGCACGGCGTTGGCCACAGCATTCACAGCCTCTTCCTGGCCGATGACGCGCTTGTGCAGTGCGTCCTCCATCGTCAGGAGCTTCTGCTTGTCGCCCTGCAGCATCTTGGCGACGGGAATGCCCGTCCAGCGCGAGACAACTTCAGCTATTTCTTCATCTGTCACGCGATTGCGCAGCAAACGCATGTCCTTCATGTCCGTCTGAGCGGAGGCGTCCAGTGTCTTTTCAAGATTCGGAATGATGCCGTACTGCAGTTCCGACATGCGCGCCAGGTCGCCAGCACGGCGCGCCAGTTCCAGTTCGTTTCGTGCACGTTCCAGATTGCTCTTGATGGACTGGGCACCCTGCACCGACGCCTTCTCGGATTTCCAGATTTCCTCCAGATCTCCATACTCCGTCTCCAGCTTGCGAATCTCTTCGGCGAGCTTCTCCAGACGCTTGCGGGAAGCCTCGTCCTCTTCCTTCTTGAGCGCCTCGCGTTCGATCTTCAACTGAATCAGGCGACGTTCCAGGCGATCCATATCTTCAGGTTTGGAATCGATCTCCATGCGGATAAGACTCGCCGCTTCGTCGATAAGGTCGATAGCCTTGTCCGGAAGTTGGCGATCCGGGATGTAACGTGTGGACAATCTGGCAGCCGCGATGATGGCGCCGTCGGAAATCTGCACGCCATGATGCACTTCGTAACGCTCTTTCAGCCCGCGCAGAATGGCAATGGTGTCCTCCTGACTGGGCTCATCCACCAGCACTTTCTGAAAGCGCCGCTCAAGTGCTGCATCCTTTTCGATGTATTTGCGGTATTCATCCAAGGTCGTAGCGCCCACGCAGTGCAATTCGCCGCGGGCAAGCGCCGGCTTCAGCATGTTGCCAGCATCCATGGACCCTTCTGCTTTGCCGGCTCCTACCATGGTGTGCAATTCGTCGATGAACAGGATGACGGAGCCTTCCTGCTTCGCGAGCTCGTGGAGCACGCCTTTCAGGCGCTCCTCGAATTCGCCACGGAACTTTGCCCCGGCAATCAATGATCCCATGTCCAGAGACAGTATCCTCTTGTTTTTCAGCCCCTCTGGCACCTCCCCATTGACGATGCGCTGGGCCAGTCCTTCCAGAATGGCGGTCTTGCCAACGCCCGGCTCGCCGATCAGGACGGGATTGTTCTTGGTGCGGCGCTGCAATACCTGAATGGTGCGGCGAATCTCGCTGTCCCGTCCTATCACCGGGTCGAGCTCGCCCTTCTCCGCACGTTCGGTGAGATCAACGCAGAAACGCATCAACGCCTGTCTGGATTCCTCGGCGCCAGCATCACTGACAGTTTCACCGCCACGCAGGTTGCCGATGGCATTTTCCAGAGCCTTTTCGCTGACAC
>Ga0255086_1000333_pt1 | contig 16514 bp, 17 predicted proteins | sample Colum_Cont_RepC__FD_188438 | JGI IMG/M metagenome (GOLD analysis project Ga0255086, IMG submission 188438) | Freshwater microbial communities from Columbia River, Oregon, United States - Colum_Cont_RepC_8d | ecosystem: Environmental > Aquatic > Freshwater > River | place: USA: Oregon | collected... | reverse complement strand
GCGTCGCCCTCGCGGTAGGCGTACAACATTGCCGCGACGCCAAGGTTGGCGCACAGCGCCAGCGTGCCGACCAGGCCCATCGTCATCGCCTCCGGCACCACCCCATGCACGGCGTTCCAGGCTGCCAGGCCCAGCACATAGAGGCCGTAAGCCCCCATCGACAGCCCCTTAAGCAGCGCAGTCCGGGCCCGCACCGCCAAACCCATCGACAGCACGAACAGCGAGAGGGCGTAGTTGGCGGCGTCGCCGAAGAAATCTATGGCATCCGCGAGAAGCGAGGCAGAACCCGCGCCCCAGCCAGCCGCCAATTCGACTCCGAACATGGCGAGGTTGACGACAAGCGCAATCCACAAGGCACGCCGGTAGCGCGGTGGGATCACCGTGGCGGGGGTGCAACTGGATTCGCAGCAGCTGGCCGACATCGCATTACTCGGAGCGGGAATGGCGCGTATTGGACAGCCTGTAGTAGCTTCAGGGTCAAGCCCCGGAGTTATTGATGCCCAAAACCTATCGCATCGGCGACCTCGCCAGCCTGCTGGACGTGCCGGTGGAGACCATTCGCTACTACGAGCGCGAGAGCTTGCTGCCCAAGCCGGCTCGCAGCGACGGCAACTACCGGCTCTACGCCGAGGGCGAACGAGCGCGGCTGGAGTTCATCCTGCATTGCCGGGCGCTGGACATGAGCTTGCAGGAGATTCGCACCCTGCTGCGGCTACGCGATGACCCTGAGCAGGGCTGTGCTGAGGTCAATGCGGTGCTCGACGAGCACATCGAGCATGTCACCGAGCGAATGCGCGCACTGCGGCGGCTGCATGCCGAGCTGAAGACGCTGCGCGCCCACTGCGATGCACCAAGCGCGAGCAGGGACTGCGGCATCCTGCATGAGCTGGCGATGGCACCGTCCAGTCGGCGAGCGGCTACCTCTGCCGGTGTCCATAGCTCGCGCCGGGGGCACTGATGTCGCTCATCACCACGCTGGGACTGTTTCTGCTCACGGCGGTGGCAGAGATCGTCGGCTGCTACTTGGTTCTCTACTGGTCAAAGCGCGGCGGCGGGCTATGGATGCTGGCGGCTGCGGCCGTCGCACTCGGCTTGTTTGCCTGGCTGCTGACCCGTCATCCCGCCGAATCTGGGCGCGTCTACGCCGCCTACGGTGGGGTCTACACCTGCGCGGCGCTGGCCTGGCTGTGGATCGTGGATCGCTCGATGCCCACCCCGTTTGATCTGGTGGGCGTGGCCACGATCGCAGTGGGGTGCGGCATCGTCATTGCTGGAACGATGCGGTAGGAGCCCTTTATGTCATGCGCCTCTTGAGCGAGCCGCTGTGCTTTTGCCCGCACTCCGCAAGCTGACGAAGCTGTTTCGCAAGCCCTTCGGACCCTGGCACCTCAATGAATGAATCCTTGCCAGTCAGTAGCAGTTGGATGGTTTGCCGACGGCCGGGGCTGCTGGTCGAGAACTCCAGGATTAGTCCAGAGATCTTGCGGCGTGAAACCGTCAGGCTGATTGCAGCTCGCTGTCCACTTCCACCTTCATACTCGCCACAGCGGCCAGCCGCTCTCAGCGCCTGCCCGAGTGCGACACCCGATGTTTTGACGTGCCGGATGAGTTCCCGCACCGGGTCTTTACCGCCGCGTGCAGGTAACGAGGGTTTTGACTTAGGCACGTGAGTTTTCAGCTTGCACCTCGGTCTAACAGCGTGAAAGTGCCCATATGGGACAGCAGACTGCTTTTGTCATCGCTTCATGTCCTTGTTATGGGATGCATGATGCTGGGGCAGCCAAGAAATACAAAGCAACTTAGCTGGGCTCGCTCAATTGTGATTTGTTAGGAGTTGCCGAAAGCTGAAATGGGATGTTGGATCAGGCCATCTGGCGGGGTCACAGGCAAAGATCGACAGGGATATGGCGTTTTGCGAGATGGAGATCGTGACGCCGGGCTGCGAAGACCGTGTGCAAGGCTAGGCCGTAACGGCATAACCACCTGCCGCGAGAGCGTTATCAGCGGCGGCAGTCAATATTGCCGTCGCCTCGGTACCGGCCAATAGAGCGTTGATGCAGTAATCGCGAGGCGGAACTACACTGGCAAAGGCCTAAAGCACCTAAAAAGTTAACAAAAGCTGGCTAAGCGGTCAGATCAGAGGAAGTATTAACCCATGAATAAATTGAATTTTTCGATTTTGTTGACATTTTTAGGGTACGCACAAGTCTTTTGAGAGCGTTGAAACCCCATGAAAGCCATTGTCTGCCACCAGTTCGGCGGCCCTGAACTGTTGGCACTAGAAGAGCTGCCCAGCCCCGCGCTCAAGCCTTTCGAGGCGCGTATTGCGGTGAAAAGTTGCGGCATCAACTTCCCGGATACGCTGATCATCCAGGGCAAGTACCAGCTCAAGGCCGAGCCGCCGTTCACGCCGGGGGCCGAAGTGGCAGGCGTGGTGAGCGAGATCGGCAGCAAGGTGAGCAACGTGAAGGTAGGCGATGCCGTTGCCACCTTTCTGCCCACCGGCGGCTACGCCAGCGAGGTGGCAGCGCATGCGCAGATGCTGCTGCCGCTGCCCGCCAACATGGACATGATTGCTGCCGGCGGCTTCGTGCTGGCCTATGGCACCAGCCACCATGCTTTGAAGCAGCGTGCACAGATCAAGCCCGGCGAAACGCTGCTGGTGCTGGGTGCGGCCGGTGGTGTGGGCCTTGCCGCCGTGCAACTCGGCAAGCTGATGGGCGCGCGCGTCATTGCTGCGGCCTCATCCGCCGACAAGCTGGCGCTGTGCACTGCTCACGGTGCCGATGCGGTGATCGACTACTCGAAAGAGTCGCTGAAAGACGCCGTGAAAACCCTCACCAAGGGCAATGGCGCGGATGTGATCTACGACCCTGTGGGCGGCGCGCTCGGCGAGGAATGTCTGAGCTGCGTGGCCTGGAACGGCCGCTATCTGGTGGTTGGTTTTGCTGCCGGGCCCATCCCCAATCTCGCCACCAATCGTCTGTTGCTCAAGGGTGCTGCGGCCGTGGGCGTGTTCTGGGGTGCGTTCACTGCCCGCGAGCCACTGGTGCATGCCGAGAACTTCCACGAGCTGTTTGGCTGGCTGGAATCCGGCGCGCTCAAACCTTACGTGTCGGCGCAGTACCCGCTCGCCGAAGCCGCGCGCGCACTGCGCGACATGCTGGATCGAAAGGTGACTGGCAAGATCGTCTTGGTACCCTAATGTTTCAACGGATCCTTGTGGTTTGCACCGGCAACATTTGCCGCTCCCCGATCGCTGAGGCCCTGCTGAAGGCAGGGCTGCCTGGCAAGATGGTGTTCTCGGCCGGCACCATGGCGATGGTGGGGGACGAAGCTGATCCGATCTCCATCGAGCTCTGTGCGGGTCACGGTCTAGACATTTCCGCTCACCGTGCCCAGCAACTGGTGCAGCCCATGCTGCAGGCAGCGGACTTGGTACTGACGCTGGACCAAACCCATAGTCAGTGGATCAACCGGCGCTACCCGCAGTATCACGGCAAGGTGCACAAGCTTGGCAAATGGCTGGGGGATGAGGATGTCCCGGATCCCTATCGCCAGCCAAAGGCACTATTCCGTGCGGTCTACGGACAAATGGACGAGCAGGTGGCGGAGTGGCTGGCGCGCATCAAATAGCGACTTCTCTATAATCCGCGCCCCCTTCACAGCCCCGGTCTATCTACCGTGAACGCTGATTCGAATAGCGCTGCCGCGCCTGTCACCCCCGCCCCCGACAAAAAGGTTTTTGTCATCTCCTGGGGCTGCCAGATGAACGCCTACGACGCCGACAAGATGGTCGACGTGCTGGGCAGCTCGCATGGCTACACCCGCACCCAGAACGCCGACGAGGCCGATGTGCTGCTGCTCAACACCTGTTCGGTGCGCGAGCGCGCGCAGGAGAAAGTGTTCAGCGAACTCGGCCGCTGGCGCGAGTGGAAGGATGCCAACCCCAATCGCGTCATCGGCGTGGGCGGCTGTGTCGCCTCGCAGGAGGGCGAGGCGCTGATCAAACGTGCGCCGCAGATCGACATGATCTTTGGCCCGCAGACCCTGCACCGCCTGCCGCAACTGCTCGACCACACTCGCAGCACGCGCCGCACGGTGGTGGATGTGAGCTTCCCCGAAATCGAGAAGTTCGATCACCTGCCGGCCCCGCGTGCCGAGGGTGCGACCGCCTTCGTCAGCATCATGGAAGGCTGCTCGAAGTTCTGCACCTTCTGCATCGTGCCCTACACCCGTGGGCCGGAGGTCAGCCGCCCACTCGACGACGTGCTGGTGGAATGCGTCCGCCTCGCCGAGCAAGGCGTGAAGGAACTCACGCTGCTGGGCCAGAATGTCAACGCCTATCGCGGCCGCATGGGCGACACCGCAGATGTCTGTGACCTGGCACTGCTGATCCATTACGTCGCACAGATCAACGGCATCGAGCGCATCCACTACACCACCAGCCACCCGGCCGAGTTCACGGATGCGCTGATTGCGGCCTTTGCCGACGAGCCCAAGCTCGCCAGCTATCTGCACCTGCCGGTGCAGTCGGGCAGCGATCGCATTCTGGGTGCGATGAAGCGCGGCTATACCCGCGCGCAGTACCTGGAAAAAATCCGCCGCGTGCGCGAGGCCCGGCCCGGCCTGTCTCTGTCCACCGACATCATCATCGGCTTCCCCGGCGAAACCGATGCCGACTATGCGGCCACCCTCGAAGCGGTTGAACTGGCGGGCTTCGACTTTGCCTACTCGTTCAACTACTCGCCACGCCCCGGCACGCCGGCGGCCAACCTGAAAGACAACATCCCGCAGGAAGTGAAAGACCGCCGACTGTCGCTGTTGCAGGCGCGCATCAAGCAGCAGGACGATGCCTACAAACGCAGCATGGTCGGCAGCCAGCAACGCGTGCTGGTGGAGCGCGCCGCCAAGCGCGGCGGCGGCCAGGTGGCCGGGCGTGCGGCCAACAACCGTACGGTCAACTTCGATGGCGAGGTGTCGCTGATCGGCCAGTTCGTCGAAGTGGAGATCACCGAGGCGATGAACAATTCCCTGCAAGGCGTGCTGCGCGGCAGCTGAGCGACTGATGAGCGAGGTTCACATCCAGCGCGCCGTGCCAGCGGCGGGCATCCCCAGCGCCACCAGCCTGCGTGCTTGGGCCATCGCGGCGCGCGGTAAAAAGAAGGGCGAGATCACCCTCCGTATCGTCGATGCCGACGAAGGCCGCAGTCTCAACCGCGACTGGCGCTGCAAGGACTACGCGACCAATGTGCTGTCCTTCCCCATGCAGGAGCCGGGCTACCTCGGCGACATCGTCATCTGCGCCGAAGTGGTGGCGCGCGAGGCCATCGAGCAGGGCAAAACCACCCGCGCACACTGGGCGCACATGGTGGTGCACGGCGTGCTGCACCTGATGGGGCACGACCACATTGCCGATGACGAGGCCGAGAAGATGGAGGCCTTGGAGCGCAAATTGCTTTCCAAACTGGGGTTTACGGATCCTTACGCGCCTGTCATCGGCTGAAAATCGTGCAACAGGTAAACTTCGCCCTCCCAAACCTAACGACGCCCACACGCCCGCTCGACTCGATGCGGAACGTGCGCACGCCATGAACGACGGCCCTAGTAGTACCGAAACTGAAACCCAAGAAGCCCACACCCCCTGGTGGAAACGCTTCACTGGCCGCCTGATTGGCGCGCCGCGCACCCGCGAAGACCTGCAGGAGATGCTGGAGGACGCGGAGGAAGACGGCCTCGTCGATGCTGACGCCGCCGCGATGATTCAGGGCGTGTTCGAGACCCGCGACTTGCAGGCGCGCGACATCATGGTGCCGCGCGCGCAGATGATCTGCATCGAGCGCGAATGGCCACTGGATAAAATCCTGGCGGCGGTCATCGAATCCGGTCACTCGCGCTACCCGGTGATCGGCGACACTCGCGACGAAATCGTCGGCGTGCTGCTGGCAAAAGACCTGCTCAAGTTCACCACCGCCGCCGCCACCTTTGACCTCGCACGCGTCATGCGCCCGCCGGTGTTCGTTCCGGAGTCCAAGCGCGTCAACGTGCTGCTGAAAGACTTCAAGCGCAAGCACCAGCACATGGCGATGGTCGCTGACGAATACGGCGGCATCAGCGGCGTGGTGACCATCGAGGACATTCTGGAAACCATCGTCGGTGAGATCGACGACGAGCACGACGAAGCCGAAGGCGCACACATCGTCAAACAGGATGAGCGCCGTTATCTGGTCAATGCGCTCACGCCGATTTCAGAGTTCAACGAGCAATTCGGCTCGGATTTCAGCGACGAGGAAGTCGACACCATTGGCGGCCTGGTCGTGCAGGAGTTCGGCCATCTGCCGCGCCGTGGCGAGAGCATCAAACTCGGCAACTTCCAGTTCAGCGTGCAGCGCGCGGATTCACGGCGCGTGCAACAGCTGCAAGTCCTGTTGGCGCAAGATTGATGCGCCTCTGGCTGCTGCTGGCCGCGCTGTGGGTCGCAGCGCTCTCGCCCGCACAGGCGCAGCAGCCGGGCGACGAGCTGCGCATCAGCGTGCTCACCTTCGCACCTGGCGAAACCTACTGGCAGCGCTTTGGCCACAACGCGCTGCTGGTTGAGAACACCGTCAATGGGGCGAATGCCGTCTACAACTACGGCATGTTCGATTTCTTCCAGAAGAACTTCTTTCTCAACTTTGCGCGCGGGCACATGGTGTATCGGCTCGATGTCGACACCCTTGGCCGCACATTGGCGCTGTATGCCAGCGAGGGCCGCTGGGTGTACCAACAGGTGCTCGCACTCGACGCCGCGCAACGCCTGCAACTGGCAGAGTTTCTCGGCCGCAATGCGCAGCCGGATCAGCGCGAGTATCGCTACGACTACTTTCGCGACAACTGCTCCACCCGCGTGCGCGATGCGGTCAACAGCGTCGTCGATGGCGCGCTGCAAAAACAATTTTCGACGCAAGCCACCGACGTCAGCTATCGCTTCGAGGCCACCCGCTTGGTCACGCCGATCCCGGCACTGATGGCGGGCATGGACTTCATCATGGGCCCGGCCGGCGATGCGCCGATCACGCTCTGGCAGCAGAGCTTCGTCCCGGAGGTGCTGATGCAGGCCCTGCGCACCGTGCAGGTCAATGGCCAGCCGCTGATCGCTGAAGAGGGTTATCTGCTGGCGGATCAGCACTCCCCCGTTGCACCGGCAGCCCCGCTCGATCTGCTAACGCTGACCTTGTCTCTTGGGCTGTTGCTGGGTCTGGCCCTGCCGCTGCTGGCTGCACGCCGCCAGCAAACTTGGGCGCGCTGGACCTTCGCCACCCTCACGACCACATTCTGGCTGATCTGTACGCTGGCTGGGCTGGCGATGCTGGCGGTGTGGACGCTCACCGAGCACTGGGTGATGTGGGCGGATCGCAATCTGCTGCTGGCGCTGCCGCTGTGTGCGCTGCTGCTGCCAGCGGCATGGGGCAGTGTGCGACCGCACTGGGTCGTGTCGGCATGGCAAAAAAAGCTGGCGCTGCTGGTGGCGATGGCGGCAGCGCTCACGCTACCGCTACTGCTGCTGCCGGGCGCGCAGCAGCACGGGCAGTGGATCGCCCTGCTGCTGCCGATTCATCTCGGCATGGCCCTCGCCCTGCACCGGGCGAAGTAGACCGCTACTGATCCCAGCCCGGATTCACCCGCGCCAGACGACGCAGCAAACCCGGCCAGGTGAGCTGCCCGCCCAGCCCCTTGGTCACCGCCGCTGACTGCGCCTTGATGTTGTCGAGAATGGGCTGCGGGATGGGCGTGAGCGCCGCGCCACCCGATTGCGCACGCACCTGGATCATGCAGGTGGTCTCGAACAGATACATAAACAAGAAGGCATCGGCGATGCTGTTGCCCACCGTGAGCAGGCCGTGGTTGCGCAGCATCAGAAAATTGTTGCTGCCGAGGTCGCGCACCAGACGCGGCTTCTCGTCGGCATTGAGCGCGACGCCTTCGTAGTCGTGATAGCCAAGACTCGACAGCACGAACAAAGACTGCTGCGAAATCGGCAAAACCCCCGCCGCCTGCGCCGATACCGCAATGCCATTCAGGCAGTGCACATGCAGCACGCAGGCGGCGTCTTCGCGCGCAGCATGGATGGCGCTGTGAATGGTGAAGCCTGCCGGGTTGATGTAGTACGGCGTCTCGCCCACGGTCTTGCCGTTGAGGTCGACCTTCACCAGCGAGCTGGCCGTGATTTCCTCGAACATAAAGCCGTAGGGGTTGATCAGAAAATGGTGTTCATCGCCCGGAATGCGCGCAGAGATGTGGGTGAACACCAAGTCATCCCAGCCGAACAGCTTCACCAGCCGATAGGCAGCAGCGAGATCGCAGCGCAACTGCCACTCGGCAGGCGAGACGCAGTCTCGTACGGCTGCAAGACTGGCGTGACCGGGGGCATTGATGGGTAGGTCCATGGGCTCTCCTGGAATTTTATTGATGTGATGCACGGTGCCAGAGCGATGGTTCGCTGTCGCGGCTTTGGGCTAGATTTGCTGCATCGCCCGCTGCCGAGATGCGCCATGTCGAAAGCCTATTTCACGCCCGCCACTTTCAAGTTTCTCAAAGCCCTCAAGGCCAACAACAACAAACCCTGGTTTGCTGAGCACAAGGCCGAATACGAATCTTGCGTAAAGTCCCCCTGCATCGCCTTCATCACCGATCTCGCATTGCCCCTGAGCAAGATCAGCGCGCAGATGGTCGCCAACCCCAAACCCATCGGCGGCTCGCTGTTTCGCATCCACCGCGATGCCCGCTTCAGTGCCGACAAGTCGCCTTACAAAACCCACGCTGGCATGAGCTTCTACCACGCGGCAACCAAGGCCACAGCGCGTGCCGAAGGCCAGAACGCGATGATGGGGCGGCTTGATGCGCCTGGCTTTTACCTGCATATCGAGCCTGGCGAATGTTTCATCGGCGGCGGCCTGTGGCACCCGCAATCCGACACTTTGAAGCGCGTGCGCGGCTACCTGGTGAGCAACCCAGCCAGCTGGAAAATTGCCACACAAGGCAAGCCCTTCACGCACTACTTCGCCCTGCAAGGCGATAGTCTGCAGCGGCCGCCGCAGGGCTATGACCCGACACATGAGCTCATCACAGATTTGAAGCGCAAGGATTTCATCGGTAGCGCCAAGCTGACCCAAGCTCAGGTGTGTTCCGATGAGCTCTTGCCACTCACCATTGCCCACTACCGAGCACTCAGTCCGATGATCGACTGGCTCTGCGGCGCACTTGATCTCGACTACTGACTGCGGCCTGCGTCCGCTGCAGCAATCCGAACCTGAAAGAGCTTGCCGGTACGGGCAGCAACACCGGCGACGATGGCCAGCGTCATCACGCCGCCAAACACCACGCTCGGCACCGCGCCCATCAGCCTTGCGGCAATGCCACTCTCGAAAGCGCCGATTTCGTTGGAGCAAGACAGGAATACGCTGTTGACGGACTGCACGCGCCCCCGCAGCGCATCGGGCGTGAATACTTGCAGGATGGTGCCGCGAATCACCACGCTCACCGAGTCGAAAGCGCCGGTGAGAAACAACGCCAGCGCCGACAGCCAGAACCAAGGCGAGAGGGCAAACACCAGCGTCGCCATGCCAAAGCCGGCGACCGCCAGCAGCAGGTTACGCCAGAGCTGCTGCGTGGGCGGCAGGTAGGCGCAGACCAGTAGCGTCAGCATCGCGCCCACGGCGGGTGCGGCACGCAGCACGCCGAGCTCCTGCGGCCCCAGATGCAGTACATCTTCGACGAACACCGGCAGGATGGCCACCACGCCGCCGAACAGCACCGAGAACAGATCGAGCGTGATCGAGTGCAGGATGATCGGTGTGCGTCGCACGAAGGCCAGGCCCTCGCGCAGGGATTCGCTGAAGCTGGGCGGCACCTCGGTGATGGCCGGCACGCCGCGCGGACGGATGCTGGCGATCAGCAGCGCGGCGATGGCGATCAGCAGCAGCGAGACCAGCAGGGTGCCTTGCAAGCCAGACGCCGCATACAGCAACCCACCCGCCAGCGGCCCCAGAATGGCACCGCCCTGCCAGCTGGCCGATGACCAAGTGGAGGCATTGGCAAACAGCTCGCGTGGCACTAGAAACGATTTCAGCGACGATGCCGAAGGTGCGTAGATGCCACGGGCGAAGCCAATGACGGCAATGCTGGCGTAGACGGCGATCAGCAACGTGGTCTGAGTCATGTCGCCCCCTGCAAAAACGGCGGCCAGCCAGAGCAGGCCCAGCGAAGCCAGCAGCATCACTGCCAGCGCCGCCAGCAGCAGGGTGCGCTTTTCGCGGCGATCGGCCAGATGACCGCCGATCAGCGCCAGCGCAATGAAGGGGATGGCCTCGGCGAGGCCGATGAAGCCCAGCGTGAGGGGGTCGCGGGTGAGTAGATACAGCTCATAGCCCAGCGCCACCTCCTGCGCCAGCAGCGCGACAGTGAGCATGAAAACCGCCGCGATCAGCCGACGGAACTCCGGATGACGCAGTGCGGCGTAGGGCGATGCAACTGCTGATTCGATTGCGGCCTCGGCCACGCGCGCCTACCAGCGCACCGTCGAATAGGACGCGGCGTTATTGGAGAGCTTGCGGTCACGCGGGTTGTGCCAGGGAATGAAGCGCTCAGTGGCGACTCGTGCACCGGAGAACTGGTCGAACACATAGATGCCGGAATCTGTTGCGCGCAGGAAAATTGCTGCATGTTTGCCGCCATGTCCTTTCTGGCGCTGCGGGTAACGGCCCTGCTTGAAAGTGGCGATGGCCGTGCCGGGCTTGACCTCGCTCCAGCTGGTCTTGAGCTTGCGGCCTTCGTGCCAGTGATCGGTGAGCGGTGCGTTCATCAGTGCCCGCAGCAGCTGCACGCAGTGGACACGGCCATGCTCGTCGCGAGCGGCGGGCAGGGTGATCTTGTGTTCTTCGGTCGGCAGCACCCCATCGTAGACGCGCTCTTCAATCCCGATGCCGTCATTGATCGGCCTCATCAGCTGCTCGGTGAATGTGACCGCGAAGCTGCTGGGGCTGAATATGAGGGCCATCAGGGCCATCAGCGCGGTCGTCGACAGTGATTTCATGCAACGGCTTAGCAAGGAATGCGCCGGGAGCCAAATCGGCCCTGCTGCGGCCGATTATTCTAGCGAGCGATTTCCTCGCCGTCAGCCTCAGGCTTCGCGCCCTGCTCCAACGCCCATTGATACAGCACCTGCCGCTTCTCGCCGGTCAGTGTCGCCGCCAGTCGCGCCGCTCTGGCGGGCGGCAGTTCGGTAAGCAGCACTCGCAGCAGCGCCCTCGGCTCATGCGCGGCCTGGGTGCTGCTGGCCGCTACCCCAGCCACCACCAGCACAAACTCACCGCGCTGGCGATTGGCATCGGCCTTGATCCACTCCACTAGCGCAGCGGCGGGCAGCTGCACGCTTTGCTCGAAACGCTTGGTCAGCTCGCGGGCCAGAAACACTCGCCGCTCGCTGCCCAGCACGGTCGCCAGATCTTCCACGCACTCAACGATGCGGTGCGGTGCCTCGTACACCACCCAAGTGCGCGACTCCGCTGCCAATGCCTGCAAGCGCGCACGCCTGGCGCTGGGCTTGGCGGGCAGAAATCCTGCAAAGGTGAACTCGTCCGTCGGCAGCCCGGCAATCGAGAGCGCAGCCGTCACCGCGCAGGGGCCAGGCACGGCCTGTACCGTCAAGGCCGCCGCCCGCGCGGCGCGCACTAGTGCATAGCCGGGGTCGCTCACCAAGGGCGTGCCCGCGTCACTGACCAGCGCCAGCGTGCGGCCTACTTGCAGTTGCTGGATCAGCTCGGCTGCCAGCTGATCTTCATTGTGGTCATGCAAGGCTTTCAGTGGCTTCTTGAGGCCGAAGTGCGCCAGCAGCTGGCTGGTCATGCGGGTGTCTTCGGCGCAGATGGCATCCACCGCCGACAGCACTGCCAGCGCACGCGGCGAGAGGTCACCCAGATTGCCGATGGGCGTGGCCACCACATACAGGCAGCCAGGAGTCAGCGGATCGTCAGGGATGGTTTCTGGCATGGGAGTTGAACGGAGCGTGCGTGCCATACTTTACGCATGTCCTTCCGACTCCTCCGTGCCGGCGCCTTGCTCGCTGCCCTGCTCGCCAGCAGCGCTGTGGCGCAGTCGGCGGTTGAACCGCTCAATCTCGAAGACGAACTGAGCCTGCGCGCCGAGGCGCAGTTCGCCACGGGCGACATCGCCGGGGGCATCGCCACCCGCATGGCGCTTGAAGCCAGCTTGAGCGGCCCACCGCGCAGCGCCAATCGCGATGCGCTGTGGCGCACGCTCAACGCCCTGCCGCCCAACACCAATTTCGCCAGCGTCACCGAGCCCGTGGCGCGCGGCTGGGTGGAGCTGATGCAGCTGATCCGCAACGGCGCACCGCTGGCGGCCTTCGACGACTGGCGCAAGCGTCACCCGGATCACCCTGGTGAATCGCAGCTGGCTGCCGGGCTGGTGACGCCGCTGCAATCCGGCGCGCTCGCAGGCCGGCCCATTGCCCTGCTGCTGCCGCTCACCGGCCCGCTGGCCGCTGCCGCCAAGGCGATCCAGGCCGGGGCCGAGGCCGCACAAGGCCGCGCTGGCAAAGACGCCCCCGCTCTGCTCGCGCTTGACACCAGCACCGGGCTCGATGCTGCAGTGAATGCCGCTCTTGCACGTGGTGCCGTTGCCGCCATTGGGCCCCTGCGCAAGGAAGATGTCACTGCGCTCGCCGCCCGCGAACCACTGCTGCCAATCGTCACACTCAACTATCTCGATACGGGCCGCAGCGCGCCCATCGGCCTCACTGCCTTTGGCTTGGCACCGGAAGATGAAGCCCGCGCAGCCGCCGACCACGCCGCCGACCACAACCGCCTGCGCGCGGTGGTGCTGGCACAGGAGGGCGATTGGGGCCAGCGCGCTGCTACGGCTTTCAAGGCCCAGCTCGAAGCACGCGGCGGCAGCGTGCTGGACGCCGATAGCTTCAAGGCCAATGCGGTGGATTTCACCGCCGCGCTCAAGCGGCTGTTTGGCATCAGCGCCGCTGAGGCACGCGGCAAGCAACTGTCGGCCATCGGCATCAAAGCCGAGCTGCTGCCGACGCCGCGTGGTGATGTCGATGCCGTGTTTCTCGCCGCCCGCAGCGCACAGGCCAAGCTGATCTGGCCGCAGATGCGCTACTTGCGTGCGGGCCGCATTGCCACCTATGCCCCGGCCGCTGCGGGCGATGGTGGGCCTCAGGATCTCGGCAAATTGCTGGTCTGCGACGCGCCCTGGCTGATTGATGCCGGCAGCGCAACGGCTGCACTGCGCAGCGAGTTGGCTGCCGTCAACCCTCGCACCCCGGACGCCCAGCGCTTGTTCGCACTGGGCTACGACGCTTACCAGCTGGTCCGCCGCAGCAGCGTCGCCGCGCTGGTGATGGATGAACCCCTGCCCGGCCTCACCGGCACGCTGGCGCTCGAAGCTGATGGTGGGGTGCACCGCCGCCTGGGCTGCGCGCCCATTGCCGCACCGCGTGGCGATGGCTTGTCGGACGACGCGGCGGAGTAGCCCGCCGTGCTCGCCGCAATCAAAGCAAAGCTCGCCGCCCAACGCGGTGCCGATGCCGAATCACGCGCTGAAAAGCACCTCACGCAGCAGGGCCTGAAACCCCTGCATCGCAACTGGCGCTGCACGCTGGGCGAGCTGGATCTGGTGATGGCCGATGGCGACACGCTGGTGATTGTCGAAGTGCGCGCGCGTAGTCATAGCAGCCACGGCGGCGCGCTGGAGAGTGTCGATGCTCGCAAGCGCGGCAAGTTGATCCGCAGCGCACTCGCCTACGTGCATGCCCATGCCGAATGGCAAGACGCCGCCATCCGCTTCGATGTGGTGTGCTTCGAGGCCGATGGCAAGAACCGCTGGCTGCGCAATGCCTTTGATGCGGATGACGTGGCATGAACACTTCACTTTCTTCCGTTGTGCTGGCGCAGCTACAACAAGCACTCGGCGCAGCCGCAGTGCTCACCGACGCCGCCGATTGCGTGGCCTACGGCTACGACAACTCCCGTCGCTCTGCACTGCCGCAGGCGGTGGTGTTCGCACGCAGCCATGATGAAGTCGCGGCCGTGGTCGGCATCTGCCACGCCCACGGCATTCCGCTCACCGCACGCGGGCGCGGCACCAACACCACCGGCGCCACCGTGCCCATTGCCGGCGGCGTGGTGCTGTCGCTGGAACGCATGAACCGCATCCTCAGCATCTCGCCGGGGGATCGCCTGCTGGTGTGCGAGGCGGGCGTGCTCAATGGCGAGGTGCAGGCCGAGGCCGCAAAGCACGGCCTGTTCTGGGCACCGGACCCGACCAGCGCCGGCTTCTCCACCGTCGGCGGCAATCTCGCCTGCGGGGCCGGCGGTCCGCGTGCGGTGAAATACGGCACGGCACGCGATGCGGTGCTGGGCTTGCGCGCCGTCACCGGTGATGGCCGCAGCTTGAAAACCGGCGCAACAACGACCAAGAGCGTGGTCGGCTACGACCTGACGCGCCTCTTGATCGGCAGCGAAGGCACGCTGGCGGTGATCACCGAGGCCACGCTCAAGCTGCTGCCAAAGCCCACCCACACCCGACTGCTGCGCGCCTGCTACGCCAATGTGCATGCCGCCGCCGAGGCCGTCGCGCGATTGATGAATCAGCCTGCAACACCCTCGGCGCTGGAGTTCATGGACGGCGATGCGGTGCAGCTCGCCGAAAACTATCGCGCGACTGGGATACCTGTTGGAACCGGTGCGCTGCTGCTGATCGAAGCCGATGGCGATGCCATCACCCTACCCGCTGCCGTGGCAGCCATCGAAGCCGCAGCGCGTGGCGATGGCCTGATCGAACTGCGCACCGCACGTAATGCAGCCGAGGCCGAAACCCTCTGGGCCTGCCGCAAGGCGCTATCTCCCAGCCTGCGGCAACTCGCACCGAAGAAGGTCAACGAGGACGTCGCCGTGCCTGTCACACGACTGCCGGAACTGATCGACGGTGTTGCCGCACTATCGCGCCAGCACGCGCTACGCATCGTCTGCTTTGGCCATGCCGGCAACGGCAACATCCACGTCAACATTCTCGCCAACCCGGATGACCCGGCCGAGATGGCGCGTATCGAGACCTGCCTGCACGCGCTGTTTCGACTCGTGCTCTCGCTCGAAGGCACGCTCAGCGGCGAGCACGGTGTGGGCATCGACAAGCGCGACTACGTGGGGTGGGAAATCGCGGCCGACACACTGGCGCTCATGCGCGCGGTGAAGATGCAGTTCGACCCGAAAGGCATTCTCAATCCCGGCAAGGCGCTACCTGCTTAAAGCGCCACTTACAATCGCCAGAACATTTTTTGCGCAGCCCCTGCCATGTCCGTTTTCACCAAAGTCAGTCACCCGGAACTCCTTGCCTTTCTCAAGGCCTATCCGGTCGGTGAACTGATTGGCCACCAGGGCATTGGTGAAGGCGTGGAGAACACCAATTATTTCGTCGACACCACAGACGGCCGCTGGGTGCTGACGCTGTTTGAGCGACTCAATCACGACGACCTGCCGTTCTTCCTTGGCCTGATGGATCACCTCGCCTCGCGCGGCTATCCGAGTGCCATGCCAGCGCGCACGCGCAGCGGTGCCAACCTCACCACGCTCAATGGCAAGCCAGCCGCACTGGTGCGCCGGCTCACGGGCCAGAGCGTGCTGTTTCCCACCGTGACGCAATGCCAGGCCGTGGGCCGCGCGCTGGGCGAACTGCACCTCGCAGGCCAGTCGTTTGATGGCCGCGCTGTGAATACACGCGGTGCCGACTGGCGACGTACCACCGCCGAAGCCCTGCTACCTCACACGGATGCAGATCAGCGCGCACTGATCGAAAGCGAGCTGGCCGCACAGGCTGCGATCGACTGGTCAGCGCTGCCGCAAGGCGTGATCCATGCCGACCTGTTCCGCGACAACGTGCTGTTCGTCGACGAGCGTCTGACGGGGGTGATCGATTTCTACTACGCCTGCACCGACTCGCTCGCGTACGACCTTGCCATCACACTCAATGACTGGTGTGTCGACCCCGATGGACGCCCCAATCCCGCACGCTGGCAGACCATGAGTCTGGCCTATCGCAGTGCGCGCGAGCTCACCCTTGCCGAGCGCGCAGCCTGGCCACTGGTGCTGCGCGCCGCTGGGCTGCGCTTTTATCTCTCGCGCCTCTACGACTGGACTTTTCCGCGCGAAGGAGACGTGGTGCATGTCAAGGATCCGGCGCAATACCGGCGCATTCTCGAATGGCATCGCCAGCAGGCGCCGCTGCCGCTGTAAGCTCGCCATACAAAATTATTCAAGGAGATGCCGCGATGCTCGGCCTGACGCGCTACCAATGGACTGTGCTGTTCGCTGCCTGGCTCGGCTGGGGCTTCGATATTTTCGACGGCCTGCTGTTCAACTACGTCGCGCCCAACGCAGTGCCCACGCTCCTGGGGCTGGAGATTGGCTCCGCCGAGGCGAAGCAGGCGACGCTGTACTGGACGGGCG
>Ga0255086_1000331_pt1 | contig 16659 bp, 14 predicted proteins | sample Colum_Cont_RepC__FD_188438 | JGI IMG/M metagenome (GOLD analysis project Ga0255086, IMG submission 188438) | Freshwater microbial communities from Columbia River, Oregon, United States - Colum_Cont_RepC_8d | ecosystem: Environmental > Aquatic > Freshwater > River | place: USA: Oregon | collected... | reverse complement strand
CGGCCACGACTGGCTCAGCCACCCCGGCAGCGTCGGCAAGGGCTACCACACCGAAATCCGCATCCTCGACGAGCAGCGCCAACCCGTGTCGACCGGCGAGGTGGGCGAGATTTTCACGCGCGCTTTCGAGGGGCCGGCGCAGTACCAGTATCTTGGCTCCAAGGCGCTGGAGACGGTCGATACCGAGTTTGCCAGCGTCGGCGACTTGGGCTACCTCGATGCCGAGGGCTATCTCTACCTCGCCGACCGCCGGGTTGACCTCATCATCAGCGGTGGTGCGAACGTGATTCCGGCCGAGGTCGAGGCCATCCTCACCCAGCTGCCGGGCGTGCGCGATGCCGCCGTGATTGGCCTCAAGGACGAAGATCTGGGCCGTCGCGTGCATGCGCTGATCGAACCCTCGCCCGGCCACACCGTGCCGGCGCAGGCCGAGCTTGACGCCCACATGCGCAAGCACCTGGCCAGCTACAAGGCCCCGCGCAGCTACGAGATTGTCGAAGCGCTGCCGCGGGATGAGGCTGGCAAGATTCGCCGCAGCAAACTGCGCGACGAGCGCGGCGGCTGAGTCACCAAGCGTTTCACCCACTCATTTGAGGAATAGCAGACATGACAATTCGGTTTGATGGAAAAGTGGCCATCGTCACTGGCGCCGGCAACGGCCTGGGGCGTTCGCACGCGCTGGCACTTGCAGCACGCGGTGCAAAGGTGGTGGTCAATGATCTCGGTGGTGACCGCAGCGGCGTGGGTGCCTCAGCAACAGCAGCGCAGAAAGTGGTTGATGAGATCGTGCAGAACGGTGGTCAAGCCATGGCCAACGATGCGAATGTTGCCAAAGCCGAAGAAGTGGACGCCATGGTGGCTGCCGCGCTGAAGCAATGGGGCCGCGTCGATGTGCTGGTCAACAACGCCGGCATCCTGCGAGACAAGACTTTTCAGAAGATGACGCTGGATGAGTTCAAGCTGGTGATGGACGTGCATGTCATGGGCAGCGTCCATTGCACCAAGGCCGTCTGGGGCGCCATGCGCGAGCAGAACTATGGCCGCATTGTCATGACCACTTCATCGTCGGGCCTGTATGGCAACTTCGGCCAATCCAACTACGGCGCCGCCAAGATGGCCGTGGTGGGATTCATGAACACGCTGCACCTCGAAGGCGAGAAGTACAACATCCGCGTCAATGCACTCGCGCCCACCGCGTTCACTCGTATGACCGGCGACATCGGTATCCCGGAGGCCGCACTGGCGCTGCTCACCCCTGAATCGGTGACAGCCGGGCTGCTGTATCTGGTCAGCGAAGACGGCCCCGCCCGCACCATTCTCTGTGCCGGTGCCGGTGGCTATGCCCGCGCGATGATCTACGAGACTGATGGTGTTTTCCTGCCCGCTGATCAGCAGTCGCCTGAAAACGTCGCAGCCCTGTTTGAACAAATCTCCTCTGCCGAAGGGCAGCAGATGCTCATCAAGGGCAGCGATCAGAGCGCCAAGTTCATCGCCAAGGCTGTGAAGAGCATGCAGTCCCGATAAAGGGGTACTGCCATGCGCGAAGGGGTCATTGTGGTCACTGCGCGCGTGGCAAGTGGGCTACTGCGCTACTGCGCAGAGGGCCGCGACAAGCGACACGCCAAGGACATGGAGGCGGCTGAGGTCGAGGCGTTTCTGACCAGTTTGTCGGTAGATCGCAAGATATCCGCCAGCATTCAAAACCAAGCTCTGACGGCCGTGGCGTAGTCAAGCCCTTGGACAGCGTCTAGCAAAATCAGCGTGCCATTCGCAGGTCTGCTTGGCCTGCCTGCGTCAGCAGCCAATCTTTCCACCCCACCCACTGCGAGTCGCGGCACTTCGGGCGGAACATGGCGAAGTGGCCGATGGCCTTGACACCTGATTGGGCAGGGCTTGCGCCGAGATGCTCTTTTTGCGCCTTGGGATAGAGCGCCAGCAAGCCTTCGCCGGTGGCCCAGGGGGCGTAGTCGTCGTCGCTGATGGTGACCAGTCGCAGCGGTTTATCGTAGCGGCGGTAGTCGGCCCACTGGCGGGGGCGGGCGAGCACGCCCAGGTATTCAGGGTCGCGAATCCAGCTAGCCCATTGCCGTGCAACCTTGGCGGGCAGGGCCGAGCCAAAGAAGCGTGCAGGCACATAGCCAAGCGTTGCGGCAAAGCCCGGCAGCAGCAGGTGGCTGATGCCCCACATGAAGCCGCGCCAGCGGGCGGTGTGCCAGCGCCGCCAGTAGCCGCTCTGACTGGCGATGAACAGCGCGGCGTGGATGCGCGTGCTGTCCATGAAGCCCATCAGCTGGCCGCCCACGCTATGGCCGAGCCACAGCAGCGGCACGCTGGGTGCGCGTGTTTGCAGCACATCCATTGCAGCGGGCAGGTCGTGATCCACCCAGTTGGTGATGCTGCCGGTGAAGCCGCGCAGCACAGGCGGAGCAGAGCCGCCGAGGCCGCGATAGTCGAGCGTGAGCACGGCCAGCCCATGTCCGGCAAGGTATTGCGCGAACTGGGCATAGAAGCCGCGCGGCACGCCCATCGCACCCGCGATCAGCACTGCGCCTTTGGTGGTGCCGCTGGCGGCGAAGTAGTCCGCTGCCAGCGGGTAGCCGTCGCGGGCGATGAGTTTTAACTGTTCACGCGTTTCGTTGCTTTGCATGTTGTTGTAAGGCTATTTGCGGCGGTTGGCCGCTTTGCGTGCGGTGTTTTTTGTGCCGGGTGATGGCGTGGGATTCAGTGCCGATGCCAGACCAAAGGCTTGCTCCAGTTCCAGCAGTGCCTCCTGGGTGTAAACGGCGAGTTTTTGCAGGTGCGGAATCGCATCCCTGCAGCCGAGAAAGCCCACCACGATGCGGTCGACATAGCCCACCAGCGTGACGTTGAGGGCGTAGCCATCAAACAGGAAGGACACCGGATACATCGCCTCCAGCTCGGCGCGGGCGAGGTAGAGCGGCTGCTTGGAGAGCACCACATTGGAGACCACGATGTTGAATAGCGGCGGCATTTTGGGCAGCAGGCCGGTCATCTGGCCGAGCATCAGCGGCGTGATGCCGAGCAGGGCGAACTGCATCTGTGATTCGCTGGACATCTCGCCCAGATCTTTCTTGCCCCGCACGGTGATGCGGCGGATCAGGTGCAAGCGTTCGCGTGGGTCATCCAGCTCGGTACCCATGGGCACCACGAAGCCTGCGGCGGCATTACCGATGGCGCCATCCTTGCGCTTGATGGCCACCGGCACCGAGGCGAGCAGTGATTTATCGGGCAGCGATTGCTGCTCCAGCAGATAGCGACGGATTGCACCACCGACAATCGCCAGCATGGCGTCGTTGGCGGTGGCACCACCGGCGGCCGCCACTGCCTTGACACGGGCGAGGTCGAGAATCTGCGTGCCCAGACGCCGCTGCTGTGACACCGCAGTGTTGAAGCGCGAGCGTGGGATACCGAGCACGGCGCGGGCGCTGCTGTCGTCGCCTTGCAGCATTTTGGTGAGTGCCACGGCCAGTTCGCGCATGCCCCGAGCCTGGTCAACGGCCGCACTCACGGGCTTGCGCAAGCGCTCGAACAAGCCTGCGGCGACGCTGTCTGGTTTGGGCGGCTTGCTGGCCAGCATCCATGGCCCCGGTGTGTCGCGGTTTTCAGGGTCGGTGGAGAGCCAGTGCTGAACCATGCGTACCGCGCCGACGCCATCAATAGCGCAGTGGTGCGCCTTGAAATACAGCACGAAGCGCCCCCCGCCAATCGGCTTGCCGCTCAAGGGGTCAATGGCGGGTTCCAGGCCCTCGATCAGATGGCATTCCCACAACGGCCGCGAGAGATCAAGCGGGTGCGAATGCAGGCGCGCCACCAGTTGTCCCAGCTCGCGTTCGCCACCCGGATAGGGCAGGGCGGAATGACGCAGGTGGTAGTCCATCTCGACGGTGGTGTCTTCCCACGCCGGGGCGAAGCGCGAGAGTTTGCCGCGTGCCAGCCGGCTGCCAAACGGCTTGGGCATGAAGGGCCGCTCGCGCATGCGCAGCATCAGTTTCTGCACAAAGTCTGGTTCGGCATTGTCCGGCAGCTTGAAAGTCATCATCGCGCCCACGTGCATGGGCGTGCGCTTGGACTCCATGCGCAGAAAGGCAGCATCAATCGGCGATAGATATTGCATGAGGGCCTCGCTCCAGAACGGTCTATGCGCAGATCGCCCGTCGGTTGGGCAGCGCGCTATTTTTTGGGTTGCTACGGTGCATCAGACATCTTCTGGATGCCAGTGTCTCTTGTTGAAGGCCCCTAGTCACTTTGGATGATGCTGCTGTCAGTACCGCTCCCGTAGGGTAGATGCACATAAAACTAGTCGGGAGAACACTCGATGCGGAGAGAGAACTTGCCGCTGCGCGCGGCATGCTGCCTTGCGGTGGCGGTAGTGACTGCCAGTGGCAGTGGCTTAGCGACAGCGGGTGATTTTGACTTGTTTGGCATGGAGGGGGACTACAAGTTGACGCTTGGCTACGCACTGGCAGCACGCACGCGCAAGCCTGATCCGGCCTTGATCAATGGCGCTGTCGACCCACTGCAAACCGGAGGGCCGGTGATGGCGTCTGGCCAGCAGCCAGCACAGCCAGCTACTTTCGGACGCACCGGCTTGCCCAGCACCATCAACATGGATGATGGCAATCGCAACTTCAAGCGATTCAGCTTGTTCCACAACCGCGTGAGTGCACTGGGTGAAGTGCAGCTGCGCGGCGAGAACTTTGGCGGTGTGCTGAGTGGCGATGGCTTTTATGACGATGTCTATCGCCACAAGAACGACAATGACTCGCCCGACACGGTAAACAAGACCGGCGCGCACAACGAGTTCACCAAGGAGGCTAAACGTTTTGACGGTAAGCGTGCGCGCTTGCTGGATGCCTACGCCTATGTGGATTTCACACCGATGGATGGGGTTGCCGTCAACCTGCGTGCAGGCCAGCAGGTGATCGCCTTTGGCGAGAGCTTGTTCCTGCGTGGAATGGCACTGTCATCGGGACGCGCCGATGCCACACGCGCCTCGGTGCCAGGGGCGGAGATCAAAGAGCTGCTGTTGCCTGTCAAGCAGCTGGGCCTGTCTGTTGGGCTTGAAAACGGCATGACCGTGCTCGGCTATTACCAGCTGGAGTTCAAACCCACAGAGCTGTTTCCGCCGGGTGATTTTCTCTCGCCAGTGGACATCATTGGCCCCGGCGGCACCTTTGCCTACGGCTCGGTCAACCCGGCGGCAGGTCGCGGCTGCGAAGGCTTGCTGGGCAGCCCCGAGGCTGAAGGCATCGTCTGCGGCATCCCCGTGCTCAATGATGCGGTGCTGGTCACCAATCCAACGATCAATGTGCAGCGCGGGCCAGACATCCGTCCCAGCAACTGGGGGCAGTGGGGCCTGGGTGTGAAATATCCATTCACCTCAACAACGACGCTGGGTCTCTATCACTTGCGCTACGCCGATTCCAATCCGACGGTGAAACTCAATCCGGGTTTCGCCCCCATTGGTCAGCTGCGTGATCCCGTGACGGGCGAAGCCATCGGGCCGGTGATTACCACCAGCATCATCAATCAGCTGGTGCCCACGACCTACCAGGCCCAATACTTCAACGGCATTCATCTCACCAGCCTCACTTTCTCTACGGCCATCGGAAAATTCAATATCGGCGGCGAGTTCAACTATCGGCAAAACTCCGATCTGCAAACCAAGGCTGTCATCTCGAAGGTTCTGGTGCCGGTATTCACCCGTGGCGACGTGGGCCAGATCCTCATCTCGGGGCTGACGGTGTTTAACCCACAGATTTTCTTTGACGAGCTGATTGTGGTGGGCGAAGTGGGCTTCGTACACGTCTACGACGTTGACCCTTTCCCTGAAGAGCCGGGCATCATCCCGGTTGGCAATGGTGACGAGCTATTTACCCACCGAAATTCGCTGGGCTACCAGTTTTTGTCCTTCCTCAACAAGCGCAACATTGCGCCCGGATTTGATTTCAAGACCACGCTGTCGTGGGGCGCGATTGAGCAGGGCAATCCCTCGCTCAGCGGGGCTTTTGGGCCCATCTATGGTGAGGGAGATCGGCGTCTGGGCATCGGTTTTTCAACCCAGTATCTGCAAAATCTCGAAGTCGGTATCAATTATCAGAAGTTCTTTGGTGACCCCACGGCGGTGCAGCGCGGGGGAGCCAATGAGAGCCCGGTGGGAGGCAGCAATCTTTCACAGAATCCGTACGCTGATCGCGACTACATTGCGATTAACGTGAAATACAACCTTTAATCCAACCCCTCATGAGTACTGCCTTCGATGCTGCCGAGTTCCGCAAAGCGCTCGGCGCGTTCGCCACTGGCGTGACCATCATCACCACCAAGGCGGCCGATGGCACCTTGGTGGGGCTGACCGCCAACAGCTTCAACTCGGTGTCGCTCAATCCACCGATGGTGCTGTGGAGCTTGGCAGAAACCGCACTCAGCTTGCCGATATTCCGCGAGTCGCCGCACTGGGCCGTGCATGTGCTGGCGACCGATCAAGAAGAGCTGTCGGGCCGTTTTGCCAGGCGCGGGCTCGATAAGTTTGCCGGGCTGGACTTTGACAGTGGCATCGGCGGCGTGCCCCTTCTCAAGGGCTGCACTGCGCGCTTTCAGTGCCGCAACGCGTTTCAGTACGAGGGCGGCGATCATGTGATCTTCGTCGGCGAGGTGATGGATTTTGATCGCAGCGAATCTGCGCCGCTGCTGTTTCATGGCGGCAAATATGCGCACGCTACCAGGCGCGAAGCACTCGATGCCAAGCCGCGCGACGCCTTTCTATCCGGCAGCTTCAACGAGGGATTTCTGGGCTACCTGCTGGGCCGAAGCCACTTTCAGTTGTTCGGAAAAATCCGCACGCTGCTCGCCAGCGAGGGGCTGAATGACGACGAGTTCTATCTGCTCTCGACGCTCACACTGAAGCCTGTGATGACCGCTGCAGTGCTCGATGCTGCCATGGTCGCCGTGCTCAACCGCCCCAGTGCCACTACCTTGCAGGCGCTTGCCCAACGCGGCTTGGTTGCGCAGTTGGCCATGACGGCAGAAACACCCAGCGACGAGTACCGCCTGACCGAACAAGGCCGCGACACTGCCCTGCGATTAATCGCAGCGGCCAAGGCCGTGGAGCTGGAGATTCTCGAACGCATGGGCGCTGAAGACGGTGCGATCCTGAAGTCGCTGCTCAAGAGATTCTTAAGCGTGGTCGACCCCGATGCCTCCGTACTGTGGGATGACCCCACGCAGATGGCGGGCAAGATTCCCGGATCGGGCTGGACGGCTTGAGGCGCGCACAGCGTAGCTTCGGAAACCCGCAGGCTTAGAACATCGGGTACTGGCTGGTGGGTGCCACGTCGATGCGGCCCATGTCGATGAAGCGGCCCACGCTTTCCATCATCAGTTTCAAATTGTGGTCGAACCTGGCCTGATCGCCCTTAGCGTCGAAGAACACCTGCGGGTCGGTCATGGCGGCTGTGGGGAACCCTTCTTCGATAATGGCGTGAATCTCTGGTGCGCCCGGCGTGAGCGCACGCACCACGCAGTTCTGCACATATTCGAAGTTGGACTGGGTTTCGATCGCCACCGTGGTGTGCGACTCCTGCCATAGCTGCAAGAACTGCTCGTGGGTGATGCTGACCAGATGCGGGAACAGTGCGATCTGCGCGAAGCCTTCAGTGCGATGGCCATGACGCGCAGGGTGCAGTGTATTGAGGATGGGCACCGACTCGGTGACAAGATAGGCCGCGTGCCGCGCGCTTACCGCTGCGATCGCCGCATCAATCGGCGCGCGGCGCAGCGCGATGGCGCTATCCAGCCAGACCTGTACGATGGCTTCGACTGGCGGCTTGCTGTGCTTCTGCCAGATGTTGGTGGCGGCGGCGACAGCGGAGTCCGCGACATTGATGCGCAGACTTTTCACGCCTAGCGCCTTCAACTTCGGCGCCAGCACCTCACGCAGTTGCTGACTAAAGGTATCGACCGTTGTTGCTGCATCGCGCCACACCACATAGATGACTTTTTCCATCGTCGGCTCCAGCCCGATCAGGGCATGTACATGCCGCCGTTGGCATCGAGTGCGGCACCCGTGACGGCGCTGGCGTAGTCCGAGACGAGGAACAGCGCCGCGCGCGCGCACTCGTCATCGGTAGGCATGCGGCCCAGCGGGATGCTGGCCTCTACCGTGCCCTTGAGTTGCTCCAGCGGCACTTTCAGCTCGTTGGCCTGCCACTCCATATAGCCCTGCACCGGCGCACCCCACATCCAGCCCATGTGGATGGTATTGACGCGGATGCCGCTGGGGCCGAGTTCCTTGGCGAGCCATTTGGCGGAGTTTCCGAGTGCGGCCTTTGACGCCGCATAGCCGGCCTCACCGAGTGAAGGAGTCGTGCGCACCGCCATGGTGTTGACCATGACGATGGCACCACTTTTTTGCGCCTGCATCTGCGGAATGATGGCCTGCGTCATCTTCAGCGTGCCGATCAGGTTGGTGTTCATCACGCTCATCCAGCCATCGAGTTCGGCGCTGGAGGCATAGTCCATCTCGCCGTGAATGAAGGCGCTGTTGACCAGCGCGTCGATGCGGCCAAAGGCTTTGGCGGCCGCTGCCGCCATCGCATCGCAGGAGGCACGGTTGGTGATATCGGTGACCACCTTCAGCACTTTGCAATTCGGATTGATCTCTTTGACGCGACGCTCGGCATCATCGAGCTTTGCAGCGCTGCGTGCGGCTGCAACGATGCCGGCCGCACCTTCGCGTGCGGCCTCGATCGCCAGCTTCACACCTAGGCCAGGGCCGATGCCCGATACGACGACGATCTTATTTTTCAGCAGCATGTTGTTTCTCCTTGGATTGTCTTTCATGTTCCCCTGTGCCCATGCTGGAGAGGGGCTAAGGGAGAAGGGATTACTGCGGGCTTTCGATGTAGCTCTGTCGGTAGTCCGAAAAGTCTCGCTTCAACTGTTCTGTACTCAAGCCAAACTGCTCCGGCTGGTAGTCGTGCGAGGCGCGGCTCTCCCGGCGGTTGTCCTCGATCCAGTGCGTCATGCGGGCTTCCGCCTCCGGCGTCAGCGTGCGACCTGCAAAGGCATAGATCGCGCGCACAACCTCCAGGGGCTTTTTCACCGTGTCGATGAAGCGCACATCCATGAACGATTGTGGGCTCTGCGCACGGGCTTGCAGGGCATGGCGGAAGGCGCGCGCCATCAGCGCGCTCCACTCGTGCCCCACGGCTTTCGAGTCCACATCGCTGCTGTAGATATGCCAGAGCGTGTCGATGAAGCTGGCGATGGAGGGGATGGTCTCCACCGGGTCGCGGTGGGTCTGAATCACCTGAATGTCGGGGAACATCTCCAGCACCAACGCCATCCGCAGTAGATGGTGCGGCGCCTTCAGCACCCAGCGATTCGCGACGATGCCGCGCTGGCGCTTTTGCCATTGCAAAAACTTCAGGCCACGTTTGAGGAACTCGTAGGTCGGTGTTTCATCCGTGCTGTGCAGCCAGTCCATGTAGCTCGGCACATGAGCGTAGGCATTGAATGACGCGCGGAACGAATGCTCGGTCAGCATGCCCTCTTCGTCAGCCTCGTCCGCATTCATCGGGTGGATGGCCATGAGTTTTGGCATGGCCTCCACCATCACCTTCACCTCGCCACGTGCACGCTCGATGCGCTCTGTCGGCGCCTTCAAGTCCTCACCGACGAAGGGTACCGGGTAGCGCGATTCCCACCAGGGCATGGAGTAGAAACTGGGGTCGCAGGCCAGCACGCGCTGCAACAGCGTGGTGCCGGTGCGCGGCAGGCCGACGATCAGCACCGGGGGCAGCAGCACCTCATCGTTGATTTCTGGGTGCAGGCGAAAGTATTCCTCCATGCGCAGACGGTTCACCAGCATCTCGACGAACTTGTGGTGCAGCAGCTGGCGGCCGAAGTCAGAGAGCTTGGCTTCAGCCTCTAGCGAGGCGCAGAGTTTTTCCAGCGCCATGCGATAGCTGGAGTCGCCAAAGTTGTTCAGGCCGCCGGATTGCTCGATGGCAGTGGCTTCCAGTGCGGTGGGGTCGAAGATGATGCTCATGCTTTAAGTCCCTGAATGAATTGAGTTCGCTTCACGACGCGCGTGGTCGGGTGGACGTGCTCGGTGGCACCCACCCAGCGGAAGCACCAAGTGCCTTGCGTATGACCCGCGGTGTCGAGCCAGTTGGCATGGCCGGGGTCACGCGCTGCGAGCACCATCGTCACGCCGCCATCGGAATCAAGCTGCGCTGAGTGCTGGTTGAGGTGGATGCGATGAAAGCGGTAGTCGAGCGACTCCATCCACCAGTTGTTGAGTTGCAGATTCCAGAAGCGGCATTGCGGAATGCGCGGCACATGGACCACCAGCACCTCGTCATCGGCCAGCTGCCAATACGAGTGGTAGTAAAAAATATTGGGGTCGCCACCCACGCGCTGGCACAGCAGCTGATCTGCAGGTGGCAGCATGTTGGGGTGTTTCAGATAGCTCTGCGACCAGTTGGCAAATAGCGTGGCCGTACCTTCGACAAAACGCGCGGCATTATTGAGCCCATTGTTGAGGCGCAGCGCGCTCAAGGGCTGCGGTGTGGCTCCGCTGCCGACACGCTCGATCTTCAGTTGCGCCGGACGCTCGGTCTTGCGATCAAGAAAGGTCTGCCGAACGATCACTGCATTGCTCGCCGGCTCGACGCGCAGCCAGTTGCCGGATTTCTCCTCGGCGCTCAGCACAATCTCAAAGCGGCCTTCGGCATCGATTTGCAGGCTGTTGGCGTCGATGAAGCCGGTCTGCTCCATCTTGCCGTCGGTTTCGTAGCCGCCTTTCTGGGTGCCGATGGTGAGGTAGCTCACCGTGCCGCGTGTGCCACGAATCACATACTCGTTGGCACCATTGATCTTGGCAAAGTAGTAGAGATTGTCCGGGTTGTCGGCACCGATCTTGCCGGTCTCGTGACTGGGCAGAAAGAAGCCGGGAAAGTCCGGGTCGGCGAACTCCAGATGCATCTCCAGCCCAATGCGCAGCAGGCGGGTGAGATAGCGATAGCCCTCGGCGCGGCTCAGCTCATCCGCAGGGGCTTCTGGGCGCAGCACCTGCTGGCCGGCGCGTTTGAGTGCATCGCAAAACGCATCCCATGCCGCGCCTGTCAGTACCGCATCCTGCGCTTGCTGATCGAGCGCCATTGCTTTCTCCTTCGCACCAGAGCCGCACCTTAGAGCGCGGGTCTTGGCCTGCCTTCACCTGTTTGGTGTAGGAGCGGACACGGTTGCAGGCGAGCACTGCTCGCCGTGGCCGCTCCGTCGGGCATGGATGCCCGACGCGTGGGTGGCAAACGAGGATGAGGTCGCGCCAGGATGGCGAAAGTTCCCCCTGCGACGACCGCTAAACGCGGCCTGTCACCCAGTTGCGCAGAGAGCGGATGCGATCCATCAGCTTCAGCGTCGATGGTGGTGCGATGTCAGTGGCGGCCGGCTTTTCGACCTCATAGCGCTGATGCAGCTCCTGACTCTGCGCCAGCCGCTGGTGCTGTTTCTGCGCAGAGTTCACGGTGATGCGGCAGGCCACATCCTGGATGGGTTTGGTGATCAGTCGGTAGATCTGCCCCTGGTTGATCAGATCGATGGCGGCTCCGGCGTCAGCGCGGGCGGTCAGGATCACCGATACCAGTTCGGGGTGGTGTTGCTTCAGCGTGCCGATCAGCGTGACCACGGGGTGGTCCTGCACGCGGGTGTCAGAGATCACCACGCCGATGTGTTCGCGTTCCAGCTGGCCCACTGCCTCGTCCATGGTGCGGGCACCGAACACGCGAAAGTCATTGCCGAGGATGGTCTGTATGCGTGATGGCATGGTCGGATCGTCGTCCAGTACCAGCACGCCGGGTGAGGGCGCGCCGGTTGTCGATGCGGGTGACGCCTTTGCTGGCTGCACCGAGGCGGCGGCGCTGGCGCGTGCAGCGGCGGCGGCATTGGCCACCGTGCTGCTGAGCACCTCGTTTGACCAGGGTTTGTTGACGAAGCGGAAAATCTCGGCATGGTTGACCGAGCCAATCACCGACTTCAGATCGGAGTAGCCAGTCAGCAATATTCGCATCGCATGCGGGTTGATCTCGCGTGCGGCCTGCAACAATTCGACGCCGGTCATGTTCGGCATCCGCTGGTCGCTGACGATCACATCCACCCGGGTGGTCTTCAGCAAGTCCAGCGCCTGCTGGCCGCCCTCGGCAAAGAACAACTCGTAGTGGTCGCGGAACATGATCCGCATCGAGGTGAGCACGCGGGGTTCATCGTCAACAAAAAGCACGCGGGGCTTGACGGCAGCGGCGGTGGACATGGGTGATTTCCTCTTTAGGCCGCCAGTAGGGTTTCGGTGCGTGGCTGCCTCAATGGCAGGCGAATGGTGAACTCGCTGCCTTCGTCCAGCTGCGATTGCACCGAGATGCGGCCGCCGTGATCCTCGATGATGCGGAACACGATGGACAGACCCAGGCCGGTACCCATGCCGACTGACTTGGTGGTGAAGAACGGCTCGAAGATGCGCTGCCGCACCTCTTCACTCATGCCGCTGCCGGTGTCGCGTACCCGCACGGTCACGCCATCGGCGTCGGCGCTGGTGACGATGGTGATCAGACCTTCGCCGCTGATGGCCTGCGCGGCGTTGGTGAACAGATTGAGAAACACCTGGTTGAGCTGCGAGGGCGAGCATTCAATCTCGGGCAGCTCGCCAAACAGGCGCTGCACCTCAATGCGCCCCTTGAGCTGGTTGTTGCAGATCTTCAGCGCTGACTCAATCCCGGTGTTGACATCGAACAAGTCAGTACGCGAGCGGTCGACGCGGGAGAAGTCCTTGAGGCTGGCGACCAGATCGCCGATCTGCATCAGGCCGTGATTGCTGTCTTGCAGAAGGGTATCGATATCTCCCAAAAGCTCTTCTGCATGGGTGTTTTCTCGCTGCGCTGCGGCCGCTGACACGGCCTGGGCCACCTCTTGCTCACTACTGCTGTCAGTCGTCAGCAGGTGCAGTGCCCTGTCTTGTGCCAGGCACAGCGTGCGGATTTTCGGCAGCAGCGTGCAGATCGTCTCAGAGTTGCTGCGCGCATAGCCGAGCGGGGTGTTGATCTCGTGGGCCACACCCGCAACCATCTGGCCGAGTGAGGCCATTTTTTCGGACTGAACCAGCTGCGCCTGTGACTCACGCAGGTTGGTGAGTGCGCCTTGCAGATCCTTGGTGCGGGTCTGCACCTGTTCTTCCAGCCCTGTGTTGGCGCGGTCAAGTTCGGCATAGCTGCGACGCAGGCGCATGCCCAGCCAGGCCAGGCCCAGCAGCAACAGCACCGAGAACGCGGCGAGGTAGAGGCGGTACTGGTTGGCAATGGCAGCCTGAGATTGGTACCAGTCGGTATAGGCGCTCTCCACCGCTTGCAGCTGTTCGCCAGTGGGTTCATTGAGAAAGTTGTTGAGTGTGCTCACCAGTTCGTTCTTGTCGGCCAATGCATATTCAGCACTGGCAATGAGCGCGCCGAGCGCCTCACGGTAGGCATCGTTCTGCCCCTCTCCAGTGGCCCTGAGTTTGGCGAGCAGCTGCTGGATCGATTCGACGTTGCTCGGTGAGGGCGATACCCCCAGGGTGACGATTTCGGTTTTGAGCTGGGCGACCATGAGGCTCACGGGTTCAAGCTGTTCTGGCCCTACTAGTGCCAGCAGCGTGCTGGCGTGGCCAGGTACGGCGTCCATGCTGGTGACGAGGCGCTGGGTGAACTGGGTATTGCGAATCTCGAAATCGAAGCCCAGCCCAAACTTGTCGTCGATGGTAGTCAGGAAGCGATCCAGCGCGGCGTCGAGCTGAGGGCTCAGGCCGCGCAGGGAATGCGTGCCCTTGTCCAGCCGGTCGAGGGCGGCACCGATGTCCTTGCTGATCTTGGCGCGGTCGCTGTTGGCAACGGTCAGCGAGCTGGCGCGGTTCTGGGTGAAACCGCGGTTCAGCTCGACATCCAGGTTGTTGACGGTGCGCAGATTGACGAGCCGCTCTTCATGCAAGGCCCCGTCGACGGTCTGTGTCATTTTCACCAGATAGGCCAGCACACCCATGGCCAAGCCAGCTGCCAGCACTGACAGTAACGACTTCAGTTTCATAGCACCTCCATCCTTCGCAAAATGAGCAGGGCTTGTATTTGCAGCACCCTGCTTCGTTTTAATTTCCGCACGGCACGTCAGGTGACGGCGGCCACAGCTCGACCTAGCATTTACGATCGAACCCACCGCAACCTCGTCCGACTGCATGAGGTCTCGCCTAGCGGATTGGGGTGCACTGCCAGCTCTCTTTTATGAGCTGCATGCCGATGCCAAACGCCAATCTTGAAAACCGCCTGCGCATACTCGAAGACATCGAAGCCATCCGCAGCCTCAAGGCGCACTATCTGGCCTGCTGTGATGCGAAAGACCCAGTTGGCATGCGCGCCTGTTTTGTCGATGGGCCGGTCGCTATCGACTATGGGGTGATCGGCACGTTTGACCGCGCCGATGCGCTGGTCGCCATCTTTCAGCAGATGGGCTGCCATCCACACATGGTGGAGATGCACCACGGGGTCAATCCGCAGATCACTTTGAAGAGTCTTGATCAAGCCGAGGGTCGCTGGGGTCTGCACTACCAGCTCATCAACACCAACGACCACACCCTGACCCAGCTTGGCGCGTACTACGAGGATGAATATCGCAAGACCGCTGCCGGTTGGAAAATCAGTGCAACCCGATGCGTGGTCACCTCTACCTTGGTGCTCAAGTTAAGCGCGGATGCAGTGCAGGCCATGGTTGTCGGGCGGATGCCTGCGGCTGGATAAGGCATGAAGCTTCTTGCCGCGATAGCTAGTATCTTGCTGCTGGCCTGCATGCCCTTGCCGACCGCTGCGCAGGCCAAGCCAAGCCCTGAGAAAATCGCACAACTCGGCGGCCAGCAGCTGACCTGCATCGGCGCCGAAAAAGCCGGCAGCAAGAATGGCGTCGCTGCGTATTCCGGCCAGTGGCTGGATCGCTGGCCGGGGCTGGAGAACCCCACCGGTTACGACGCTGGCCCGTATGCGGCCGAGAAGCCGTTGTTCACCATCACCGCCGACAACAGTGCTCAATACGCCGATCGTCTGAGTGAGGGCCAGAAGGCGCTGCTAAAAAAATATCCCAAGCACTTCCGCATGCCGGTGTATGCCAGCCATCGGGATTTCCGTTTTCCGGACTCTGGCTGTGCCGCCACTCGCAAAAATGCCACCGAGGCTGCGCTCAGCAACAAGGGGCTGGGCCTGAAAAATGCGGTCGGCGGTGGCGTGCCGTTCCCGTTTGCCAGTGATGGCCTGCAGGCGATCTGGAATGTGCTGGCCACCCGCCATGTCTGGAACGAGACCGCGACCATCGACATTGCGAATGTGTTTGCCAATGGCCGCATCGCCTGGGGCAAACGCAAATACATGACGCTGGCGCCCTCGGCAGACCCCAAAGGCGATGGCAAGGTAGTCGACAACATCGGTGCCTATTTTTATGACGTGACACTGTTGCCGCTGCGCGACAAGGGCACGATTGGCGTGGGTTTTCAGCCGGTGGATTTCAGCGATGGCAGCACCCGCGTGTGGGCCTACAACCCCGGTACGCGTCGCCTGAGGCAGGCCCCGGATATCGCCTTCGACTACGCCATCCCGCCATCGGGCCTGCGCACGGTGGATGACGATCACCTGTTCAATGGCTCGCCCGAACGCTATCAGTGGAAGCTCATCGGTAAGCGCGAGCTGTACATCCCCTACAACAATTTCCGTATCAACGACCCGGCTGTGAAATACAGCACGCTACTCACGCCCAACACCATCAACCCCGACTACATGCGCTACGAGCTGCACCGCGTCTGGGTGATTGAGGCGACGCTGAAACCCGGCATGCGCCACGTCTACGGCCGCCGTGTGATCTACGCCGATGAAGACACCTGGCTCGCCCACTGGGCCGACAATTACGACAGCCGTGGCGCGCTGTGGCGAACCGCGTTCGTGAACTACCGCTACGCGCCAGATGCACAAGCCTTTCATCGCGGGGTCTCGGTGTATCAAGACCTCAGCAGCGATGCCTACGAAGCAGGTTATCTGGTCAACGAGGCCGGCAAGGACTGGTGGCGGCTCAATCGCACTGACCTGAACGCCAAGATGTTCAGTCCAGAAGCCGCCACTCGCAGCGGACATTAGTCCGCCGCGATGTCATTACACGGTGAGTATTAAGCCGCGCGATTCAAGCAGGGTTAGCAGCGCTTGCACTTCGTCGCCCAGACTCATCTCGGCCGTCTTCAGTACCAAGTCGGGCTTTTCGGGGGCTTCGTAGGGGTCGCTGATGCCGGTAAAGTTCTTGATCTCTCCGGCGCGTGCTTTTTTGTAGAGGCCCTTGGGGTCGCGTCGCTCGGCTTCGGTGAGGGGGCAATCGACGTAGACCTCGATGAAAGCCATGCCAGCTTCTTCATGCATGGCGCGGGCGGCATTGCGATCAGCGCGATAGGGACTAATGAAGCTGGTCAGCGCGATGACCCCAGTATCCACGAATAGTTTTGCAATTTCGCTGATGCGTCGAATGTTCTCGGTGCGATCATCGGCAGAGAAGCCAAGGTTCTTGTTGATGCCGAGGCGAATGTTGTCGCCATCC
>Ga0255086_1000330_pt1 | contig 16687 bp, 17 predicted proteins | sample Colum_Cont_RepC__FD_188438 | JGI IMG/M metagenome (GOLD analysis project Ga0255086, IMG submission 188438) | Freshwater microbial communities from Columbia River, Oregon, United States - Colum_Cont_RepC_8d | ecosystem: Environmental > Aquatic > Freshwater > River | place: USA: Oregon | collected... | reverse complement strand
ACCACGTAGGTGAAGCCCTCCGGCGCACCCGTGCTGAGCCAGGCCATCGAGCCACCATCAGCGCCGTCGCTGTGGGCCAGGGTGCCCGTGGCATTCTGCACATCGGGATCCACATCCCCTTCGCCACCGGCTACGCCACCGGTCAATGCATCATCATCCAGTTGAACAACCAGATTCACGTCCGCACTGGGAGCAGAATCCTCAAAACGAACTGCTGATCCGATGTCCAGCGTGCCGCTCCCGGACTCTCCCCAGCTGAAATACCCCAGATCAAAGGAGGAACTCAAATTAGGGTTGGCATTGCCTGGGTTTTCAATGAGTACCCGGTTGTGTGAGGTCAGGGTGTCAAATGCGATCAAATTCCCCTCAGTGACACCCGTTACGGTTGCTGTTTCACCAGAAAAACTGATACTGATCGAGGAGCTGTTCACCGAGCCACTGGAATCTTCCAGGACGTTGCGCTGAGCATCCATCACCACCACGTGCGTGATGCCGACAGGCGTGTCGTTGCTCAGCAGTCCATCAACGAACTGCACCCCCGGTTCGTAGCTTGTTTCAAACGCCGTGATGTTGACTGTGGCGGACTTGACCGGTTGCAATTGACTCACGCCAAAGATTGCGTGCATGGATTCCTTCAAGCCATCAAATTGAATGTTGGCTTCAACATCTGCTTCGGTGGGACTGAGTTGTGCACCTGTGTAGTCGGCATTGGCTCCCGTAACATAGGTGATGACCAAGCCCTCTCCCAGTCTAGTCACTTCCCCAGATTTGTTGAAATCAGTGCCATCAATCATCTGGTTGTTGGTGCCAAGCGCGAGATGCTCATACGCTTGACTGGAGTTGACGGTATCCCCACTGTTGATGCTGACGCCCTGCGACTGATTGGCCGGATGAACACCCGTGACTACCACCGCCTCGTGATGATCACCTAACATCAAAAACAAATTTTGTCCTGATGGCCCCGAGACGAGCATGTTGCTACCACCGGTAGTTTCTGCAGTGACAAATAATTTACCACCCAAATTCACGGCTTCATCGGGAGCATTGGAGTCCGGGTGGTACAAGGGTTGATACAAAACAGTCCAAACTTCCGCAGCATGCAAATCTGGCGACGTAGGACTCAAATAGACGGCCATCACAACCTGACCCGAATCGGTCTTACCCAGCACCAGATTCGGTTCTTGCGTGTCAGTGAAGAGAAAAATTGACTGCCCTGCAATGGTTAACAAACCACTGTCTTCGCCATTCAACGCATTCCCCGCAGCATTCGTTAACGTCAACGATTGAACCGCGACACTCGTATCGATTGCCACCAGGGGATGTCCCGTCACGCCATCAAATCCACTGCGTGCCGATTCCATCGGAGACCCACTGACCAGAACTGACAACCGATCCGCCAATACGGTAGGCCAATCGCTGGTGGCAATATCATTGTCATTCGAATCGCCATCGCCACTGGTAGTCGCTGCATTTTGAAGATCACTGGATTCATCCAGGGTTACCTGTGCACCCGTCAAGACTATGGATATCTGACTGGACATCATCGCGCCGAAATAATCGTGATCCCCGGTCGATGACACTGATTCATTGCCTCCCGAGTCTGGAGATTTTTCGCTCTCGACACGCTCTCCAGGTTCGTCGGGAAGTATGCGTCCATCAGGTCGCTCAGAGGTTTGAGGCCTCTCTTCTTCCAGCAATTTACGGGTCTCAGAACGCGAGTTAACCAGGCGGTCATCCTGTAATTTATGAACTTGGGTTAACAGGACTTCGTCTTGACTGGTTTCCTGTTGCGATGACGTACGGCTAAGACTGACATTTTTTTTGAGGGTATTTTTTGTGCTCATGGTTTTCCTCGAAGGAATGAAGTGGATGGATCTGGAGTCGTATGAACTGCCGCGCTTGCGGGACAGCTTGTTACGAATACTCAGGCAACCCTCCCACCACATCCATCTATCTTTGGATCTGTTTTCCCCATATCTGTCGCTTTGACCAGTCCTGTGACAAACCACATCGAAACGCCAGGGGAACCCAAGCGACTGGCGGCTCGATCGATACAGCTCAACACCTCTCCGAATGGCACGTCAGTGCGCCCTTGAGTCTTGCGGTGGCAGCTGTGTTGTCAGGCGAACTGATCACGACTGATAAACGCCTGTTAGGCGTCTGGCTGCAACACAGAGCGGCCCCTTGAGCCAGGTCTGCTTTGGCTGGACCGTTCTAAATTGCCGGTTTGGATATCTACACATGACGGGAGCAACAGAAAAATAATGACAGAAGTGTCACGAATGACACCCGCATCCCCCCGCAATCAACATGAACGGCTTATCCAAGCCTGAGTTAGATTCAGGCGTATCCATTGGGTTGGCAGATCTGGAATCAACCCGCAGAATGGATGACCCAGCGTGAGTACTCAAGCGCTCACCAACAGATTGTTGATCGATTGTTAATCAGGAGACTCGATGTTAAAAAAAGAGGCGGTTACTGGACCAGGTGGACAGGTTTTGCTCATGGACTCAATCACCCAGGTTGCCGAGGGTGACGAAGATACATTGGTGGTTTCAGGTTCGCACGGCGGTACCAGTTCTGGCAAGTTTGCTTTGGACGTGCCTTTGCGCATGGCCTTCTTCAATGATGCTGGCGTCGGGAAGGATGATGCGGGCATTGCAGCCCTGGCCATGCTGCAAGCGCGTGGCGTCGCAGGAGGTACCGTCTCGCACATGAGTGCTCGTATTGGCGATAGCCAGGACATGTGGGACCATGGTGTGGTCTCCCATGTCAATGCACTGGCAAGAGCCATGGGTGTGCTGCCCGGGCAATCCTTGAAAAAATCCCTCACTCAATTAGCACAGTCAGGCTGACTGATTCCCAAATGTCCGACAGTTTCATGTCTGGGTGAAGATCGTGATGGAAGATCAGCGCATTAAACCTTGCCAACGAATGGGCATGCCAACTTGATAACAGCTGCCCTGCGGTGTTGCTCTTTCAAATCATCGAATTTTTGAGATGTACCGCAGAGTACGCCGAACTCCTGCGATTTCTATAAGATGCTTCCCAAGATGGCACCGATCACTCGGCGCTGCTACCCGAGGAACTAAAGATGAAGATACTGGTGCTGGGTGCCGGTGGCATTGGCGGAATAGTAGGCGGCCGGCTGGCACAGCACGGTGGTGATGTCACCTTTCTCGTGCGTGAACGACGCAAGGCGCAACTGGATCGTGACGGACTCTGTATCGAAAGCCCGCAGGGTGATGCGCAATTGCAAGTCACATCGATCTTGCAGTCGGATACAACCACCACACCCGACCTGGTATTGCTGACCTGCAAAGCCTACGACCTGATCGACGCCATTGAGTCCATCCGGCCGTTCATGGGCCCCAACACGGCCGTGCTGCCTTTGCTCAACGGCATTGCGCACATGGACCGACTCAACCGGGAGTTTGGTCAAGCCCGCGTGCTGGGTGGAACCATCCGCATGCAAGCAACGCTCACCCCCACCGGCCTCATTCGACAACTCAACGACTGGCAGACCCTTACCTTCGGTGAGCAAGACGGTCAGAGACACGATCGCCTTCTCGCGTTTCAATCCGCACTGCAACCCACCGGCATTGAGGCCAAGCTGTCCGCCTCGATCATGCGCGAGCTGTGGATGAAGCTGGTCCACCTGGCGACCGTCGCGACCGGCACTTGCTTGATGCGTGCGAATATCGGCGAAATTGCCAGAACGCCGCAAGGCACGCAATGGCTGAATCGGTTGCTGAAACTCAACGCAGACATTGCCAGCCATGCCGGATATCCGCCGGACGACGCCTTTCTGGAAGGCTACCGCAAGCTCTTTGCCACACGCGACGCCACCTACGAGGCCTCCATGCTGCGGGATCTGGAAAAAGGCGGCCAAGTCGAGGCCGAGCAGATCGTGGGCTTTATGCTGGAACAATGCCGCACGGCTGGCCAAGACGATGCGCTGCACCTGGCAGCCTACACCCATCTGAAGGCCTATGAGCAGCGTCGCGATGCTGGGCGACTACCCAAACCTTGATGTGACCAGGCACTGGCTCAACAGCACCACGTCCTGCTGACTTACATCAGATCCAGCTTTTGCTGATCTGCGCATACAACAAGGCCACTGGCTAAGGCAGCTAGCGGGGCTCACGACTCGTACTCCAATGCTCTGCTTGGGCATGAAGTCCGTACCTGCTCCTACAACCAATTCAAGACCCATGCCTTTTGCGCTTGGTTGATATAATTTATATATTCTATATTTTCATTGAATGATTCAATCCCACCTATCGCAACTGCAAGGGCTGTTGATCGCACTTGTTTCGGGTGCCATTTATTACGTCACCTACCGAGTCAATGCATTGTTTGATAGCTGGGCCGCTTACGCACAGGGCATCAGCCTCATTTTTCTTCCCGCCGGTATCAAACACATCTCCATCTTGATTGCGGGGAAATGGGGCGCATTGGGTTGCTTGGTTGCTCTTTTTGTCGTTGCCAGTGAGATCTGGTCTGCTAACTCGGTCACCGCCATCCTCCTTTTTAGCGTCATCAGCATAGGAGCCACCTGGCTTGGGGTGTCACTGGCCTTGAAATTCCTTCGCTTAAACAGCGACTTGTCAAACCTCAAATTTATTCACTTACCGGTAATTGACTTAATCACAACGTCCATCCATGCGTTGGCAACCAATGCCTATCTCGTGCTGGCCAGAATATCGACCGAGAACTTTTGGAGTAACGCCCTGGCCATGGTCGTTGGTGACTACGTGGGATGTTTCATCATTCTTGCCTTGCTGTACCTCGGATTGCGGGTACTGAGAAAGAACGAAGCCAACTTGTAAAGATTTATGATTTGAAAATTTGAAGCCGATTACACTACCCAGGGCAAGTACCTACATAGGAATGCGCATGAAATCGCCTTTGGCTAGCTTGTATCTTCGTTTCGTTCATTTGTCTAATGCACTCACAGAAGACCAGTCTGTTCACTTCAATCCCAACCACCGCGCTTTGCTTGAAGCCATCACAGTTGCATGGCACAACGGAAAACCTCTGTCGGTGAGCCAAGTCATGGATTTGGACAATTTGGGTTCGCCCGCCACACTGCACAGACGGTTGTCGCATTTACGTGAACAAGAGTACCTGGAAGAGTCATTTATTGAGGGCAACAGAAGAACCAAACTGCTTGGCCCTACCCAGAAAACCATCAGCTACTTTGAATCACTGGGCAAGTTGATGCGGCGCAGCAAGTAGGCGCCAACCGGATATTTGTTCACGCACTCATGACTCAGGCTATCAAACAAGGCCCCTACGGGCCTCCAGGGGCATGCAGTCTGGCGGAAGCGGTGAGATTCGAACTCACGAACGGTTGCCCGTTGCCGGTTTTCAAGACCGGTGCAATCGACCACTCTGCCACGCTTCCGGGGTTAGGTCTTGCTGGCACTATTGTAAACACGCCCGTCAGCGCGTTCCACAGGTCGGCGTAGGCGGCCCCGCCGTCCGACGCTGTTACCCCAAAAACAAGGCCTGCACGTCACTCAGAAAATCAAATCCCAGGGGGGTGGGCTTCACCAGCTGGCCTTGCAGGGTGATCCACCCTTTATCGCTGGCCATTTGCAATCCCGTCTCAATGCTCGACAAGGGTAGCCCGGTGCGATTGCGAAAATCCTCCAGCGAAAACCCCTCGCGCAGGCGCAGGGCATTGAGCATGAACTCAAACGGCAAGTCTTTTCGGGACACCTCATCGCATTGCGCAACGGCCTGTCCCTGCCCGGCTTGCGCCATGTACTGACGCGGATCGCGAAAGCGTACCCACCGTGTCACCCGGTGCGCAAAACTCAGCTTGCTGTGCGCGCCCGCCCCAATGCCCAGGTAGTCTCCAAATTGCCAGTAGTTGAGGTTATGCTGACAACGGTGCCCAGCACGCGCGAAAGCAGAGACTTCGTAGCGTTGCAAGCCAGCCTGCAGGGTGGACTCGGCGATGAGGTCCAGCATGTCGTAGGCGGTGTCATCATCGGGCATGTGCTGGGGCGGGTATTTTGCAAAATAGGTGTTGGGCTCCAGCGTCAGGTGGTAGATGGACAGATGCGGCGGCTTGAAGCTCAAGGCAGTCTCGAGGTCCGTTCGCAATTGCGCCAAGGTCTGACCGGGCAGCGCATACATCAGGTCCAGGTTGAAGGTGTCAAAGCAGTCGCTGGCCTCTTGCAGTGCAGCCATCGCCTGATCGCGACTGTGCACTCGCCCCAAGACAGACAGGTGGGGGTCATGAAAGCTCTGCACACCCACCGACAAGCGCGTGACACCTGCCTCCCGAAAGGCTTTGAAGCGTTCTCGCTCGAAGGTGCCTGGGTTGGCCTCCAGGGTGATTTCCGCCGTGGCCGACAGGCGCAATAGCGATCGAACATCCGACAACAGCCGCTCGATGCCCGCCGGGGAAAACAAACTGGGCGTGCCGCCCCCGATGAACACTGTGTGCACCGTACGCCCCCAGATGAGCGGCAGAGCCGCCTCCAGGTCCAGCCGCAAGGCTTGCAAATAGGCTTGCTCGGGTATGCCGCCGCCCTGCCCCGATTCATCACGCCACTCGTGCGAATTGAAATCGCAATAGGGGCATTTGCGCAAACACCAGGGTAAGTGAATGTAGAGCGACAGCGGCGGCAAACCCGCCAGATTCAGCGTGCCGGGCCGCATCAGGTGCTGAATATCCAGGTTCATGCGAACCAGCGCTCCTGCATCAGGGCCAACATCTGTCGCGCAGCCAGCCCACGGTGGCTGTTGGCGTTTTTGACCTCTACCGGCAGTTCGGCAAAGGTTTGACCAAAGCGGGGAATGAACATCACGGGATCAAAGCCGAAGCCATTTGCCCCCCGGGGTTCGCGGGTGATCTCACCACTCACCCGACCCACTGCCACCAGGGGTTCGGGGTCTTCGGCGCGTCGCACAGCCACCAACGTGCTCACCAGCGCTGCACGCCGGTCCGTCACATCGACCATTTGCTCGAGCAAGGCACGCACATTGTTGTCGTCCCCTTTGGGGTAGCCAAATCGGGTGGCATAAAACGCCGTCTGCACACCCGGCTCGCCGCCGAAGGCTTCTACGCATAGCCCTGCGTCATCGGCCAGCGCAGGCAAGCCACTCAGGCGACTGGCGTGGCGCGCCTTGGCCAGCGCGTTTTCGATGAAGGTATGAAAGGGCTCGTCGGCTTCGGGAATGTTCAGTTCGGCCTGCGAGATGAGTTGCACACCCAGCTGGGCAAACATGGCCTGCAATTCGGCCAACTTGCCGCGGTTGTTGGAGGCCAGCAGCAATTGCTTCATGCGAGCCTCAGCCCTTGAGTGCGGCTTGCTGCAGCGCAAACAATTCGCGAATGCCCTTGTCGGCCAGGTCGAGCAGGCTGTTCATGTCCTGACGTGAAAACGCCACGCCTTCGGCTGTGCCTTGCACTTCCACGAAGTTACCGTCCGCTGTCATCACCACATTCATGTCGGTGTCACAACGGGAGTCCTCGGTGTACTCCAGATCAAGAAGCGGCACCCCTTCGAGCATGCCCACCGAAATGGCAGCCACCGCCTGGCGAATGGGCGAGGCCTTGAGCTTGCCTTGCGCGATCAACACGTTGACGGCGTCCTGGGCAGCCACAAAGGCACCGGTGATGCTGGCGGTGCGCGTGCCGCCGTCGGCCTGAAGCACATCGCAATCCAGGTGAAGGGTGCGCTCGCCGAGCGAACTCAGATCAAACACGGCCCGCAACGAGCGTCCAATCAGACGCTGAATTTCCTGTGTGCGGCCACTTTGCTTGCCGCGCGCAGCTTCCCGGTCGCTGCGGGTGTGCGTGGAGCGCGGCAGCATGCCGTATTCCGCCGTGACCCAACCCTCGCCACTGCCCTTCTTATGGCCAGGCACCTTCTCTTCCACCGATGCCGTGCACAAAACGCGGGTGTTGCCAAATTCCACCAACACCGAGCCTTCGGCGTGAATGGTGTAGCCACGGGTGAGTCGGACGGGCCGCAGGGCATCGGCCTGGCGTTGCTGGCGTGAAGGAATGGAGAGAGTCATGCGGGGTTCCTGTGGTTCGAAGCATCTTTTTGTCACCCCCGATTGTCCAGGATGTCGGCCCGGTTCGGCTGAGATAATGGGCTTTTACCGAGTTGACCCATGGCCATTCACAGCATGACCGGCTATGCCAGCGCCCAAGCGCCGCTGGTTGCCCTCGACGCCTCCTCTTCAGAACCCGGTATGCGCCTGGGTCTGGACATGCGCTCGGTCAACAGTCGCTTTCTTGACTTGAGCTTTCGCCTGCCCGAGGAGTGGCGCGCCCACGAAGGAGCCTTGCGGGAAATGCTGACAAGCCAGTTGCAGCGCGGCAAAGTGGAGGTTCGGGCCTCGTTTGAACTGGAGGCCGAAGCTGGCCCGGCCAGTCCGTCCCCCCGCCAACTCCAGCGTTTGCAATCCTTGCAAGACAGCGTGTTGACCTGGTTGCCTCATGCTGCGCCCTTGAGTGTGGCCGATGTGTTGCGCTTGGGGAGCAGCCAGTCACACACCCCCGAGGATGTGGGTCCCACATTGCTGGCGCTGGCCCGCACGGTACTGGACGGCTTGATGCAAGCCCGTGCGCGTGAGGGTGCACGCCTGGCGACAACCCTGCTGGGGCGCACTGCGCAATTGCGTGAACTGGCCCACCAGGCGCGTCCACTCATTCCACAACTGGTGGAGCAACAACGTCAGAAGTTTTTGGAGCGCTGGCGTGAAGCCATGGCACTGGGGGCCGACGCGGTCTTGCCCGAGGCTGCGCAAGACCGGGCCTTGAATGAGGCCACAGCTTTCGCCATCCGTATCGATGTCGCGGAAGAACTGACCCGACTGACGGCCCACCTGGACGAGATTGACCATTTGCTGGCCCCCGCTGGCCAACCCCGCAGTGTGGGCAAGCGTCTGGATTTTCTGATTCAGGAACTCCACCGCGAAGCCAACACCCTGGGCGCCAAGTCCGCCCTGTTGGAGCTCACACGCATCTCGATCGACATGAAGGTGCTGATTGAACAAATGCGTGAACAGGTGCAAAACCTGGAATAACTTGACCTTCGCCAATTTCCCTCGAGCCCAGCCAGTCTGCCCTTGGAGAGATAATGTCAGCCTGTCCTCAGGCGTTCAGCGCCCGCACTCTCGACCCATGAATTCCTACCCCGGCAATCTTTTCGTGGTGGCCGCCCCCAGCGGGGCTGGCAAGTCCAGCCTGGTCAAAGCCTTGATGGAACTTGACTCACGGGTACAGCCCTCGGTATCGCACACCACCCGGCGGCCGCGCGGGCAGGAAAAGCACGGGCGAGAGTACTTCTTTGTGTCCGAGGCCGAGTTTGATGAACTGGTGCGAGCGCAAGCCTTCATCGAGTGGGCCCATGTCCATGGGCGTCGCTACGGCACCTCGCGCAAGGCCATTGAGGACCGCATGAACCAGGGCGCTGACGTGATCTTGGAAATTGACTTTCAGGGTGCCCTGCAGATCCGACAGGTCTTCTCCAATGCGGTGCTGATCTTCATTCTGCCCCCCAGTTGGGAAGAGTTGCGCTCCCGGCTGGACAACCGGGGCGAGGACAGCCCGGAAGTCATCGAATTACGGCTCAAGAACGCCGCCGAAGAGATGTCGCACGCTCCGGAATTTGACTACGTTATAATCAACGAGTTATTTGAGCGCGCCCTCTTTGATCTCAAAGCGGTGGTTCACGCCCAGCGGCTCAAATTTGCGGCCCAGCGCCGCGCCCGGGCCGACGTGTTCGATGCCCTTCATATCACCACCTGAATCTTCCTGGAGAGACCGTCATGGCACGCATTACTGTTGAAGACTGCCTCGCGCAAATTCCGAACCGTTTTCAGTTGGTGCTGGCGGCCACCTACCGCGCCCGCATGCTCAGTCAAGGCCATACCCCCAAGATCGAGAGCAAGAACAAGCCAGGCGTGACCGCCCTGCGCGAGATTGCCGCCGGCAAGATCGGCCTGGAAATGCTCAAGAAAGTCCCAGGCTGACCTCTCAGCCCCCAGCGGCCCCTCGCGCCGCTACCCTTGCCCCCGGACTGACAAACGACCCGGCCTGCGTGTAGAGTACGGCTATGAGCGCCGTTGTCCCACCCGTTGCCGCACCTGCCAGCCCTGCCGCCGTGAACGCGGCGGCCGCCAGCTTTGCTGCACTTGTGGCCAAACTGGATTACCTCGGGTCCGAGGGGATTGATCTGGTGCGACGCGCCTACCGCTTTGCTGATCAGGCCCACCTGGGCCAAAAACGAAGCAGTGGCGAGCCCTACATCACCCACCCCATTGCCGTGGCAGCCCAGTGTGCCGAATGGCGACTGGACGCCCAGGCCCTGGCCTCGGCCCTGCTCCACGACGCCATGGAAGACTGTGGCATCACCAAACACGATCTGGTGGACGGCTTTGGCCTCCAGGTCGCTGACCTGGTCGACGGCCTCACCAAGCTCGACAAACTGCAGTTCAACACCCGCGAGGAAGGTCAAGCCGAATCGTTTCGCAAAATGCTGTTGGCCATGGCGCGCGATGTGCGGGTCATCCTCATCAAACTGGCTGATCGCAGCCACAACATGCGTACCTTGGGCGACATGCCGCGCGCCAAGTGGCATCGCATCTCCAGCGAGACGCTGGAAATCTATGCCCCCATTGCCAACCGCCTGGGGCTGAACCAGTGTTACCGCGAGTTGCAGGATTTGTCTTTCCGCTACCTCATGCCCTGGCGTCACCAGGTGCTGAACAAAGCCGTGATGCGCGCGCGCAGTCGGCGACGCGATTTGTTGCAGCGGGTTCAAAAGGAAGTGCAGACCGCCTTCGACAAAGCCGGCTTGCAGGTTCGCATGTACGGTCGTGAGAAAACGCTCTACTCGATCTACCGCAAGATGGACAGCAAGCACCTGAGCTTTGCCCAGGTGAACGACATCTACGGCATACGCCTCATCGTGCCCAGCGTGACCGACTGTTACACCGCCATGGGCATCCTGCACCAGCTCTACAAGCCGGTACCTGGGCGCTTCAAGGACCACATCGCCATCGCCAAGGTCAATGGTTATCAGTCCCTGCACACCACACTGGTGGGTCCCACGGGTTTGAACATCGAGTTTCAGATGCGCACCGAGTCGATGCACGTGGTGGCCGAGTCGGGCGTGGCCGCCCACTGGCTGTACAAATCACAGGAGCCGGGTAGCGAGCAATCAGAACGGCTCGGGGCCAAGTGGCTGCAGTCACTGCTTGACATCCAGCACGAAACGCGCGACGCCACCGAATTCTGGGACCACGTCAAGGTCGATCTGTTCCCCGATGCCGTCTACGTGTTCACCCCCAAAAGCAAGATCATGGCCATGCCGCGAGGGGCCACCATCGTGGACTTTGCCTATGCGGTGCACAGCAACATTGGGGACCGCACCATGGCGGCGCGCATCAACGGCGAACAAGTACCGCTGCGCACCGAGTTGCGCAATGGGGACGTGGTGGAAGTCATCACCTCCACCGTGGCTGCTCCCAACCCGGCCTGGCTGGGGTTCGTCACCACTGGCCGAGCCCGTTCCAAAATTCGGCACTACCTCAAGACCATGGCCCACGCCGAATCCCTCACGCTGGGCGAAAAACTGCTGGCTCAGGCCCTGCGTGCGGAAGGTATCGAACATTTGCCCGCGCAAGATTCGGCCCACCAAAGCACCTGGGACCGCTTGCTGCGTTTCACCGGCAGTCGTCACCGCGACGAACTGTTGATCGACATCGGCCTGGGCAAACGAGTGGCCAGCATTGTGGCCAAGCGCTTGACCGTGCTCCTGGCTGAGTTGGGCGAAAAGCCAGATCCACTCTTGATGAGCAAAGAGCGCTTCACCGCGCACGAGACCGTATCGCAAGGCAGTGTGGCGCTCGATGGCAGCCAGAATGCGTCGGTCAAATACCCGCCCTGTTGCCACCCGATTCCGGGCGATCCCATCCTGGGCTACCTGGGTCGAGGCGAAGGTCTGGTGGTGCACACCGGCTCCTGCGCGGTCGGACAGCGTCTGTTGCACAAGGACCGTGAGCGCTTCATCGGCGTGGAGTGGTCGGAAGAAATTGTGCGCGCTTTCGAAGCGCCACTGCTGGTCACGGTGAGCAATGGCAAGGGGGTGCTGGCACGGGTGGCGGCCGCCATCGCGCAGGCTGAGGCCGACATCACCCTGGTCAACATGGTGGATGAGGTCAGTGGTCAAGACGCGATCGATCTGCGCTTCGTGGTGTCGGTTCGCAATTTGGCGCACTTGGAAGCTGTGCTCAAGGCCCTGCGGCGAACGCCCTCGGTCACCCAAGCGCGTCGCGTCATCTCCACCCGCCACGCCGACGCGGATTGAACTGACCCCGGCTCAGACAGGGTAGCGAACGTCCAGCACCTCGATTTCCTGCACGCCCTGTGGTGTGACCAGTCGAACCTCGTCTCCGACGCGAGCCTTGAGCAGTGCTCGAGCAATGGGCGATATCCAACTCACCTGTCCCTGCAGGCTGTCGGCCTCGTCGATGCCCATGATGGTGACGGTGCGCTCTTGGCCGCGCGCATCGGCATAGGTGACCGTGGCCCCGAAAAAGACCTGATCGCTGCCGTGGTGCAGACGTGGATCGGCCACCTCGGCAATCTCCAGACGCTTGGTGAGAAAGCGGATGCGACGGTCGATCTCACGCAAGCGCTTCTTGCCGTAGAGGTAGTCGCCGTTTTCCGAACGGTCGCCATTGCTGGCCGCCCAATGCACGATCTCGACGATGCGGGGGCGTTCGTTGTCAATCAGCTCGAGTAACTCGGACCGCAAACGCGCATAACCCTCGGGCGTGATGTAGTTTTTGCCGGAGGGCGGCAACGGGACTGCGCCGCCGTCATCGTCGTCATCCGTCTCGCTGTTGTCTCGGGTAAAGGCTTTGCTCATAAAAACTACATGGTCTGGACCAGGGCCGCATCGCCTCGGCAGGCTGACCGCTGAACTCAGCGGCCAAATTAGCGCATTATCAACGGCTGCACCGGCCCAGGGAGCGATTCAAAACCCACGCTGAGCCAGGTTGCCCGATATTGGGTACATTTATTCCATGAATATTCATGTCAACACACGCTTGCCGATTTCTCTGGCCTCCCAATGGCTGATTCTCGCGACCCATGCGTGTGCCTGGGCTGTCATGTGCATGTCGACAGCGTCAGCTCAAACAACCCTCCGAGTGACCACCATCCCCGAAGAGGCAGCCACCGAGCAGGTTCGCAAGTTCACACCCCTGGCCACGTACCTGGAAAAGCAACTGGGCATGAAGGTGCAATTCACGCCCGTCACCGACTATCCCGCAGCGGTTGAATCGCTGGTCAACAAAAAGGTGGAACTGGTCTGGTTTGGTGGATTCACCTTTGTTCAGGCCAGTATCCGCTCGGGTGGCAAAGTCGTGCCGTTGGCACAACGCGAAGAGGACACCAAATTTCAATCGGTGTTCATTGCCAAAACCAACTCAGGCATCAAGGGCTTGGCCGACTTGAAAGGCAAGCAGGTTTCTTTTGGGTCGCAAAGTAGCACGTCCGGTCACCTGATGCCGCGCAGCTTTTTGCTGCAAGCCAATATCGAACCCGAAAAAGACTTCAAGCGTATTGCCTACAGCGGCGCACACGACGCGACCATCGCGTCTGTGGTCAGCGGCAAGGTGGACGCTGCAGCACTCGACATCACGGTGTGGAAGAAATTTGTGGCTGAAAACAAGGTCAACACGCAAGAGGTGAATGTGTTTTTCACCACGCCTTCCTACTTCAATTACAACTGGTCGGTTCACGCGGACATGCCTGCCGATTTGCGTGAAAAAATCAAGACGGCCTTGCTGGCCCTCAATCCTGCCATCCCCGAACACGCCGAGATGTTGAAGCTCAACCGCGCCACCCGCTATGTGCCAACCACCCCCGACAATTACAAAGGTCTGGAGTCTGCCGCGCGCAGCGCGGGCTTGTTGCAGTAAATCGGTTGTGAACAGGTGAAGATCGAACTGTCAGACTTACAGGCACGACATCCGGCAGCAGCACGGCATGCCCCCGATGCCTTGCAATCCATCAGCTTGCAAGTGGGGGTGGGAGAGCAGGTGGCCATCATTGGTCCTTCGGGCGCCGGCAAGACAACCCTGCTGCAAATTCTGGCGTGTGCTCAGCGCCCCACCCGCGGAACGATGCGTCTCGGCGGTCAAGATCCTTGGTGCTTGTCGAGCCACGAGCTTCGCCGGTTGCGTGGTCAACTGTTCCTGGCACCTCAGACACCGCCGTTGCCACCTAGACAACGCGTGGTGACCTCGGTGCTAGCAGGTCGATTACCCGCCATGAGCCTCGCGGCCAGTTTGCGCTCTTTGTTGTATCCGACCGATATCCCGGCCGCTTACGAAGCGCTGTGTCACTTTGACCTGAGTGACAAATTGTTTGACCGGGTCGATCGGCTGTCCGGGGGTGAGCGCCAACGCGTCGGGCTGGCCCGTGCATTGCTGTCGCCCGCCACGCTGTGGCTCATTGACGAGCCCTTGTCTGCGCTCGATCCCATGCGGGCCCAAATGGCCATGACAGCTTTGGTGGAGCTTGCACGTGAGCGTGGAATAACCCTGGTTGCCAGCTTGCACCAAGTGGATATGGCCCTCGGTCACTTCGACCGCATCATCGGGTTGCTGAATGGCCAAATCGTTTTTGATCTGCCTTCTTCACAAGTCACCCGCGAATGCTTGTCGGATTTGTACGACCAGCACGAGCACGCGCCAAGTGATGCCTTGCCATGGATGCCAGCCCCTGAGCCAGAGGTGCCTGCGCCTGTTGTGATGCACTGCCGCTGAACGCAGCCCAGTTCAGCCAGAGTCCTTTGAGTATGTCTGTATCTCCCTTGCGTCACGCCCATCTTGACTCAAAAGGCAGGGGTCGAGATCCAGACTTTACGGCTCGGATTTTTTGGCTCAGCCTGAGCCTTGTGCTTCTCTGGCCCCTGTGTGTCGCCACCGAGTTTCGCCCTTGGGTCTTGTGGGAACCCGATAACCGCAAAGTGACCGTTGATTTTTTGGCCAGTTTTTGGCCCTTGGTCTATGAGACCGAATTCATGCGCATGGTGGCCCGCGAAACGTGGCGCACGGTGGCCATGGCAACGGCGGGCATCACGCTGGCTTTGGTCCTGGCTGTACCATTGAGCCTGGTCGCGACACGGGTGTTATCCCTGTCTGCTTTATCGGGGCGCATGAACCGCTGGCCCGCGGTCTTGCGCGGTTGTGTCCGTGTCACCCTCATTGTGTTGCGTAGCATTCCAGAGTTGGTATGGGCCTTGGTGTTTGTGCGCGTGGTGGGCCTGGGGCCCACAGCAGGTGTTCTGGCGATTGCGCTCACCTATGGCGGCATGCTGGGCAAGGTTTATGCCGAAATCTTGGAAAGTGGTGAGAGCCACTCAGCACATGCCCTGATGAGAAATGGCGGTGGCCGCTTGCAAGCGTTTTTCTATGCCCTGTTGCCCAGCCACGCGGCTGAACTCGCCTCCTATACGGTCTACCGTTGGGAATGTGCCATTCGCTCATCGGTGGTACTTGGCTTTGTGGGCGCCGGAGGATTGGGCCAGCAACTGGACAATTCCATGAAGATGTTCAACGGTGGCGAAGTGGCCACCTTGCTGCTGGTGTTCGTGTTTCTGGTGGCATTGGCCGACCGCGCCAGTGTCTGGTTGCGAAAGGCCTTGTCATGAAGCCCATGACCTCCCGTGCGCCTTCGTCACACGCTCACCGCGAGGCCGCCAACCCGCCATTCAAACTTCCTGCCCCCCTGTGGGATGCACGGTGCTGGGCGTGTTGGCTGACGGGTGCTGTGCTGGCGCTGGTGGTCGCAAGCTTTGCGTCGCTGGACCTCGACTGGGCCGCGTTTGCGTCCATGGAGGCTGCACGCAGCATGATGCGTTTTGCCGCAGAGTTTTATCCACCAGACTTGTCCCCCAAATTTCTCAGCAAAGTCGCATGGGCAGCCTGGGAAACACTGGCCATGTCGGCGCTGGGTACTGCCCTCGCCGCCACCATAGGTCTGGCATTGGCCATACCAGCCAGTCGTATGTCCAGCCAGGATCCTGCGTGGCTGCGCAGTCCCACGCGCTGGTTGCTGAACGCATTGCGGGCCATTCCTGAACTGGTATGGGCTGCGCTGTTGCTGATTTCAGCGGGTCTGGGACCCATGGCCGGCACCCTGGCTTTAGCACTTCACACCAGCGGCGTGCTCGGTCGGCTTTTCTCCGAAGCCATGGAGAATGTGCCCACCGGACCCGGCGATGCCCTGCGCACACAAGGAATTGGACCGTTGCGAGTTTTTGCTTACGCCACCTTGCCTCAGGTGTTGCCTCAGTTGATGAGTTACACGCTGTACCGCTGGGAAAACAACATCCGTGCCGCCGCGGTGTTGGGGGTCGTGGGAGCGGGCGGTTTGGGCCAATTGCTGTCCTTCAACATGGGCCTGTTTCTGATGAATAAAACTGCCACCATCCTGGGCGCGATGTTGCTCATGGTGGCTTGTGTGGATGCGCTAAGCTTTGGGCTGAGGCGGTGGCTGACTCGCTAAGTCCTCCTACCGACCCGCCATGCGAGCCTACTGACCGAACCCGACCACAGAAAGAATTGCCAGTGTCACTCCAAGAGCCCGTGTTTTTTGATGTCTCCCAAGAAAACAAAGACACTGACATCGAAG
>Ga0255086_1000327_pt1 | contig 16776 bp, 14 predicted proteins | sample Colum_Cont_RepC__FD_188438 | JGI IMG/M metagenome (GOLD analysis project Ga0255086, IMG submission 188438) | Freshwater microbial communities from Columbia River, Oregon, United States - Colum_Cont_RepC_8d | ecosystem: Environmental > Aquatic > Freshwater > River | place: USA: Oregon | collected... | reverse complement strand
GACTCCAACCGCGTGTTCAATGCCACCGCTGGCGACGAGCTGTCGGGTCGGCCCATCGTGGTGCTGGTCAACGGCGGCTCGGCTTCGGCCGCCGAGATCGTCGCGGGCGCACTGCAAGACACGCACCGCGCCGTCATCGTTGGCAGCAAGACTTTCGGCAAGGGCAGCGTGCAGACCATCCTGCCGCTCGCCAACGACGCGGCCATCAAGATCACGACTGCGAGGTACTACACGCCATCCGGCCGCAGCATCCAGGCTGAGGGCATCGAGCCGGACATCACCCTGCAACAGGTGCGCGTCGGCAAGGTGGAAGAAGACCCCTTCGAGGCTGTGCGCGAGCGTGAGGCCGACCTCAAAGGTCGTCTCGACAATACGGATGACAAGAAGGCCGATGCCAGCGCCGATGAAAAGGCCAAGGCTGCTGCCGACAAGATCGCCGCCGATGAAAAGACGCTGGCCGAAACCGATTACCAGCTCTATCAGGCGCTCAACCTGCTCAAGGGTCTGGCCATCGCGCGCAGTTTCTAAACAGCACTGCCTGCAACAAGAAAGCCCGGCATGACCGGGCTTTTTTTGCGCCTCAGGCTGCGCGCATTCTCAGCCGTGAAAGCAGGCCCATCACGCGACTGGCCACCCCGACCTCTTCGGCGGCACGAATGGGTTGCACCACATGGCGTTCGACGATGTGGGGCGATTGTTTCAGCAGGCGGTGCTGTTTGATGGCCGAGCTGAGGTTCATCGCCAGCGGCCCCTTGCGGATCGGCTTGGGCGCAAGGCGGTAGATCTGCCCCTCGTTGATCAACCCGATCAGCGTGCCGGCATCGTTGAACGAGGTCATGACGATGCTCACCACCTCTGGGTGCTGCTGCTTGAGCGCCTTGAGCGCGCCGGTGAAACGCTCCCCCGACACTTCGATTTCTGCGACGACGACGGCTATGGGCTCAATCGCAATGCGGTTGAACGCCTCGCTGATGGATTGTGCCCAGAGCACCGGGTGGGTGTCGCCGACCAGTTCGCGGATCACCTGCGCCACGTCCGGGTCGTCATCCACCACCAGGATGCACTCGCCGGCCTGAGCCGGTGCAACTGGCAGCGGCGTGTCGATGAAGGATTCGGCTGGCTCGGCCACGGCTGCCGCCGGTGCGGCAAAAGAGGCCTGTGCGATGCCCATGGCTTGAGCCACGGTATCGCGCAGCTGCTGCGCATCCCAGGGCTTGTTCAGAAACCGGAAGATTTCGCCCTCGTTCACCGAGTCGACGACCGCATCCAGCTCGGAGTAACCGGTCAGCAGCAGGCGCATGGTGTTCGGGCTTTTGTCCTTCACCTGCCGCAGCAGATCGGCCCCGCGCATGATCGGCATTTTCTGGTCAGAGACGATCACGTCGATCCGCTCCCGCTCGACGATACGCAGCGCCTCGTGCGCATCGGTGGTGGTGCGCAGTTCGTACTGCGTGCGGAACAGCATCGCCAGCGAGCGCAGGATGCGTTCCTCGTCATCCACTAGCAGGAGGGTGGGGCGTGGTGTCGAAGGATTGCTTTGATGATGGGCGGCAAAGCGCGCGGCTGCCGAGAGGCGGTTGAGAGGCGTGTCGCTCATGCGGCGGCCTCCATCAGGCGGGTCGGCTTGGCGGCAGCGACCTTGATAGGCAAGGCCAGGGTGAAGGTTGTGCCCCGATGCGGTTCAGAGCGCACGCTGAGCGTGCCACCGTGCGCCTGCGCAATCTGATAGCTGATCGAGAGCCCCAGCCCGGTGCCTTCGCCCAGCGGCTTGGTGGTAAAAAAGGGGTCGAACACCTTGCTCAGGTGCTCAGCGGCGATGCCCTTGCCATTGTCGGCCACTGAGACAAACACCTCCTGCTCGCCCTGCCAGCTGGTGATGGTGACCTCGCCGTGCGCGTGGTCGATCGACTGCGCTGCGTTGGTGACGAGGTTGAGCAGCACCTGATTGATCTGCGAGGGCGCGCCGCGCAGGCTCGGCAAGTCATCCGCCAGCCGCTTGATGATGACGGCCTTGCCCTTGATGACGCTATTGGCGATGGTCAGGGTCTGTTCGATGCAGTCATTCAGCCGCACCTCGCTGGTCTGCGCAGCATCGAGACGGGAGAAATTACGCAGGTTGATCACCAGATCCTTGACCTGATCAATGCCGAACAGGGTGTCGCCAAACAGTGCAGCAGACTCCGGCAGCAGCCCGCTGCCCTGCAGCTCGGCATCCAGCGTGCCGACCTGAGCCAGCTGCTCGCCAAGCGCCTGCTCATCGGCATTGGGGTCGGTGAGCATCTGCGCTAGCGCGGTGTGCGCGTCGAGCGTGTCGCGCATCTGCTGAAACACCCCTTGCAGCATGTCGACGTTGTTGCGCACATAGCCCAGCGGCGTGTTCATCTCGTGCGCTACGCCCGCAACCATCTGGCCGAGCGAGGCCATTTTCTCGCTCTGCACCAGTGCGGCCTGGCTGGATTTGAGTTGGTCGTAGGCCTGAGCGGTCTGCTGCACCTGCCCGGCAAGACGGCGTTGCATGGCCGCCAGCAGATCCATCACCACACCCATGCCGATGTAGCGGCCCTCGTGGGTGATGATGAAATCCTCGGTAATCGGTGCCGAGAGATTGGCACTGACGATCTCGGCCGCCTGCTCCAGTGGCAGGTCGTATTCCACAGTGATCGGCGTGGCGTTCATGAAGCGTTCGACCGACTTGCGGCCGTAGATCTCGCGCCCGAAGCGAGTCATGAAAATCTCGTTGAAACGGTGCCGAGAGATCACGCCGACCGGCTTGCCCTCGCTGAGGATGGGCAGGCACAGCATTTCGGCATAGGCCGGCAGCAGCATCTGGTCGGCGGCCGCGTTGACCGTGGTTTCGATCGAGGCCGGCTCAACCGTGCGACGCAGGGCAAGCACGGTACCGAGCGTGTTGGCAGCGCTGTCCATAGCGGGGTGCGAGAGTGGGATCGCCGAACACCCTAGGCGGTTTCTGTGACAGCTTCGTGCCAGTGGCTATCAGTTGCCTCCGACCCTAGCCCAGGCAATGCCCAGCCATTCCTTGAACATCATGCGCGAGTAGTTCAGCGCCTCTGTATTCGGCAGCCAGCGGCTGCCGGCGAAACTATCTTCGGCAAACTCGTTCGGGTCGCAGCTGGCGGCAATCCATTCGATCTCCGGGGCGGCATTGCGCAGGTTGAGCAGCGCGCGTGGTAGGTGCCAGGCGGAGCTCACCACCAGCACCCGCTGCGCCTTTCGTGCCCGCAGCAGGGGCAGCGAGAAGCGCACGTTCTCGCGCGTGGTGCGGCTATTGCCCTCGCGCAATACGGCGGCAGCCGGCACACCGAGCTGGGTGAACAGATCCAGTGCGGTGTCGGCTTCCGGTTTCAGGCCCTTGCCGCTGCCGCCGCTGAATAGCAGCGCCGGCGCCTTGCCAGCCTGCCAGAGCTTGGCGGCGAACAGATAGCGGTCTGCGGCGGCCAGCAGATTGGGCTCCGGCAGCCAGGGCGGCACGGGCGCGGCACTGGCGCCGCCGAGCACCAGGATGACATCGGCAGTGGGCAGCTGTGCTGGCGAGAGGATGGGGTGCTGCTGTTCCAGCGTGTTGCCCAGCCGGATCGCCGCCCAGGGCGTGCTCCACAGCCAGAGCCAGAGCAGGGCGATGACCACCAGCCCGCGCTGCTTCAGTGCGAGGCCCAGCATTGCCAGCACGAGTGCCAGCCCCAATGGGGTCAGCAGCGCCGTGAGTATCTTCAGCAGATCATCCACAGGCATGGCGAGGTCAGCGTGTGCGCCAGGCGCTGATCATCGCCAGCAGAAGGCAGAGCCAGGATGCGGGCGGCAGGCCGAGCCAGTGACTGCTGGAGGGCGCGTATCCATAGAGCAGGGCGGCGGCGATGAGGCTGCCGGTGGCCAGCACCACACCGCGTGTCTTGCGCTGGCTGGCGAGCAGCTCGGTTTTCAGTTGCGCGAGTTCGCGCGGCGAGACGCCGCCACCCAGTGGCTCACCGCGCTCCAGCCGTTTGAGGGCGTTTTCGGCCAAGAGCGGCAGTGTCTCGGCCAGTGCTGGGGCCTGGCTGCGCAGCTTCGAGAGGGCGGTGGCAGGCGCATACCGCTTGCGCATCCAGTCTTCCATGATCGGCTTGGCGGATTTCCACAGGTCGAGATCGGGATAGAGCTGGCGGCCGAGGCCCTCGACTTGCAGCAGGGTTTTTTGCAGCAGCACCAGTTGTGGCTGCACCTGGTATTTGAAGCGCCGCGCGATCTGGAACAGGCGGAGCAGGAAAAACCCGAAGGAGATTTCCTTGATCGGCTTGCCGAAGATCGGCTCGCAGACGGTGCGGATCGCGCTCTCGAAGTCCTCGACGCGGGTGCTGGCGGGGATCCAGCCGCTCTCGACGTGCAACTCGGCGATGCGCTTGTAGTCGCGGTTGAAGAAGGCGAGAAAGTTCTCGGCGAGGTAGCGCTGATCCTGTGCGGTGAGCTGGCCGACCACGCCGAAATCGAGTGCCAGATAGCTCGGCTTTTTCGGGTTGTCGATGTTGACGAAGATGTTGCCGGGGTGCATGTCGGCGTGAAAAAAATTATCGCGGAACACCTGCTTGAAGAAGATCTCCACGCCGCGCTCGGCCAGCACCGCAAAGTCCACGCCCTGGCTGCGGAAGTGCTCCAGCTCGCGCACCGAGTGACCGTAGAGCCGCTCCTGCACCATCACGTTCGGGCGGGTGAAATCCCAGAACACCAGCGGGTGGTAGATCAGCTCCGAGCCCAGCCAGTTGCGGCGCAGCTGGCCGCAGTTGGCGGCTTCGCGCATCAGGTCGAGTTCATCCCACAGTGCTTTTTCGTACTCGGCGACGATGGCCTTGGGCTGGATGCGGTGCGCCTCCGGGTGAAAGCGCTCAGCGAGTGCGGCCAGCGTGTGCAGCAGGGCGATGTCCTTGGCCATCGTCGCCTCGATGCCGGGGCGCAGCACTTTCACGATCACATCCATCCCGCCCTCGCCATGCAGCTTGGCGGTGTGCACCTGGGCAATCGAGGCCGAGGCCAGCGGAGCGTCGTCGAAGCGCGCGAACAGCTCTGCCAGCGGTTTGCCCAGTGCCTCCTCGATCAGCGCTTTTGCGGTGTCGGTGGCAAAGGGTGGGATTTGATCCTGCAACTTGGCGAGTTCGAGTGCGATGTCCGGCGGCAGCACATCGGGCCGGGTGGAGAGCGCCTGCCCAAACTTGATGAAGACGGTGCCGAGTTCTTCCAGTGCCAACCGCAGTCGCTCGCCGCGTGGGCGCGGGTCACTGCTGGGCCTGCCGTTCCACAGCTCTGACAGGCCATGGCGGCGGATCACCGAGTGGATGCGCCAGAGGCGGGCAGCGGAGCCGATCATGCGGATTTCTCCAGCCGCTTCAGCCGGGCTTCGAGCCGGGCCACGTCGTCGCGCAGCGTCTCAATGGATTGAGACCATTCGTCCACGTCGATCTTGCGGGCGAGGTCATAGGTTTCCTCCCGCAGGTATTCAGCGGTGTTGAGAGTGAGGGTTTTCGCGCTCTGCTGACCCCAGCCGAACAGGCCGCTCAGGCCGCCCATCAGCCGCTGTGCGACGCCATCGCCGGTGTAGCGGGCGATCAGTTCAGCCGGGTCGAAGCCGATGCGGGCCAAGAGGCGGGTGAAGCGGTGCAGCAGCTCGGCATCACCATCGACTTCCACCCCCGGCGGCAGGCTGGCGTCGCCGCTCTTGAACTGGCGCGCGAGCTGCGCATAGCCGATCGCACCGCCGCGCAGATGCACATCGGCGCGGCGCTCGAAGCTGGGCAGCACCCGCACGCCGCTGGGGATGCACTCGATGAAGAAGTCCCACTCCAGACCATCGACGGTGAGCGCCAGCAGTTTTCCGTCGAGCGCAGCGAAATCGGCCAGCACTTCGGGTTCGAGGCGCAGGGTGCGGTTGAGCGCGACTTCCACCGCCGCGCAGATCAAGGCTGGCGTCATTCGAGCCGGAACCCGCGATGCACCGCCACGATGCCGCCCGTGAGGTTGTAGACCTGCACGCGGCTCAAGCCCGCGCGCTCCATCATGCCCTTGAGCGTGTCCTGATCCGGGTGCATGCGGATCGACTCGGCGAGATAGCGATAGCTGTCGGCATCGTTGGCGACGAGTTTGCCCATCAGCGGCAGCAGCTTGAAGCTGTAGCTGTCGTAGACCTTGGCGAGCGGCTCCAGCAGCGGCTTGCTGAACTCCAGCACCAGCAGGCGCCCACCGATCTTCAGCGACTTGGTCATGCTCGCCAGCGCCTTGTCCTTGTCGGTGACGTTGCGCAGGCCAAAGCCAATGGTGATGCAGTCGAAAGTGCCTTCGGCAAAGGGGATCTGCTCGGCGTTGAGCTGCACGGCGGGTGCGCTGACGACGCCCTTGTCGGCGAGGCGCGTGCGGCCTTCACCCAGCATGGCGGCATTGATGTCGCTGAGGATGGCCAGGCCCTTGGGGCCAACTGCCTTGGCGAACTCGCGCGTGAGATCGCCCGTGCCGCCCGCGACATCCAGCACCTTCTCGCCAGCGCGCACACCGGCGAGATCAATCACGAAGCGCTTCCACAGTCGGTGCACGCCGAACGACATCAGGTCGTTCATCACATCGTATTTGCTGGCGACGGAAGTGAACACGCTGGCGACGCGTTGTTTCTTCTCGGCAACCGGGACTTGCGTGAAACCGAAGTGGGTCTGGTCTGGTTTTGCGGGATGGGACATGGGACGTGGCACACGAGGCCAAGAGTGCGGTGGCCTGCATTGTATCGGCAGGTCTTGTCGGTGCCTGCGTGCGCCGCTATAGCGGCCGATCGCCTGAGCTGGTTAGGGGGCGCTGCCTGCTGGCAGTGACGGGATGTGAGCGAAGACCTCTCCAGTCAGACCCGAGTAGACGGTGAAGCTCAGTGTGTCGCTAACCAGGTAGCGGCTGTACACCGTCGTCTCATTGGGTGAATCAGCAGTGGGAGTGCTCTGATTCCAGTGGTAATGGATGTAAGGCGCAGCCGGGTGCGTCAGTACTAGGACGCGCAGCGCGCCGACTTCCTCTGCAGCCTTGATGCTGTCCATCTTCAGCTGCGCTGCCGGCGTGGGATCTGTAGGCAACGGCTCGCGCAGAAAATAGTACGGCTGCCGAGCAAAGCTAAGAAACGGCATGGGTGTGGCGGCAATGCCAGAGCGGCTGCTGTAACTGGCCACTGTGCTCACTGCAGAGCTGGTCTGGCCGTCGGTGGTGTACACGTTTTTCGATGTGGTGACCGTGTCGAAGTCGAGCAGATCGTAGAGACCGTCCTCCCGAGGGATATTGTCGTGCTGGATCAACTGCCCCGCGTGTTGCTGTAGGCCGTTGATGTCAAAAAATGTGGAACGCCTGGGCAGGATAAAAACATCGATGGCATCCGATCCGGGTTCATACAGATAGCTGATTCCGTGCGAGTAGCGCTCGATTTTCACGATTGGCCGCACGAAGCAGTACAGATCGCTCTGGTGGTTGCTGTCTGTGGTGTCCGGCAGGACATCTTCCGTACGCGGCTGTTCGATGTCATCGAGCAGCATTGACAGAGACATTCCCTGATATGCCGGGTCGATGCGGCTCACCGCGCTCAGGGCCAGCGAGCAATGCGTGGCGGCTGGTTCTGGAGTCACCGCTGCGAGGGCGGCCGGCTTCTCAGCTGCTTTCTTGACTTTTCGTGGTTTCTTGGCTTTTTTGCTGTCCATTGCAGCCTTGTGCTCCGTCGAGGGCTGAACCGCAGCTTCCCCAATGCCCATGCAAGCCATACTGGCCACCATAACAATGGCCAGTGAGGTGCTCTTCAGTTTTTTGGGCATGGAAAGATTATTGACAGGGTTCAGCCTGCATCGGAGCGGTGCGCGGCTGCGCTGCGCACACGGGCAATGGCTTGGCGCCAGCCGGCATGCAGCTGCCCAGCCTGTGCCTTGGGCATCTTTGGTGCGAAGCGTTGCTGTTGTTGCCAGAGAGCGGCCAGTTCATGGATGGAACGGTAAACCCCGGCGCCCAGCCCTGCCAGAAACGCGGCGCCAAGCGCGGTGGTTTCGGTGACTTGCGGTCGCAGCACCGGCACTTGCAGGGCATCAGCCAGAAACTGCGTCAGCCAGTCGTTGATGACCATGCCGCCATCTACTCTGAGCTCGGTGGGGGCAAGGCTGTCGGCGGCCATGGCATCCAGCAGGTCGCGGGTTTGATAGGCCACCGATTCGAGCGCGGCGCGCACGATGTGGGCGAGGCCGGTGTCGCGGGTGAGGCCAAAGATCGCGCCGCGTGCCTGCGGGTCCCAGTACGGTGCACCCAGGCCAGTGAAGGCCGGCACCAGATACACGCCCTGCGAGTCCGGCAGCGAGCGCGCTAGTGCCTCGGTCTCGCCAGCGGATTTGATCAGGTGTACGGCATCGCGTAGCCATTGCACGGCCGCACCGGCAACGAAGATGCTGCCCTCCAGCGCGTAGGTGGTCTGGCCGTTGAGCCGGTAGGCGACGGTGGAGAGCAGGCGATTGGCCGAGCGCACGCAAGTCGTGCCGGTGTTGAGCACCACGAAGCAGCCGGTGCCGTAGGTGGACTTGCCCATGCCCGGCGTGAAGCAGGCCTGGCCGATGAGGGCGGCCTGCTGATCACCTGCCATTCCACGGATGGCGATGGCATGGCCGAACAGTGCGGCATCGGTATGGCCGAAATCGGCTGCGCAGTCGCGCACCTCCGGCAGCAGGCTCTTCGGCACCTTGAAGAAGCTCAGCAGTTCATCGTCCCACTGCTGGGTGTGGATGTTGAACAGCGCCGTGCGGCTGGCGTTGCTGGCATCGGTAGCGTGCACGCGGCCTGCGGTGAGGTTCCACAAGAGCCAGCTGTCGATGGTGCCGAAGGCCAGTTCGCCGCACTCGGCTTGTGTGCGAGCGCCCGGCGTGTGGTCGAGCAGCCAGGCGATCTTGCTGGCGGAAAAATAGGGGTCGAGCAGCAGGCCGGTCTTGCGGCTCAGCCAGTCGCTTTGGTCGGCATGGGCGGCGCAGAAGTCCGCCGTGCGGCGATCCTGCCAGACGATGGCAGGGGCGATGGGCTGGCCCGTGCTGCGTTGCCAGATCACCGTGGTCTCGCGCTGATTGGTGATGCCGATTGCGCTGATCTGCGCGGCCTCGCACCCTGCGGCGGCGAGCGCGCCACGCACGCAATCTTTGACATCCGCCCAGATCCGCAGCGGGTCGTGCTCGACCCAGCCGTTCTGCGGAAAGGACTGCGGCAGCTCGGTTTGATGCGCGCCGAGCTTGTGGCCGGCGTGATCAAAAACGATGGCGCGGGTGGATGTGGTGCCTTGGTCGATGGCCAACAGTGCGGTCATGGTGTTCTCCTCTTCTATTGCTAGCATCACGACAATCGACGGAGACGACAACATGGGCGAGCACGCGCACTTTCTCAGCCTGCCGGATGGCAGTCGCAGCTGGCTCTACGCCTGGCTGCCAAACGGCCAGTCCAGGGCGGTGGTGCAGATCGTCCATGGCATGGCCGAGCACGGTGGCCGCTATGCCCGCCTTGCGGCGGCGCTGAATGCCGAGGGCTACGTCGTCTATGCGCAGGATCTGCCGGGCCATGGCCGCACCGCGAGCAATATCGACGCCCTGGGCCACGTCGCCGACAGCGGCAGCTGGGCGCGGATGTTGCTGGCCGTGCACGCGGTGCGAGCGCACATCGAGCAGCAGCATCCGGGCCTGCCGCTGGTGCTGTTCGGACACAGCATGGGCAGCTTCATCGCGCAGCATCACTTGGTGGAGCACGGCGCCGGGCTGGCCGCTGCGGTGCTCTCAGCCACCAGCGGCAGCCTGGGCCCGCTGCGGCTGGTCGGCTTGGCGCTGAATCGCGCGCAGATCAAATTGTTCGGCCCGCAGCATCGCAGCGCGCTGACCGAGGCGATGACCTTCAAGGACTTCAACAATCGCTTCAAGCCCACGCGCACGGCGTCGGACTGGCTTTCGAGTGACGATGCCGAAGTCGATGCCTATGTGGCCGACCCCTACTGCGGCTACCGCTGTTCGGCGGCCTTGTGGGCTGTTGCAGGCGGGTGGGGCGCTGCTGAATGCGAAAAGGCTGGCGCGCATCCCTTCGGCCTTGCCGGTGCTGCTGATGGCAGGCAGCCGCGACCCAGTCTGCGATGGCGGGCGCGGTGCGCATCTGCTGGCCGCGCATTACCGCAAGGTGGGCATGACCGACGTGACCATCACGGTCTACGAGGACGCGCGCCACGAACTGCTGAACGAAACTTGCCGCGAGGAAGTCACACAGGACCTGCTCGACTGGTTGCGCGAGCGCTTGGCTTGAGGACTGTGGTGATGAAACTATTTCGGGCGCTGTGCGTTTTAGTGTGGGTATTTTCAGGTGCTGCACAGGCCGCCCCGAAGGCCGAGCTCTGGCCGCGTTGGCAGGGGCATGACGATCGCAATGTGGCGGCCATTTCGCACGTCGCCTTGGATCGCTTTCTGGCTGAGTATGTGAAGCCGGGCAGCGATGGCCTCAACCGTGTCGCCTACGCCAAGGTCAGCGCGGCCGACCAGACGGCACTGACGGCTTACGTCACGCAGTTGCAAGCGCTGCCTATTAGCCAGTACGCGCGTGCCGAGCAACGCGCCTACTGGATCAACCTCTACAACGCCGAGACGCTGCGGCTGGTGCTGGCGTACTACCCGGTCGCCAGCATCCGCGACATCAAGCTCGGTGGCAGTTTCACGGCGCGTATCTTCGGCGGACCATGGGCGGCTAAGACCATGAAGGTGGAAGGTGTCGAGCTTTCGCTTGATGACATCGAGCACCGCATCCTGCGGCCGATCTGGCGCGACCCGCGAACGCATTACGCGGTGAATTGCGCCAGTCTCGGCTGCCCCAATCTGGCGGCGCAGGCCTATACGCCGTCAAGTATGGCCGTGATGCTCGACGAGGGCGCGCGCGCCTTCATCACCTCCCCGCGCGGAGTACGCATAGTTGCTGGCAAAGTGACGGTATCGAGCATCTACCAATGGTTTGCCGAAGACTTTGGCGTTGACGATGCAGGGGTGCTGGCACACCTGCGTCAGTATTCGGCACCCGCACAAAAGGCTGCGCTGGCAAGCGCGAGCCGCCTGCAATACGGCGATTACGACTGGGCGCTTAACGAGGCGCGCTGAGCTCTCTCTACAGTGCGCGCACTGCCGGCACTGCACCCAGTACCCGGCCAGTGGGCAGGCCGGTGGGTGAGCCGCCGCGCGGCTCCTCGCTGATGGCGAGCGTGAGGGCAGCGCCCATCTCGTCGGCTGGCATGTCGGGTAGAGGCATGTCGTGTGCGGCGCTGGTGCCAGCCACCGGTAACAGCCCCAGAGAATGCGGGGTGCCCTTAGAGTCGAGCATCCAGAGTTCGAGGCTGCGGGCACTGATGTCGGCCGGCATTTTCGAGCCAGTCAGCGCGATACGCATCACGTGCTTGTTGGGGTGCAGGGTGATCGCCCAGCGGGCGTCGCCACCTTCGGGTTGGATCACCGCCACATAGGGCAGAGGATTGTTCTGAACGGCTTCGAGCGCAGCGACCAGCTCGGCCGTACGCGCCTGTTCACGTTGTAGGCCCATGCCGAGTGCGACCGCCGCTACGGTGGCCGCTGCCGCCCAAGCCTGCCAGACCAATGCGCGTGGGGGTTTGGCGGCGCGATTGGGCAGTGCAGCCACTTTCTTGGCATCAGCGGCGATGGTGTATTCGAGCGATGCCCACACCACGGCGCGTGGCGCGACCGGCTTGAGGCGGCGGGCAAACTCGCTGAAGCGCTCGTGCCAGAACACCACTTCTTCCCGCAGGCCGGCATCGCCGCGCAGCAGTTTTTCAAAGCGGGCGCGGGCACGGCCGCGCAGGGTGCCCAGTGCATATTCGGCGGCCAGCTGGCCGCGCAGTTCGTTGTTTTGGTAGCGCATGGTCATTGCGCCTCCAGGCAGCTGCGCAGCTTGGTCAGCCCACGGCGCACCCAGCTCTTGACGGTGCCCAAGGGTGCATCGAGCGCAGACGCGAGTTCGGGATGCGTATAGCCCTCGTAGTAGGCCAGCATCACACTCTTGCGCTCTTGGCTCAGCAAACCTTTCATGCACCGCTCCAACCGTCCCATGCCTTCGCCTTCAATGGCGCGGGCTTCGGGGTTTTCGTCCTCGTCCACCACATCCATCTCGATGGTGGTGCCGTCTTCGTCACTCTCCATCGTCAGGCTGTCTTCGGGCCGTCTCTGGCGCAGTAGGTCAAGCGCGCGGTGACGGGCGATGGTGTACAGCCAGGTCGATGGAGAACCCTTGCCGGGGTCGTAGGTTTCGGATTTGCGCCAGACTTTCAACAGCGAGTCCTGCAACGCATCTTCAGCCCAATCCCGGCGTTTCAGCATACGCAGCAGCAGGGCCATCAGATGCGAGCTGGTTTCCTGATAGAGCTGGCGGAAGGCCAGCTTGTCGCCGCCCGCAGTGGCAGCGATGAGGATTTCGAGGCGAGCGGCGTCTTGCATGGCGCTTTGAATAGTAGGAGTCGCTAGGTTACTGGACTGTGCGCCTTTGGAAAGGTTCGCGTAGCAATTTGCTGAGCTGGGTTTCTGGCGGATGGTCTTGCACGCCAAGCACGAGCGACTCGCCGTCTTGCGCGGCGGCCCTGGCGCTGCCGAACAGTCGATCCCACACCCATAGCACCGAGCCGAAATTGCTGGCGGTTTCCGCACGACGCACGGAGTGATGAATGCGATGCAGCGAGGGCGTGATGAACAACCAGCGCAGGCCCGCATCCACACGCAGCGGCAGGCGAAAGTTGCCGTGGGTGATGAGGCTGGCCACTGTGGTCAGCAGCGCCGACAGGCTCACCGCCAGCAGCGGCGCTCCCAGCAATGCGACCACCAGCGATTTGTAGAGTGCCGACACCAGCGCCTCTAGCGGATGAAAGCGCACGCCGCTGGTCACATCCAGCATCGGGTCGAGGTGATGCACGCGGTGCAGCCGCCACAGGCCCGGCAGATGCAGGGCGCGGTGCTGCGCGTACAGCGCCAGATCAAGCGCCAGCAGGGCCAGCGTCACAGCGAGCCACGGCGGCAGGGCGATGAGATTGAGTAGGCCGAAGTGCTGCGCCTCTGCCCAACGCGCGGCGGCGGTCATCGAGGCCAGTGGCAGCGCCAGCACCGTCAGCATTGAGAGCGCCCCTAGCGCCAGATTGGGCAGCCAGCGACGCGGCTGTGCGCTGCGCCAGGGCCAGCGCGCCTCGGCAGCAAACAGGCCCGCCAGCAGCAGAACGGCTGCGGCCATGCGCCAGAGAAGGTCGCTGGAGGGATTGAGGAGGCTATCGAGTGGCATGGTTCCTATAATCGCAGCCCGCCACACGTACCGGATGACCGCATTGAACGCTGGACAGTTTCCGCACACCCGCCTGCGCCGCACGCGCCAAGCTGCCTTCATCCGCGACATGGTGCGCGAGACGACGCTGGCGCCGGCGCATCTCATCCAGCCGCTGTTCGTGGCCGAAGGCGCGCTGGCCGGGCCGATTGCCTCGATGCCCGGCGTCTCGCGTCTCACGCTCGAAGAACTGGTGGCCGAGTGCCGCGCGCTGCATGCCTTGGGCATCAAGCTGGTGGCGTTGTTCCCAGTCATCCCTGCTGATAAAAAAACCGTTGACGGCTGCGAAGCGCTGAATGCTGATGGGCTGGTGCCACGTGCGATCAAGGCGATCAAGGCTGCGGTGCCAGAACTTGGCGTGATGGTCGACATCGCGCTCGACCCCTACACCACACATGGTCACGATGGCCTGTTGGATGCTGGCGGCAATGTTGATAACGACGCCACGGTCGAAATCCTGCGTCGGCAAGCCTTGGGCTACGCCCGCGCCGGCGCTGACATGGTGGCCCCCAGCGACATGATGGATGGCCGCGTCGGCCAGATTCGCAGCGTGCTGGAACGCGATGGTCACAAGGACGTGCTGATCATGTCCTATGCCGCCAAGTACGCCAGCGGCTTTTACGGCCCCTTCCGCGATGCTGTCGGCACCACCGGCGCGCTCAAGGGCGATAAGCGCAACTACCAGATGGACCCCGCCAACAGCGACGAGGCCCTGCGCGAAGTGGCACAGGACATCGCCGAGGGCGCTGATCTGGTGATGGTGAAACCCGGCATGCCCTACCTCGACATCGTCAGCCGCGTGAAGCGCGAGTTCGCGATGCCGACAGCGGCCTATCAGGTGAGTGGCGAATACGCGATGCTCAAGGCCGCCATCGCCAATGGCTGGCTGGACGAGAAGAAGGCCCTGATGGAGGCGCTGCTGTGTTTTCGCCGCGCGGGGGCAGACCTCATCCTGAGTTATTACGCCAAGCAAGCCGCGCAATGGTTGCGGGAGGAAAAAGCATGAGCCAGCTCGACCGCTACGCCGTAATCGGCCAGCCGATTGCCCATAGTAAATCGCCCTTCATCCACGCCGCATTCGCGCGCGCGACCGGGCAGAAGCTGAGCTACGAGGCCTTGGAGGTCGCGCCAGATGCGCTGGCCGAGATGCTGAAGCAGTTGCACACCGAACCGTATCTGGGCCTCAACATTACCTTGCCGCACAAGGCAAAAGTGGCCGCCCTGTGCGAGTCCGTCAGCGCACGTGCCGAGCAGGCCGGCGCAGTCAACACGCTGACGCGCACCGACACCGGCTGGCGAGGCGACAACACGGATGGGCTGGGTTTTCTCGCTGACCTTGCAAGGCTCGGCCTCTCAGCCGCCGGCAAGCGGGTGCTGCTGCTGGGCGCGGGTGGCGCGGCACGCGGATTGATTGCGCCCATCCTGTCGCAGCAGCCTCAGGAGCTGGTGGTTTCCAACCGCAATCCCTGGAAGCCGGAAGAGCTTGCGGAGCAGCTCAAGCCGCTCGGCAACATCGTGCCACGCACCCATCTGGCGCTGAAGGGCGACCAGTACGACCTGATCATCAATGCCACCTCAGCCGGGCATGCAGGACTGATGCTGCGCCTGCCGGGTCAGCTGCTCGCTGTGGGTGGCGCTTGCTATGACCTCAGCTACGGCGCAGCGCATGCGCCCTTCGCGGCCTGGGCAAAGTCACAGGGGGCCAGCTGCATTGCCGATGGCCTGGGCATGCTGGTGGCACAGGCGGCGGAAGCCTTCGCGCTCTGGCGCGGGCAGCGCCCGGATACCGCCCCGGTGCTGGCGGCGCTGCGCACCCCCGAACTGCCAGGCAGCGGCGAGACGCACCGCCAGCCGCACCAGCACCTCAATCCGGGGCGGATTGGGCAGGATTAGATCATGTTGCCATGCAGCATCAGGTGGCCGGGTTGACCGTGGGCGGCGTGTGAAAATACAGTCGACTACATAGTGGAGACAGCAACCGCACCAAAAAGCCGTTTTGCGCGGATGAGGGCGAGTCAAAATCGGCCGCAAATGGCATTGATGTTGCTGTGTTGTTCAAATGGGATTGAGGTGCTGTTGCCTCATTCAAATTCACATTTATTGGAATCAATCATGAAATTGAGTATCGACGGACGCTTCCGCAAAGCGGCAAGCGCAGCATTTGTGTCGGGTCTCGCCGCGGCGGCAATGCCCGCTTTCGCGCAGGAGGCTGCTGTTGCCCCTGCTCCTGCTGCGCCCGCTGAAACGATGCCTGCCGAGCCAGCAGCTGTTGCCGCGGTACCGGCCGAAGCGGCTGTTGCGGCGCCTGCTGCCGAGACAGCAGCACCGGCCGATGCTCTCCCGGTTCTGGCTGTGGAGTCGTCAGCGCCGGTCGTCAACAATGCCGAGCAGTCCGTCAAGCTCGAAAAGGTGGAGGTCACCGGCTCGCGTATTCGTCGCGTCGATGCAGAAACCGCTCAGCCCCTTGTGACCATCGACCGTGCGGCCATTCAGGCCTCCGGCGTGACCACCGTCGGCGATCTCTTGCAGGAACTCCCCTCCATCGCCGGTGCGGCCACCAACCCGCGCGTCAACAACGGCGGTGGTGATGGTGCCTCTGCGGTGTCGCTGCGTGGTCTGGGCACCGACCGCACGCTCATTCTGTTGAACGGCCGCCGCCTCGTGCAGCAGGACGTCAACTCCATCCCGCTCAACCTCGTGCAGCGCGTCGACGTGCTCAAGGAAGGCGCATCTGCCATTTATGGCTCGGATGCCATCGGCGGCGTCGTCAACTTCATCACCCGCAAGGACTTCAAGAACCTCGAAGTTGGCGTGGACTATGGTGTTTCGGGTCAGGGCGACGGTCCGCGCAAAGGCGTTGGCCTGTCGTGGGGCACCTCCAGTGAAAAGGCCAACATCATGATTGGCCTCAACTACAACCAACAGGATGCGGTTTCTGCTGCGGATCGCGGTTTTTCCAAGTTTGCCACCTATCTCTCCAGCGGCTCGGTGATCCAGGCCGGCTCCAGCCGTAACCCACGTGGCCGCATCACGCTGCCGAACGACACGGCCAACCAAACCCGCTACAACTGTTTCCCCGATGCCGAGACCCAGCCCGCAACGCTGACGGTGTCGCGCATCGAAGGCCGTGATGGCTCATCGCCGGATGATTTCCAGTGCTATTCCGCTGCGCGTGATGCCTATAACTTCCAGGCCGTCGGCAACGTGGTGCTCACCCCTCAGGAACGTGCCGGCCTGTTCACAGTGGCTAGCTACGCCTTCTCTGATTCTGTTGAGGGCTACACCGAGTTCTTCGTCAACTCCACCCGCTCCTCCTTCATCATCGCACCGCTGCCGTTCGATGCGCGCAGTGATGACATCGTGGTCTCTGCCGACAATGCCTTCAACCCGTTCGGCATGGACTTCGGTGGCAATGATGCG
>Ga0255086_1000326_pt1 | contig 16813 bp, 31 predicted proteins | sample Colum_Cont_RepC__FD_188438 | JGI IMG/M metagenome (GOLD analysis project Ga0255086, IMG submission 188438) | Freshwater microbial communities from Columbia River, Oregon, United States - Colum_Cont_RepC_8d | ecosystem: Environmental > Aquatic > Freshwater > River | place: USA: Oregon | collected... | reverse complement strand
TTATTAAGTGTGTCTTGAATCTCTTTCAGGCGGGCTTCAATACCCATTGCCAACAGGTTAGTTTTAGAATCAGCAAGAGAATAGCTACCTACTCCGTCTTGTCCAAGACGCATCACGTCACTAAAGAGGGCAGTGAGAATCTTGTTGTCATACCTAGTAACAGCTTGTGCGATATATTGTGCTGTCGTATTATCTACAGAAAGAAGCTCGAAATCGAACATCTTGTTCTTTCCTTCGTCATACATGAGTGGCATAACAATACCTGTTTGCTCATTCATTTGAAGGTTGCGAACCATTTGCTTGTAGTACGCATACACAGCTTGGTCAGCTTCACTAGCGTCATCAGCCATAAACTTAGGATGCAACCAGACAATCGGAACACCATTAATGTTCTTACTGTAACCAACAGCCTCAATCTCTTCCAATTCTTTACGGAAGCGATAGGCAATATAGCAATTAGACAGTGGGGAAGTCCCTTCTGGATTATCCTTCGTAGCATCTGTACGGAACAGCATGAACCTGTCACGAGGGATGAAGATTGGCGTTCCAGTTGGTTGATAACGGATATAATCACCGTTGTTTACAATCGTCTGTTCAAGCCCAATCAACTCTCTTCCATCGTCACTAAAAACCCACTTGGTAATACTATCTTGACTTCGTGGGGCTAGTTTCCTAATCCCTACAAACCCGTCATTATATTTACTACCATTGGCATAGCGTCTACGATATGGGACTTTCTCAATAACAGCGTGTCCGTATGTGAAACACGTTGTCACTTCCTTGATAAACTGTAACCAACTCCCTTGCATATCTTCCATGCAGGATTCAATAAACTCTGCACGCAGCTTCTGTTGGTCTGTAGCATCTTCACACGCTTCAACATCCCACTTGACACGGCTAATCATTAGCTCGTATGCTTTAAGGGCAGCAGAGATGGTGGTGTCTTTACGCATTTCCTTGTAGGTTTTAATACTTGTAGGCCAGCGAAGTTCTCGTCTAGCCTCTTCAAATATAACACCACTGCTGACATTCAATCCACTATAACCAATCTCAGTCATTTTCATTCGTGGGATGGGTGCGCCGTCAGAACTAAGTTGAGTGAAATCTTCTAGCTCTTTTTCAGCCATAAGGCTTCTCTCCTTTTAATTAAGCAAAACCAAACCTTGATGTAGATGTTGATTCTGGTAGAGTGAATGTTGGAATGGAAATACCTGTGGCTAGCATAGAGAAGGCATCCCCGCATGTGTCCACAATATCGTCCTTGACGCGCCTACTGCCATCAAACCCCTCCAGCTCTTGGATGAATACATCATTCCATTCACCCGCTACAATCTTGACATTTCCAGATTCACACGCTGCACAGAAGGGTGCAAATCGTTGAACCTTGGATTTTGATGTGTGTTTTGATTTAGCATAGAAGCCATATTCAGCAAGATCACGTACCAGAGTAGAAGCATATTGCTTACCAGCACTTCCGGGGTCTTGAGGTACTACAATTAATACGTCATCCCCGTCTTGCCTTGCGGTTTCGAGCATCTTTTGAAACACTTCACCGTGTCTGGCTCTAAACCTTACAACATCTTCAACGTAATATGTGCCGTACTTGTCTTTGGACATCAGAGTACCAACAGTCCAGTCAGGGTTTGGCATTAATTCAGAAGGAAGTGACCCGCTAATATCCCATGCTCTAACTTTCTTTGTGATATTCATAGGAGGAACTGGTATTGTTTCACACCACTCTTTCTTCCAGTAGCCAGCAGATTCTTCGGTTACATCCCAATTGCCTTCATAAAGTCTTGCTCGTTCAACGCGAGGAAGTCCTTGTAAAAAAGCAACATAGTCTGGTTGAATCTCCATCAGTGTAGGATTATCGAGAATAGTTGCATTGATAAAGCACATACTCATTGGAAATACTTTGAAATAAATACTAGAGTACTTCTCAATCAATTCCTCAGGTGTATCAGCAAAGTACATGGTATTATCTTTTCGGATAAACCACCTTTTCACCCCACACCTTTCTTCTATTGGTAATCCTGTATCAGGGTCAATCCACCAATCAAGCCATTTACGCAAGAAACTGTTCTTGTCGGGGTTGCACGTAATGCAAATACGGGGTTTCACTTGTGGACAAGATGGATTGCGAAGACGGGACATAAGGTATGTAACCATGTCCTCTTCAAACTGCGCCCCTTCATCTACAAGGATATGATTTGTCTGCAAACCTTGGAAGTTATCTTTATCCTTCATATACTCAAAGTGACGTAGATGAATCTCAGCACCGCTTGAAAATACAAACTTATTCTCTTGACTCTTCCACTTAACTCTTGGGTCAATCTTCTTGAATAGTTGACTGGCTGTATCTAAAATACCACCACTACCTTTCAACTGTGGCGTAGTTCTTCGAGTAATCAACCCTCGAAAGTTAGGGTAGCATATGTGGGGTAGAAATCCCATAATGCCTGAATATGATTTGCTAGAGCCAGCGCTGCCGCCAAAAATTGTAACATCGGCATCTGACTCAAGAAACATCTGCTGTTTTCGACTTTTAGGGCCGATTAGTTCTTTAGTTTGTCTAGTCATATCCACCTACTTTTATTATTCTATAAAAGCAGAATAACACCACTTTCTTGGTTGTCAAGGTACTTGATAGAAATTATCTAATCAAAAATCTATAACAAGCACCTTAATCTCATTAATCAACCTATCCCGCTGCAATATCCCCACAATGCACTAATGACTTTATGCCAAGTCTTGACCTTCCGTCATTTTGCGGGACACTATATCCACTCCAAGCAGTTTGTAATCCAGCTAAAGTGGTAACTGAGGATGCACCAATATCGCCAAGGGTTGCAGTTCCTGTGATATAATACACGTTCTGATCGAACACACTGCCGCCAGTATCACCAGCAGATGACCAGTCGATAACCTTACCGGCACGTGCGTAGAAGAAACACTGCCTTGCTGTTACATCGTGTGCTTTGGAGTTGTCCTCTGAGTTCAGCCCTGTGCGGAGTGCAGAAGATGTTGCGTATTTGTTGTAAACAGCACAATCAACTACAAGACCATTGTAAGCCGCCTTAAAATACAAGCCGGAGTTATATCCACCGTGAACTGTTGAACGCATTAACCGGAAGTTAGTGCTATCCTTGAACACACACCCTTGACCGGCACTAGAATTAGAGCCACCCGTGAATGTCATATTATCACCAACCCACTCTGTTACACCACCACCAATAACAGCAGCGTGACCAGCTTGAGAATAAGACGTACAACCGCTAGCAATTGCTGATGCGTTTGCACCTGTGGCAGCATCTTCACCAATTTGATATGTATTTGCACCAATAGCAGGGCTAAACGAATTAAACTTGCACCCAACCTGCCGTGAATTTGTGATTCCACGCAAACGGAATGCAGAGTGTGCCGTTGTTACATTGCAATCAATAAAATCAATATCTGTCACTGTTGTACCAGTGGATTGATGGTCTAAATTAACTCCATAAGAGGGCCAATGACCAATTTGCTCAATGTCACACTTGTTATAGACAATACCACTGGTAGTCCACGAGCCTGAGCCAGTCCACGCAGAAGCAATAGCGGTATTGACTGTTCCAGTCGGAGATTTTACACGAATCTTGTTACGGGTGAAATAAATTGTACTCTTACTACCCGTCAAATAACGATGAACTGTAGACGTAGTAGTCAAGGATGACTGCCAGATAAGATTATCAAACCAGATTCCCGTTACAGCAGCTAACGCAAGAACGTGCGTCCCACCGCTTGTAATAACAACATCTTGTTCACCTGTTTCAGTAGTGACTGTAATGTATGTAGAACCGAATGACAGTCCGTTAAGAGTGAGGTATCCTGAGCCATTATCTTCTGAGTATGTACCTGTCCCCATCAGAATCAAATCACTATTAGCAGCAACAGAGATTGCTTTACCTAGCGTTAGGTATGGTGTACCTGTTGAACCGTTACCTGTCGTATCGTTACCACTCTTTCTGACGTAAATCGTCGCCATTATCTAATCTCCATCGTTTCACCTTGTGTTACAGGGTATACTGTTCCGCCAGCGCCACGTTTTACAGATAATGTATAAGCCCCAGTGGTCAAATTATCAATTCGCTGGACACGTGATGTTTCAGATAATTGGAATGTTGTGTTGCCAGACAATAAGCCGGAAAATACAATAACTGCTGCCCCTGACTCACTGTCTGTCAACGTTGTAGAATGTGACGCAACATCAATGGTTGTTTTTGCAGACTGATTATACCTTGCATCTGCTTGTGCCAGAGTGACTCCCGGTGGGACTTTAGCCATATTTACGCCCTCCAGACAATCAATTTCTGCAATGTGGCTGAGCGGGCGTATATGTCACCGATAGGAATACCAGCTAAAAAATCATCCCCAGCCAGAAGTGCTTGCCCGGTTGCAGATGGGGCAGATGCACCAGCAGCAACGACCTGATATTCAATATCATAAGCACTAGCATTGCACGCTGCGGACATCCTCAACCCTTTTGTAGAGGAGGTAGTTGTGGTAACTTTCTGGTATGAAGATGTAAGGGCAGCATTCCAATCTTCAGTGTAAGTAAACCTTGCAACCGAAGCATTTGTAGTATTGATACTGCCATCAGAATTAATGGACAGTTGTTTGGTTTGGTCAAGAGAATCTCTAATAATTGACATCTCTTGTTCCAGTAAGACGTTCTCTGCAACTGTCATATCACTACACCCTATTTATTATGATTTTACAAGAAATGGTGTGAACTCAAACCCACCCTCTTGGGTGTCATCTGTTTCAAGTTCCTTTCCACCATTCTCTTTCTTGAGTTTCTCAATCGTGTATTGCTGAAGCGTTTGACGATCAACTTCTTTCAAGCTGTTCATCATTGTAGCTACAATCCATTGAGCATTCTTGGTACGCTCTTTCATAGGCTCATCAGCGTCACGCATAGCGGCTATAATCAAGTCCATAGCTTCGGGAGCTACGTTACCAAGTTTACGTGCCACCATCGTGTTAGAAGCCCTACCGAGGGGCTTCTCTTTCAATGTAGGGCGTCCACCTTTGCTAGTGGACGATACAATTTCATATTCTTCCATCGTTCAGTCCTTTAGATAATTGCTTCAATCAGCCCAAATAAATGGTGATTATCAGTAGGTGCTACTCCATTGACACTATCAACAATCATAGTACCGTCTACACCGTCTTCAGATAGTAAATAGTCAATACCAGACAACCCTTGAATATATGTAACCCCGTCAGTCAATCTAGTAAGCCTAGCTAAAGAGGTTTTGGGGATAATATCTTCCAAAATACCCGTCTGTGTTGCATAGTCATTGAAGTACATTTCAAATAACTTATCTGTAGACTCAATGACTATGTTTGACATTTAAGTATCCTCACTCCAATTGATTGCTACTGCTTGGTTAGATGCCGCACCAGATATTGAGTTGGCAGTGATTGTCAACGTCTCGCCCGGCTGAAGCTGGATGTCAAAATCTGTCAAATCGCAGAAGGCGTTACCAGCACTACCTGTAAGTGTATTGAACACAATAGTTCCACCTGTCACCGTAGTACCTGCTGTATCAATAGCTGCCATAGAGTTTGTAGCATCTACGTTAGTATAGGCAGGTGTCCCACCTAGAGTTGTATTCTTGATAGCTTGAAATACAACTGGTACGTTAGCTGCTGTGGCAACAGACAATGAACGAATGCGTATGATTGAGTTATTTGTAACACCATTGATCGTTGTATTACACCTAACTGTCAGGACATTGGTAGCAGTCGTTGAAATGCTTTTAAAGTTCTGTGTACCGTATATTCCACCCAGACGCTTTCTTTCCCCCTCAAGAAACACACCGAAAGAAGCACTTCTTACAACTATGTTTGTATTGTTAGTGGTGTTTACTGAGGATATTGAAAACCACATTGTTGGGTTGATGAATTGTGGTGTTGTGGCAGTGTTAGCTGTAGTTGTACGATGACACTCCACCCACTGCCCATTGATAGGGCTAAGTACACTGAACACGCAACCGAAAACACCAAGATAGCCCACCTGCATACGAAAGATATTAATTTTCGTGGGGTCAATAGTGAGACCGGATTTCCCTGTACCATCTAACTTATCAAGATTGAAAGAGGACTGTGCTGTCCAAGTATCAACATTATTCCTACGGTACAACACACCAAACTGTGTGCCATTATATCCAAAAGAATAACCGTCTTGGGCATTGAACAATCCGGCATATTGTGCTGAGTTAGCTACACCAGTGGTAAACTGTGCTGTAAATCTTGCATTAATACCTTGCCCTGCACGATACTTTGCTGTTCTTACTGAACGAATCGTTGCAGAAGATGATGTAGTTGCTGTAGTGGAGCATACAGCCATTTGATTACTAGATGTAGCTGTACCACTGCCAGTTACGGAACTACTAACAACATTACTGTTAAGTCCATAGGCAAAATCCCCCTGAGCGAGGGAATGCAAACCCCCTACAATCACTTCACCGAATACGCTAGCGGGACTCTGTAAGGCAACTTCCAAGTGTCCTTCGTCAGATACAGAAATAGGGGCAACAACACCGCCACCTTCAGATATACCATACACCAGCATTGGGCTAGTACCTTGCACAAGAGCGGGTGTCTTCCCATCAATGCTAGATAGGGAATTGTTACCTGTTGTCTGCAATGCGCTTGTGGCTGCCCCTGACGGAAGGGGAAGGGAGGCTGCACTTACGGCGAATGTCCCTGTCCCTGCGTTAGCTGTCACTGTTCCAGAGACGGTTTGTGTTCCACTAGGAACGGTAGTGATGCTATCGGTACTGCTGGACAACCTAGTGAAGCTAACAGGTTGTGTAACACCACTGCCATCAGTAAGCAACCGATTGGATAATACAGTTAGACCGATTGGCAGCTTAGTATTAGCATCAGCTAGGGTTGCCTCTGTAGCATAGCCAGTGATAGCTGCGGGAGGGGTGAGTGTTGTCAGTTGTGCAGATGTCAGAACAATGGGTACGCTACCGGCAGCAAGAGCTTGACCTAATGCCGGAACCTTCCCATCAATACTGGACAAAGAATTGTTAGTAGTTGTTTGGTTGGCACTGGTCGCAGCGCCAGTAGGAAGCGGTAAGGAAGCTGCACTAACAGCAAATGTTCCACTACCAGCATTGGCAGTCACTGTTCCACTAACAGTTTGTGTTCCACTAGGAACGGTTGTAACGCTGTCCGTACTGCTGGACAACCTAGTGAAGCTAACGGGTTGTGTTGTTGCACTACCATCCACCTTGAAGGCATACGTCTGGTTAGATGTAGTATCTGCCTTAACCGTTACAGTGTTAGTGATGGTTCCTACGGATGTGACGGCAGCAAGCGTGTCAGCAGGCTTCAGAAGGCTGTTTACAGAGCTATCCAGTGCCACTCCATTGGTTGTCCCGATGTTGGCTGTAATCGTGCCGTTGACAGGGATTGCATTACCGCTGTCATTTGTAATTTCAACTGCACTGTTCTTCAGTGTAACAGGGACATATCCACCATCCAAGGATGGAAGCTTTGTGTCAATACTAGACAACGAATTGTTAGCGGTTGTTTGGTTGGCACTGGTCGCAGCGCCAGTGGGAAGATTAACGTTCAAGGCAGAAGCACGAAGCTCTGCATCAGTGAGTGGTTGTACCAAACCCGTATCTACGTTAATACCACCTTGCAACGTTGTATTAATTGCTTGTACACTGCTATCCAATGCCAAGTCTTCAAAAGCATTCTTCAGAGTCATGGTATGTTCACCCACAAAGTAACAAGATTTCCATTATCAGTTTCCCACCATACATACTCTGCATCTGACACAGGTTGTGTATCTTGGATGTATGTAGGAATCATTTCAGGCAGGTCTACAACGATGTGCCTGTTGTCGCTTGTCAGGAAATCAATATCACCGTTCTGGTCATACTCTGCACTAACAATTGTTGCACCAGCAGGGCCAACTTTGCTAGGGTCAGCAACTTCAACGCTTATTGTTGAAGAAGCCACTGTAACATCTATTTCTTGGGGTGAGACAACAACGGTTATTTCCTGAGTCATCTCCATCCCCTAGTAATGATTCAACGAGTCACACTAAGCGTAGTGACGATCTTGCCGTTGAGTATTTTATACTTCTTGCTATCCTGTGTTGTTACAAACAAATCATAAACATATTGTTTTGTGAACAATGCCGTCTCTGCGGCTGAAAGGTTGAGTGTAATAACCTGACCGACAATACTAATCTTTCCGTTAGCCGTTGAAAGCTCCAGAACAGTGGTTGTGGATGCCGTACTTTCACGTATATCCATTTCAGCCGTGGCACTGGTTAGTGTCAACCCCGTAACAGTGATTGGGAGGGATAGTGTAGCCCCTTGGTCAACACATATATCTGTAGTGGTTGAGCAGGACATACTTTTCTCCGCCTATGTAGCAACCCTCGGTTGCAATGTATATTTGATAAAAAATCCACCAACTTTCACAGTTGCATTGTTATCCGACAGGATGTATATTTCACCCGGATTATTCAACGTCAACTCATTACCAATATAGAAACTGGTGATGGCATGAACTTTATAAGTTCCAGACGATTTATAGATAAGTGGGGAAGATGCAACAATCGTGTATGCGTATGGGCTACCAACACCAAGATGAAACTCTACACGAGCTTCTTGATTGTTGGCATTTGTCGTGATGTCAAACTCAATACGAAAATCAATCGTATCACCAATTTGAAAATCACTGAAACTAAGCTGATTGGTAGAAGTGTTCCAGATGTCTGTAATATACTTCGACTGATAGATACGGTTTGTGTATTGTCCATCACCGTCGTTGGTTACTTTCTTAGCAACGTTAGGTAGCACTGTAAGAGGGTTGGATTGTGTAGTGGTGTCATTGTAGTCCACCCATCCATGCCACTGCCTTGAAATATTATCAGGCAACACCATCTTTACACGTTTGTTTGTAGGGGATACTGGAATGAACTCATTCGTTAAATGAGCTACAACAGAATTGCTTCCATCCCCATCCACAACAACAATTTCATCATTTGAATTGACAGGCCAGCATGTCGATTCCTTAGTTGTATCGACCACGATATGCTTCCTGTATTTTGAATTGGTCAGCTTTTGTAAGCCCGCTGAAACGGCTACCTCTTTGTACACAATGGTACGTGAGCAAATAGGGTTTGAATAAAGTGTGCTGCGCTCAACCGTTGCTTCCAGCGGTTCCGTGTCAATGGCTACAATCAGTGTAGCTTACGCAGCAAAGAGATATGCGTTGCGCCCCGAAGCACAAGAGCCATTAACCAACACACATGAAAGCAAGCCATTTAATTATTTTATTTAAATAATTATATTCGTATGGCTTGACCTGAATGCCCGTAGCTTAGACAGGTTTTGACAGGCTAGGGTTCCCACTCCCCGGATACCTTTGATTAAAGTGAGTTCAGCTTCTCACTAGGAATTTGTTGCACGGCGGTAGTCAGCATCCTCGCGCTGATACGCCTCTAAGGCGTTCTGGCGACTTTCCCGAATACAGTCCGGCAACAAGCAGCACCACAACTTTCCGTAATTGTTACATTGTAACACAAAAGATGCTGCCTACAAGACAGTTATAACATACTGTTATAAGTTGTCAACCCCTTATTCACTATATTTTGTAAATCCGTTACCAAAGCTAGCTAATGGTTCAGTCAGATGCTCTAGCTGATACTCATGCCAATCCTTTGGATGGAAAGCAGCAGTGCGACATGTGGAACACAAATATTCAGGTGTTCCATCTGGCAATGTCCGAGCAAGCTCTGCTGGAAACATCTTGTTATTGCAACACATACATCGTGACATTTATTTCTCCAATTTATTATTGTTGTTTTTGATAGCTTCCACACTATGCTCATTCTCTGCTGACAAAGTAAATGAGATGGGAAGCATTGGAATTGTCAAGGCAATCTTCCACACTTTCTTTTCCATTAGCTGTTGTCCAGCCTCACCGTTAGTTGTAACAGGAGATACTGTACGGCATGTAGAGCAAGCTGACAAAGCTCCGGCAATGAGCATATAACAGCAAATATGCTTGATAGTAGTTCCATTCATTTCATCCCTCTTGTTGTTGTTTTCTCTTGCACCCTTGTTGAAATAAAAACATAACACACCTAAGCAGTACCTATGCACTACCTGAAGCTGTTGTGTTCATCCGTCCTTAGCTCTTGCTTATGCAGATGGGGAAGAAACACTATGTTCAACCACATATCCAAGCTCACTGAACACTTTATCAAAAACATCCCACCGATTGTACTGTTCATCTTGTGTTTTCAACACAAACATCCCTACATACACATCATTCTTGTAAAGAATTATCTTCTCTACAAAATCCCACAAGCTGTCATTACTTCCCCTGATGATTTCAATTCTAGCTTTGTTGTGTTTTAGTCGTAGCTTAAAGAACACAGACTGAATAGCATCAGAGATGGTGCTGTTCCATTCAGTGTAGCAATCTGGAAACAACAAGTTCTTCCCTTCTTTCCAGACAACATATTCCTTCTGTTTGTTGTTTGTTTTTACACACAACACAATCCTATCTTGTTGCACGCTGTAAGAAAGAGTTTTCATTGGTTAGCTTTCCATTCTCTACGAGCCAGCTTTATCAGTAAGGCGTTGATTGTAACACACTCATCACCTCCATACTCTACACCACAACAACCACATTCAAAGTAGTAGATTGGAACTGGTTGCATGATTGGTTGTTCTAAGTCAGCAACAACTGCATCTCTGTTAATCAAACACAAGTTTTCATCTACTACAAGGCGTGTTGTGTTTTTCTCACCACATATATCACAAACAGTTGGTGTTTCAAAGTTGTACATTACAATTCTCTATAAGAAGCATCTAAGTGGAATGTAGCATTGCTTTTGCTATCTGTCAATAGATTATTTTTATAAGAGTAGGGATTTTCTACTTCTGTTACTTGTTGGGGTAAAGATTCTTACAACAGGAATTATTTTATTTAAAAAACTAAACCACCTATCTTTGTTACCACTCTCTCTTACTAACATACTCTTTTTATTTTATTACTTGTTTAAAATTATTTATTCACTTACTTGTTAGGGTAAAGAATTTTAACTAACAGATGAAAGAATCTTTACTAACACAATGAAAGAATTTTAACTAACCATCATGTTCATATTGACAACCAGTAGATACGTGATATAGTTGTCTTATAAGCAACGACCGAGGAGAAGATAGACGAATGACCACATACCGTGATGCCACACTAGAAGAAGCTGTACAGATGGTGTTGACAAGAAGCCGAAGCTCTGTACAATCCGCAAAGTCCTACTACGAAGCCAATCAAGAAATGGATGTAGTAGAGAAGATAGATAAGGCCAGAAAGTTGGCACAAATCAAACGAATTGAATACAAACTAAAGGAACGTGAACAATGAAGCTCATTGTTGGAATCCCGTCACAACTGACAAAACGGATGTATCAACTGAATACGGATAGAAGCCCTGCCGTGTTCATGCTGGATGCGCTTAAACACTACTTAGATGCTATTGAAAATAGCCACATCTCCAAAAGGGAGCAAGAGAACAATGAAGGAAATAAGAACACAGTTCGACCTGAGTGACTACTTACAGCGGAACGTGGATGGGACTCATTTTACAGGGGTAGAGAAACTGGTGCTGTTGGCGATTGCTGTTCATGTAAATCCAGATAACAATTGGGAAGGGTGGCCTTCGTTGGATACATTACAACGGTTGTGCTGTGCCACTCGTCCCACTGTAACGAAAGCAATCAAACAGTTGGTGGAAAAGGGTGTGCTGGAGTACAAGAAAGGGAAGACGAATGTGTCCAATAGGTACAGGATAAGACTAGAAGCAATTAATAAATTTACAAAAGAAATTGCTTGCTATGTTGCATTCAAGAAGGTTAAACTTTACCAACCGAACGAAGATGAAAGTTTACCATTTTAGGAGAACATAATGAACCTTAACCAACTGAACTGGATGGAAGAAGGGCTTGACAAATTGTCACAAGCTCTTTCTGAAGCATACCGAGAAAGTGTCACACCGATTGAAATCCTTCAGGCTATCAAGCACCTTGTGGATGCTGAAGATTTCGATAAGATTGCTAAGTATATAGGAGAGAATTGAAATGACTAAACTTAAAAGCGACGAAGCTGCTGAAATCAGGTTTGTTGCTGAGACACTTGCAGGGGTGATGGCGTGAACGATCTAACTGATATTGAAATGGCTATCTTTGATAGCAGCGAAGAACACGACAAATACATGCAGCAGATGAAAAAAGAACGTACAGCTATTGAAATGATGATTGAAAATGCAACTAAGTATGGGATGTTGCATGAAGTTGTTACGACATTTGCATACGACTTTGCTTCCAATGGAAAGAATATTTGTGAGGCTGTCTCTACAGCCCTTTATGAGTGGGATTGCTGAAATGACTGATTTACTGTTGAAGTTTAATGCAAGTAAGGAAGTGCTTCCAGAAGACGGACAAAATATTGTATATCTTCGTGAAAGCGGAAGTTTTGGCTACAGTGGTGTACAAATAGCAGAAGCTGTTGTCCGATGGTTAGTTAGTGATGCCAATGGAACATTTTGGGAATACTCTGACTCTCCGCTAGGGGAAGTACTTCACGTTTATGTTGGTGACAAAGATGCTCATTCCCAAAATGTGTGGTGGATTGATGAGAAAGAATACTGGCAACAGTTTGATGTGGCTGATGCAGAATTGGGGCAACTGAAATGAAAGACAATGGTGTTAAGCGTCATTCAAAAACAAGATGTTCATATCAGTGCCGGTATTACCAAGGTGGCCCTGTTATGTCGATCTGTAACAAGTATCATAAGCATCTGCAATACGGTGGGTCAATTCCACCGCTTATGACACAAGAATGCCTTGATTCGCTGAAGTCGGAGAATGAAGATGATAGACCAACATAACTACGGGAAATGGCTATTTATGATGGAATATTGCAAGACTAACGGATGGTCTCCGGCTGACAGTTATTATTGGGGAAGGGCTGAAGAAGCCTATTATATTTCTATAGGGGAGATGAAATGAAAGGTGAGAAATGTTTACACTATTCTTTTGATTTGCTTTACGATATTAAAACCAAGGAAGAACTTGAAAGAGAAGTTGAATACTTAGCACACAGGTTGGCAAGTATTCTGTTGATGTGCCGGAAAGATGCTGAACTAAATTGTGATGAGTATGTGAAGAAAATATTAAATATTCCATCGGAGATTGATGAATGACTATCACAGACACATTGTACAAGTGTGCAAAGATTCAATCCTTTAAGCCATTACTGAAACATCGTGCCACACTAGAAGCAAAGCTACAGCACTACCTATCAACAGGCGATAGTGTTCGAGACTGTACTGATGGAATGGATGTATGGCTTAATGTTGAATACATTGCTGATCGTTGGATGTGTGCTTCCAAGATAACTTGGTTGCTTAAACAATTGGATGAGGTAGAAAATGTCTGACATATTCGACCACTACGCAGATGCCATAGATAATTATATGCTGGATGATTGGGACGGCATAGACCCAAACCCATTCATGCCTGATATTGGTGGAACCCCACAAGACGTTGCTGTGCAAATAGGAATGTTGGTGAGAGGTTGTGGACTTAGTTCAGGTAGCAGTGTGTATGTTGGTTCTGTTCCAAGGAAAAACGGTAAGACTTCCAGAAAGTTCAAAACTACCTGCAAGAACTGCAAGCAGACAGGATTACAATGGCTACAGAAAGATGGTGGGTGGCGATTATACGATAAGGACTTTATTGTACACTCCTGCTATTCTATAAAGAAAGAACAGCCACTTTCCGTTCCAACAGCTTTGGAAGTTTTCAAGAAAGGGAATTACACATTTGCACTAGGTCGTAACGATGAACATGATTGGTGGAAAGTAAGCTATAAAGGGAATGAGATAGGTAGGGTGTTGTGGAACAATGGAAAGTGGCAGATGTACGCTCATCGGGGTGTTCCGAGCAATGTTGTTGAGAACATCAACAGTGGATTTTGCAGGTGCTTGAATGAAACCTAAATACCTCCAAGCCTTCATGGACATGACCGAACGCTTTGCACAAACATCAGAAGCTGAACGACTGAAAGTGGGGGCATGTATCATCAAGAATGGCAACCCAATTGCCTTTGGTGTGAATGGGACATTACCGGGGTGGCATAGCAACACTTGTGAAGCAGATTCAGGGGAGACATTGCCCGATATTGTCTTACATGCTGAAATCAATGCCCTGAACAAGCTGCGTAAGATCAGTGAAAACAGCAATGGGGCTACATTGTTGGTTACGCATTCTCCTTGTTTGAGATGCGCTCACGAAATTGTTGACAGTGGGATAAAGCATGTGTACTATAAGCATCAATACAGAAGCTCTGACGGAATAGAGCATCTTTTGAGGCATGGGATAGGTGTGATACACCTTGCTACACATCTAGAGAATTGACATGAACATTTTCATCACCAACGAATGCCCCATGCAATCGGCCGTAGATCACTGTGACATTCACTTAAAAAAGCAATTAATTGAAAGTTGCCAATTGCTATCAACAGCACATCATTTCCTTGATGGTGAGACAATAGCGATGAAGCCCACACACTACAATCATCCCTGTGCTGTATGGGCGCGTAAGACCTCTGGTAATTACAAGTGGCTCTATCAGCACTACGTTGCTTTGTGTACGGAATACCTGTATCGTACTGGCAAGGAACATGCTTCCAGTAGGTTTATCGGTGTTCTGAGTAAAGTTCCTGACAATATTTTGCAAGAACGCCAGACATTCTTTTATAAGGCGATGCCTGACGAACACAAAGCTATTCCAAATGTTCCATTGGCTTATCAGAGCTATCTGAACACAAAGTTTGTTGGCTGGAAGACACGTACAGATAAGAAACAGATGCCTGTACGGTGGACTAAGCGCAATGTTCCTAGTTGGTATAGTGAGTGAAATAAATAATGCAACAATTCTCTTGTAGCCATTGGGCTACAGATATTGACGACAACGGTATTTTAGTAGCCCTGAAGGCACATGATGTAGATGAAACAGATGGTGGGTATGTCAATGCTATCCACTACGCTACATATTGTACTGATTGTTATAATTATGCTGACAAGATGAATCGTTTATTGCATAATGATGCTGAAGAAATGGATTGGTTACGGGGAGAAGATGTATGAAAACCTGTTGGGTTTTAACTTATAGCGTTAATGCTTACGATCAGTATGGTGAGTATTTCCTTGCAGTCTTTGCTGAGAAACCTACAGCAGAGAAGCTTCACGAATTGCTGTACAATAATTCAGTTCGTGGGAGTGACCTAGAGCTTGCCATTAGGGGGTTGCAAGTAGATGGGTATTGTGAAGCGGCAGGAGATGCTTGGTACTTGCAAGAAGAGGTGATGCTGTGAAATTCAAAGAGGACATTAACAAATGAAACCAACAGTTGATGATGTAATCAAGCAATACAACATCCGCTTGTATAATGGAAGCTGGTATGTTACTGAAAAACAATTGCGGAAATTGCTTGAAGAAATGATTGAAGATGTGTATAGTGCTGGAATGAAAGCAAGTGTAGAGGAGACGAACCGATGAGTAGCCATGAAATTGATACAATTGTGCTTGGTGTTCCTTGCACAATTCAATACGATTACCAACCTTACGAACCGCCTGAACGTGGGTCTGAAGCGCAATATCCCGGATGTTCAGAATCTGTGGATATTACAAGCATCTCTGTAGGTGGAGTGTGCATTGACGAATGGCTTGATGGGAATCCTCTGGCGATTTGGGCAGGTGAAGCTGTGTTTTCTTACATTCGCCGTCAAGCGGAATTAGAAGAAGAAAGGAAGTACAACTATGGTTGACACAACCTATAATCATGGTACACTTAGTCCATGAACAAAGGACAGAATCAAGGACAGTACTAGGAACCAAGGAATGAGGCGCTAAGTAGATACATGAAACCAGAGCCTGACTGGATAACAGGCAACTTTATCTCTCAAGAGAATGTGCAAATGACCGAATATGTTGAGGTGCTTGCTAAAAAGCACAAAAACTTAGTAGACCAAGCTACCGTAGGGTTGATATGGTATAGAGGGATTTATCCTTACAGCGAAATTATCAAGATGGTGGCCATAAGTGAACGTTACACCTTTATCCTAAATGGTCTTCTTAATAAAGCTTGGCAAATATATACTTACTACCCTACGGTAGATATTGTAGCTCTTGATGCTTTGCTCACAGAGATAACCGATGCGGACGCATTATCATTACACACTGAAACCATGAACAAACTAAATGGAGAAACACCTAAATGAACAACACACGCACCATTGAACATTCTGACATTGTATCTTTTACAATGGCAATCCAAGAAGCCATCCTTGACGGTTATCACTTGTCAGAAGCTTCTGACTACGCTCCACAGAACATTGGGTTTGTATATGTAACGACGATGTTCAAGGAAGAAACACAAAATATGCCAATTGGCAATTTGGAACTGACTGTTTCAGTCGATACTGAACAAGCTATCAAGCAGCTTCAGGAAATCACCAATAAAGTTGGTGAAGTCGATTCTAATACAGCAGAACAGATTGTTGCTCAGGCAGTGTCTGTAGAGTCAACGAGTGTAGCACCAAAGCAAACACAACGTCGCAGTACACGGAAATAAGATATGTCACACATCCTTGATGATGAGATTACACAAGCTCTTGTAGCTGTAGGAGAGGAGCTTCGTCGAGAGCATGGATGGAGCATTGA
>Ga0255086_1000322_pt1 | contig 17010 bp, 11 predicted proteins | sample Colum_Cont_RepC__FD_188438 | JGI IMG/M metagenome (GOLD analysis project Ga0255086, IMG submission 188438) | Freshwater microbial communities from Columbia River, Oregon, United States - Colum_Cont_RepC_8d | ecosystem: Environmental > Aquatic > Freshwater > River | place: USA: Oregon | collected... | reverse complement strand
GATGCCGACTTGCAGGCGATGACGCGCCAGCTGTCGTTGGTGGACTCGTGGTCGTCCCAGACAGTGATGAAGGGATGCTGGCGCGTCATCGCCTGCAAGTCGGCATCACCGCGATACTGGCCGTGGCGCTCACGGTAGTCGGCCAGGCTGATGATCTCGTGCGCCGGCACATGCGCTCGCTCGCCGCTGCCACCGCCCCCTTCGTACAGGTAGTCACCCAGGTGCAGCACCGCATCGAGGTCTGCGCGCTGCGCCAAAAAGCCATAGGCATTGAAGAAGCCGGCCGGGTAGCTGGAGCAGCTCACCACGCCCAGGCGCACGCGATCCGTCGCGCCCACCGGCAGGGTGCGCGTGCGGCCCACTGCGCTGCCAAAGCCCTGTGCTTCAAAGCGGTAGTAGTAGGTGGTGGCGGGCATCAGGCCAGTGAAGTCGATCTTCACCGTCCAGTCGCGCGCGGCGCTGGCGGTGACGCTCTGGCTGCCGACGAGATCAGCGAATGCGGTGTCGCGGTAGACGCGCACGGTGACGGCGATGTCCTCCTCCGCCACCGGCGTGACACGCGTCCACAGGATGACGCGATCGCTCAGGGGGTCGCCCGATGCCACACCATGCCGAAACGGGTTTTCGCCGATGCCGGCTTTTGCCAGCACTCCATTGACAGGGCTGGATGTGCTGACGGCTGCGGCACCCGCTGGATCCGCAGTCATCAGCAGCGGTGCGGCCACCGCCAAGCCAGCCGCACCACCGGCGGCGCGCAGAAAATCACGGCGGGAGAAACCGCGCACCGGGTGGTGAAGGCGAAGGCGGCGACGCAGGCGGACGGCAGTACTCATGGCGGTGATCCAGATCAGTCTTTGAAGGGCGGCGCCAGAGAGCAGTGCGCCACGGTCCACGAGTGTCTCTGCTGGTGATGAAGCCGTTGTGACGCCCACCACGTTCGTCACGCACCCGTCACTGCTGATGGCTACTGTGCGCGCCGTTCCGGGAGCCCACACATGCCACCTTCACGCAGAGAGTTTCTTGCCACCGTCCTCGGTGCCACCAGCCTGCCGCTGTTGTCGGCCTGCCATGGCGGCAGCCTGCCGCCTGCGCAGAGCGATGTGGTCGCGCCGCCACCGCCGGTGGCGACCCCGACGCCATTGCCGCCCAGCAACAACAGCGTCTTCGCCCACGGCATGGCGTCTGGTGATCCGCTCGCTGACCAGGTGATTCTGTGGACTCGCGTCACCGCCGCGCAGACCGCCACCAGCGCCGAGCTGGCCTGGCGGATGTATGCCGATGCCGCGCTCACCCAGGTCGTGCGCGAGGGCAGGGCCAGCACCACCGCCGCACGCGACTGGACGGTCAAGGTCGACGCCGATGGGCTGGCCCCCGGCACCACCTACTACTACCGCTTCGAGGCGCTCAGTGGGGCTGCGGGCCTCTCGCCCATCGGCCGCACGCGCACCTTGCCAGCGGCGGGCGCCCAGCATCTGCGCATTGCACTCGCCACCTGCTCGGTCGATGGCTCCGTGATGAATGCCTATGCCCGCATCGCCGAGCGCGCCGACCTTGATCTGGTGCTGCACCTCGGCGACTACGCCTACTGCGATACCGATTTCACGCTCGACCAGTACCGCACCGAGCACAAGAGCTACAAGGCGGGCAACGCCGAGCTGCGCGAGGTGCATCGCCAGCATCCGATGATCGTCATCTGGGACGATCACGAGACCACCAACGACGCGTACGAAACCGGCGCCCGCCGCCCAATCCCACCTTTGGGCCGCTGTGGACACAGCGCAAGTCTGCCGCCACGCAGGCTTTCTTCGAGCATCTGCCCATCCGCGACAACGCCGATGGCAGCCGCCGCATTTACCGCCGCTTTGATCTCGGCGGGCTGGTGGATCTGTTCATGCTCGACGGCCGTCTGGAAGGCCGCAGCGAGCAGGTCAACGGACAGAACGACGCCGCCCGCAACGACCCCAGCCGCACCATGCTGGGCGAAGTGCAGGAGCAGTGGCTCTACGACGGACTGCGCAGCAGTCGCGCGCAATGGAAGCTGCTCGGCAACCAGACCATGCTGGGCCATCTCAACGAAGTGACGGCCGCCGGGGCCAGCACCAACAACTGGATGGACCAATGGGATGGCTACCCGCCCGCGCGCCAGCGTCTCTACGACGTGCTCAAGGGCGACGCCGTGAACCCCAAGGTCAACAACGTGGTGGTCTGCACCGGCGACTGGCACAACAGCTTCATCATGGATCTGCCGGAAGATCCGGCCACGACCTATGCCGAGGGCAGCGGCAGCCTGGCGGTGGAATACGTCACGCCCAGCATCACCAGTGGCTTCTTTGGCGTGAGCGATCTCGCACCACATTCACCGCACATCAAGCATCACAACGACTCCGCGCACGGCTATCAGCTGCTGGACATCACCCCGCAGCGGGTGATTGGTGAAGAGTGGCAGGTGGATACGGTCGATGCTGTGAGCGGGGTGCAGACCCTGGCGATTGCGTTTGAGACCGCCAGCGGCGGCAACCGTCTGCTGCCACACACCACGGGACCCACCGCCGACAAGGACAATGCCCCTGCACCAGCGCCGACGGGCTAGACCGTGTCATCCGCAGGCTGGCTTCTGCGTTGATGTGGCTTGAAAGCACCTGCCGGATGTAACCACTTGCCGATCCCCCTGCTGCATGCGCTTTACCGTGCCGACAGGGGCCGGCGTTTTGGGCTGTGGGGGGTGCTGCTGTCCGGCACGACCATGGCCGCGCCGCCGGCCGAGATGCTGTTGTCTCCCGTGATCGTCACAGCAGAGAAACGCCCGACGCTGGTGAGCGAAACCCCGGCGGCCATCACGACACTGACGGCCGCGATGCTCGAAGACAGCGGCGCACAAGATATCAAGCAGGCAGCGCGGTACGTCCCGAATCTCAATGTCATCGAGTTCACGGCCCGTGCAATCAGCAACCCCAAGGTGCGTGGAGTCGGAGGCAGCCCGACCAATCCAGCCGTCACCACGGTGCTCGATGGGGTTCCCCTGCTGAACGGTGATCTGAGCAATTTGCACCTCTTTGATATCCAGCAGCTCGAATACCTGCGTGGTCCGGCGGGCACTCTCTATGGGCGCAATGCACCGGGTGGCATCGTCAACATCTTGTCGCGCCTACCGGCGACCGATACGCAAGCCGATGCCGAAGCCCGATGGGGCGATGATGGCGAACGCACCTACCAGGGCAGCGTGTCTCAACCCCTGACCGAGGCAGTGTCGGCATCGATGGCGGGTGGGGTGAGCCAGCGCGGCGGCTACAACACCAATCGCGTGACTGGCCGCGAACTGGATTTTCGCCATGCGCAGTATGGCCGTCTGCAAATGGCCTATACCCCGCAGGACCTTGGCTGGCAGGCACGACTGCTCTATGCCGACGAGCGTTCGCGGGATGGCGACTTTGCTCTATTCGATCTCGATGCCTTGCGCCAGACGCCCTACCAGGTCAGCCATGATTTCACCGGCTATACGCGCCGCAAGGTGCAGTTTGGGGCAGTGCATGCCGGTTATGCCGCTGAGCGATGGCTGCTGCGGTCGGTGACTGGATATGTGCCCTACACCGCACGCGAACAGACCGACCTTGATCTCAGCGTGCGTGACCGGCTGACGCGTGACAACAGCCGCAGGGGTCGGCAGTTCACACAAGAGTTCAACTGGGCTTCTCCCAGCGATGCCCCGCTGGCGCTATGGCGCGACGGCGTGCTCGATTGGCAGCTTGGACTGTTCTACTTCGGGCAGCAGACATTTCAGGACGCCATCAACTTCATCAAGCCGGCTTTTCTGGTCGAGTATTCCGGGGTGCCGCTGCCAGCGGGGTTCGGCATCGACGACCTGCCGAGTGATGTGCGTGACCAGCTGGGTGGTGCGCGCTACCGCAACCTCATCACCCTCAAGGATCGCGGTCTTGGACTCTATGGGCAAGGCACGCTTCGGTGGCAACAGTGGCGCATGACACTGGGCCTGCGACAGGACTACGAACAGAAGTACGGCAATTTGCGCCGTGAGTTTTTCTACGTCGATGCCAACGGCAATGTCATCAACGACTTCGACATCCGTGCGATCGAGGCGCAACGCAAGTTCAGCAACCTGTCGCCACGCGCGGTGCTGGCCTGGCAACCCAGGCCTCAGACGCTGTACTACGGCAGCTGGTCTCTGGGTTACCGTGCCGGAGGCTTCAATGTGACGCCGGCCGATGGCAAGGAAACCTATCGTGAAGATCGCTCCAGGCAGCTCGAGTTGGGTTTGAAGCAGCAATGGCTACGCCAGCGCCTGTCGGTGAATATGGCCCTGTTTGATTTGCAGCTGAGCAATCTGCAATTCAATCTGCCAGCGCCCCCCACGTTTTACGGCAATCTGGGGGATTTCTATATCGACAACGTCGGTAGCGCCCACAATCAGGGGCTGGAACTGGAGATCGAGGCCAGACCGCTGCGCACGCTGTCGGTTTTTGGCACTGCCAGTTTGCTGAAGGCTCATTTCAAGGCCGGCAGCCGATCGCAGGATGTCGATATTTCAGGCAACCGGGTACCGCTGTCCGCTTCGAGAAGCTTGAGCGCGGGCTTGCAATGGCGCCCCCGGATCGGCGCCTGGCGCGGCCTGCTGCGGCCCGAATACCAGACGATGGGCGGATATGACTATGACGAATCCAACCAGCGCCGGCAGCCCCGCTATTCGGACTGGAACCTGCGGCTGGGTGCCGAGCGAGGACCATTGCGGCTGGTCTTGGTCGGTCGCAATCTCAGCGATCGCGCCGCCGTGCCCTTGGCGATCCCGTTCAATGGCATCACACCTTCCGGCTATGCCGGTGAAAATGGCATGCCACGCACACTCTCGCTGGAATTGAGTCTGAACTTTCCATGACCCCAATCCCTGCGGTGGATGCTTCGTCCTGGCGGCAGCTGAAAGCGCTGCGCCACGATTTTTTCGATTACCTCGCAGTGGCAGCCCGGCAAGGTCCGCTGGTGCGCCTGCAGCCCACCCCATGGACCGCGATCCATCTGGTGACCGGCCCGGCCCTGATCGAAGAGATTCTGGTTCGTCACCCTGAGCGTTATCGCAAATCGCAGATGACCCGCCGGCTGGTGGCGCGTTTTCTGGGCGAGGGCCTCGTGCTGTCCGAGGGCGAACGTCATCGCCGTGACCGTGGCTTGCTGCAACCGGTGTTCCGCTCGCCCCGCATGGCCGAGTTCGGGCCCATGCTGGGTTTGATGGCGCGCAGTGCCATTCGCGAATGGCCGCAGGATGAAGCGATCGATTTTGGTCAGGAGATGACGACACTGACGCTCAGTAGCCTGATGCTCACGCTGTTTGGCATGCAGGAGTCTGAAGATAGCTTCGGCGTCATCCCGGCCATGCGGGTGTTCGCCGATGCCATTGGCAGCCGCTTTCGCAGCCTGCCGCTCCCGGACTGGCTGCCCACGCCTCGGCATCTGGCCGAACGGCGCGCCATCCGCCAGGTGGATCACGCCATCAACGCCATCATCCATGCCCGCAGCCTCATGCAGGGTGGCAGTGATCTGGTCTCGCGCCTGCTGGATGCCCAGGATGCGGAAGGGGGCTTCAGCGCCCAGCAGGTGCGCGACCACCTTGCCACGCTCTATTTCGCTGGCCACGAAACCTCCGCCAAGCTGCTGACCTGGGCTGGCGCCCTGCTGGCCGCCTATCCGGCATGGCAGGACGAGTTGCGAAAAGAGCTGCTCTCTGCCGGCCAAGGGCGCCTGCCGCCAGTCGCCACCATCGAAGCCCTACCCCTGCTCGATGCTTTTTTCTGTGAAGTGCTCAGGCTGTACCCGCCGGCCTGGTTATTCGATCGTCAGACTGTCGCCGAAACCAGCCTGGGCCCCTTTCAGCTGCCGGTGGGTACCACCCTGTATCTCTCACCCTATCTCAGCCAGCGCAGCGCCGAGTGGCATGTGCAGCCAGAGTCATTTGATCCCGGACGGTTTCTGGGCGGGGTGCCTGCAAAGCCCTTGGCGGCGTATTTCCCCTTTGGTGGCGGGCCGCGCTCCTGCATTGGCCGCGCCTATGCCGGCACCATGGTCAAGGCCACTCTGGCGCAGATCCTCAGCAGCTGCGAACTGCGGCCGGCGGATCAGCAGGGTATCCCGAACCCTCGACCATCGGCCACACTGGAGCCCAGTCGTCCCGTGCGATTGATCGCTGCACCATTGTTGGGGCGCTAAACTGCACACAGACGACTGCGTGTGACCCCTTGAGCTTGATTCAATACAGTTTCTCCGAACTCGAAGCCCTTGCGGCCAGACTCAACTGGCTGATGCGATTTCCTCGCGACCTCGACACGGCATTCATGGCCGACTACTGGGGCAAGCGACGTGCTGCGCGTGCTTTCCTGCTGCTGCTGCCGCTGGTGCTGCTGAGCATTGAAATGCTGCTGGCCCCGGTGTTTCCAGAACAGCTGCCGGACATCAGCTGGCTGTCGATGACCCTGCCGCCTTCCCTCTTGATGCTGCTCAGCGCCCTGCTGGTGACGCTGCGGCGGCAATGGAGCCCCTTTGCGGATGTACTCACTCTGCTGGCCGTGGTGATGACCTCGCTGGCACTGGTGGGACAGAACCTGGATCCCGCCCGTGCCTCACTGGGTCTGCCCAACTATCTGGGGCCAGCCTATCTGGCCGCGGTGTTTCTGTTGGCGGGCATCCCGTTTCACCGCGCGCTGATGCTGTTGCTGCTGGTGTTTCCGGTCCAGATCTATTTGCAGTTACGCGTGCTGCCTGCGGCAGAAGCAGGCGTGACGGAACTCCTCTCCCAGACGCTCATCTTTTTTGTCGGCATGCTGGGTGGGCACATGCTGGAGCATAGTCAGCGCCACGCTTGGCTAGGCCTGAAAATGCTGGAAGCCACCTCCAGAACCGACCCACTGACAGGCACCTTCAACCGGCGTGGCTTTGATGAATCACTGCAGACACTGGCCCGGCTGTGCGCGCGCGAGCACCGGCCTATCGCCCTGATCCTCATCGACCTTGACCATTTCAAGTTACTCAATGACCACTACGGACATGAGTATGGCGACAGCTGCCTGCGTGCCGTAGGTCAGCTATTGCGGCAGTTTGCACGGCGGCCGCTGGACCAGGCGGCGCGGATGGGCGGTGAGGAGTTTGCACTGACACTCTACAACTGCCCGCAGGATGTGCTGGAGCAACGCTGCGAATTGCTGCGGCGCGATATCGAGCTGCTGAATATCGAACATGCCCGCTCCCCCGTTGCGCCGTGTGTCACGGTGAGCATCGGTGCCATCTGCCTGTTGCCAGAACAACCGGAAGAGGTGCGTGACCTGCTGCGTAAGGCCGACGAGCGACTCTACCGTGCCAAGCAGAATGGCCGTAACCAGGTCTGTTGCCCGGCTTGAGTCTCGTACCAACACAGCATTCAGCACTTCAGTCCAGCGCGATCTCCGCCAGCGGATACGGCGCATTCTCCGAGCTCATCAAAAAGCTCTCACCGCCCAGCGTATAGCTCAGTGCCTCGCTCTGGCTGTATTGCGGGATGTCCACCGCTAGCGGCGCGCGGCTCATGGCCACAAACCAGCTTTCACCGGCGTTGCGGTGATAGCGGTATGCGCGCGTGAGGGTCAGCACCAGCGCCTCGTTCAGACGCTGGTTGAAATCCATCGCCGTCGTCCAGTTGATGCTCTCTGGATTGGCCACACCGGCCGGCGCCCGCGGAATGTTGATGGCCCCCAGATTGCTCATCAGCACCGCGCCCAGAGGGGCGGTGCCGAGCGAGCCGGTGTAGAGCATGGGCTGCGCGTCGCGCTTGCTCAGGATGTAGAAGCTGTTGCTCTCGCCATCCACCGCAAGGCCCTCGGCATCGCGCGGGCCATCGGGGTAGCTGACGCTGATCACCTGCGTCGGCGTGACCGTCATCGTGAACGGCGTGGCGACGCCGGTGAGGTCAGGCTCTGCCACCACATACAGCGTGAGATTGGGCCGGAACGCATTGTTGTCGCCAATATCGGCAAACACGAGATAGGGCTGGCCATCGCGGGTGAAGCTCGCCATGTCCTCCCAGTCCAGTGCCAGTGGGGTGATGGGCGTGCCGCCGGTATTGCCAGCGAGGAGTGCCAGCGTGCCGAGAAACTGGCCGTTGGTGTCCAGCGCAAACCCTTCGGCATTGCCGCCGCTGTCGTTGTGCGTCCACAGCACCTTGGCATCGCGCTGCGAGCGGGCAAGGCCGCTGGATTCAGTGATCAGCGTGCTGCCGATCACTGTCTCGCGCACACCCGCGACGGGTGAGCTCATCGGCGGTGCAAAGCCGCCATCGCCGCAGGCGCTCAGTGTCGCGGCGAGCAGCAGGGGGAGCAGATGGCGCTTCATTGGGCTTCAATCCACACGGGGGCGAGGTAGGCGACGGATTTGTTTTCAGCCCCGCCGTGCACGCGCACGTAGTACCAGCGGGCGGGTTCGCCGGCCTTGGGTGCGGTGAGGGTGAAACGCGCGCGCTCGCCGCTGAGGGTTGCAATGGGTTCGGCGTTGCCGTTGCTGTACAGCCGGTACTCGCCATTGAATGCGCGGCCGTCTTTTTCCTTCAGGCTCACCTCCAGCGGCAGGCTGGACTCCGGCGTGCAGCGCAGGGTGCTGCCCATCGGGTGATCCTGATCCACCAGCACCGTTGCGCGCAGGTGGATGCCGGGTGAGAGGGCATACACGTGCCGCGCCAGCCAGGCTTCACGGAAGCCCTCCTCGGTGAGTGCGGCGGCCACCGTCACGGTCTTGGGCCGGTGCTCGACGGCGTATTCGCCGAAGTGCTCGTCCTCGCTGCCGATGGGCGCGAGCTTCCAGCCGGCATCGAGCGCGCGCACGTAGAAGGGGTGGTATTTGTCGTCGCGGTTGCCGTCGTTGTAGAGCTCCATGCCAATCATCCGCTCGACGGCTTCGGGTACCAGCCGGTAGCTGTTCCAGTCGCAGAAATTGTTGGTGAGGCCGGTGGGGTCGTTTTCGGTCTGGCACTTGTCGCCGGGGTGGTTGAAGTGCGCCAGCGCATCGCTGCCGCCACCCAGTGGCATCGGCGCGGTGGGGCTGCCGCCCAGTCCCGGTGTGCCGGGATCGCGGGTGAACCAGTCCCAGAAGGTTTCCATCGTCGCGTAGCCGCCATCGACCTTGGCGTTGCTGAAGTTCTGCGAGAAGTAGACGTTGATGTGGCCAAAGATGTCGCTCGTCCACTCGAAGCCACGAATGCCGAGGAAGCGGCCCATGTTGGCGTCCATCGCCTCCTGCGCCTGGGCGGCGGTGCTCATCCACTTTTGCAGTTTGTCGATGCTGGGGTTGGCGATGCACGAGAGAAAGCGATCCGGCGTGGTGATGCAGCTTTCGTGCAGGGTGAAATAGACGCCGGTGTCGTAGGTGTCCGAGTGCTCGGCCGAGCCGACGAAGCTGTAGCCGGCATCGACGGCGGCCTTGAAGTAATCCGCCGGGCGCTTGGTCGGGTCGCCATCGGAGTAGCTGCTGTGCTCGTGCATCAGGCCTTCATAGTGCACCAGACTGCTCAGCGCGGGCCCCGCATAGGCAGCGCAGGATTTGGGAGTGACGACCGCAGGCGGCGTGACGACCGGTGGGGTGACCACGGGCGGCATCACAACGGGTGGTGCGGGTGGCGTGACGGAGACAAGGTCGTTGTCGCTGCAGGCAGCAAGGCACACGGCCGTGACAAGCAAAAAGAGGGTTCGAGCGCGCAGGCGCATGGCGTTCTCCAGCTAAATGTTGGGGCGCGCGATTCAGCGCGGCGCGCGAGCTTAGAGAGCCTGGGTGACAAAACGGCGACGCGGGGATGACACCGCGTCGCCGTTGCAACTCAAGGCATGCGTCCCGCCAGTGGCGGATTCACCCGCACCGCGAAGGGCAGGGTGATTTCGTACACCACGCCACCGAGTCGGAACGCGGCCGGCAGACCCATCGGCAGCGAGCGCTGGCCAGAGACATACAAACGTCTGCCATCCGGCGAGAAGGTGGGGCCGGTGACTTCCGTGACATCGGCACTGCCCGGCAGGCGCAGCAGCGGGATGGTCGAGCCATCTGGCAGCAGCACCATGCAGCGCATGTCGCCGCCGTCTTCCACCACCAGCATCTCGCCGTCGAGCGTCATGCAGATGTTGTCGACCCCGCTCATGGGCGGCTCGGCGGCATCCACCGGTGAGCCTGGCACATTGCGGGCGGGGTCGTAGAGGCTCTCCACTGTCTGGCCGATGGTGTCGTAGACCCAGATGTTGTTGTCGCCCTTGGTCGAGAAATAGATGAAGCCGTTCAAAAACCACACCCCTTCATTGCCCTCGAAGATGGTGGTTTCCGGCAGATAGACATCCGCCTGCGGACGGCCATCGTTGATGCAGTCGAGCCAGCGCACGGGCACCGGCCCCTGACGGGCGGCATCGAGACCGGCATCCACGGCCATGGCTTGCAGCACGCCGCCGTTGACTAGGTCGGGGCGGCCACCGGTGGGCCATTCGGCCACGGTGTAGATGTTGCGGTAGAAGCGCTCATTCCCGCCGAGATCTTCCGTGTGGTAGATCGCCCGGCCTGCAACGTCGATGGCCACCATCTCGTGCGCTTTGCGGCCAAAGCGGTCGAGCCGCACGGCTTCGCCGCCATCGCGCAGCGGGCTGCACTCGAACATGTAGCCGTCCAGGATTTCCTCGCCATTGATCCAGGTGCCCCAGGGCGTACAGCCACCGGAGCAGTTGGTGGTGGTGTTGCGCTCGATGGCGTAGGCATCCACCAGCGTGCCGCTGGCATCAAAGCGCAGCGCGCTCACACCACCCGCCAGAAGCCCCAGGGTCTCGGCCACTTCGCGCGTGGTCAGGCCGGGGATGGGGACTGTGCCGCCGCCGGTGGTGGTATCGCGCGCCTCGCAGTTGGAGACGATGATCCAGCCGCCGTCATCGGTGCGGAAAGTGCCGGCGCCATCCGGGTCGGAGTGCCAGAGAAAGGTCGGGTTGCTGGCAATGGGCGGCTGGTTGACCACCGCGATGACCCGCGAGCTGAAGCCGGCCGGCAGCTGGATACCATTGGCATCGGCAGCCAGCAGTGGGCCGATGTCCGCGAATGGCGAACGGCGCAGCACGGGTGGAATCGGCGTGCCGCCGCCCAGCGGTCCACTACCGCCACAGGCAGCCAGCAAGCTGGCCCCCGCTGCGCCGCCGGCAGTGGCGAGCAGGTGACGAAGAAACTGGCGGCGCGACCAGCCGGCGTCGAGGGCGGATTGCAGTACAGGATTCATGAGGGACTCGTCAGCGGAATGGCGAAAGGGCAGGGCAGTGTCAGGCACACAGACCATTGCATCAACGTCGCAGTTCGTCTGGCGCGCAGGCTTCACAAAAACTTCATCGAAGCAATCGCCAACACACCCTAGTCGTCGCGCATTTCCAGATTGCGATTGATGCCCAGCGCCAGCAGCGTGACGATGGCACCAGACAGCAGATACAAGCCAACGTAGCCCACGCCAAAGCGGTCGGCGATGAACAGCGCCACCAGCGGGGCGAAGGCCGCACCCACCAGCCAGGCGAGGTCAGAGGTCACCACCGCGCCGCTGTAGCGATAGCGGCTGGGAAAGGTGGAGTTGATCGCGCCAGCCGCCTGCGCATGGGTGAAGCCCAGCAGTACGAAGCCGCCGAGCACGAACAGCAGCGCGCCCAGCACGTTGCCGTGCAGGAACACCGGCAGTAGACCTGCGAGACTGAACAGCGCGATCAGGCCCGCGCCCAGGGCCAGTGTGGCGCGTCGGCCAATGCGGTCAGCCACCTGGCCTGACAGCAGCATGCTGACCAGGCAGAGCGCCGCACCGAACATCTGCACGATCAGGCAGTCGACCACCGATTGCTCGCTGAACAGCGTCACCCAGGACAGCGGGAACACGGTGACGAGATGAAACAGCGCAAAGCTCGCCAGCGGTGCCAACGCGCCCAGCGCGATGCTGGCGCGTTGCGTGCGAAATAGCTCGCCGAGCGGTGAGGGCTCCAGCTCGCGGGTGCGCAGCAGAGCGGCGAACTCCGGCGTTACCACCAGTCGCAAGCGGGCAAACAGGGCAACCACGTTGATGGCGAAGGCCACACAGAAGGGGTAGCGCCAGCCCCAGTCGAGAAAGTCCTGCGGTGAGAGGGCCGAGACGAGGTAGGCGAACAGGCCCGCCGCGATAAAAAAACCAATCGGCCCGCCCAGCTGCGGCAGCATGGCAAACCAGCCCCGGCGGCCCTCGGGCGCGTTGAGCGCCAGCAGCGACGGCAGGCCGTCCCAGCTGCCGGCAATGCCAATGCCCTGCCCCATACGCAGCATGGCCAATAGCACGATGGACCACACGCCCAGCGTTTGATAACCCGGCAGAAACGCAATGCCCGCGGTAGCGGTGCCCAGCACAAACAGCGCCACGGTGAGCTTGGTGCCGCGCCCATAGCGCTCATGCAGGTTGCGGAACAAATACGAGCCCAAGGGCCGCGCCACAAACGCCAGCGAGAAGATGAAGAAGGAATAGAAGGTGGCGGTGCGCACATCCACATAGGGAAAGAACACCTGCGGAAACACCAGCACGGCGGCAATGCCGAACACGAAGAAGTCGAACATCTCCGACAGGCGGCCAATGATCACGCCAATGGCAATTTCGCCGGGGGCGATGGGGCCGTGCGCCTCGCTGGAGGGCGCGGGGGTGGCGGTGTGCGCAGTGGACATAGCGGGCCTCAATGTCTGCCTGATTCGACGGGGCGAACCTTCGCATGATGGCCGCATGCCGCCCATAGGACAAAACGTCCAATCGCGCCCCGGCGGCGGCCTGCCTAGAGTCCACCCGTTGCAAAAGACCCGGAGTGCCCGCCATGCCTGTCCGCTACCTGCTTCTCGTGCTCTTGCCGCTCACCGCCCTGCTCTCGGGCTGCGAGATGGTGGTGATGTCGCCCTCCGGCGACGTGGCTGCCCAGCAGCGCGACCTCATAGTGATTGCCACGGTGCTGATGCTGCTGATCGTGGTGCCGGTGATGGCACTCACCGGCTGGTTTGCGTGGCGCTACCGACAGGGCAACACCAAGGCCACCTACGCCCCCGACTGGCACCACTCCACCCAGCTGGAGCTGGTCATCTGGTCGGCGCCCTTGCTCATCATCATTGCGCTGGGTGCGGTTACGTGGATCACCACCCACACGCTCGACCCCTACCGCAAGCTCACCCGCATCGAGCCGGGCCGGCCCGTGACGGCGGATGTGAAGCCCTTGAAGGTGCAGGTGGTGGCGCTGGACTGGAAGTGGTTGTTCATCTACCCCGACTACGGCATTGCCACCGTGAATGAAATGGCGGCACCGGTAGATGTGCCCATCGAGTTCGAGCTGACAGCGTCCACGGTGATGAATACGTTCTACGTGCCCGCGCTGGCAGGGATGATCTACGCCATGCCGGCCATGCAAACCGCGCTGCACGCGGTGATCAACGAACCGGGCGACTACAAGGGCTTGAGTGCGAACTACAGCGGCGCAGGGTTCTCGCACATGCGCTTCACCTTCAAGGGGCTTGAAGGCGCTGATTTCGACGCCTGGGTGAATCAGGTGCGCGCCGCCCCCACCGCACTGACCCGCAATGAGTATCTGGCGCTGGAAAAACCCACCAGCCGCGAGCCGGTGCGCTATTACGGACAGGTGATGGCGGGGCTGTTCGATGCCGCCGTGAACCTGTGCGTGGAGCCCACCAAGATGTGCATGCGCGACATGATGGCCATCGATGCCAAAGGTGGCCTTGGCCTCAACAACATCTACCACGTGTCGCGCCTCACCTACGACGCCCCGCGCCAGCGCGGCCATGTGACGCTGCCGCCAGAGCAATACGTCACCGCGCTGTGTGCGGTGCCTGCTGAAGAGATGATTTCCCCCGCCAGCGCGCCGCAGTACGGGGCTCTGCCCTCCGCGCGCCTTGCCCCCTAACGCCGGAGAGCTGCCATGTCTGCCCCCGCACTGCCGCCCGAACGCTCTGAGCTCGCCAACCTCGTGTTTGGCCGCTTGAGCTGGGAGTCCATTCCGTTTCACGACCCCATCATTCTCAGCACCTTTGCCGTGGCCGCCACGCTGGGCCTGGCGCTGTTGGGGTGGATCACCCAACAGCGCGCCTGGGGTTGGTTGTGGCGCGACTGGTTCTGCACCATCGACCACAAGAAGATTGGTGTGATGTACATGGTGCTCGCCTTCGTGATGCTGCTACGCGGCTTTGCCGACGCCATCATGATGCGACTGCAACAGGCCATGGCGCATGGCGATGCCGCCGGCTATTTGCCGCCGCACCACTACGACCAGATCTTCACCGCCCACGGCGTGATCATGATTTTCTTCGTGGCCATGCCCTTCGTCACCGGCCTGATGAACTACGCCGTGCCGCTGCAAATTGGCGCGCGCGATGTGGCCTTTCCCTTCCTCAACAACTTCAGTTTCTGGATGACCACCGCCGGCGCGGTGCTGGTGATGGCCTCGCTCTTCATTGGCGAGTTTTCCACCGCCGGCTGGCTCGCCTACCCGCCGCTCTCGGGGGCCGACTACAGCGCCGGCGTGGGCATGGACTACTACATCTGGGCGCTGCAAATCGCTGGGGTCGGCACCTTGTTATCGGGCGTGAACCTCATCGTCACCATTGTGAAGATGCGCGCGCCGGGCATGACGCTGATGAAGATGCCCATCTTCACGTGGACTGCGCTCTGCACCAACGTGCTCATTGTGGCGGCCTTCCCCGTGCTGACGGCGGTGCTGCTGCTGTTGGGCCTCGACCGCACCGTGGGCACCAACTTCTTCACGAACGACTTCGGCGGCAACCCGATGATGTACGTGAACCTCATCTGGATCTGGGGCCACCCGGAGGTGTACATCCTCATCTTGCCGCTGTTCGGCGTGTTCTCAGAGGTGGTGTCCACCTTCAGTGGCAAGCGGTTGTTCGGCTACACCTCCATGGTCTACGCCACCGTGGTCATCACCATCCTCTCCTACATCGTGTGGCTGCATCACTTCTTCACGATGGGTTCGGGCGCGAGCGTGAATGCGTTCTTTGGCATTACCACCATGATCATCTCCATCCCCACCGGGGCGAAGATGTTCAACTGGCTGTTCACCATGTATCGCGGCCGCATTCGCTTTGAGCTGCCCATGCTGTGGACGATGGGCTTCATGTTCACCTTCGTGGTGGGCGGTATGACCGGCGTGCTGCTGGCAGTGCCGCCGGCAGACTTCGTGCTGCATAACAGCCTGTTTCTCATTGCCCACTTTCACAACGTGATCATCGGCGGCGTGGTGTTCGGCACCTTTGCCGGCATCAGCTACTGGTTCCCCAAAGTGTTTGGCTACAAGCTCGATGAGTTCTGGGGCCGCGTGAGCTTCTGGTGCTGGCAGCTGGGCTTTCTCTTCGCCTTCATGCCGCTCTACGTGCTGGGCTTGATGGGCGTTACCCGCCGCGTCAGCCAGTTTGAAGACACCAGCCTGCAACCTTTCTTCATCGTGGCTGCCTTTGGTGCAGTGCTCATTGGCCTCGGCATTCTGGCCTCGCTGATTCAGTTCTATGTGAGCTACAAACGCCGCCACGCCTTGCGCGATGAAACCGGCGACCCCTGGGATGGCCGCACGCTGGAGTGGTCCACCAGCTCGCCGCCGCCGGAATACAACTTTGCCTTCACCCCGCGCGTGCATGACGTGGATGCCTGGTGGGACATGAAGCGCAACGGCTATACCCGCCCCACCAGCGGCTTTGTGCCGGTGCACATGCCCAAGGGCACGGCCGCCGGCCTGGTGCTGGCGGGGTTGAGCACGGTGTGTGGCTTCGCCCTCATCTGGCATATCTGGTGGCTGGTCATCGCCTCGTTTGTGGGGCTGGTGGGCTACGCCATTGCGCATACCTTCAACCTCAACCGCGACTTCCACATTCCCGCCCAAGAAGTGCAGCGGGTGGAAGACGCCCGCACCGCGCAACTCGCGCGGCTTGCCACGCAGGAGGGCTACGCACCATGACCACCGCAACCCTCACCGGCGCCATTGCCGAGCGCTACTGGGTGCAAGACCACCACCCGCAAAACGGCTCGCTGCTGGGCTTCTGGCTGTATCTGATGAGCGACTGCCTCATCTTTGCCGTGCTGTTTGCCATGTATGGCGTGGTGGGCAGCAACTACGCCGCAGGCCCGGCGCCGAAGGACTTGTTCGACCTCAACCTCGTGGCGCTCAACACCGCCATGCTCTTGCTGTCGTCCATCACCTACGGCTTTGCCATGCTGGCGATGGCGCGCGGGCACAAGGCCCACACGCTGCTGTGGCTCGCCATCACCGGCGTGTTTGGCCTGGCCTTTGTGGGCATTGAGCTGTATGAGTTTCACCACCTCATCGAGCTGGGTGCCACACCACAGCGCAGCGCGTTTCTCTCGGCGTTTTTTGCACTCGTGGGCACCCACGGCCTGCACGTGAGCTTTGGCATTGTGTGGCTGGTGGTGCTCATGGCGCAGGTGAACCGCTGGGGCCTCACAGCGGTGAACCGCCGCCGCCTCATGTGCCTCTCGCTGTTCTGGCACTTCCTCGATCTCATCTGGATCGGGGTGTTCAGCTATGTGTATCTGATGGGAGTGATTCGATGAGCACCGCAGAACTCCACCACACCGACGCGCGCCATGTGCATGGCCACAACGAGCCGCACCACGGCGATGACCATCATCACGGCGACGAAGCGCCCCACGGCAGCCTGCGGGAGTATGTGATTGGCTTTGTGCTCTCGGTGCTGCTCACCGCCGTGCCGTTCTGGCTGGTGATGGGCGGCGTGCTCGACAGCAAGCTGGCCACCGCCGCCGTCATCATTATTTTCGGTGTCACGCAGATGCTGGTGCATGTGGTGTATTTCCTGCACCTCAACACGCGCTCCGAGGGCGGCTGGAACATGCTGGCCATCATCTTCACGCTCGTACTGGTGGTCATCACCATCGCCGGCTCGCTGTGGGTGATGCACAACATGAACGAGAAGATGATGCCCAGCGCCCACGAGATG
>Ga0255086_1000320_pt1 | contig 17027 bp, 36 predicted proteins | sample Colum_Cont_RepC__FD_188438 | JGI IMG/M metagenome (GOLD analysis project Ga0255086, IMG submission 188438) | Freshwater microbial communities from Columbia River, Oregon, United States - Colum_Cont_RepC_8d | ecosystem: Environmental > Aquatic > Freshwater > River | place: USA: Oregon | collected... | reverse complement strand
AAGGGTCAACTGATCCAAGCGGAGCAAGATGCCACCAAAGCCGACCTAGGTGAAAAGGATTACCTGCGCCGGTACGGTGGAGGAACAGCTACTCCAGAACAACCTGGAGTTCAATCCTGGTCGATTACCCCCGGTAAGCCCTGATGCCTTACTCCTACGCCGTCTCCACCGGCAACGGTGCGACCACCCAGTACTCAGTTCCTTTCGCATACATCAGAAAGGAACACGTTTATGTCTCCGTCAACTACACCAACCAGTCGTACACCTGGGTCAATAACAGCTTGATCCAGCTGGCCTCTGCGCCTGCCAATGGCGCACGGGTTGAAGTGCGACGGGTGACGCCCGTCAATGCGCCACTGGTGGACTTCACGGATGGCTCCACCCTGGTGGCCGCTGACCTGGACACCAACGCCCTGCAGCAGGTCTACACCGACCAAGAGCAAGACGACCAGCTCAAGCAGGCCATCTACGTTGACCCCAACGGGAACCTGACTGCCAGCAACCAAAGGATCAAGAACCTGCTGGATCCTGTTGATGCCCAGGATGCTGCCACCAAGAACTACGTTGACACCACGACCTGGAACAACACCACTGAAACCATTGACAGTGGTGAGACCTGGACAAGCAACAACAGCTATGTCGCCACCACTGGCGCCATTGATGGGCGGATCGACAGCAAGATCGACACAGCCCTGACGACAGACGTCGTGGCAGGGACTGACCTGGCCATCACTGACAACAGCCCAGCCAGTGGTCAGATCACCATTAACCACAACGTCACTGGGGCCAACGTCACTACCACCAATGCAGATGGCAATGTCCTCCGCAATGTGACGGTTACTAGCCAAGGCCACGTCACCAACGTGACCTCTTACAACCTTGATGACCGGTACTACACCGAGACCGAGGCAGACGGCAAGTACATCGCCCTGACCGGCAACCAGAGCGTTTCTGGGGTAAAGACCTTCAGTTCAAGCCCTGTTGTTCCGACGCCCACCAACGGCACGGACGCAGCCAGTAAGTCGTATGTCGATGGCTATGCCTGGAACAAGACGACCGACACCATCGCCAGTAATGAGGCATGGGTCAATGGCGACAGCAATGTCCCGACTACTGCTGCTGTCACCGGGAGGATCGTTGATCTGCTCAATGACGTTGGCAGCTATGTAGTTGTAGCGACCGAGGTCACATTCCCCAATGCCGGCATTATTGATGGTGCTGGTCAACCAGATGCCGATGTCCTGGTTGAAGTTACGGATGCCAGTGGCTTGACCTGGAATGGATCGGGCACGTCGACCAATGCCACCAGGGCCAATGGCTCTGCGGTCACCATCACTGGCATCACGGGCACCAGCCCCATCAGTGGTTGCGGTATGCAGCTGCTGTCGACTGGGACGCTTCACACCTACACCTTTGTGAAGTGGACGCTGGCCTCCGGTGTCGCCCAGACCATCTCGGACAACATCTCCGAGATCCTGCAGGTCGACAGCAATGCTGCTGCGGCTGCTGCAAGTGCTACCGCCGCGGCTGGTAGTGCTACGGCTGCTGCCAACAGTGCGTCGGCTGCAGCCACGTCAGCCAGCAATGCTGCTAGTTCAGCAACAGCTGCTGCCGGAAGTGCCACAACTGCGGCAAGCTTGGTGAACACCATCAACAACTTGTCGTACCTGCTCAACTGGGGCCTAATTACTGAGGCCGCAGGCACCTCAACCGATTACGGAGCCCTCTGATGTCTACTGCTATCCAACGCCGTCGCGGTACTACCGCACAGCACTCCAGCTTCACTGGCCTCAATGGTGAGCTGACCGTCGATACCGACAAGGAAGTCGTTGTCGTCCACGACGGAGCCACCGCTGGCGGCTATCCCCAAATGCGGGAGAACGGCAGCAACTCAGCTCTTGCCCTTGGTTCTGCTGGCACCCCTTCTCTGAAGTTCACCGGGGACACCAACACTGGCATCTACTCCCCTGGCGCTGACCAAGTAGCCATCTCAACTAATGGCACTGGGCGTTTGTTTGTTGATGCAAATGGGCGGGCGGGGATCAATACAACGCCTGATGGCACTAGCTCCTTTGCGGTAAAAGCACTTACTGACGCTACCAATGGCGGACTTAACATTATTTCTGTCGATGGCAATGGTGCTGTTATCTCACGACTGAATGATGGAGGATTAACTTTCCGCAATGGCGGAAGTGAGCGGATGCGCCTCACATCGACAGGCGCTTTAGGTCTGGGGACTAGTAGCCCTGGCGCAACATTTGAAGCCTATACAAGTTCCGCACGTCGCGTAAGAATAGGGGAAACGCCCGGTTATACCGCTAGCGACTATTCCGCGCTGGGAGGCTCTGTTACTTTCTCAAGAGCGAGTGATAACAGGACAGACTTACACGCAATTTATGCCTACGACAATGCTGGGCCAACAAAAAATAACCTTGCAATTACTTCGCGCAACGATACTGTATTTATTAATGACAACGCTGAACGACTACGCATTACCGACACAGGCCGTGTAGGGATTGGCACTACTAACCCTGGCGCTCAAAATACTGCCACTCCATTAGTTGTCGGCAATACATCTGCAAATAATGGCATCACAATTCTGACCGGCACGTTAAACGATGGAGTCCTGAACTTCAACGACGGAGACAATACCAGTCTTCGTGGTTACTTGATTTACGAGCATTCGACAGACTCTTTACGGTTTGGCGCCAATGGTAGTGAGCGTGGGCGATTTGATAGTTCAGGACGTCTGTTAGTTGGCACGTCTTCTACGTCCAAACAAACCAGAGTACTTGTCCAAGGAAATTCGGGTGGAGGTCAAACAGCGGAGATCATCTTTGCCGCTGATAGCAGCAGCCCTGGTGGCGGTTTGGGTAACATTTATTTTTCAGACAATAGTCACAACACGGCTGCAACTATTGCTGCTGTTCGTGACGGCGGAACCTGGACTTCTGGTTCAAGTCATCCTGTTTCTCTTCAGTTTTACACTACCGCTAATGGTGCGAGCAGCCCGACGGAGCGGATGAGGATTACTCAGGCAGGATTCTTAAAGGCATCAAATAACGCCACATACAACGATAACGCTGGCACATACCATGAATTTGTAAGTTCTGTAAACGCCGTCAATATCCTGCAGCGCCAAAACAATACGTCTTTTACAAACGTAATGTTTAAGCAAGGTATTTACCGAGCTGCAAGTAATCTTTTTGATTTTATTGCGGCAGATTCTGGTGACGGGTCTACAAATCCTTTTAACGACCGAGAGTTTACATTGCGTGGAGACGGCCAAGCTTACGCCGATGGTTCATGGAATGGTGGCGGTGCTGACTACGCCGAATACTTTGAGTGGAGCGACGGCAACCCTGATGAGGAAGATCGCCGTGGCATCAGTGTCGTTTTAGACGGCAGCCAAATCCGCCCCGCTGCAGATGGCGAAGATCCCATTGGCGTGATCTCCGGCAACCCCAGCGTGGTTGGTGATGCTGCTTGGAACAAGTGGAGCGGCAAATATCTGCGGGATGACTACGGCACCTACATCCAAGAGGACTACGAGGTCGTCAACGATGAAGGCGAAACTGTTATCCAACAGCGCCGCAAGCTCAACCCCGCCTACGACCCCGATCAGCAGTACGTCAACCGTGAAGATCGCCCCGAGTGGGACTGCGTTGGTCTAATGGGCAAACTTCGAATCCGCAAAGGTCAGGTCACTGGCGCACGCTGGATCAAAATGCGCGATGTCAGCGATTCCGTTGAAGAGTGGCTTGTGCGCTAGTAGTCCTACTCACTTCCATGCCTGAAGAAATCACACCGGAGGAAAACGAGCGGCGCTTCAGGGAATGTCTTCGCCTGATCAACAACGTCACCCGTGAACAACTGGTGGAGTTGATGGGCGAGGACTTCCTTGAGGAGTATCGCCGTGTTGCTCGGCGTTAAAAAGGGGCAGGATCTCACCCCTGCCCCCATGCAACGGAATATCACAACCGTTGCGGTGCCTTGTCAGCCGCAGCACTGTAGCACATGGTATGTTGGTGGAGCAGCGGTGCTTGCAACACCCTGCCCCTGGCCACGATTCCCTAGAAACCATGACCCAACAAGATTACAGGCATCCCATTGCCCCGCCGCCGGAGCTGGTGCAGCAGTGGTACGACCAAGCCAAACAAGACCCATGTGGTCCAATTAACTGGGTTGCTGTCCGCGCCGCCCAATGGGGCGCCGACAAGGAGCTAGAGGCGTGCTGTGATTGGCTTCATTGGCAGAACCTGGCCACACACCGGGATCTAATCCCGTCACTCCGCGCTGGGCGACGTCCGAAAGTGCCGAGCTTGAAGGAGCGAGCATTGGAGGCCATGCACCGCAACTGGAATCCACATAACAACGACGATTTCGCCACCATCGCACGCGCACTGGAGCAACTTAATGACTGATTGCCAGTCCGCGTTACTTTCCGCCGTCTTGCTTATTTTCATCTTTGCTTGGTACTTCAAATGACTAACTTCCGAGCGCTGTGCGCTGAATTGCTACAAGAGCTTTGTTGCCACTACAGATCCTGGGAGTTGAAGGAGGGGCATTGCTCGGATGCAATGACCCGCGCTCAAGCCGCCCTGTCCCAGCCCCTGCTAGAACAAAGTGATGAAACTCTTAAGTACATCAGGAAGAACACGCCTCGTTACCGAATGTCTGTCATTATTAGCACATACGACAGTGCTATTGATACTCGTATGCCTGTTATTTGGTCTGCTCTTGATTTAAACAGAGAAATTCTTGAGTCAGTCTCACTACCAGAGCAACTGCCACCTCTAGGAAATAAATAATTTCCTCGTTGCCTCAAGCCTTTTAGTCATTCCCGCTACTATGTCTGAACTTTCACCCCAAGCGCAAGCTGTCTGGGACGCCTACGGCACTTTGGCCGATCTTTATAACTGCGAAGTCACAGAGGCTGAAATGCTTGCCGCCGCTCTTCGTACTGTGGCAGAACAATTTTATTTTGATTGGAACGGTATGTGCTGCGCTGAACACCTCAAAGAAATTGCCAGAGAACTCGACGCCAGTGAGCCTGTAACCGAAGCCCAGTAGTCACCTTCACTAGGCGGGCCACCGGCCTTTAACAGGTGGCATCACTCTTTATCATTCAACCGATTCCACCTACCACCAATGACCGTCTCTGTTGCTTGGAAGATCGCCAACCTGGAGCGGGAGACCGCTGATGGCTACGTCTTCACTGCCCATTACACCATCGACGCCGTGTCGGAAGACCAGGTGTACCGCGCCGGTGCCTATGGCTCCATTGGCTTTGAGCGTCCTGAGACTTTGATCCCCTTCGCTGACCTGACTGAAGAGCAGGTGATCGGCTGGGTCAAGGAAGCCCTTGGCAGCGACAAGGTGCTGGAAATCGGCCAGGCACTGCTCGCCCAGCTCGATGAACAGCGTGCCCCTAGCAAGGCCTCCGGCTTGCCCTGGGCCAGCTGATGGCCGTCAAAGCAAAGGCTGGTACTGCCAAGGTCGAGTTCAAATCTCGGGCCAAGTACAAGAAGACCAGCATCGGCAACTCCGTCAGGAGCAAGCCGAGACCCGGTCGCAAGAAGAGCCGGGGCCAGGGTCGCTGATTGGCGACCTTGGCAGCAGGAGATAGGCTGCTGTCGTAGCTAACGACTGGCAGTGATCGAGGTAGCGGCAGCTGTAGTGGGTGCAGCCATCACGGTCGGTGCCATGGGCATCGGCACCATGGGCAGTCGTGGCCGTGAAGGCAGGGATGCCGTGATCCGCCTGGCCGCCAGTGTGGACAACGTGGCCAGCAGGTTGGAGCAGCTGCACGTCGACATCAAGGCTGACCGCAAGGAGACCTTCAGCCGGCTGAACAACATTGAACAGAGGGTGGCCAGGCTAGAGGTGCCGCACCAATGAACGCCCTGGAGATGCCACTGGAACTGGCTCTCCGCAAAGAGGCGACACAGCGTCTGCTGCAGGACCTGTACGACGACAAGAACCTGGATGGGCTGATGGCTGCAGCTGAGCTGCTGAACCAGCTGTGGCACCAGCAATCGACAGCAGCGAAGTGGTTTGCCAAGGAGGCAGGGGACAACCTGGCTGAGGCCTGGCAGGCTGGGAAGGTACACCGACCGGAACACGATGGATCGGGTTGCTGACTACGTCGCCTTGGCTGTGGCCATTCATGGGGCGGCATTGGTGTGGGTGAACATGACCCCCACCCCGAAGGACAATCAACAGCTGGACAAGTACAGCCGCCTGGTGGCCCGTGTTTATCGGGTCATTGAGATCCTGGCTGGTGTCGTCTCCAGAAAGGTGAAGCAGTGAAGGGCCAGAAGAAGGTTGCTGCTGTCCTTCGTGAGTACAAGAAGGGCGAACTGCATAGCGGCAAGGGTGGCCCTGTGGTGAAGAACCCACGGCAGGCACTGGCCATCGCATTGAGCGAAGCTGGTATGGCAAAGAAGCGACGCGGACGCTGACATGTGCTCACCTGCGATGACTGGTGGCGGTGCCGCAGGTGTCGGCAAGGGCCTCGGCATGGGACTGACCGAGGCCTTGGCGGCATCACGCATCGCAAAGGAAGATGTGCAGCAAGGCAAGGCAGTGCAGGCTGACCCTCGCCTGATGCAGATCTACGAAACTATTGGGATGCCTGGTCGACCTTCATGAGGGGGTCGGTGTCTGGCTCCCATAGATTGATGGTGCTGGTGTCGAAGTCGTAGTCACCGTGGCGCAGGATGCGGGAAAGCCTGGCCATGTGGACTGCATCGCTGTAGGTACGGCCAGCCTTCTTGTAGGCACCCAGCACCTTGTCCCATAGCTCAGGCAAAGTGATGGCATCAGCCAGGGTCTTGGCTGCAGTGACAGGGCCAAAGCCCTTGAGGCCTTGGTAGTTGTCGGTGCTGTCACCGGTTAGAACCTGGGTCATCCATGCACGGTTTGCATCGACGGGGTGGATCACTTCGATCTGGTCGTTGACCAGGATCTGGCACGGCACGGTGCGCATGTCCTTGTCGGGTGAGATAACGATGGGGTTGGACAGCGTGCCATTGGTAGCCAGCAGACCGAGCACGTCGTCAGCTTCCAGGCCTGTGTAGGTACGGGCTGGGTAAGTCTGCTCCATCCAGATGCGGAGGTCCCTGATACCAAGGGGCTTGCGTTTGCCAAGGCGGTTGGCCTTGTACTCCTGGTGGATCTCGTGGCGGAAGGTGGGGTAGTCGGAGAAGCAGAGGATCAGGTCGTTGTCGAAGGTGACGTCCCGCCAGAAGGACAGCCTGCTGCTGATGTAGTCCTTGACGTCGCCCTGCTCAAGGTGAAGGGTGTGGGTCCATTCATCCCAGCGGATGTCACATTCATTGGCAGCACAGGCGGAGTAGAGCAGCCAGTCGGCGTCGATGAGGAGGGTCATTGGTCAGGGTGCAGGTGTGGTGGATGTTTCGTCAAAGCTGTTCAGCCATTCCCGAAGGCGGTCGCCTGTCGGTGTCTTGATTGGCCAGGAGCAGAACTTGAGCAGGGCCTTGCGATCCCCGAAACACATGGAGGCGTTGGGCTTCCATGCCAGGTACATGGGGCCATTCCATTTGTCGACCTGCCGCTGGATGCGCAGACCAGGGGCAGAGAAGAAGTCGTCTTTCATCGGTAAGCCAAGCCCTCAAAGTCTTTGCGCAGCTTGAAGGTGGACATCCCTTCGTAGGTCCTGGCGTGGGTGATGGCTTCAGTTGGGATGCGTGTTTCCATCGTGTACCAGGCATGGCTGCAGCTTGTGCATTTCCTCCTGCGAATGACGGCGTCGCCTCGATAGTGCCTGCTCATCGTGGTGCGGATGAGGTCGCAGTTGCATTTGGGGCAGTTCATGGTGGGTTAGGTGCCGAAGTAATGGGACATAGGAACGACCAGTCGACCGGTGTCCTGGTCGTAAAGCAGCTTGTCGCAGGGTCCTGTCTGCCCGCTGAAGCGGTTCTTCAGGACCCTTAGCTGCAGTTCATTGCGCTCAGCCACATCGCCTTGCTGGTTGCGTTCAGCGCCGATCACCATGTCCGACAACTGGGCAATGGCATGGCTGCCACGCAGCTGCGACAGGGAGGTCTGAGCACCTTCCTCATGGCCACGCCCTTCTGGTCGCTTGAGGTGGGACACCAGGATCAGGCCAATGCCTGACTGCTCGACCACTTGGCGCAGCTTGGTGCAGGTGACGTCGATGGCACGCCGTTCATCGAGGTCAGCAAGGCCACTGATCACGATGGTCAGGTGGTCAAGGATCACCATGTCTGCGCCCTCTGCATCGGCCAGGTACCTGATCTTGTTGATGAGGTGCTCGGGATCCATGGACCCAAAGTGGTCGTACAGGAAGCAGCGACCGGTGCCAAGCACCCGCTCAAAGCCATCACGCAGCTCCTCCTCGGTGGCCAAGGTGGGGTCCAGGTGGATGGGCTTGTTGAGTTCAATGCCAACGATGCCCTGCATGGTCCGCTTGGTGGACTCCTCAAGGGCGATGTAGCCAACACGCAGGCCCTGCCGCAGGAAGTGATGGGCAATCTCCCGGCAGACGGATGACTTGCCCACCCCACTGCCAGCACAGATGGTGGTCATCTCCCCTTTCCTGAAGCCACGGGTCATGGCGTTGAGGACAGGCCATGGGTACTGACAGATGGAGACAGCACCCGGCTTGATCAGTTCCTCCCATAGTTCGCTGGCATTGACGATGCCGTCGGGTCGGGAGGGTGTGGCCTTCCACAGCAGGTCACGCAGCAGGTCACCCTCGCCTGCCAGCAGCATGTCGTTGGCGTCCTTGCGGGGCAGCCGGCAGATGGCTGCCTTGCCCAGGGGCAGGACAGTCAGTGCATCTTCTGCTGCCTTCTGGCCAGGCTCATCGCTGTCGAAGCACAGCACAATCCGCTGGAACTGGCTGAGCCATGCAGCATTGGCAGCCAGGTACTTCTTGGCCGACTGTGCCCCATTGGGTAGGGACACCACGGGATAGCGGTTGCCTTGCACCTGGCTGACCGACATGGCGTCGATCTCCCCCTCGGTGACAACGACAAAGGCACCACCACTGCCACCGATGCCTTGACGCCAGAGGTGCTGGCCCCAAAGCTGCATATTGCTGGTGTCACCCAGCCAACGGAACCGCTTGTTCGCATCACGCAGGTGCTGCGCCACCTCCTTGCCTTGCTGGTTGCGGTAGGTAGCGACCTGCACAGGCACGTCGTTGTGGACGCTGTACCCGTAGCCGTACAGCTTGCAGGTATCTGCCTGAATCCCCCGCTTATCGAGGGCTTTGGTGGTGACGAAGTCCAGCAGGGGTGTGATCACTGGTGCCATGGGCTGGATAGGTTCCAGCTTCTCTTGCTTGGCCGGCTGCTCCTGGTACCCGCACCCAAAGCAGGTGGCGTGACCGTCGTCGTAGCGGGCCAGGTTGTCTTTGCTATTGCACTCCGGGCATGGTTCATGCCTCAGGAACTTGGATGGCATGGGTGTACCAGGTGGTGGGTATGTGGCCTTCACACCAAAGGAAGCCGTGGCGCTCAGCCCATTGCCAATAGGCCAGGGCGCCAGGTCTACGGGACAGCTTGGTGTCAGCCCGCATGAAGCAGAACCGGATGTCCTTGTCAGGGTGTGCGGCCTTGACTGCGATCATCTTTCGCCGGTCCTCTGGTGTCAGTAGCCCCTTGGTTTCAACCATCACCCCATTGGGCAGGATGAAGTCAGGGGTGTACTTGGCGTGGATGACGTAAGGCAGGACCTGCCCCTCGTAGTTGAAGGGCAAGCCCCGCTTGTTCAATGAGCCAGCAACTTGCTGCTCAAACTTGGAGCGGTAATCAGAAGTCCGACTCGTCGAAGGGGACGGACGTCGTGCTGTCGAACGGCGTTGCCTCCGACGTGGTGCCAGTCCATCCGTCTTCTTCGCCAAAGCCAAAGCTCTCTGCGCTGCCGCCACCTTCGACCAGGTCAATGATCTGGACGGCTTTCAACCTGAGGGTAATGCCGGCACCAAGGGCTGCCTGATAGAAGGGGCAGGCCTCAAAGTTCACCTTGGCCACGGTGCCGGACCACATGCCCTTGAGCGACTCACGGTCACGGACTGGCTGGCCCTTGGAATCAAACAGGGCAGGCACTGAGGACCAGGCACGACCGTCACGGTCAATGCCCTTGGCTTTCATCTTGGTCTTGATGACAAAGCAAGGCTTGCCGTCGATCTCCTCGTACCCATAGGGCAGGTCAGCCAGCTTCCAGTCCTTCTTGCTGGGGTCCTGCTGCTTGAGTGATGCCTTGTGGCGGGTGAGCAGGTCGTCTAACGCATCAGCCAGGGCCGCGGCCTCAGCTGAGTCGATGATGGCCGTCGCCTTGTAGACACCCTCAGGGTTGAACTTGGTTTCGGGTTCGATGAGCTTGGGGTACTTCAGCTTGGCGACAGGGGTGGTCAGCTTCAGCTTGTCGATCAGGTTGTAGTTCATGGTCAGGTAATGAAGTAGTTGGACCTGCGGACCAGGTCGATGTCGAAGTTCCCAACTGCGGGAAGTTCGGGCAGTTTGCTGTGCAGTTCAGCTGGCAGCTGGGCCAGCAGCTCAGAGGAGATGGTGGTGAACCAGTCCTCGGAGTACATGGCAGCAAAGGTGTTGCGGACAGAGTCCCGCACCCTGCTCATCTCAGCTGGTGTGGTGGCAAAGCAATCGTGGATGCCACCCAGATTGATTACACCCTTGGCGAACGCATCGACTGTCGTGAGCGCCATGTGACTGGCGTCCAGTGAGTGGATGATGTTCGGGCTGAGGCCGTTGCCCATTCGCTTGGGGTTGAGCCCAAGCTCCTCGATGTTCAAGGCAAAGCGCCCGAGCACAGGGGATAGATGGTGCAGCTTGATCAGCACACGGCGCATGTTGGGGTACTGCTGCCTGATGGTCAGGCCTGATGGAGAGGTCCACTGCATAGGCGTGTTGCTCTCACCAGCCAGTGCCCCGACCCGCTTAAACCAGTGCATTGCTGCCTTGGCGGGGCCGATCATGTTGGCCGTCTCATTGCTGAGCAGGGTTGCCATGTAATGCATGGCTGCGATGGCACCGTCTTTGAAGTGCCATCCGTCTGTGCCGTACAGCTGCAGCGTCCTCTCAAACGACCAGACCTGGCAGTGCTTGAAGACTGTCTGCCTGGTGGCTGAGTACGGCATGGTCATGACCACTGCCTTGGTGAGGGAGCGGTCAGGCTGCAGCTCCAGCCAGGAACGGGCGTGTGGGTTGTCCACATCAGCCCGCAGGTGCTCAAGGACAGCAGCCAACACACGGGAATAGATGTCCTGTGGATGGTCGCTGGGCATCAGGTTCACCAGCTCAGCCATTTGCTCATTGCGGAGCAGGGCTGAGTAGTGCTGGATGCCAGAGCAGGTGCAGTCCAGGACGACAGGTAGCTGGCACCGATAGGCGCCACGCTTTTCGACGTACTGGTATGCGGCACGGCAGAAGGCAAGGAACTGCCACGGGTCATCGGCCTGTGCCCAGAACTCAGTCATCTGCCATGGCTCCATGCCGGAGCGACAGATTGCTTCCTTGTTCTGGTGCGCCCAATCCAGCCGAGTACGCCAGCTGTGCTTGCTGTACCCATAGAGGTTGGCGCCATGAACCCAAAGCCATTCGGCCTCCTGTTCATTGGCAATGGGCTGACCGTTGGCGAACTGCAGCAGGGCACGACCGACGTCGTTGGTCTGCGGGTTCAGGAACGGCGGCCTGTAGTAGTACCGCCCCCTGAAGTCCAGCTGCATTGGGAAGTACAGCTCCTGCTCATCCGCAAAGCGACGAGCCAGCCACAACTGCTTCGCCAGGGCGATGCGTTTGTTCCTGGTCTTGTCGTTCTTCTCGTGGATCTGCCGTGCGTTGAAGCGCCACTGGGTGATGTCTGGGTGACCCTCGGGCAGGTGCTTCGGATAGGGCGGCGGCTGCCACCCCTCCCGAGGCATCAGCTTGCCGACTGAGATGTTCTTCTCCCACGCATGTTCAAGATGCTCAAGCACCCACCGATTCACCTGCCATGCGACGGACTGCTGGTGGTTGGTGGCCTTGATAAAAGGCTCACTGCCACTGCAGTGCTGGGCAACCATCTCACTGTTGTCCTTCAGCAGGGTGCTGTTGGGTATGTCAGTGAGGTAGCCGCCTGAGATTGGGTCATTCCAGTCCCTGGGCTTGACCAGCATGGGCAACTGGAAGGGGCAGAGGAACTGCCCTGTCTCGTTGACCTTGCCGATGAAGTCGAAGCACTCGGCCGTTGCCCGCACATAGGTAATTGTGCGGATGCCGATGCGCACCTTCTCCAACTTGATGAGCCCTGTCTTCTGGGCAATGACCGACACCAGGAACGCACCCGTTGCCGACCGCTGCTCTGTCGTCCAGGTCTCGCTGTTGGCCATCCGCTTGATGTCCTTGACCTTCTCAACGAGGCGGCCACGGACGCGCTTGTGGTTGGCCAACTCCCACCTACTGGCACGGGCCAGCATGGCTTCGACCCATAGCTTCTCCCCTACTGACAGGGCCAGAGGGGCCAGGCGCATGGGCTGGCTGATGCTGTCGACCACCACCCGCAATGCACAGGCAGCGATCTTGTGCGGGGCCAGGGTAAGCAGGGGTTGCAGGTCCCTGTAATAGACACCTGCCTTGCCCTGCTGCAGCCGCTTGCGGTGGTGCCTGATCTCAGCGACCACACCATCCACACCCATGGTCACCAACGCATTGCCGTAGGTGGAGAGGGACTCCATCTTCTTGGCGATGCGGTTGTTGCGGAGCAGTTCATAGCGATCTGCCCCGAGCATGAGCATCTCCTTCTGTTCAAGAAGAAGTTGGTCCTCTTCAGTTCGCACGTTCCCAGCCGGCGTTAAAACCAAGGCGGATCAAAGCATCAGCAGCAGGATCAAACTCAGTAGGGAAAAGTTTCATCCATGCCTGGTATGCCTTCTCTCTTTTGACCTTGGTATCTTCCAGTTCTGGCGGGCGCTCTGGCAGGAACGTCCAGTGCGTAGTGCCATCCATGTGTGCCGAATGCCAGTAGCCTGAGTACCAGCCAAAGCCTGGCTTGAAGTACAGCACATTGCCTTTGGCATCAGCATCATCTTTGATTGGCGGTTGTTCCTTAAGGACGTAGACGTTCTCAGGTAGACGGTTGGATGTTTGAGTCATTGGCTTTACCGATGAGTGTGATGTTAGTGGCAGATGGGTAACGGTTCTTCGCAAAGTACCGTGCTTGGCTGTGATTAACGGCGCGGATCAACTCCCGCATGGGGCGACCGTTGCCGAAGCTGACCTCAATCCTCCAGAGACTGGAGTTCTGCTTGGTGGTACGGCTGATGCCTTCACCAAGATTGGGTGCGTTGTCCTCACCCCAGTACAGGGTGAAGTTGTGGTCCCTGCCTCGGTTCACCATCCGTGCTCCTTGTATTTCTCATGGAGTCCGGTGTAGGTGCCGTGCAGTGGGTGCCCATAGGGCAGGTGTTTGCGGCCATCAAGGAAGTACAGGCGCTCAAGTCGTGCGACTCGGGCCTCGTCTTCCTTCCGCCAGCTGGGGTCATACGGCATGGGAATCACGGATAAGGCGGTCAGCCACCTCGTTGATGGCCAGGTAGCAGATGCGTGCTTGGCCTGGGTCAGGTGCCCAGGTGCGCACCTCTTCAGCAATGACAGTCATCACTGCCTGCATCCGACTGTGCCCGTCGATCAATGCTTCACGGTCTTGCCAGTAGGCAGCCATGCAGCGACCGACCAGGTCAATACCGAACTTGATCTCAGCTGGGCTCTTGCGGGCCACAGAGGACGCCGCATCTTGCGTAACCGACGATGTCGACATAGGAATCGAGGTGATCGGGTGTGTTTTGTAGCCGGCTGAGCTTGAGGCAGATCATCATGTGAGCCACCTGGTGGGCAGTGATGTCTGCCCCCGTGATGGCTGACCACATCAGGGCAATGCGATCAAAGCTGACCCGTGGGTCGCCGTAGTCCGCTGCCCTGTCGTGCGTGATCGACTCAGCTCGCCGGTCGAACTCATTGATCCTGCTCATGCTGCGTCGTTCGGTGGGTCGATCTTCTTGGTTAGAAACCTGGCTGCCTGCTGCCTGTCCATACGACCACGGTCAGTGAGGGTGTAACCCCCCTGGCTGGGGCGCAGGAGGCTGGCCTGCTGCAGCACCTGGATCTGTTCCTTGACTGCATCCTGCAGCCATTGCTTGTCACGGGTGAGGAAGGGCACCTGCACCTCAGCGACCAGCTGCGGGTGGGTCAGCACCCGTGGGTAGATCTTGTAGAGGACGGTCAGGATCTCGTGCCTGAGCCGTGCCATGACCTGTGACTCAGTCATCGAGACCCTCCAGCTCGTCGGCGATGGCAAGAAGTTCTTGCCTCACATCATTTGCTTTGGAAAACAATGCCCATGTGTAACCAAAGTCAATTGTTGAACCAACGGACTCCTCTGTTGGTTCTGGTTTCCAGGGCACCACCTGATCCGCAGCAGCTCGCAGGGCCGCGGCGGCAATCCAGCGAGATTCGTTGAGGCAATCATCTGGACCGTAGGAATTGACATTGTTGGCAGCATCCAGCACTGCCTGTGCTGCGGGGGAAAGGTCAGCCATTGGACTTTGCTCCAAACGTGGCCAACACATGGCGGGCAAAGGCAGCAGCGATGATCGTGTTCTGGTTGTTGGGGGTGCCGCCGTAACTGTCTTTCCACCAGTCCCGGTACAGCTCCATCAGTTGCAATTCAGTGGGTTCAGTAGTCATGTGTCGTGTAGTGGGTGTTGAGGGTCGCAGTCAGGGTCAAAGCCGTAGTCCTCTTCTGGTCCGTGGATCAGCCGCTTTTCCCTTTCTGGTGTCCACCTAAGGGCCAGTTGTCTGACGTCATAGGCAAGGTCTTGATGACCGTCCGCAAAGAGGCGGGCTGATACCTGGATCAGCAGTTCATGGGGCTTGTTCATCGGCAGGTGGATACGACGTCCCCACTGAGGGTCGTCGTTGCCTGGCACCCATACAAACCACCGTCTTTGGTTTGTCCACTGACGGCCCATTGGCCAGGGACAACGGTGGGTTGCAGTTGAGTGGTGCCATTGGGACCAACGCACCCCCACCCCTCAATGGTTGAGAAGCAGGCGGCTTGCTGGGCATGGGCTGGGGCCTGGGCCAACGCAATGACCAAGGCCAACGCAAGGTGTTTGTGCATGGGGCTGTGGTGGGTGGGTGCCGGGCCTGGGGGCCGCGGCTGGGCCAGCATGGCGCCCCCGCCGGTGGTGGTAGGGGCGTTGTTGTTGTTCTTAAAGGTGGGCTACCTGAACCAGTCCCAGTAGGCGGAACTGACCCATCCAGGTATGCCCCGCTCCGCTAGGGCGGAGTTAATTCGGTCGACCTCGTCCTGTGCGTCCTGCTTGGTGGGGCAGTAGCAACAGAACTGGTCAACATCATCGGCCAGGGTTTGCCAAACGGTGTACATGGTGTGCAGTGGTGGTATGTGGTGGGCCCCATCGCTGGGGCCCTGGTGGGTCAGTCTTTCCAGTTAGGCCGGGGCACTGCGCTGATGTAGTAGTAGGCGCGGCCGTGTTCTGAGTACTGGTACTCGGGCAGGACCTTAAGGGCCTCGCCTTTGCTGCTGTACTCGTCGACGGTCTCGTGATACCGGCCGGATTGGCGGTTGATGTAGTGGGTCATGGCGTGGTGGGTAATGGGCCCCATTGCTGGGGCCCTGGTGGCAATCAAACGATGCAGTCGGCACTGGCCCGTGACAGGGCGGCCATGAGCTGCTGCGCAGCGTCAAGGGTCCAAAGCTTGGCGCTCAGGATTGGTGTCTCCTTGCCGTCCACATAGGCCAGCAAGATCCACCCCTCGTTTGAGCCAGGCCGAACCCCCAGCCGGAGCAGTGGCCCGGTGTGGGCCAGCACTTTGTGGTTTTGGTCTTCGGCGTATTCGAGCCAGTAGATCTCATTGCCGTTGATGGCCAGGCCATGCTCAGTTCTGAGATTGAACTGGGCCCAGGCGTCGACAGCATCAATGATCTGGCGGACGCTCACCCGGTGCTTGTCATCCGTAGGGATGGTGTGCAGGACGTGGCTGTAGTCGCAGGGATAAAGGGTTGCGGTCATCGGTCGACGTGGTGGGTGAGCGGTTGGGTGCCGGTATGGGTGACCGGCTGGCGGGCCAGTTCCCCCAGGGCCAGCAGCCAGAGGGCTGCAGTCCCCAGGGTGACGGCCGCGGCAACGGGCAGGGACCGCATGGGTCAGGCCTCCAGTTGCCAGGCACCGACGACCAGCCAGTAATAGGCGTCGTGATCATTGGCCGCGGCCATGATCACCAGGTCGTCACGGGTGATCCACCGGCCCAGCAGCTGTTCTGCTGCGGCCTGGTGGTTGGCCTCTGCGCTGAGGCTGTGATCCCATGCCACTGTTGCCTGCCAGGTCGCTTCAGAGTCCCGCTTGTGCGTGGCCTTGATACGACTGCCGCGGTGATTAGTGGGCCCGAGGTATCGGGTCACGATCACCGGGCCCGTGAGCAGGCCGCGGCGCTCAGTCGGATGCCCCTCGTTTGCTGGGATCCGCTCCGTCTGTTCTTTGGTTGTCATGGTTCGTGGGTCTGTGGTGGGTGCTACCGGTGAGGGCAGCAGGGAAAGGGCCGTGGCCCCCTCCGGGCTGTCTTCAGTACCCAAGCCAGGTCAGCACCGCTTCGGCGCTGTAGACGTTGTGGAAGCCGTGGGCCTCGCACTCGTCTGCCCAGTTGCGCAGGGTTTCGCCGTGGCCTTGCAACACCGCCTCCAGGTCGTCGACGGTGTAGCGGCCATTGCGACCTGCCCAGCTGAGCATGGCCGCTTTGCTGTCCTGCAGCTCTTGGGCTAGGGCGTCGGGGTCGGTGACGCCGTAGTCAGCCTGCAGCCTCTCGGCCGCAGTCATTGCGCAAGTGTTCATCTGTCTAGGTGCGGTAGGCGGTCAAACCGCCAGCCCTGGCGGGCTGTCGCTTTGCCGTGGTGGTGGGTGCCGTCGGCCTATCGGCCATTGGCTTGCCCCCATCCTACCACCATTGGTGGTGGCTTGCGAC
>Ga0255086_1000316_pt1 | contig 17090 bp, 14 predicted proteins | sample Colum_Cont_RepC__FD_188438 | JGI IMG/M metagenome (GOLD analysis project Ga0255086, IMG submission 188438) | Freshwater microbial communities from Columbia River, Oregon, United States - Colum_Cont_RepC_8d | ecosystem: Environmental > Aquatic > Freshwater > River | place: USA: Oregon | collected... | reverse complement strand
TGATCGAGGGCAGCATTATCGTGCAGCTCGAAAAGCTGCCCTCGATCAACCTCGATGCCTCACTGGCCATTGATACCGCCTTCCAGAAGGCGGTCATGGCGCGCGTGCCAGAACTGGAACTCGGCGTGGCCCGCGCCGGCAGTGACGAGATTGGCCTCGACCCGATGGGCCTGAACCAGACCGACGGTTTCTTTGCGCTCAAGCCCAAGAGTGAATGGCGCTTCGAGACCAAGGAGGAAATCCAGGATGCCATCCGCGAGGTACTGAAAGACTTCCCCGGCGTGGCCTTTGCCTTCAACCAGCCCATCGAGATGAGAGTCTCCGAACTCATTCTCGGCGTGCGCGGCGATCTGGCCGTGCGTATCTACGGGCCAGACCTCGCAGTGCTCAACGCCAAGTCCGACGAAGTCGCAACCGCGCTTCGCGGGATCAGCGGAGCCGAGGATGTGTACTACGTCGCCAACGAGGGTGTGCAGTATCTGCGCGCCGTGCCGGATACCGATGCCCTGATGCGGTATGGCCTGTCGGTGGATGCTTTCAGTGAACTGCTGCGCAGTCAGATCGAGGGTGTGAAGGTCGGCACGATGCAGAAGAACGGCCGCCGCTATCCGTTGATGCTCAAGGCCTCAGGAGCTGAGCAAAGCCCGCAGACACTCGCCGTGCTTCCCGTACATCTACCCAGCGGCGACACGGTGACTCTGGGCCAGCTGGCGGCCATCGAGCGTGTTGGGGGGCCAGTACAGATTTCGCGCGAAATCGGCAGCCGCAACACCGTGGTGATCGCCAACGTACGTGGGCGAGACCTCGTGGGCTTTGTGGAAGAGGCCCGTGCTACGGTCGAGAAAACTGTTTCTCTACCGGAAGGCTATCGCCTGAGCTGGGGCGGAGAGTTCGAGAATCAGCAGCGCGCCGCAAAGCGTCTGTCCACTGTGGTTCCGCTCGCACTCGCACTGATCTTTCTCATTCTTTACAGCGTCTTCAACTCCCTGCGGCAGGCCGCGCTGGTTCTGAGCAACATCCCCTTCGCCATGATCGGTGGCGTGATGGCGCTGGCGGTGTCAGGGGAATATCTCTCAGTGCCGGCCTCAGTAGGTTTCATTGCCCTGCTTGGTATCGCCGTTCTCAACGGGGTGGTGCTCGTGACCTACTTCAACCAGTTGCGTGACAGTGGCATGTTGATGGCCGAGGTGGTGGTGCAAGGCGCGATGCGACGGCTCCGGCCGGTGATGCTCACTGCCAGCATGACGGCCATCGGTCTCGTGCCAATGCTGTTCGCTACCGGCCCTGGCTCAGAAATCCAGAAGCCGCTCGCGATTGTGGTGATCGGCGGACTCATCACCAGCACTCTACTGACGCTGGTGCTACTGCCCATCCTGTATCGGCGCTTCGGCGCAAGTGACGAGGCCCCAATCCCCATGGCAGACAAGATCATCACGGAAGTCTGACGATGAACTCGAACTGGCACGCTCTTTCGACTGTTTTCCTCACTGTCTTCCTCGCCGAAATCGGCGACAAGACTCAGCTCGCGACCATGCTGTTCTCAGCCAAGGGCGATGTCAGCAGGTGGCTGGTGTTTGCAGGTAGTGCAGCTGCCCTAGTGCTCGCGGCAGGAATTGGTGTGCTGGTGGGCGGTCAGCTGGAAAAGCTGATCTCGCCGCAGACTCTGAAGCTGGTCGCCGGACTAGGCTTTATTGGCGTGGGTGTCTGGACACTCATGGCTCGGTGATCTCATCGGCGCAAAGCCGCCGCCCGTCAGCATTAACCAGAGTTCATGTTCCGGCAAGGCTTTGGCAAGGGCATGACTGCCACAGTCAGTGAGCCGAACACATTGCGGCTTTTATCTTGCGGAGAACTCAGATGAAGACGAAAACACGATCACTCATTGCGCTTGCGGCGATCACCCTCTCAGCTTGTGGCGGGGGCGGTAGCATTGATGCGGGCGACACAGCAACCACCGTCGGTAAGAGTGCCGCCGGCGTCGTGGGCGGCAAGCCCGGCGCACTTACTTTTGGCAGCCAATCCCTGGTCGTGACCGGGAGCGTCACACAGAACGGAAAAGCAGCGAGCGTCAATGATGTGCAGCCCGGCGATGTCATCACCGCCACAGTAGTCAGCAGCACAGCCAAGGCCAGCGGCACCCTGACCGTGAGCGGCGTAGATGTGAAGTTTGAGGTCAAGGGTGCGCTGGGCCGCGTGGATGTGGCGGCAGGCACGCTGGAGCTGTTCTCTCAGGTGGTCAGCACTGATGCTCTGACCCGTGTCTATGAGGACAATGTGGACGATAGCTACACCTCGCTGACGCTGGCTGATTTGAGGATGGGCGATTACGTCGAGGTCTCCGGCCAGCGCCAGACGGATGGGCGCATCCTGGCTACTCGCATTGAGCGCAAACTGATTAAAGCCAGCGACAGCGGCTATTCCGAGACGGAGTTGCGCGGCACGCTGGCGAGCCTCGATGCGACGGCTAAGACTTTCCTAGTCGGCAGTCAGAAGGTGGACTACAGCCGCGCCAAGCTGAAGGGCGATTTGGCCAACGGTGCGCGGGTGGAGGTGGAGGGCACGATGAGCGGCAACACGATCGTCGCGCGCGAGGTCGAAGTGGAGAACAAATCCAGCGGCGAGCGCAACGGCGAGGGCGAGCTCGAAGGTCAGGCTATCAGCTTGGATACCACCGCCATGCGATTCAATCTCTTGGGTTACACGGTTGACTACAGCGCCGCGACCGTGCACGGCACGCTGACTGAGAATGCACGGGTTGAGGTGGAAGGCCGCTTCGATGCGACTGACGCCAACTTGCTGCGTGCCAGCAAGGTGGAGGTCAAGCACGGCAAGGGCGGCTCAGGCAGCGCCAATGGTGAGTTGAAGGGTGCGCTGGCCTCGGTGGATAGCACGGCAAAAACCTTCTCAGTGGGCAGCAGCGGGTTCTATGCGGATGACTTGACGGTGCTCGAGCGCGATGACCGCTCGGCAGCCTTCAGCGACCTGCGCAACGGTGACTTCGTCGAGGTGAAGTTCGACAGCAACCGTCCCGTGGGTGGCCTTAGTTACGCGGTGAAAATCGAACTGAAATCCGCCAGCAGCAGCTCTAGCTCCAGCGACGGGGCGCAGGAGATCAAGGGCAGCATCTCGGCCTTCAATGCCAGCGGCAAGAGCTTCACTCTCAATGGCACCACCGTGCAGGTCACAGCCTCCACGACGTACGAAGTGGACGATGCCCGCACCACGGAGGCAGCGTTCTTCGGCTCTGACCAAACCGGGCGCCGCTGCGAGGCCAAGGGCAGTGTGAGTGGCAACATCCTCACCGCGACCAAGATCGAACTGGAGAACTAAGAGCCACTGATCTTGGCATCCTCTCCCTGAGGTGCGACTTCCCGGTCGCACCCGCTGGGGCTTGCGAAAGCCCTATCTGCGGTCCTGGCAACAGGGCCGCTTTTTTGTTGACTGCATATTGCAAGTCGACGCGCCCCCATTTCAACAAGAGCCCCCCATGCCACACCGTCACGTAGTGGCTGCTACAAGGCTCCGGCGCTACCGCTGCCCGTTATCGCAAGCTTGGTGAGTGCGTACTAGGTCAGCCTCGATGTATTGCTGGCCCAGTGCTTTTCGTGCTGAGCGGAAATCTGACGCACGCCGGGCAGCATAAGTAACGCCTTTAGGCTAGCGGCATACGTCCCGCGCGCGTGACTCGCAGGGCAGTGTGAAGCTTCGTCATCCAGCCCATGTCGTTGAGCTTTGCACCCAGGACCTGTTCAATGCGTTCCAGTCGGTGGTCGAGTGTGTTCGGGTGGACATTGAGCGCCCCGGCCACTGCCTTGCGGTGTTGTTTGAGCTCGAAGTACTTGGTCAATGTTTCAAGTAGATGCGGTTCTACTGCAAGCCGCTCGATGAGCGCATCGAAGTAGCGCTTCACCGTGTCACTGCTGGTGACGAGGTCATCCAGCACCACGTCGGAATAACACCCCACCGTGGGATAATTGCCAGCCGGCGCCGGGAAGTCCTGAACACGTAGTGCCTGTTCTGCCGAGACAGACCAGCCACGGGGACCGCTGGCCGGCAGGCCGACACCAACCCGCACAAGCCTTGGTATGCGCTGGCTCAGCTCCGTAGCCAAAGCATCAACGCGTCGGCTGTGATCAATCAGCAGCTCGCAGTGATTCGCAGGCAGCCAGATCACCAGCTGGTCGTGGTGCATTGCCCGCATGAAGCTCTCAAGACCGATGCCAGCGGCACGGGCGACCTGCATGACGATCGTGTCAATCATGCGTTCGACGTTCGCAGTTGAGGCAGGCAGCGTGGCCGGCTGCAGGGCGACTGCGCAGACTGCCGCAGTGGGATCCAGCCCAAGCTGCCCCGCATGGCGGCGGAAAGCCTCCACATCGTCAGGGCGCACCGAGACCACCATCCAAAGCTCGTGCCGCAGACGATCCCGCCAGCGATCCTGATGAAATTGTTCGGCCGTCCAGGCCTGTGCCATCGCCTGTGAGATCAGGTCGAAGTAGTGCATGTAATACGGCGAGATCGAGACGAGTAGCTCTTGTTGAAGCGCACCGTCGTTGTGGGCCTCCTTGAGCATCTCCATCCACAGCGTACGTGAGCCGATGCGGTAAGCCCGCAACAGGCCAGATAGAGAGATGCCCTGATGCACCCGTCGCCTTGAATGTTCGGCCACCAGCGCCAGTTCCGAATCCAGGGGCGGTCTACCAACCAGTAGCGCACGGTGCCAGATGCGTGCATTCATCGCTGCGGCGCGGCGCTGTTCCTCCCGCAGGCCAGGGTCTGCTGCATGGCCGTAATCGGCAATCGTCCAAAAGATAGATTGCCCCACAGATTCAGCCAGCGCATCAATCTTGCCGTCCATCCTCTCGACGAGCGCACGCAGACCAGGTGACAGGGACGGTATGGGAAGGTCCGTCCAAGAAGGATTCTTGGGAGTGGTCACGTGTGCTGCTCTCGGAGCCTGAGGTCGATCCTTCTACCCTGCAGCAGAGCTGCGGGCAAGCGCCGGAGTCCTACTGACAAGCCGAACTAAGTCAGCCGGATTCGATGAGGAGACAGACCCAAACCAGCCCCCTCCCCCGGCCACCTAGTTGATCATCACGACGCGGTTGCACCCTGCGAGTTCAATGCGCATCGGTCCATCACTATTCGCCTGGACTGCGGCAGCACATGTCAGTTTGGCGCGCTGTAAGTCCACAGTCACCGCGGCGATGTTGCTGGCCTCGATCACGAGGCGGTCGGCGATGGGCGTCTTCGGGACTTCGCCCCAGTCTTGCATCGTTCGTTCATAGGGCGCCGGGCCATGCGTGCCCCCCATCAGGAGCCCCTGGCTCGTTACCGCACCGAGCGCAGGGGGGGCGCCCAGGCCAAAGCCCTCCGAGCGCACGTCGATTTTTCCGATGCCTGCCTCATCGCGCGACTTCATCGCCGAGAGCCAGTAGGCGTGGTCAGCAACCATGCCGGCACGCTCGGAATCAAAGCGCGGCACCACGAAGTAGGTGATGCGCGGCGGGTTTCGGTCAACCCGGTGCTCGCCCAGGAACTCGGCAGCCGGCCCCCACTCGTTGTTTGTGTAGACCGTCAGGTGTTCGGCGCTGGTGAATGAGTCGAGTGCAAAGCGCAGACCGGCTGCGGTGGCACGGCTGATGGCACCGCTGATCTCAGTCGCGGCACCCTCGTCCAGTGTGCCGATCCAGGTTTGCAGTGGGATATTGCGCAGCGGCGGCAGGTAGCCACCGTGGTCCTCAATAGCGACGGCGGCGGCACCTGTCGCCCGGGCGAAGAGATCTGGCCAGCGCATCGCCAGCTTGTAGGTGCCGCCGCCGCCCATCGAATAGCCGCTGATGGCGGTCCAGTCGGGATCGACGCGATAGTGGCGGGCGACATCAGCCCAGGCTTCGAAGACATCGGCCTCAGTAATATCGGTGTAGTCGCCGTTGGGGCCGCGGGCGCCCGGCGTGAGCACCAACGAGCCCGCGCCACGTTCGCCGAACTGTGACTGGTATTTGCTGCCGTTGTAGAGGCTGTGCATACCAGACAAGGCGTGTAGCTGCAGCGTGAGCCCATATCCCCTGGAGGGCAGTGGCTTGGTCGGCACATAGAGTGAGTAGCTCTGTAGCTGTCCACGCTGCGATCCTTCGCAGCTGAGGGGGAAGCGATCGCAATGCTGCGCGTGGTCTACGCCCTGCCCGAACTCGAAGCGGCTGGGGAATATGCGCACCAGCGGACCGGTGGAGGGCACAGCCGACTCATCACTAGTGCGGGCGACCAGCTTGGCGAAATCCACCTCGGCGAAGAATTGGCTGACATCGCCAGTGCGGAGTGCCGCAGCTTGATCAAACTCGCGCCACCACTTGGCCTCCACGATCGCAGCGGCAGCGGCATCCACTGTAGTCAAGGCTGCACCCAGCACGGTGTAGTCCGGGAACGGCTCGTGGTAGCGGAATGCCAGATTGAACAGGGCTGCCCTGCTGGGTGCCGCGCCACCCGGCTGGTTGTCTGAGGCAGTGATGGCAGGCTGGAGATACTGCTGGTTAGTAGCATCCCAAAGCCCTACCCCGGCTGCCATGCGCACCTTGCTTTGGCCCGGATCAAACACGGCATGCGGCAGGCGCAGATCGAACTGACGGCGGCGCAAGTCCACAGTGACGCCGGAGGCGGGCAAGGCCGTCGTCTGGTTGGACGCAGGCTCGTAGACCTCGGCGCTGGTACCGTGCACGGTGAGGAAAAGCTGCGCGGGCGACGAAACGCCCGCAGCACGCGGCCAGTCCACAGCGGCGGTGGATGTGCCGAGGGCGATGGTGAAGGCCACCTTCTCGGCATCAAGCAGGGTATTGAGCGTGACGCGGATGGCGGTGGCGTCGGCCAGTGGCTTGACGCGCAGTTCCACGAGGTCGGCGGCGTTCTGGGCGAACACCGGGTTGCTGGGATAGGTGAGCGTACCGGCCTTTGGTGAGAACAGATACTTGCCGCTCAAGAGCTGCGGGTCGTTGGGGTCCTGCACGCCGGCCGCACCTCGGTCGTCGTGCAGAAAGTCTTGATACAGAAACTCGCCCCCACGGTACGCAGACGCACCAGAGATGAGGATGGGCAGCGCTGACCAAGGCGCGACGTTTTCGAGTTGCGGTGCGACAGGGGCCGGGGCGTAGAGCAACGCGGGGCCAGGCTTAGGGCCCGATGTCACTGACGGCAGAGAAGCAGGAAGCGGTGCCATTTCACCACCGCCGAGCCCCGGAATGGCGGCACGTGGACGCGTCGAATCGCCGCAGGCGGCAAGAAACAGAGATGCTGCGATCCACATCGCAGGCAGGACTTGGGCTTGCATGATTCGTCTCCTCAGACTTTCCGCCAGCCTCCATAGGGCCAGCTTTGGACGCGAGTCTAGTGAGCGCTCCGGACAAACCGCATTGGGAAGGATGACAGCCGGTGTTGGACTCATTCACAAGCCAGCAGCGCTTCAACAGCTCAGCCCCCCGCTGTAGCGCGGGATCATTTGGCTAGTGAAGAATCACAATTGACGTGCGCACTGTGTCCCGTAGGCTGAACGGCATAACTAGATGAACATCTGCGAGGAGAACAATGCGTACCGTCCAATACCTTGGGTCAGCCATGCTGCTGGCCTCGGCTGGCTTTGTTGCTGCATGCGGCAATTCGAGGTTCCCCGCTGGTTCTAACGGTCACGTTCCCAACCCAGCAGCGGGTGACATCTCTCTGAAAGCACTTTCCAACCGCGCTGACCTCATTAGCGGTGGCGATGCCTTGGTGGAGCTGATTGCCCCGGCTGGCACCACGCTCTCGACCCTGCGCTTTGATGTCGATGGACGCGATGTCAGCAGCAGCTTTGCCCTGCGTGAAAACGGCCGGGTGATGGGGCTGGTGGACGACTTGGCACTCGGCGACAACCGTCTGCGCGTGCGCGATGTGCAGGGGCGCGGTGCGATGCTCACACTCAGCAACCATCCCATCGGCGGACCGGTGTTCAGCGGCCCGCAGATACAGCCCTGGATCTGCGACACCGAGGCCAATGGCCTGGGACCGGCACTGGATGCCCAGTGCAATGCGGCAAGCACTTTTGCATTCATGTACAAGTCCTCTCTCACCCAACAGTTTGCGGCCTACGACCCGGCCTCGCCGCCCAGCGACGTCGCCACCACCACCACCGATGCCGGCAAGACCGTGCCCTACATCGTGCGGGTGGAAACCGGCGCCATGAACCGCAGCATCTACAAGCTGGCGGTGCTGTTCGACCCAGCAGAAACACCGGCACCGTGGTCACCGCCGAAGGGCTGGAACGGCAAGTTGGAACTGCTGTTCGGCGGCGGCACCGCGCCGCATCACTTTCAGGATCCCGCGCCAAATCCACTGGAAGACAATGCCCTGCGCAATGGCTTCATGGTGATGACCAGCGGCCTGAACGTGCACGGCAGCAACTCCAACGACAATGTCTCCGCCGAGATGGTGATGATGATCAAGGAGCACGTCGCCGAGCAGTATGGCCCGATTGCGCAAACCATCAGCATCGGCTGCTCTGGCGGCGCCAATCAGCAGTACCTGATCGCCACCCAGTATCCTGGCCTGATCGACGGGGTGATTCCGACGTGCAGCTATCCCGATCTGCACACGCCGGCGGCGGAGGTCTATACCTGCGTGCAGATGAACCGCTATTTCAATGAAGTCTCGCCCCAGCTCTGGCCCTTGACGACCCAGCAGGCGGAAGTCATGGGCCACTCCAGCATCGGCCCCTGCGTGGCCTGGGAACAGCTCTTTGGCGCACGGCTCGACCCCAAGGTGGCCGCTGGCTGCAAGCTGCCGGCGGATCAGGTGTATCACCCGGATACCAACCCCACCGGCACGCGCTGCCTGATCTACGACTACATGTCGTCCATCGTCGGCTTCCGCGATCCCTCGGTATGGGGGCCGGTGGAAAAAAAGATCGGACGCGGGTTTGCCAATCGCGATGTCAGCACCGAAGGCTTCCAGTTTGGGCTGCTCGCACTCAAGGCCAATCGCATTCTGGCCGAACAGTTCGTGGACCTGAACGAGAAGATCGGCGGGATGGACATTGACGGCAACTTCGTGCCGGAGCGTATGAAGGCTGATCCTGGCGCAGTGGCTTTCGCCCATCGCGGCGGCCTGATCAGCGATGGGCGCCAGCTCGCCAAGGTGCCGATCATCGAACTGCGCGGCCACGACGACGCAGAAATTCACACGGATGACTGGACCTATGTGGTGCGGGCGCGGCTTGATCGCCATTTGGGCCACCACGACAACATGATCATCTTCACGGGCGCGATCCCACTGATCGGCGACGCCGCATTCGCCTGCAGCACTGGGCTCTCCGCTGGCTTCGGGGCGCAGCCGCTGCCCAACACGCCTGCCGAGCTCTGCACCCACAATCCGCTGCTGCTGATGTCGCGCTGGCTAACAGCGATCAAGGCCGATCCTTCGAGCGATTCGCTCGAAACCAAGATCGTGCGGAACAAGCCGGCCGATGCGGTAGATACCTGCTTCATCGCGGGCGAGCCAATCACGGATGCCGCCGTCTGTGCGGCCGCATTCCCTTACTACTCCAACCCAATCGTGCAAGCGGGCGGGCCATTCACCAACGACAACTTCGAATGTCAGTTGAAACCACTTGACCGCGCCGACTATGCGGGGATCACGCCCGCACTTAGCGATGCGCAGTTCGCGCGCTTGCAGGCGGTGTTTCCCACCGGCGTCTGCGACTGGAGCAAGCCCTCAGTTCACGATCAGCCATCCGTTCCTTGGCTCGACTACAGCGCTGGCCCTGGTGGAGTTCCGTTACCAGGCGCTCCACTGCCGCATAAAATCTAACACCGGGTATGCTTTTTCACTCGGATGAAATGACTAGGGCCGCTTGCGGGAGCAATTCATCCGAAGTGAGTGACACTGCCATTATGGATGGTGGCAAACAGCCTTGACGATCAGCAGAGCGGCTAGATTCCTTTTTTGGACTTGCTACTACCGGCTGCAGTACTAGTTGCGCGAACATAGATCACCAGACTGTGGCCGACAATCTCGTAGCCGCTGGCCTCAGCAATGTCGTGCTGCAGCTTCTCGATTTCGGGGCTGACGAACTCGATCACCTTGCCGGTTTCAACATCCACCATGTGGTCGTGATGTTCGCCGCGCTCCAGCTCGAATACCGCGTGCCCGCCCTCGAAGTTATGACGTTTCACCAGCCCGGCCTGCTCAAACTGCGTCAGCACGCGGTAGATGGTGGCCAAGCCAATATCGGCATCCTCCTTGATCAGCAGCTTGTAAACGTCTTCTGCGGACATGTGCCGCATCGCATCGCTTTCCAGGATCTCCAGGATTTTCAGGCGTGGCAAAGTCACCTTGAGGCCAACATTGCGGAGGTCTTGCGATTCCATAGCCATAAAGATTTATCCGGGTGATGCGCGGGTGCGGCATGCTGCTTTGGGCGAACTGCTTTCCGCTATTATCGCCGCTCGATTTTGATACGGCCAATGACATGCGCGTTTTGTTGATTGTGGCACTGGGGCTTTCGCTTTCTGCCTGCAACCTGGTGTTCAAGCTGCCGACACGGCAGGGCAATGTCATCGAGCAGAAACAGTTGGATCAATTGAAAATTGGCATGACTCCCGATCAGGTGACCTACCTGATGGGCACCCCCATCGCCGCCAGCCCTTTCCGTACGGATCGCTGGGACTATACGGGCTACTACAAATCACCGCGCGGCAAACTCAGTACGCGCACAGTCACTCTGCATTTTGAAAACCGGGCACTGGTGCGGATGGAAGGCCACACCGCGCCAGCGGGCGACAAGGCCGAAACGACGGGCTCCGATGCATCGGCCATCGAAAAACAGCTGAAGAAGGATCAGCTTGAAACCGAGCGTGCCGAGCAAGTCGGCGATGTCTCCACGTCGCCTAGCGCCTCACCTTCAAACAACCCTTGATCGCTGCGCAGCACGCGCCGATTGGCGCTGCGCCGCCTTCACCCTGGCATGCCGCTGATCTTTCGGGTCGGCAATCAGCGGCCTGAGCAACTCGATGCGGTCGCCTTCTGCGAGTAGCCGATCAGGCGCGATCCACCGTCCGAAACAGGCCAGCACCAGCGGCGCGTCGGGGTCGTCAAGCAAGGTATCCATACCGCACTGTGCCAGCGCTTGCCGCGCCGTACTACCCTCAGGCACGACCACCTGCTGCAAGAGCTGCGATTCCGGCCGTGCAAACACCACCTCGACGCTAATTGTTTTCAAGCTGCAGCTCCCCCAATGATTCAGCACGCTGCTTGAACGCCTGCATCACGTTGCCAATCGCCCGCTCCAACTGTGGGGCCAGCAAGCGCCCCAACGACAATGCGCCCCATTCCAGATCCACCGTCAGGCTCACCTTGCAGGCCGTATCGCCCAGAGGCTGAAAACGCCATTCGCCGAGCAGGCTCTTGAAAGGACCCTTGAGCAGCCGCATCTGCAACAGGTGCAGACCGTCGCTGGTTTGCACGGCCAGGTTTTCAGTCGCAAAGCTCTCGCTCATCCCCGCAAACCGGAACCGCAGGCTGGCCAAGGTGCGCGGGCCATCCACCTGCTCAACCTGTGCGGCCACGCAGCCCGGCAGAAACTCCGGGTAGCGCGTAACGTCCTGCACCAACGCGAACAACTGCGCGGGCGTAAAGGCCAGTAATGCAGACCGCTCGACACGCGTCATCCCTGTTTACCCTGATGTGAAGCCTATAATTCTGCGATGAGCCAAGGCAAAGAAAAAGAAAAACCAGCAGACCGGCTCATCGCCGCCAACAAGCGCGCGCGATACGAGTACTTCATCGAAGACAGCTACGAAGCGGGCCTGATGCTGGAGGGCTGGGAGGTCAAAAGTCTGCGCGATGGCCGCGCCCAGATCACCGAAGCCTACGTCATCATCAAAAACGGCGAAGCCTGGCTGATCGGTGCCCACTTCATCCCGCTCAAGCAGACCTGCACCCACGTGTTTGCCGATGCCACCCGCACCCGCAAGCTGCTGATGAACCGCAAGGAGCTCTCCGTGCTCGTCGGCAAGGTCGAACGCGCCGGCTACACCTTGATCCCGCTCGACCTGCACTGGACCCATGGCCGCGCCAAGCTGCAAGTGGGCCTCGCCAAAGGCAAGAAAAACCATGACAAGCGCGACACCATCAAAGAGCGCGACTGGCAGCGTGAACAAGGCCGCGTGATGCGCAGCTTTGCAAAAAACTAGGGCCACAAGCCCTTTTGAGCAGCACAAGCGCCTATACTGTGCCGACACGGGGGTGACATGGTTTCGACAGCGGTATTGAAACCCGACGTGCATGCCGAGATGCCAGCTTCCTCGTAAAACTTGTTGGCAAACAAGCTAGTTGCGAACGACGCTAACTACGCCCTCGCCGCTTAATCCCGGCGAGCGGATGCCCCTCTAGTGCTGGTGATGGGGGGTGCATCCGTCGACTCTCACCAGACCGCTTGTGCGTTCGCTCTTAACGCATGAGTCAAAACCCAAGGAGATAAGTGACAGCGTTCCGTGCCCCTCCGGCAACTGTCATCGAAAACCAATGACGGGGCTAAGCATGTAGATCGGAAGGCGGAGAATCGTTGGACGCGGGTTCAATTCCCGCCACCTCCACCATTGCCCAGCTTCAAGATGTCTCACGGAAGCTCTCAACCCCATGGAAGCGTGGGGTTTTTTCGTTTCTAAGGTCTCCTCGTGTCTCAGAGAATCTCATTACTTCTGCCCATATTTGAGGGTAGAAGTGCGGGTACTCTCCAGTCGTAAAAGTCGCTACCCTCACAATGGCACTCACAGATACCGTCTGCCGCTCCACCAAAGAATCTGCAACTGACGACATAATCCGGGACGGATAAATCCGTTCCCAAAGCTTCTAAAAATACAGTCAAATAATTGTGTTCAGTGGGGCAACACCTGCCCCAAAAAACTCCGCAGCCGCTCATGCTGCGCATTGCTGAAGAACGCCTCGGGTGTGTCTTGATAGACCAGCTCGCCGCCATCCATGAACACCACGCGATTGGCCACCGCACGGGCAAAGCCCATCTCGTGGGTGACGACGACCATGGTCATGCCTTCCAGTGCCAGCTGCTTCATCACTTCAAGCACCTCGCCCACCTTCTCCGGATCTAGCGCGCTGGTGGGTTCGTCGAACAGCATCACGCGCGGCTGCATGGCCAGCGCGCGGGCGATGGCGACTCGCTGCTGCTGACCGCCTGAGAGTTGCGCGGGGCGGTTCTCGGCCTTGTCGATCAAACCCACTTTCGCCAGCAGCTTCTCGGCGTTGATACGAGCGGCTTCTGCCGTGTGCTTGAGCACCTGCATGGGGGCCAGCATCACGTTCTCCAGCGCGGTTTTGTGCGGGAAGAGATTGAACTGCTGGAACACCATGCCGGCATGGGTGCGGATTTTGTTGAGGTCGGTCTTGGGCGCGTGCACCGAGATACCGTCCATCCACACCTCGCCGCTGGTGATGCTCTCCATCGCGTTGAGGGTGCGCAGCAGGGTGGACTTGCCGGAGCCTGAGGGGCCGACGATGCACACCACTTCGCCGCGCCGCACTTGCAGGCTCACGCCCGTGAGGGCCTGCGTGCCGTTGGGGTAAACCTTGCTGACGTTGCGCGCGTCAATCAGCACTTCAGTGGTGGGTTCAGTCATGGGCCATCTTCTTTTCCAGGCGGCGCACGAACACCGACAAGGCGCCCGTCAGCAGCAGATACATGAGGGCGACGGTGAACCAGACCTCGAAGGGACTAAAGGTACTGCTCACCACCTCCCGGCCCGCCTTGGTGAGATCGGTAAGCGCCATGATCGACACCAGCGAGCTGTCCTTGATGAGATTGATGCTCTGCCCTGCCAGTGGCGGCAGCGAGCGGCGCAGGGCCTGCGGCAGCACCACATGGTGCATGGCCTGCCAGTGGCTCAGGCCCAGCGAACGCGCGGCCTCCATCTGCCCCTTGGGCACCGACTCGATACCGGCGCGGATGATTTCGGCCACGTACGCACCCGTGAACACCGACAGCGCGGTCACGCCGGCCACGAAACCGGAGAGATTGAGCACGGTGCCGAGAAAGAAATAGACGATGAACATCTGCACCAAGAGCGGTGTGCCTCTGATCAGCTCGACATAGACGGCGGCCAGGTCGCGCGCCGCCGGGTTGTGGGCGACTCGGCCCAGGCCCGCGATGAGGCCGAGCAGCAGAGCAAACACCAGCGACCACGCCGAGATTTGCAGCGTCACCCACAGGCCCAGCAGCAGCGGCCCCGGCGTGACCCCCGCCTTTTTGCCCACGGTATTGCCGGCGAACACGATCTCGCCATCGGAGACCTGCACCACCTCCACATCGGCGATGGGCTGCGCCTCGCCGCCGAGCAAGGGCGTGATCTGGATCTGCTTGCCGCTGACGGCCACGGTGCCATCGAAAGGAGCCACCACGTCGGCGCCGCCGGTGATCAGCAGGTACTGCGGCACGCGCTCCCAACGCCACTGGTAGTTGACCTTGAGTGTTGCCCAGTAGAGTCCGGCACCAATCAGCAGGACAATGGCGACACTCAGCAAGCGCCAGCTTGGGTTGGCCGGTCTCATTGCACGTTTTTCAACCAGGCCGTGCCCTCGAACCAGCGCTTGTAGAGCACGTCATACGTGCCGTCGTTACGGATGGATAGCAGAAAGTTGTTCAGCCAGTTCTCGAAATCCGGGTCGCCCTTGCGGATCGCCCAGCCCAAGGCCTCCTTGGTGAATGGTTGCGGCAGCAGGCCCACGGCCTCCGGATGCTGGGCGGCATAGATGGCAAGGAATGGAAAGTCGTAGACGAAGGCATCAGCGCGACCGTTCTTCACCTCCAATGCCGCATCGGATTCAGTCTCGAAACGCTTGATCTTGGCGCGGGTCATCATCCGCGTGGAGGTGATGTCACCCGAAGTGCCGAGCTTGGTGGCGATGGTGATCTTCGGGTCGTCGAGCTGGCGCGCGTCCGTGATCTTGCCCCGGTGTTTGATGTGCAGCAGCGCCGACTGGCCTACCACGATGTAAGGCTGGGTGAAATTGACCTGGGCATTGCGCTCCGGCGTGATGGTCATGCCACCCATGATGATGTCGAACTTGTCCGTGAGCAGTGCGGGGATGATGCCGTCCCACTGTGTATTTACCAGTGTGACCTTCACCTTCAGCACGCTCGCCATCTTCTTGGCGAGGTCCACATCGAAGCCGATGATGTTGCCGTTCTTGTCGAGCATCTCAAAGGGCATGTAGCCCGCCTCCAGCCCCACGCGCAGCTCGCCGCGCTTCATGATCTGGTTCAGGGTGGATTTTTCCCACAGGGCTTGGTCGGCTGCGAGTAGCGGGCTTGCGAACAAGGCCAGCACGATGGCAGTTATTCCTGCAAGCGCGGGAAGCCAGTCATTGCGGCGGAGTGCTTTGCAGGCGAGCAATGGATTCCCGCCTTCGCGGAAATGACTTGGGGAGAGAGCGATGCTTGTCATGCGAGGAGTGTAGCGATGGCAATGGCACAAAGCCCGTAACAAGCATTCCACTAAAATGCATCCATGACGGACTACACGCCATACCTCGCACCCATCGACGCTGCGCTGCCACAGATGCGCGAGACGCTGATACGGCTCGCGAGCATCAACAGCGGCAGTTTCAATGCCGCAGGTGTCACGGCGATGGCCGAGGCGATGCGGACTGTATTTGCCCCCTTGCAAGCCAGCTCGGAGCTACTGGATCTGGCCCCACACCGCAGCGTCAGCGATATGGGCCAGACCATCACCCGGCCCGTGGGCAAGGCCTTGCGACTGCGTTTGCGTCCCGATGCCCCACTGCAAGTGTTCTTCTGCGGCCACCTCGACACCGTGTTCGCTGCCGACCATGCTTTTCAGACCGTACGCGAGATCAATGCCGAAACCTTGAATGGCCCTGGCGTGGCAGATTTGAAGGGCGGGCTGCTGGTTCTATTCCAAGCACTGATGGCGCTCGAACGCTCGCCATGGAAGAGCCAGATCGGCTGGACGGTGCTGATGAACCCGGACGAGGAGATCGGACCATCTCGGCCTGATCTACGAACCCGCCCTGCCCGATGGCTCGCTCGCCAGCGCCCGCAAGGGCAGCGGCAACTTCAATGTGGTGGTGCGAGGCCGCGCGGCCCATGCGGGCCGCGACTTCGACAAGGGCCGCAACGCCATTGCCGCCTGCGCCGAGTTCATCAGCGGGCTGAATGCGCTCAATGGCCAGCGCGAGGGCGTGACCATCAACCCCGGCTACGTGAAGGGCGGTGGCGCGCTCAACGTCGTGCCCGACATGGCCGTGTTCAAGTTCAACGTGCGCACCGCGCAACCCGGCGACGAGTGCTGGATGCACGACGAACTGGATTTGCTCATGACCCGAATCAACGCCCACGAGGGGCTGCACTGCGAGCTGTCGGGGGGCTTCACCCGGCCGCCCAAGGTGGTGAATGCGGAAATCCAGCGCCTGATGGACTACGTCGGCGACTGTGGTCAGCAGTTGGGCCTTGGCCTGCACTTCAAGCCCACGGGCGGCTGCTGCGATGGCAACAACCTGGCGGCGCATGGCCTCGCCAATCTCGACAACATGGGCGTGGTGGGCGACCAGATTCACAGTGATCAGGAATGGATGCGCGTCAGCTCCATCGCCGAGCGCGGCAAACTCTCGGCCCTGCTGCTGCTGCGGCTGTCGAGCGGAGAGTTGCAATGGAACTGAGCCCGCGACCTTTTGTGCTTCCGCTGCGCGTGCGCTACGGCGAATGCGACGGCCAGCAGGTGGTCTTCAACGCCCGCTACGGCGAGTACGTAGACGTGGCTTTCACCGAGTTCGCGCGGGCGCTGGGCTATGGCACCGACTGCGCTGCCCCGCTGCCAGAGATGCAACTGGTGAAGCAGACCACTGAATGGTTCGCGCCGAGTAGAAACGACGAGATGCTGGAGCTGTGCGTAACCACAATCGCGCTCGGCAACACCTCGTTCACCGTGCGCACCGAGTTCCGCAAGCAGGGCGACACCGCCTTGCGCGCCCGCAGCGAGACCATCTACGTGCACATCGACCCCACCGTGTGGAAGAAGGCACCGCGCCCGAACGCC
>Ga0255086_1000315_pt1 | contig 17104 bp, 15 predicted proteins | sample Colum_Cont_RepC__FD_188438 | JGI IMG/M metagenome (GOLD analysis project Ga0255086, IMG submission 188438) | Freshwater microbial communities from Columbia River, Oregon, United States - Colum_Cont_RepC_8d | ecosystem: Environmental > Aquatic > Freshwater > River | place: USA: Oregon | collected... | reverse complement strand
GATCAATTAGGCGTTGCCGCTACCGAGACATCAGCGACACCCGCGAGACGCGCCTGATCCATGACTTCCACCATCAGTCCCAGTCTTGCGCTCTGGTCGCCCTGGATCACCACGGCGGCTTTCGGTTTACCACGACGCAGGCGCTCGATCTCGGTGCGCAGGCGGCGGATATCGACGCGCTCGCGGTTAATCCAGATCTGGTTCTCGGCGGAGATGGCAACGAAGATGCTGGCGCGGTCTTCTTCTTTCGCCGTCTTGGCGGAGGGTTTGTTGACGCGAATTCCAGATTCCTGAACGAAGGCAGCTGCAATGATGAAAAAGATCAGCAAGTTCATGACGAAGTCGAGCATCGGCGCGAGGTCGATGCCGGTTTCCTCATGAACAGGATGATTGCGGCGAAGTTTCATCACTTCAGGCGGGTGGGATCAGGTCGTTGAGGCGCTCAGTTTCACGCTGTACTCGCGACGTGAAGATGTTGCCGAAAAACAATCCGATCACGCTGACCACCAGTCCCGCCATGGTGGCAACCATCGCGTGGGAGATGCCATCGGCCATGGCCCTGGTGTCGCCGCCACGTGTGAAAGCCATCGCATCAAACACCTGCAACATACCCATCACAGTGCCGAGCAGGCCAAGCAGCGGGGCCATGGGCACCATGACGCGAATCACTGGCAGGCCAGATTCCAATGCCGCTCGCAACTGTGAAATCAGCGCTAGGCGGATGCGCTGCGCTGCCCATGAGTGACGATCAACGCGACCTCCCCATTCGGCAAGTGCCTCGGCACGCAATCTCGGATACACCTTCAACAGAAACCATGCGCGCTCCAGGACTACGGTAATCAGCACGCAGCAGGCAAACAATAACCAGCGTGTTACCCAGCCGCCGGAATCGAGAAACTCATTGAGGGTTTCGTATGGCACAACGATCGGTTCCATCAGCAGGCTAAGCACTGGATTTCCCCATTGCTTCCAGTTGTCGAGCCAGCAGCCCCGCAGCCTGCTCATCCAGCACTTGGATGAGTGTTCGTGATCGCGCTGTGATGAAGGTATTTACGAACAGCAGCGGGATGGCGATCATCAATCCGAGAGCCGTGGCGATCATCGCCCGCGAAATCCCTTCGGCCATCAACTTGGGATCGCTGGCACCAGCCTCGGTGATGACTTGGAAGGTGATGATCATGCCAACCACCGTGCCAAGCAGCCCCAGCAATGGCCCCGCTGCGACGATCATCCGCAGCAGCGATTGGAACCGTTCGAGTTTGGGGGTTTCTCGCAATACCGCTTCTGACAATCGCGTCTCCAGAACCTCAGGGTCTTGTCCGGTCGGATCACCCTTGAGGCTGAGAAGCACGCGGCCCAGCGGGTTGTCGTGATTCGGCCTCGTGATGTCGCGCAATTGATGTCCTACCCTTCGGCCCACCATCACCAGAAAGCCGAACTGCCACGTGGCGACGACTGCACCCAGCACGCCGATTGCGATGATCACATAACCTACCTCACCGCCTTGATGGAGACGATCCGCCAGCGTGGGCCGATCGGCGATCAGGCGAAGCAAATCACCTCGCGAGGGATCAACCAGAACGTCGTGCAAACCCTCAGTGGCTTCGGTGAAGGCCTTTGCCAGTTCGATGCCATCCTCAGGCTGGCGCTCCAAAACCGACAGCTCGCCGGTCTCGGGCTGGAGTATCAGGTGCCCCTGTGCAGTCAACGCTGAAAATTGACCAATGCGGACGACATCGGTCTGGATTTTTTCACCCAGCACATCCCGCACCGTGGTTCTGAAGCGACTGATACGCCCACTTTCAGCGGCCTCCTGAGCATAGAGGAACCACAGGCGCTCGATCTCAGTGATGTTGGGAATTTCCTCTGCTGCGGCGAGTTTATCGAGCACCGCCAGGCGATCGGGGAACTGGGATGTAGTCAAAGCATTTCCTAGCTGGCCACGGAACTCACTGGCGGACTGCGCTATGCCTGCATAGATTTGACCTGTGTCACCCACCTGCTCAGCGAGCTGCTTCTTCAGCTGGGAAACGTCCTGCTGACTCGCCGCAAAGCGCGCCTTGACGGCGCTCACTCGCGTGTTCGCTGCTCCCAACTCTGCCTCCGCCTTGGCGAGCAACGCGCCCTGCTCGTTCTTGTTGCGGAGGAACCGCGCCTCCCGCTCGCCATTCAACTTCCTAGAGGCCTGCGAGGACTGCGTGATGTCACGCAGCAATGCATCCATATCCGACGTCGCTTGCGCCTGAACCTGGCAGCTTGCAGCGAGCAGGATAGCCAGTAACGGACGCCTCATGGTCGCGCACCTGCTGCGAGAATCGGCAGTCGCAGTAAATCGGGCGCCGCAGTTTCTCGCGCCATTCTCAAACCGAGGCGGATCTGGCTCGCATATTCGTAAGGCAGCACGGCCCATGTTTTTGAAGAAGAGTCCCAAATACCGCAGCGCTTGCCGTCCATCGACAGGTAATAAAGCGCCGCCCTGCCCACGCGCAATACATGAACTGTGCGCTCGTCGATCTCCCCCTGCTCGATGCCGATCGAGCGGCCGTATTCGGCTTCAATCTGCCAAGCTTCCAAGGCTTTCTTGAACTTCTCTGCACGATCGGCAGCTGGATCGGCAATCAGCTTCTTGAGCGCCTGCAATCGCTCACGTCGCTCAATCAACAGGAAAGGCGCGTCTAACGCAATGAACTTTTCAAGCCCCTGGACCATTCGAGCCAGCAGGGGCGATAGCTCTCGTTCAGTGCGTTCCAGTTCATCCAACTGCCGTTGGAGTCCGGTGCGCTTCGAATCGAGACTGGCGGCCTGCTCCTCAAGCTGCTGCGCATAGGCTGTTAGCTGCTGGGACTGCCAACTGGCTGACAAGTAGCGCTCAAGAAGGGTACGCGTCTCGCCGTCTAGCTGATCAATACGCTGCTGCGAAGCTCGCGAAGCCTTGTTCGCAGTCAAAGTCTCGTCGATGGCCTTGGATGCTGTACCTTGCGCAGCAGCAGCAACCGCGAATCCCCCTATGAGCAGGGCAGCCAAAACGCAATAGAGGTGCGGATTGTGGCCGCGCGATGTAGACAAAGCTGTTCTCTCCTCAATGTTTGCGTACCGGGGGCGAAGCCATCTGCCGCCCGGTTACACAATGCCTGCGCGCTATTAGCTGCCATCCGCTGGAATACTCGGAGAGAGCCACGAACACGAGTGCAAATAATATAGTGCGTAGCGACTATATCTACATTTTCACTCAAATAACAGCCGCCCCTACTAGTCGCGAAGTGACTACGGTAGAGCTAGAACTGATATTTGAGGTAGAAGCCCAGATTGTCTCTGTCACGGTATAGGTTGTTTGACGCGCCACCGAAGAAGGTGTTGTAGGCGACGGTGAACGACAGCGCCTTTTCGTAGCGTGTCTCCAGCAGAAGATTCAGGCTTTTTCGACCTTGCACGAAGTTACCTGCGGGGCCCGGTGAATTGCCTTGGATATCGTGCATCAGAATGAATATGGGCTGCACGCTGATTGACGGCAGCACAGACTCGTAACTGATGCGCCCAACCACTCGATAGCCCCAGGAGAAAGCATCTGCAAACGCGCCACGTCGCGCCTGGAAAGGATTGAATCGCAAGCCATCTGGGCCGACGGTGCAACTTGGGTTGGTCGAACAGGCAAGGCGAGAACCATCGGCACCACTACCGTCCGCTCCAGCACTGGCGTGAGTGGTAGCGGTTAGAGGACCTTCGATTTGCAACTTATCGAAATCCGGCATGTTGAGTACGTGCGTCGCCGCCAGTTCGTACAGCAGGATCACCTGATCCGCACGAATCCAATTCTCGGAAGCTCCTAATACCTGCGTGGCTCCGATGTTGTATTGCGCAACCTTGCCTGGAATCCAGCCCTGGATATAGCTATTCGGCGGGTTCTCGCCAATCGTTCCGCCCCGGAATGGCGTGATGAAATTCGGAAACGAACGTGCGGAGCCTGGTGCTGCACCAATCACCAGGTTGACCGTGTCGTTGTACGGGTTGTTGCCGTTGGCATCCGTAAAGTCATTGCCGTCATACACCACATAGCCACCGGCTTCATTGAAACCCAAGCCAGCTTGAGAGCCTGCACAGCCGACACTGGCATCGTGACAACTGGTCAAGACCGGACCGAAGGAGGCAAAAGCAAGGTCAATCAGTGCTACCTGCAATGGCAGATTTGGTCGATAGGCTACTTCACCTTGCAGTGATAAATCCCCGACCGTGGTGGTGAAACTGAAGCCAAATAGCTTGCGGTCTTCTGGGTATTCGAGCTGGATCGCAGCCGTGTCCAGCGGCACTGCATCTGACGCTGGCTGCCCCGGCTGCGGCAGCAGCAGATTCACCAATCCACCGAGCGCCGAAGGATCTGCAGCAACGCCGAGATCGCCCAATACCTGTGGGCGTTGTGCCGTCAGGCTGATCAGATCAGCGATGATCTGGGAGTTGGCACTCGGTGCGGTAAGCGGCAGATTGGGGCAGACATCCAGGAATTCCAGTGTATTCCGTGCATCGATTCCGCGGGCGTTGCCAAGCCGACGGGCACAACTGGCATTGGTCGAGAAGAAGCTGACGTACGGCAATTTAGAGTGGTAGTTCATGTAGTACAGACTGAGCTCGGTTCCGTTGTTGAGCTCTTCTGCGTAATACTTGAGCGAGACTCCGTACTGGCCCTGGCTTCGAGCGTTTTTGTCTGGCCGACGATCCAGTGTCAGCGTCGTCGGTGTGATCAGCGTCAACGGATTATCCAGCGGAGCACCCACCTTATCTGGGTCATCAGCCGCCCCACCAAAAGCGGCATTGACGGTGTCACGCAGATCGCCAGTACCAATATCTACGAACGAGAAGTAGGCACCTGGCGTGGGAATTTCCACAGGCTGCCATTCGTATTGATAGAAGGCCTCCATGCTGACACCGCCAAAAAGGGATGTGCCGGCACGCACACTGCCGATGGGAACAAAAAGCTCCTCCAGCAAACCAAAACCAAGTCTGTAGAGGCTATTGGCATTGACTGGCTGCGCCTGATTGAGGCTGTTGATGACTGCTACGGTGCTCTGGCCCCAGTTCACACTTTGTCGCCCGACTCGAAAGGTTAATTCACGGTCGCCTGGTAGCGATGCCGTACCGAAGAAGTTGGCATCAAGCAAATCAAATCGCAGACCGATCTGTTGTGCTTCGTCATTCGCTCTTTCACTCCGCACTGATGCACCAGGGCCATATACCCGGGGTAGATAGCGGTTGGAGGTAGTGGGACGATCGGCAATGCCGACCTGCCCTGCATTGTCGGCCGTAATGAGATTGGGGCGGTACTCACGAAAGTCGAATCCATTGACTGGATCAGCAATACCAATACCGCGTACGAAGAATCCATAGTTTCCAAAGCTCACCGTCAGATCTTGCGATAGCTTGAATGGGGCCTGGGTGATATCGCCCTTGTCGTAATTGAGATTGCCATCATCAAAATTGACCGAGGCCATTCCGGGCGAACGGGCCAGCTGCTGCGCAGGGAAGTTTTGCTGGCGATGCAGGCCCTGACAGGATTGATATTGGCCGGAGCACACGGTCGGATTTAGGTTTGCCTTGCCCACCAAATCGTCCGCACGATCCTCGATTCGCCAAGATGCACCGAAGGTCACGGTATTGTTGAGAACGGCAGATACCGCAGTGTCCCCCGCTTGAAAATTGAAGTCGACCGCCAGTGCTTTCGGCGCAAGAGTGACAAGCGCAGCTGCGCAGGCGATATGGGGTAGGTTCAAACGTCGCATGATTGGGTGCTGTAGTAGGAGATGGAGTCGTTGGACGCCAGCGCAGAGGTTGCTGGCACAAATGTTGTCGCTCCAACGTTCAAGGTTGAGAGGCCTCTTCAACACTCACGTTGACACTCTTGATTGTTGATTCGATGGTCTTGTGGTCACCATCCGCCCAGAACACCTTCAGGGTGTGCGGGCCTGGCTTTGCCGGCAGATCAAAGACAAAGAGGTATCTATCGCCACCGAGGCGGATGAGCTGGTCATTTACCGGCATCAGCGAGATACCTTCGGTCTCGATGTGAAGATGTGTGCCCACCGTAGGCGCACTCATCGTGAGACGACGCAGGTCGCCAGGCGTCTCAAAAACCAGTGCCAGCTGGGTCCCAACTCTGGCACCTTCAGTCGGCATCAGGATGCGCAGTGCAGGCACCTCCGTCGGTGCTGCGCCCTGCCCCTTAGCAGACTTTGCGTGGTGGGCATGATGGTGCTCATGTCCCACCTCTGTGGAGAATGCAGCGAGTGGAAACAGCGCTGAAATCAACAATGCGTACAGGGGTTTGGTATTCATGCGTGAGGTCCTTGTGTAAGGGTGTGGAAAAGAGGGTTAGTGGACGTGATCGTCTGGCGGCGGCTTGAGTTGTGGCTCGAGGTTGAGCGTTGCGAGCTGGGGGTAGAGCTTTTCAAGCTGGTTCCAACCGTCAGGGTCTGCTTCAGCGATCCAGCGCGCACGCAAGTATCCGAAGCGATCAATCAGGAACTCGACGTGTTGCCACTCCATGCCGAGACTGTCTGGCATGCCGCGATTTGCAACCGTGCGCGACAACAATTCGTAAGACGACCAGATCGGTGTGCCGCCCCCCTGGATGACCGCGAACGGCAAATTGGCGGGTATCGGGAGCGCGGTATCGACCACCGCTAGAATCGTCGTGCGCAGACCTGCCAGCTGGCCTTGTGCCTCCGCCAACTGCATGAGACGTCCTTTGGCTGTAGGCCCTTCAAGAAATACCAGCAAGACATTCTGCAAACCTCGATACCCCTTGAGCTCCATCGGGCCAGCTGGTTGCTCGATGTAGAAATTCGGCGCGCCTAACCAAGGCTGCTTTGGGGTCACCTGCGGCCGCAGCAGACGCGCTTCGAAGCCCTGCGAAAAAGCGCGCAGAAAATTGATGACGTCCCAGCGGTCGGTGACAGTCATCACTTTCTCGAATCCAGGCATGCCGCCGGCGGGAATTCCGTGCGTCAACCACCAATGCATATCGCCAGCAGTGTGCAGTGCCGTATGCGGTTCGCTGAGATTGGCCGGCAACAGTGGCAACGATTTTGCGAACGGGCCATCACCCAAACCGCCGCTACCGTGGCAACCAGTGCAGTGCGCCTCATACAGGGCACGACCTTCGGCGATTGAGACTGTCAGATACGGTACGTCGGAGCGCCTAAAGCTATCCGGATAGGCAGGCACCGCCAGTGCCCAGGACAGCGTGCCGATACTAGCGAGGCCGATGACCCCGCCCAAGATACGCAGTCTGCTGCTGCGCCCCAAAGCGACCAACAGCAACGCCACCGTGAGACTCCCGATTGCACCGAGGATCCAAACACGCAGTGCCTTGTCGACCCAAGTGGCATCCCATGACCAGCGAACCGGCATCCACCAGAAGGCGGTGTCGTGCAGTGCTGGAGTAGTCTGGCCAAGCAAGGTGGCGCACCCCAGCATGGCAGCTGCCAAGCCCATCTCGATACCGACATGCCGCAGCGCCTGAGGTGCGATCTGTACGGCATCTTCGCCTGAGCGAAGCGCAGGCAGAAAGCGTTGCCGCAACCGGTTGGCAAGCAACAGAACACCGCCCAACAAGGCGAGCTTCACCAGCAATAATGCCCCGTATCGAGTGCCGAGGAGATCTCCTTCGGTATCAATGTAATTGTCGGCAAGCAGTAGTCCGCTCACGACGATAACCGCCATAAGGCCCATCGCCAGATACGAGAAACGCGTCAATGCATTGGCGAGCCCGGATTGCGATAGCCCGATGTGGCGATGTGAAAAGCGATGCACCGTGATTGCCCATATCGGCAAAGCGCCGACCCAGAGCGCAACAGCAATATGGTGGCTCACATTCAGCAGCAAGGCCCCCGCCAGATTCTCGGCACCAGCTGCATGTCCTCCCCAAGGGCCAAGACAGATATAGAGCGCTACGAGAGCGGGCAGCAAAGCGATGGCCATGGGGCGGGTCGACTCGTATCGGGTCAGCACGGCAGCTGGCACCACAAGAAGGGCAACAGCAGCGCGCCACATCCAGACTCGTCCCACATGAGTATCGAGAACAAATTGGATCCAGCCCGCAAGCGTCAGCGCGCGTTCACCCAGTGCATTGAACTGGCCTGCCAGTGTGCCGATGTGCGAGAGCAACAGAAGACCCGCAGGCAGCAGCAAAAGAAGTAGCTCGTTGCGGACATCAGTTCGAGCAGTGCGCGGCCCCAGATCACGGAGACAGAAATAGCGAAACAGGGTGGTGCCGATGATGACCGACCCGGATATTGCGGCCATCCACCGGCAGACGCCGGCGACGGCTTCAATCATTCACTGCACCTGCTGCCTGGATACGAAAGCCGTAACCGTATTCGACGATATGACCGTCTACCGAAAGCACCTTGTATTTCACGGTGTAACTGCCGTTCGCAAGCGCTGGCAGAGGCACGACCAGGCAGCTGGTCTTGGCTCCATCTCTCGCTGGCGGCGGCAGCACTACCGCCTTGCCTGCCCCGTCCTCAAGCAGCACTTTAGAAAAGCCCGCCTCGACGTTTTCGTTAAAACATAGTCGGATTTGCTTTGGCGCGACGCTCAAGACTGCGCGTCGCCCTGGTTCCGAACTAATCATGCCGGCATGAGCAGATGCAGCAGTCGGCAGCACCAACAAAAACACAAGTGCTGCGGCCTCGGTGGCGACACTGGCCCGCAGCAGCGCGCGCGTCTTCATGATGTGCTTTTTGCCGCTTTGCGTGATGTCAAATAATAGGCAAGGCCGGCAAGTCCCAGCGAGAAGATTGCGGCACCCACGTAACGGCCGTAGTGACGAACGCCGACTCGGAACGGGAAAACCGAGTGTTCGACCTTGCCAGTTTTTGTGTCAGTCGCCGTGAGGAATCCGATATACCAGCCGGAGGCCTCGAAGACGTGATCGAACGTCAGTGTGCCTCGCGGGTAAATACCGGCAGGCATTTTCACGACCGTCGCCGCATCGATCTCCTCTGCATTGCCCAAATCCTCGTAACTGCCGGCGGCCTTGCGATTCTTCACATCGCGCAGCACCCGAAACTCGACACTCTGCTCACGTAGTGCTGGTGTGATGTAGTCGATCACGATGATCGCCCGCCCCAGTTCAGGAATGTCTTCGCAGAACTCCTGGGTAGCCCGCACCTCCGGCTGATAGCCGGTGAAGTGGGCACGCATGCCGGCAACCTTGAGAATGCAGTTGTCGTCCTCGATAGACACACCGCCGTGTGCCGCCGCCTCGAGTGGCAACAGCAGAATCAAGGTCGCGACTGAAAACGCAGTAAGTAGTTTCTTCATCGCAGGGGTTATCCGAACACCGGGATCATCGGGCCGCCGAACTCGACCAAGTAACGTTCTCCCGTGCCTGTGTAAAAGTGCAGCAGCCCTGCAACAACCGCGTCGGGTGAAGCGATCATGGTGGTCATCCGTTCGGTTTCCCACATCGCATCGTCTGCGTAGATCACCAGACGCTTGGTTTCACCGGGTGCCACGGGGCCGCCCTCCACGCGCAGGGCATCGGGCGCAAGAAGATCATGCTCATCAAGAGGCTTGACCTTCAGTACAGCCGAGTTGATGAAGCGCAGATTTCCCGCAGCGAACTCACCGACAGTGATTGGCTCGTCGCCTCGGTTGGTTACTTCGACCTCAAGACGGAAACTACGACCTGGAATTCGATATCTTGCTTCGATGAGCTTTATTGATACGGGATTAGGCGCACGTTCGATCGCCGGGACATCGACTCGCCCGGTTTGCAGGGGAGTTGTGATGGGGTATTGCTCCTGTGCGTACAGGTAACCACCGGCAATCAATCCGAGTGTCAGCAGCAGAAAGCCACCTGCTATACGGCGATCCCACTTCGTGATCATCTCATCGGCTCTAGCACCCAACTCCTGCGCGAGCTTGAATCTCGGCACGATGATCGGGCACTTGGTCAGCCAGTAGATGAACCAGGCGAGCCCAACAGAAAACCAGAGTGCAGACCAGAACACGACATTGGAGAAGCCGTAAGTTTCAAGATCGATTTTCTTGCCCAGCAACGTGGTCGTGCTGTTCTCAAAGTCCTCAAAGCTGCCAGTGACCTCAACCCAGATACCAGGGCCGATGATCGGTCCCGTGCCTTTGACGTTGATCACAGGATGGACGTGGTAGCGACCTGGCTTGCGAGCCTTCATGGTCACCTCGAAGTCATAGAGCTCGCCGTAACGAAACGAGGTAGAACGAATCATGGGAACGCCATTGACACGCGAATCCAGGCGCACAAAGGAAGGCCCGGGCACCCCGATGTTGAGATAGGCAGTGTCTTCGATAGAGTTCACGTGATGAGGCCAATACTTCGAGGGCATGAACTGCCCCTTGATCGTAATGACCTCATTCACTGCGAGTTTGGCGGTGGAGATTTGGACATCTAGCCAATGCACCGTGCGCATGCGCAACTGCGGCATCTGCGCGCGTTCACCGTGTGCAACAGCTTCAAGTGGCAGGAGGCTGATGAAGAACACCAGCGCGGAGATACTCAGAGAAAGAATGGTTTTCATGTGAGGGTCCTAGACGATCTTGCGAATCCAGATCGCTTTGGTACCGAGGTACCCGATCCAGAGCCAGAACCAGTAATTGAGGATATTGAGAAAGCCTGCAAACACTGCGGTGAGCGGCGTTACAGCTTCCCCGAACGTGCGAAGCGTGGACTCTTCAATGATCCGAACGTACTCCGGGATTGCCGTTCGGATGTATTCGTAACCCAGAGTGTCTGCGACCGTCAGCATCGTGCCGTGCATTTCCACAGGTACTTGAAAGGGCGCAAGCATCGACCAGTTGAGCGGATACAGGAATGCACCGACCGCAAAACCGCCAAACAAGCCCGTCCAGAAAAAACTTCGGGTCAGCAGCAGCATGCAATCCAGTATCAAGCCCAGCCCGATGTAGGTAGACGGCCAGACAAAGTTCATCGGAAAGTCGGCGAACAAGTGGAAGTTCAGATAGCGGCTTATCCAGGCCGCAAAGGTCAGGCAAAGAATGGTCAGCGTACCTCCAAGAGGTAAGCGCAGCTTGTCCCACAAGACGTATGAGAAAACGGCGGGCAAAACCGTGATCGCCAAGGGCGTAACCAAAGGCCACCAGCGGCGGTCACGCCAATCCACCCAATAGTCCCAGTCACCAACCAACAGTGCGAAGTGAAAGCTGAAGATACCGGCGAATAGCAACACCACCAGTGGGATGGCAAGAAGATCCACTTGGATGTAAGCCTTGCGCTGCTCAGCCGATGAGGACATACCTGATCTGGTTGTCGATACCGCTTGCGAGCTCTTGCTCATTCTCAACTCCGATTTATGTGGTGCCCGCCGCCCGCGCCAGCTGAGGACGCTCGCTGCACCATTTAGTTTTTTTGTGATGAGGCAGACCATGCAGCGAGGAGCGACGCACCGCTTAGGGTCCGCAACTTCAAACCTAATGTCTGATGTTCATTCTCAAGCTCTCAGCAGGCGACAAGTGAAATTCCTTGCGGCCTGCTGAGAAGACATGAGGAGCCTTCCTTAGCCAGACGCCAATACTTTCTGCGGCTGTGCACTGTCCTCAGAAACAAGCCGCGTCAGCTCGACGATGCGTGACAGCAGTTGGACCAGCAAACCGCCCGCCGCAAATGCCGACCACCCTAGGAGAACGAAGCCCCAGTGGATCGGTGCCGCAAAAAGCTCTTCCGCGTAGAAGAAGGTGTGGCCCCACTCGTTCAGGCCAAGGTTGGGCATGATCATGATCGGCCCAGCGACCAGCAGCGCAAAAGGCAATGACACCCGGTCGGCGAACTGCGGAAGCCGGGTTCGTGCGTATACGAATGCCGCAACGCCAGACATGATGAACATCGGGATTGCGAAGTAAAACAACACGATGTGAGTTGGTGTGAAATCGGTATCGCGGACGGTCACCTGATGCCATGCCGCGTCGGCCTCCGTGAAGGGAGACGCTGTTAGATAGGCGATGCACGCGAACAGTAGAATCTGAGAGAGAAGCACGAAATAGCGGCGCAGCTCTTCTGCCGGCTCCAGCTTGTCCAGGTTGCGATCTCGCGTCACCAAAAGCCAACCGACAATGCCTGCACCAGCCAGCGCCAGCACCGGCAACTGGATATACAAAAGCCTCATCCAGTACTGCTGAAACTCGGGCGAGAAGTAGTCGAGCCCAACGGTAAAGGCTGTCGCATGTTGATAGACGCGATAGGCCGAAAAAATGATCGCAACCAACGAAAGCAACAGAAAAAAACGCGCCCAAGGTGTCTTGGGGGAACTATATGCGGCTGTCTTCATGGTGTTGTCTCCTATCGATTATCACTGCCTTTCCGCGCGGACCTGGCGAAGGCATGGCAGACGGTAGTCACACATCCGCTCATTGTCAATAGTGGAGATATGCACTCTGCATTCTTGCATTTGACAGTCCGCGCTTCATTTACGCATAGTGCGTATTGTCGCTATTTGCTTTATGAGTCGATGTTCAGTGGTCCGTATCGTCGTCAGTCAAGCGGATCGTGCAAGTCGATTCACACAAGAACAATTAAAGAAGAGCGCATTGATCTGCTTTTCAACTGCTAGAGAGGAGGTGCCCCAATGAATGTCGGCAATCCATTTCCATGGACCAAGTTTTCGCCCCCCGCCTCCGACCTCGATGTCGTTCAGAGTCTTGCGCAGCAGATCGAATTGCACGCACGCACGCGCGGCGACCAGCCCGCAGCCGAATACCTCAGCAGCACGCTGACTTACCGGCAACTGGATTGCCTTGGAAATCGGCTTGCACGTCACCTGATGGCACGCGGCATCACGAGTGGCGAGGTGATTGCAATACACCTGCCAAATGTCCCCCAGTACCTGATCGGCCTGGTCGCCGCCTCCAAGCTGGGATGCCCTGTTACGGGAGTCTCGCCGCTACTCACGGCTCCTGAAATCGTCCATCAGATGGCAGATTCTGGCGCCAGAGCGCTACTCACCCTCGATTCGCTCTATCGCCAAGCGGTGATGCCCGTTGCCGAGCAACTCGGCGGGCTTCGCTGTGCAGTCGTTACTGGTCCGATCGACTTCCTGCCAGCTCTGAAGCGAACACTGGCGTATGGACTGAAGAAGCTGCCTCGTGTGGAATGGAAGGCGATCCCAGGGCGAGCCACCGATCCATGGCTGGACGCGATGAAGCGGCGTAACGATTCGAATGTGAGATCGCCGATCTCAGCAAATGACACGGTACTCATTCAATACACCGGAGGAACCACTGGGAAGCCGAAGGGCGCGGAACTGAGCTTGAGCAACCTCAGTGCGAATGCCGCGCAAGCCTCGTGTTTTCTTGGGTACCAGCCGACCGATACCGTGGCTTCAGCGTTTCCGCTCTTCCACCTCGCCGGGCTGGCCATTTCATTGATGTCGCTACGAAGCGGTGCGAGGCAGTTGCTGATCCCGAATCCGCGAGACATTGGTCACTTCGTTGCCCAGATGCAGAAGTTTCCGCCGACCATGATGGGAAATGTGCCGTCGATGTATCAGATGCTGATGGATCATCCAGATTTCACCCGCATTGATTTCACCAATCTAAGACTTGCATTCTCTGGTGCCGCCCCTTTCGCGGTCGAGGCCATTCACAAGCTGGAATCGTTCGTCGGCAAGAACAAGCTTTGCGAGGTCTACGGCATGACCGAGGCCAGTCCGCTGATGACCATCAACCCTCCCGCTCGGGCCAAGCCGGGGACGGTCGGCATCCCGGTCCCAGGATGCAATCTCAAGATCATGGATGTCGAAACCGGCCAGATCGAAATGCCTACTGGCGAGCCCGGCGAGATCACGCTCTGCGGCCCTCAGGTGATGAAGGGCTATCGCAATGCCCGGGAAGCCACTGCCAAGACCGTACGAACACGCGATGGCGAACGATGGCTCTACTCCGGTGATGTCGGCTACCTCGATGAGGAGGGTTACCTCACCATTTCGGATCGCGCCAAGGACATGTTGATCGTCGGCGGCTTCAAGGTTTTTTCAGTTGAGGTCGAGGGCAAGCTCAAGGAATTGTCCTTCATCGAACACGCCGCGTTGATCGGTGTGCCTGATCCGGCCAAGCCTGGCAACGAGATAGTACACCTTTTCGTGCAACGGTCCCAAGCGCATCTGGCTGACGATGTCGCAGCGCTACAGCAGAAAATACTGGAGTTCTGCCGCGCCAACATGGCGCCGTACAAGATTCCAAAGCGAATCCACTTCATCGCAGCCATGCCGCTGACTGCGGTCGGCAAGCTCGACAAGAAGCTGCTCCGCAGCCAGCTAATGACCGAAATTCAGGAGAACGCCGCATGAATGCACCACTGCGCAGCGAGGCCGTTCCGATGCAGATGATCGAGGCCAGCAAGCCAGCGATTTCGGACATGTTTGCAAGTCAGCGCAACACGGCGCTGCGTTGGCGCACATCAGCGGCCGCCGAACGCATCGAACGCATTCGTCGTCTGCGAGATGCCGTGCAGAAGGCCGCGCCCGCAATCCGGCTCGCCGCCGCTGCGGATTTTAGGAAGCCTGAAGCAGAAGTTGATTTGACCGAGCTTTTCACGGTAGTGGCAGAGGCGAACATGGCCATCCGACGCCTGAAGCGATGGATGAAACCTCAGAAAGTGTCTACCAGCCTGCTCATGCTGGGTACACAAGGCCGGGTGGAATATCAGCCACGCGGCCGCTGCCTGATCGTGTCGCCTTGGAACTACCCGGTGAACCTCAGCTTTTGCCCGCTCATCCTCGCACTGGCCGCCGGCAACACAGCCATCATCAAACCATCGGAGCTGACACCGCATCTCGCGGCAGTGATGCAGGGGATCATCGACGAAACTTTCCCCGCCGACGAAGTGGCGCTGATTCAGGGTGATGCCGAGGTGGCCAAAGTGCTGCTATCCCTCCCTTTCGATCACATTTTTTTTACCGGCTCGCCGGCGCTTGGTAAGCAGGTCATGGCCGCTGCTGCGCGCAATCTCACCAGCGTCACGCTAGAACTGGGAGGCAAGAGCCCCACAGTGGTCGATGCCAGCGCCGATCTCGTGGCGGCCGTCAACAACATCTGTTGGTCGAAGTTCATGAACAATGGACAGACCTGCGTCGCGCCCGATCACGTCTTCGTACATGAGTCGATAGCCGACGCTTTTGTGGAAGGCATGCGCGCCAGGATCACCGCCGTCTACGGCAGCGACGCATCCGCCCGCTTCAACTCCCCTGATCTCGCACGCATCGTCAACGCTCGCCATACCGCCAGAGTGCGGCATCTACTGGATGACGCAAGCGCACGAGGCGCACAAATCGTGGTGGGAGGCGAGGTTGTTGAAGAGAGTTGCTTCATCTCACCAACCGTGCTCGATCGAGTGCCCGTGGATGCCGCGATCATGCGTGAAGAAATCTTCGGGCCCCTGCTGCCGGTGATCCGGTTCAGCGAACTGGACGAAGTGATCGAACGCATCAATGCGGATGAAAAGCCCTTGGCTCTTTATCTCTGGGGACGCGACCGTCAGCGCATCCGCACCCTTCTTGATCGCACTTCTTCCGGCGGTGCCTGTGTGAACAACACAGTCGTGCAGGTCTTGCATCCCAATCTTCCGTTCGGCGGCGTCAATCATTCTGGATTGGGCAGCACGCATGGCGAGTTTGGGTTCCGCGCATTTTCCCATCCTCGTGCAATCGCGGATACCCGCATCGCATTGGTCAGCTTGTTCTACGCGCCCTATACCGCGCGTGTTCGAGCTCTCATCCGTCTGGTTCTCCGCTGGATGGCCTGAAGCACTGAGCGGGCTCTCCTCCCCCGCTCTTTTGGCGTCGGCATTACTGCCGACGCTGTTTTTTGATTTGCAGTTCTCATCGACTTGAAAGGAGACACAACCTTGATCCGTCATACCGTCGTCAGTGGTGTCGGCATGGTGCCGTTTGCTAAGCCTGGCAGTTCCGCGCCCTATTTCGAGATGGGTGCCGATGCCGTGCGCCGCGCGCTGGCCGACGCGGGCGTCGACTACCGTAAGGTGCAGCAGGCATATGTGGGCTACGTATATGGCGACTCTACCTGCGGACAGCGCGCGCTTTACCCGGTAGGCATGACCGGCATCCCGGTCATCAATGTCAACAACAACTGCTCGACCGGCTCGACCGCACTCTTTCTTGCCCGGCAGGCGGTCGAGAGCGGTGCCGCCGAATGTGTATTGGCGCTCGGTTTCGAGCAGATGAGGCCCGGTGCGCTGGGTAGCTACTTCAACGACAGACCAACCCCGTTCGAGCCCTTCGACCAGGTCTGTGACGAGCTGGTAGGCCAGACGGAAATCCCGATGGCAATCCGTTACTTCGGTGGCGCCGGCATGGCGCACATGGAGAAATACGGCACCAAGGCCGAGACCTTCGCCAAGATTCGCGCCAAGGCCAGCCGTCACGCGGCGAACAACCCGGTGGCCCTGTTCCGCAAGGAAGTCAGTGTCGAGGAAGTGATGGCCTCACCCGTGCTGATGGGGCCTTTGACGCGACTAATGGCCTGTCCGCCAACCTGCGGCGCGGCGGCGGCCATCATTTGTTCCGAGGCGTTCGCGAAGGCCAACGGTCTCGATCACCGCGTGAAGATTGCCGCGCAGGCGATGACCACCGACACGCCCAGCACCTTCGAGGCACGCAACATGATGCAGCTAGTCGGCAGCGATATGGCCCGCGCGGCGGGTGATCTGGTCTATGCCGCTGCTGGCATCGGCCCGGAGGACGTGGATGTGGTGGAGTTGCACGACTGCTTTGCCACCAACGAGCTGCTCAGCTACGAGGCGCTGCGGCTGGCCCCTGAGGGTGGCGGTGAGAAGATGGTGGCAGACGGTGACAACACCTACGGAGGACGGGTGGTGACCAACCCGTCGGGTGGACTGCTTTCCAAGGGCCATCCGCTGGGTGCCACAGGGCTTGCCCAATGCACCGAGCTGGTTCAGCAGCTACGTGGTCAGGCCGATGCCCGGCAGGTCGCGGGCGCGAGGATTGCCTTGCAACACAATTTGGGTCTCGGCGGTGCCTGTGTCGTCACGCTGTATCAGGTCTGAGGCGCAGCCCCCATGATCAATACCAAGCACATCGGG
>Ga0255086_1000312_pt1 | contig 17284 bp, 15 predicted proteins | sample Colum_Cont_RepC__FD_188438 | JGI IMG/M metagenome (GOLD analysis project Ga0255086, IMG submission 188438) | Freshwater microbial communities from Columbia River, Oregon, United States - Colum_Cont_RepC_8d | ecosystem: Environmental > Aquatic > Freshwater > River | place: USA: Oregon | collected... | reverse complement strand
CGCTTGGCAGCAGACCGCCATGCTGGCGGACGAGATCGGCCCTCGTCTGTCCGGCTCGAAAGGCGCGGCCGTGGCGGTAGAACGCGTGGCGGCAGAGCTGAAAGCACTGGGGCTCGACGTGTCGCTGGAACCAGTGAAAGTACCGCACTGGGTGCGCGGCATCGAGACTGCCACGCTCACCCAGTGGCAAGGCAGCACCGAAGGCTTGCAGCATCGGCTCGCGATCACCGCGCTTGGCGGCAGTGTCGCTACGCCGAAGAAAGGCCTGAGGGCCGAAGTGCTGCCGGTGCGCGACTACGCCGAACTGAGGTCACTCGGCCGCGAGAAAGTGGCGGGTCGCATCGTCTTGTTCACCGCTGCTTTCGATGAACGCATGGCGGTTGCAGGCCAAGCGGGTGCGGCCTATGGCGCGGCGGTGGACTATCGCGGCAATGGGGCCGCCAAGGCTGCCGCGCTAGGTGCAGTAGCAGCGCTGAATCGCTCGACCGGGCCTATCGGCAATCACCTGCCGCACACCGGCGCGCTTCGCTACGCCGAGGGCGTGCCAAAAATCCCCGCCGCCGCCATCACCGCCGAAGATGCCCTGCTGATCGAACGTCTCGCAGCCAAGGGACCGGTGACGATGCAGCTGACGCTGACTCCGCAAACCTTGCCGGATGCCGATAGTTTTAACGTCTGCCATGCACGTGGCAGCGACTCTCAAGGCACTGGGCCTGACGCCGCGCCGCACCATCCGTGTCATCGCCTGGATGAACGAGGAGAACGGCCTCATGGGCGGCAAGACCTATGCAGAAACCCATGCCGCCGAGCTCGCCAATCACGTCGCCGCCATCGAGATGGACTACGGCGCAGGCCACCCCACCGGCTTTGCGGCCAACGTGCCACCCACTGCCCTGCCCCTGCTCAAGCCCGTCAGCGAGACACTGGCGGGGATCGGCGCAGGCATCGTCGACTATCGCCTGAACGGCGTCGGGGCCGACATTGGCCCGCTGAACAAGGCCGGCGTGCCGGGCTTTGCACCGCTCACAGATGGCCGCGACTACTTCACCATCCACCACACCGCCGCTGACACGCTCGACAAGGTGAACCCGCGCCACCTCGCCGAAAACGCGGCCGTGCTGAGCGTGCTGGCGTATGCGCTGGCCGAGGGTGAAGTATTGCCTAGGCTGGCCGTCACACCCTGAGGGCCTCGTATACTGCGCGCATGTCCGAAGACAACTACCTCAGCAACCAGTTTCTCGTCGCGATGCCAGCGCTCGACGACGAGCACTTCAACCACTCCGTCACCCTGCTCTGCGAACACAACGAAAAAGGCGCGCTCGGCCTGATCATCAACCGGCCGATGACACTAAAAGTGCGCGAGATGCTGGGCCAGATGCAGCTCTCGGATGCTGATCTCAACGGCGACCCGATGGTCTACTGGGGCGGGCCGGTGGCCCCGGAACGCGGCTTCGTCATCCACGATGGGCCGGACGAATGGGACTCCACCATGAACATCGGCGGCGGCCTGTTCATCACTACATCGAAGGACATCCTGAAAGCCATCGGCGAGGGCAAGGGGCCGGGGCACTATTTCGTCGCACTCGGCTACGCCAGCTGGGCCGAAGGGCAGCTGGAGAGCGAGATCATGCAGAACAGCTGGCTGAACACGCCGGTGGATCAGCGCATCCTGTTCAAGTCACCGCCGTCGGATCGCTGGAAACTCGCGACACGCCTGCTGGGTGTGGATGTGACCCAGCTCGGCGGTGACGCCGGGCACGCCTGAGGTGCCGACCTACCTCGCCTTCGACTATGGCGAGAAGCGCATTGGCACTGCCGTTGGCGACACCCTCACTGGCATCGCAAGGCCGCTGACGACCCTGACCGGCGGACTGGCGGATGTGATGAAGCTGGTTGCCGAGTGGCGCCCCGTTGCGCTGGTGGTAGGCCTGCCGCTGATGGAGGACGGCACGGATCAGCGCATCACCAGCCTCACCCGCCGCTTTGCAAAAGAGCTGCAAGCAAGCAGCACGCTACCGGTGCATTTCTCCGATGAACGCTACACCTCACGTGCGGCGGATGACTTTCTGCGCGATGCCCGCGCCAGCGGTGCAATGAGTCGTCGTGTAAAAAAGGGGGATCGCGACGGCGTAGCGGCTAAAATCCTGCTCGAACAATTCATGCAGACCCTGCCGTGATGCCCTCGCTACAGCTCGATGCCCAAGGCCACCTGCGCCACCTGCTCACCACCGAGGGCCTGCCGCGCGCCCTGCTGGAAAAATTGCTCGATCGTGCCGTGCCCTATGCGCGCGCCGCCGAAATTGGCTTCAAGAAAGACCCGTTGCTGACCGGCAAGACGGTGGTCAATCTCTTCTTCGAGAACTCCACCCGCACCCGCACGACGTTCGAGCTGGCGGCGGTAAGGCTATCGGCGGATGTCGTCAACCTGCATGTGCAGGCCAGCTCTACCGCCAAGGGCGAGACGCTGCTGGACACTCTGAAAACACTGGAGTCGATGCAGGCCGATCTGTTCGTGATCCGCCACGAAGCCTCAGGCGCGGCGCATTTTTTTGCCGAGCATGCGGCACCCGGTGTGGCCATCCTCAATGCCGGGGATGGCCGCCATGCACACCCGACGCAGGCCCTGCTCGATGCCTTCACCATCCGGGCGCACAAGGGCCGCATCGAAGGACTCTCGGTCGCCATCGTCGGCGACATCGTCCACTCGCGGGTGGCGCGCTCCAACATCCACGCGCTGACCACGCTGGGCGTGAAGGACCTGCGTCTGGTCGGCCCGCCGACGCTGATCCCCAGCGGCATCGCGCAGCTGGCACCGGGCCCGGTCGTGGAGCACGACCTGATGCGCGGGCTGGAGGGCGTGGATGTGGTGATCCTGCTGCGTCTGCAAAAGGAGCGCATGGTCGGCGCTTTTCTGCCCTCTCTCGGCGAGTTCCACCGCGACTACGGCCTCACCGCCGAGCGCCTGGCACAGCTCAAGCCCGACGTGCTGCTGATGCACCCAGGCCCGATCAATCGTGGAGTGGAAATATCAGGCGACGTGGCGTACGGGCCGCGCTCGGTGATTCTCGATCAGGTGAAAAACGGCGTGGCCGTACGCATGGCGGTGATGGCTGAAATCCTTGCAGGTGATGTCTAAATGACTTCCACGCTCATCCAGAACGTCCGTCTGCTCTGCCCCGCCAGCGGCACCGACAAGATCGCGGATGTGCGGCTCGACGCCGGCCGCATCAGCCACATTGGCAGCGCCCCTGCGGCAGATGAAACGATCAATGCCCAGGGTCATTGGCTGATGCCTGGGGTGATCGACCTTGCCGCGCGCCTGCGCGAGCCGGGGGCGACGGCGAAGGCGACCATCGCCTCCGAGGCCAAGGCTGCATTTGCCGCCGGCATTGCCACGCTGGTGATGCCGCCTGACACCAAGCCCGTCGCCGATACCCCCGCCGTGGTGGATCGCATCCACGCCAAGGCCGCACAGGCCGGGGGGGCTGCGGTGCGGGTGCTGGGCGCACTCACGGTGGGCTTGCAGGGTGAGGCGCTGGGTGAGTTGTCTGCGCTGAAAGCCGCAGGCGTGGTGGGCGTCACCAATGGGCTGAGGCCGCTGGCCAATCTGCTGCTTGCCCGACGCGCGCTGGAATACGCCCACGGTCTGGGGCTGACCGTGCATGTGGTCGCAGTCGATGCCGCACTGGCCAATGGCGGTTGCGCCCACGAAGGCGCGATGGCGACTAAGCTGGGGCTCTCTCCCATCCCGGTCGCGGCTGAAGTCGCGGCCATCCGCCAGTGGATCTCGCTGGTGGAAGACACCGGTGCAGCGGTGCACTTCGGGCGCTTGTCCTCCGCGCGCGGTGCCGAGCTGATCGAGAGCGCGCAGGCACGCAAGCTGCCAGTCACCGCCGACGTGGCCGCGCACCAGTTGTTTCTGACCGATGCCGCACTCGAAGGCTTCAATGCGCTCGCGCATGTGCTGCCCCCGCTGCGCTCGGCGGATGATCGCGATGCGCTGCGCGGCGCGCTTGCCAAGGGCGTGATCGGTTCGATCTGCTCGGATCATCAGCCACACGAGCCAGATGCGAAAGTGAACCCCTTTCCGCTCACAGAGCCTGGTATCTCAGGGCTTGAAACCTTGCTGCCATTGGGCCTGAGATTGGTGGAGGCGGGCGTGCTGTCGCCGCTACAATGTGCGGCGCGGTTGAGCACCGGCCCCGCCGCCGTACTGAATCTGTCTCCGCCGCGAATTTCCGTGGGCGAATCAGTGTCACTCGTCTTGGTAGACCCGAGTGTTTCATGGACACTGACAGCATCGACGCTTCAAAGCCGCGGTCAAAACACCCCCTTTGCAGGGCAATGGTTCACGGGACGAGCGGTGCGCACCTTCATCCGTGAACAGGTTCTGCCGCCGCCGCACAGAATCGTGTAACGTCGCCACACAATACAAAACCGTCAGGTTGAGGGAGCAACAAAATGGCTCGTGTCATGATCGTGGATGATTCACCCACGGACGTACAAAACATCCGTAACATTCTTATCAAGGCCGGACATCAGGCTGTTGAAGCTACCAGCGGCCAGGATGCACTAGACCGTATTCAGAAGGAAAAACCAGACCTCGTCATCATGGACGTGGTTATGCCAGGCGTGAACGGCTTTCAAGCCACGCGTCAACTCGCAAAAGACCCTGCCACAGCGAAAATCCCCATCGTGGTGGTCAGTAGCAAAAATCAGGAGTCAGACCGCATGTGGGCCTTGCGCCAAGGCGCAAAGGATTATCTGATCAAGCCGGTCAAAGAGTCCGAGTTGCTGGCAAAGCTCAGCGCGCTCATTGGCAGCTAAACAGACGCTCGCCGCTTAAGCGCAGATTCGAGGAAAATGATGGCTACTCCAACTGGCAAGAATCAAACATCCCGCCGCGATTTTCTTTTGCTCGCTGTAGTTGGTTTTTTGATTGTGACTGCGATTGCCTGCTTTGCGGGCGGTCAGCTGTACACCGAACGCTATATCTCAGAAATACGGTCGACGCAGAGCCAACCCAAACCTGCCACATCTAGCGCTGCCCAAGCCGCGACTACTGCGCAAACTCTTTCTTGGGTTGGCACTGCCAGCGCAAGCGCCGCGCTGATTCTGCTGATCGCGTCCGTCTCGCTGCGCGCTCAGGCACAGCGACAGAGCACCGCAGCGGCAGTCATGGCGGACCATGAACAGCAGCAGGCCATTCTTTCTTTGCTAGATGAGATCACCAACATTGCCGATGGTGATCTCACCGGCGAGTTGACCGTGACAGCAGACTTCACCGGCAACATTGCCGATTCGCTCAACTATACCGTGCAGACCCTGCGCAATCTGGTCGGCACGATCAACAACACGTCGGTAGAGATCGCTGCTGCGGCTTCCAGCACTACCGAGCGCGTAGAGAGGATGAGCGTTGCGGCTGAAGGCCAGGCGCGTGAAATCGTGCGTGCCACACAGAGCATCAGTCTTGCCAGTCGATCTCTTGAAGCAGTGGCAAGCCGCGCAGAGACGCTCTCAGAGCAGGCCAAGGGATCGGTTAATACCGCTCATAGTGGGGCTGCGACTGTGGGCCGCACCATCCAGGGCATGTCCACCCTCCGCGAGCAGATTCAAGACACTGCAAAGCGCATCAAGCGTTTGGGTGAATCAACTCAGGAAGTCGGCAACATTATTGAAGTGATTGACGACATTGCAGAGCAAACCAATACGCTGGCACTCAATGCCTCCATTCAGGCTGCTATGGCGGGTGAGTCCGGACGGGGCTTCGCTGTGGTTGCGGACCAGGTGAAACAACTTGCTGAACAGGTGGCCTCGGCCACCAAGCAGATCGAAACCCTGATCAAGACCATTCAGGTCGATACGCAGGAAGCAATTACCTCAATGGAGCGATCCACCACTAACGTGGTCAGCGGTGCCAAGAGCGCAGAAGAAGCAGGCCTTGCTCTGACCCGAATTGAGGCCAGCTCACAGGAACTCGCGAAGCTAATCCAGGATATTGCCGGCGCTGCGCGCGACCAATCCGCAGAAACAACACAACTAGCGAATGCCATGCAGGGCATTCGCGAAGTTTCGATCCAGACCTCCGAAACTGCGCATCAAACAGCAGAGTCAGTCAGCGAGTTGAACGTGCTATCTGGCAAGCTGCGTGAATCCGTTGCCGGCTTCAAGTTGCCAACTGACGTATCAACGTTCTAAATCATTAGCGTTTGTCGCTCCCGCCTGCTTTTTGGATGCAACCGATTTCCGCGAGTCCGGATTGGTCGTCGGGGAAGAATCAATCGGCGCGGATAAGCTGATATATGGCGATTCCTCTGGCGGTTTGACATCGTAGACCTTGCCAAAAGTCTGAGCATCTGCAGCGGGTTTCTGCAACTGATTACTATCGAAATATCCGGCCGCGGGGTTGCCAAAATGTCCAACGCCCGGATCGCCAAATTTTCCGACTTGGCGATCACCAAAATGGCTGTCGCCTTCGCTTCCTGCATGCACTGAGATTGCTGGAGCCATAACGAAGGCCGCCATCAATAAAGTTCGCCGGAAGCCGGAGCAGACGGCGAAAAGAGATAATGGGGGCTTTCGCATGGCTATGCTCTGGTCTGCAGGCTGATTATCAAATCTTATCAGCACGATTCATCTGCACTGCTTGCTGCCCATGCCGCACGGCACTATCCTGCCCGCCTTCTCGGCTTTTGCCGCGCCTATTTTCTTCTCTCACAAGGGTTTGCAATGTCCTACCAGGCTGATCTCGAAACACTTCTCGGGCTCAAAACCGTTAGCTACAAATACAATCTCAGCAAGACCGAGCTGTTTCACGAGGCCATTGCCAACGACAAGGGCCGTGTAACGCGCGGCGGCCCCGACAATGCGCAAAAGGCCTTCGCCACGGTGCTCGGTGACAAGGGCCCGCTGGTCTATTACACCGACCCAGACTGCACCGGCCGCCGCACCAAGGACACCTTCGCAGTGGCATGGCCGGAAGTCGAGAACGAGATCTGGTTTAAAGCAGACTTGGGCAAGTACGACCCGGCCAAGTACGAGGGCTTGATCAAGCGCCTCGCGCAGCACCTGAACGACAAGAAAGCGACCCTCTACGTGAAGGACGTTTTCATGGGCAGCGACGCAGACTTCGCCGTGCCCTACCGCTTCGTTGGCGAATACGCCACGCATGCCTCCTTCGTCGACAACATGTTCCCGAAGGATCTCGTCGGCGTGAAGGATGTCGATGCCCGCCGCTGGACCATGCTCAATGTGCCCAGCTATGTCTGCGAGCCGGAGCGTGATGGCTCGCGCAGCGAAGTCGCCGTCATCATCGACGTGCGCAACAAGCTCTGCATCGTCGCCGGTCGCGCCGACTACTGCGGCGTGAACAAGAAGACCATCTTCACCGTCGGCAACTACCTGCTGCCCAAGCAGGGCAGGCTCTCGATGCACTGCTCGGCTAACGTCGGCGAGAAGGGCGATGGCGCAATCCTCTTCGGCCTCTCTGGCACCGGCAAGACCACGCTCTCAGCAGATGCCAGCCGCAAGCTGATTGGTGATGACGAGACCATCTGGAGCGACAACGGCCTCTGCAATCTCGAAGGCGGCTGCTACGCCAAGCTGATCAACCTCGACAAGGCTGCTGAGCCGGTGATCGCCGAGGCCATGAGCAAGGCCGGCTGCATCATCGAAAACGTGCCACCGCTGCCCGGCAAGACCATGCCGGAATGCCACCCGGACGAGCTGGACCTGAACGACGGCTCCATCGCCGAGAACACCCGCCTGAGCTACCCGCTCAGCGTCGTGCCCAACACCATGCCCAATGGCCGTGGCCCGCACCCGGAAACCATCGTGCTGCTCACCGCCGATGCCTACGGCGTGCTGCCGCCGATTTCGATCCTAGAGCCCAAGGACGTGATGTATCACTTCGTCTCCGGCTTCACGGCGCGCGTGGCCGGCACCGAAGTGGGCGTGACCGAACCGCAGCCGACTTTCTCGGCCTGCTTCGGCGGCCCCTTCATGTCGCACAAGCCCAACGTCTACGCCGAGCTGCTGGCGAAGAAGATGCAGGAGCGCAAGGCGCGCTGCATCCTGCTCAACACTGGCTGGTCTGGCGGCAAGTACGGCGTCGGCAAACGCATGTCGCTCAAGGTGACCCGTGCGCTGCTCAAGGCCGCACTCGATGGCGAGCTGGATAGTGTCGAGACCGAGACCCAGCCCATCCTCAACCTGAAGATGCCCAAGTCCTGCCCCGGCGTGGACTCGGCCATTCTCAACCCGCGCAACACCTGGGCGGACAAGGCTGCCTACGACGCCACCGCAACCACCCTGCGTGATGCCTTCCGCAAGAACTTCGAGAGCAAGGGCTTTGCGGCTTTTGGCATCGAAGCGCGCATCTAAAGTCTTGTTGCAGTAACCAACGGCTGCCTCGTGCAGCCGTTGTCATTTGGAGCCTTGCCATGAACGTCACGCGCATCTTCTGCATCGGCAAGAACTACGCCGACCATGTCGCCGAACTCGCACACCTCGGCCATGCCCCTGACGGCGAGTGCGTCGTGTTCATGAAGCCCGTCAGCTGCATCGTGCCGGTCGGCGAGCCCATCGTGCTGCCGAAAAACGTCGGCAGCATCCACCACGAGGCAGAGCTGGTGGTGCTCCTCACAGGCGGCGGCCGAGACCTGACGCAAGACGAAGCACTCGACTGTGTCGCGGGCATCACGCTGGGGCTGGATCTCACCCTGCGCGAGCTGCAAACCCAGCTCAAGAACAAGGGCAAACCCTGGGAGCTGGCCAAGGCTTTTGACTGCGCCGCTCCGCTGGGCGAGTTCCAGCCTTTTCTCGAACAGGACTTGCAGGCGCTGGAGTTCACCTGCCATGTCAATGGGATGCTGCGTCAATCTGGCAACACCGCGCATATGCTCTACAGCGTGGCGCGACAGATCAGCATCCTGAGCCAGACCTGGGCCTTGCAGCCCGGCGATGCGATCTACACCGGCACGCCTGCGGGGGTTGGCCCGCTGCTGCCGGGCGATACCGTCACCCTGCAAGGTGTAGGGCTTGGCAGGCATGAGTGGCGGTGTGCCTGAGCCTGCGATGAGCGCTGCACTGCAAGCCTTTCTCTGTGCAGACCCTGCCGAGAAATGTGCTCGCGTATCGGCACTCAGCCACATCGTGCCGATCACCGCTACCCCTCTACAAGCCGGGCGTCCCGCACGGCCCGTGCTGGTAAAACCCCGCGAAGTGCCGGCACGTGGGCTCGGCAGTGTCGAAGGCCGTGCTGCGCTCTGCCATGCCGTGGCACACATCGAGTTCAATGCCATCAATCTGGCACTCGACGCGGCGCTGCGTTTTCACGACATGCCTGCCGCCTATTACGCCGACTGGCTGAGCGTGGCGCAGGACGAGGCACGGCATTTTTTGATGATGCGCACGCGCTTGCAGCAACTGGGCTACGACTACGGCGATTTCGCCGCCCACAATGGCCTGTGGGAGTCCGCCGAAAAGACCGCGCACGACGTCTTGGTGCGCATGGCCTGCGTGCCGCGCGTGCTTGAAGCACGCGGGCTGGATGTCACCCCCAACCTGATCAATCGCCTGCGTGAAGTGCGCGACTTCGACACCATCGCTGTGCTGGAGGTGATCCTTGCCGAAGAGGTGCGCCACGTTGAAATCGGCACTCGCTGGTTTCATCAGGCCTGCGCCATGCGCGGGCTGGAACCAGTGGCCACTTTCCGCCGCCTGCTGGCTGAGCAGGGCATTACGCTGCGTCCGCCATTCAACGTTGCCGCCAGAGAGAAAGCGGGCTTTGTTGCAGCAGAGCTTGCGGCGAACTAGGGCCTCGTCAAGAATGCTGCTGTCAGCAGCATCTGCCTTCAATTTGTTACACGGCGTTAAGTAAGGTAATGGATGGCGAATGATTGATTACCATGACATCCGGGCTGGGTTGATGAAACAGATCACGGTCACGCCTTGATACAAATTACCTCTCTTGCAACGACAAGAGAGAGGATCAACAACGGGTTGCGGGGAGAGCAGTTTGATCAGCATTGGAGAATTGCTGGCAGAGCGTAGTCGGTCGTCGATGCGCCTGCGGTTTACCGCCGGCATAGAGGACCACTATCGACACGATCTGCGTCAACGTCTGAGGTATCCACGCACCATCCTGTTTCTCATCATTGCCATTGCCTTTGCAGTCTCACCACTGCAAGAGCAAAGCCTGTTCCTTGCCCCTGCCCATCTGGAGGGTGTGCTCACTCTATTTGCGTGGTTTGTCGTCCCCGTAACACTTGCCGCAGCATTCGTGAGCTTTGCCAAATCAGTGCCCCGTGTACTGGCGCAGGGCGTGCAATCTGCAGCAGTTGTCACCCTCTTTGTGGCCGTATGCGCGCTGCGGCACCTAGGGCTGACTAGCGATTTCCAATACCCGGCTTCGATGCTCGGCATCGTGATCTCGGCAGTCGCCATCTTCGGCAGCTTCAGCGCCTACCGAATGATCCCAATCATGCTGCTGTTTTATACGGCAGGCATTGTGCAGGAAATCTACTATCTCAATGAACAGAGTGCCTCTGAGCTACCGGCCTACGTCCTGTTCTATTTCATGTTGATCTCTATGCTTGGCGCCTATTCAGACGAACTGCTGCGTAGGCAGTCTTGGATCCAAGGACGAGCCGCCAGTATGCTGGCTCGGCTGGATACGCTCACGGGGCTCGCCAATCGTGGGGCATTCAATCATCGCTTTGTCACCACATTCAAGCAGGCGCAACGCGAGAGAAAGATGTTGGCCGTGATGGTGCTGGATATTGATCACTTCAAGAAACTCAATGACCACTTCGGGCATCTCGCGGGTGACACTGCGCTGCAGCGCATTGGCGATGTGCTTTCAAAAGTGGTGGCGCGACGCCCGCTGGATATCAGCGCCCGACTAGGGGGTGAAGAGTTTGTGGTTGCCTGGTATGACGTCACGCCGGCTGTCTTGGCCGACCTGGTGGAGACACTGCTAAGCGCAATCCGCAGCATTGAACTGATGCTGCCTGGCCTTAGCGAGCCCTACCGGATCACTGCCAGTGCTGGACTCAGCTGGCTGATTCCGGATGCCGACAGCAGCTCTGAGCGTCTTCTCGCCAAAGCAGATTCGCTCATGTACCAAGCCAAAAACAATGGCCGTAACCAAGCGGTCCTAGAAGCGTTTTAAAGTCGCTCTAAATTGAAGATTGCCCCAGCTGAAACTGCGGCTCCAACTGGGCCGCCAGAGACAGCAAGCGCCCCTCCTCGCCAAACGGTGCCACGAACTGCACCCCGATGGGCATGCCGCTGCCGCTCGTCGCCAGCGGGCAGCTCATCGATGGCGTACCGGTGAGATTACTGAGCTGGGTAAACGGTGTGACACGCAGGTTGTCGCGCACCATCTTGTCCACCTGCCCGCTTTTCAGCAGCGCCTTGCCCAGGCCCAGTGCGAGGATGGGCTTGATGGCCATGCGCTGCAAAGCGGGTGTGGCTAGCTGGCCGATCTTGGGTGCGGTATAGGCCGTGCTGGGCAGCAGGTAGAGATCAAAGCGGGTGAAATACTCGCCGAGTGCACGGGCATAGCCATTCCATTTGCGGCGTTCGCTCACGTACTCGCCCGCAGACAGCGCATCGCCCAGCAAGCCCAGGGCGCGGGTGTCGAGCTCGAACTGATCTTCACGCGCACCCAGCGCGCGGCAGGCGCGCTGATTGGCGGCCACTTGACCGAGATACATGGTGAAAAAACTCTTGGCGAGCGCGATGCCATCGATGGCAGGCTCGGCCTCTTCAAGGTGATGGCCCAGTGCTTCCAGCTGCTGCGCGGTGCGTCGCACTGCCGCCGCCATCTCAGGATCAACCTCAGTGCCGATAGGAGAGCGCGTGGAGAAACCAATCCGCAAGCGGCCCGGCGCACGACGAGCCTGCTCGGCAAACGAGAGTGCAGACAGCGCGATATGGAAGGGGTCACCAGAGGCGGCACCCGACAGCACATCGAGCATGGCGGCGGAGTCGCGCACGCTGCGGGTGAGCACGTGCTCGCTGGAGGCGCCCTCCCAGCCCTCACCCGCACTCGGCCCGCAAGACACGCGACCACGCGAAGGGCGCAGGCCAAACAACCCGCAATAGGCAGCGGGGATGCGGATGCTGCCGCCACCATCGCTGGCACCCGCCATCGGCACGATGCCGCTCGCCACCACCGCCGCCGCGCCGCCGGATGAGCCTCCGGGCGTGTGTGCGGTATTGATGGGGTTGCGGGTAGCGCCATAGGCCTCCGGCTCCGTAATGCCCTTCAGCGCGAACTCCGGCGTGGCGGTGCGCCCGAAAATCACCAGGCCAGCCTGCTTGCAGCGCGTGACGTAGCTGCTGTCCTGCGCGGCGATGTGGTTGTGCAGTGCAGCCGAGCCACAGCGATTGGGCACGCCACCCAGCTCCTGGCCATAGTCCTTGAGCAGAAACGGCACCCCCGCAAACGGCCCGCTGGCGGGCTGCGCTGCTGCCTTGCGGCCATCCGCATCCAGTCGCTGCACGATGGCATTCAGCTTCGGCTCCACCGCATCGGCGCGGGCGATGGCGGCATCCAGCAACTCAGCTGCACTCACCTGCTTGCGCTGCACCAACTCGGCCAGACCGGTGGCGTCGTACTGCATGTAATCCTTCATTCGCTGCTCCCTGGGTAGCAATGGCTGCGGCGCTAGATTAGCGTTGCGCATCGGCAAGCTGCGAGGAGAATCCAGAATGTCCAGCCCTGCACCCACCTGGGCGCTGCAAATGCGGCGCTTCACCAACTATCTCGTCAACGATTGCGGCGGCGGCCCACGGCCCTGGAAGTTCGCCTGGGTGATCAACTTTCAAAAAGGCGGCACGTTTTTCTTGATGGCGCTGCTGATGTGGTACTACGCCGACAAAACCGAGGCCGCCACCTCGCCAGCAGCATGGGTCTACCTCGCACTGCACGGCAGCTACGGGCTGGTGTGGCTGTTGAAAGACCTCAGCTTCCCCGACCCCAACTGGCAGAGCCGCATCACGATCATGGGCGGCATCAATGCCTTCATCGGCGTGCTGGGGCAGTACTGGCTGTTTGGCTGGCTGCTGATTTCCGGCACGGCCCAGCCCAACTACCCCTTGCCGCAAACGGCCTGGTTTGCCCTCTGCATCACGCTCTGCGTATTGGGCTGCGTGGTGATGATCGCCGCCGATGCGCAGAAGTTTTTCACCCTGCGCGTGCAACGCGGCCTGATCACCGACGGCATGCACCGCTACATCCGCCACCCGAACTACCTCGGCGAGATGCTGATCTACGGCAGCTTCGCGCTGCTGGTCTGGCACTGGTATCCCGTGCTGGTGCTGGCCTGGGTCTGGCTGGGACTGTTCGCCGTAAACATGCGGCTGAAAGAAGCCAGCATGAGCCGCTACCCTGAATGGGCGGCCTACAAGCAACGCAGCTGGTGGCTGCTGCCGGGGATTTTCTAGCTGGGGATTTTCTAACTACGGAAGATGAAGTAGACCGCGCCCATCATGCACAGCCCGGCCCAGAGAAAATCCAGCTTCAGCGGCTGCTTCATGTAGAGCACGGCGAACGGCACGAACACCAGCAGGGTGATGACCTCCTGCAAGATCTTGAGCTGCCCCAGCGACAAAGCCCCAGCAAAGCCGATGCGATTGGCCGGCACCATGATCGCGTATTCAAAGAACGCGATGCCCCAGCTGGCGATGATTGCGATCCACAGGGGCTTGTGGCTCGCATCCTTCAGGTGCGCGTACCAGGCAAAGGTCATGAAGACATTGCTCAGCAGGAGCAGGCCGGCGGTCTGGGCAAGTGGGGAGAGGTTCATAGGCTGTGAGCCTGAGCCCCTCTCCCGCCTGCGGGAGAGGGGTTGGGGAGAGGGGATCCTTGCAGTGCAGACAAGATCACTTCAAGCACAGCTTCGGTCTCTTTCAAAGCCGCATCATTCCAGAATCGCAAAACGCGATAGCCGTGTTCTGAAAGCGCGCGATCTCTCTTGACATCTGCGCGGCTATCAAGGTGCTGACTGCCGTCGAGCTCAACAATCACTTGGGTTTCGCTGCACGCAAAGTCAACGATGTATGGGCCGACGCGCACCTGCCGTTTGAACTTATACCCGTTCAGCCGATGCGCTCGTAGGTGGTACCAGAGTTTCAGCTCCGTATCTGTCTGTGTGGAACGCAGAGACTTGGCGTGGATCAGTTTGGCTTGGCGTTCGCGCATCTTTGGAGACTAGCAAAAGCTCCCCCTCTCCCCTAGCCCCTCTCCCGCTCGCGGGAGAGGGGAACCAAGATTTCAGGGCTTCTCGTAACCCACGCGGTGAATCCAGCTACCGCGATCCTGATACGGCATGGTCACACAACTGGTGCCGGGCACAGTGTCGCTGCCGGGGCCGATGACGCCGGTGAGCGAGCAGAGGTTGCTGCGCGGATGCACGCGCGTGGCCTTGGCAAGATCGGCCGGCGTCATCGCCGTGCCGCCGTTATAGGTCGTGGCGAGCTTGCCCAGTGCGGTGTTGAGCGCAGCGGTCATCACAGCGTCGCGGCTGCGGCCACCTGCCCAGTCACGGCGATTGACGATGCCGCTGCTGGCGGGGTCGAGCACGCGCACGGCAACGTTGTCCATCACGCTCTGATCGAACTTGTGGCTGCCGACACCGCTGACACGGCCATAGCTGGTGAGACCCGCCGCCGGCTCTGGGTTGTTGGGGTCGGAGTCCGGCGTGCGCTCATCCAGCACATCATCCTTGAGCGGGCCGAACAGCTCATCACGCAAGGCCACGACGAAGGTATCGAACACTGTCGCACCCGCCGTGTCGGTGGCCGCTTCATCGTTGATGTCGATGCCGGTTCGGTAGTGCTTGGCATCCCAAGCGGCGATGAGATCAAGCGCTGCTTTCTGCGTGTCGTTGAGGCTGGCGGCGGCACTCTGGCGGAAGGCGGCCATCACCGGTCGGTACTGGCGTGCGCGCGGGTCGGTGGTGCCCGTGTGTTCATCCAGCCCCTTCAAATCGGCAAAGGTCCAGTCGCTGCGGGTGGCGAGTTGGTCGAGGATGGCGGTGACGCGCTGGCCCGGCCCGCCGGGGCGGCTGGTGTTGCCCAGCCCTTCGCCATCGAGCCAGCCGAGTGCGGGCTTATTGTTCCAGTTGGCCACAAAGCCTTGCGCCGGGTCGCGCACTTTCGGCGTGGCCTCGAAGGGCAGCAGGCCACTGTGATCGAACGCTCCTGTTCCGGGAATGGGTAGGCGCTGGTCGGTGTTGGCATTGCGCGCGAAGTGCAGGCCTGGGTGATAGAAGGCGATGTGGCCATCGCGCGTGGCCACCGTGGTGTTCTCATTCCAGGTCACCTTCCGCATCGCGGCATCGAACTCGGCAAAGCTCCTGGCCTTGTTCCACTCGCGGATGCCCTCGATGGTTTCGATCTCGCGCATCCACATCGCATAGCTCAGCGAGCGGCCAAGGCCTGCGGCGTCATCGCGCGTCACCAGCGGGCCGTGCACGGTGCGGCAGATCTTGTTGCTCTGCGTCAGCTCGGCGGGGCCGACGGGAATACCCATCTGCGCAGCGCGGTAGTTGAAGGTCTCGATGCGGCAGTCCATGTCCTTCCACTGGTTTTTGTGGAAGTACTGGTCGGCGGCACAGGTGCCGGCGGCCTGCTGCGCGGTGGAACAGATCGTCTCGATGAAGCTGTCGATGGTCTTGGAATAACCCGTGGTCAGTCCCCAAGCCGCGTGGTCGGTGTAGCCGATGCCGACGACGGGGAGGATCGGCACCGAGCTACCGCGCGCGTGGTAGCCCGCGCCGTGGATTTCGTATTCCACCAGCAGCAGCGGGTAGCTGTAGCCCAGCTGCGGGCCGCTCACCATCAGCGTGCCGTGATCGCGCGTGCGCTGGGGCGCGAGCGCAAAGGCATAGCTGCCGCCGTGCAGATAAGCGCGCAACTCGGTGAGGGCGGCGACCATGTTCTGCTGGATTTGTTGCTGGGCTTTCGCTTTCTTTTTGTCATTCCCGCGCATGCGGGAATCCAGCTGCTTCGGCTTCGCCGCCGTCATCACTTCGCGCGCGCTCTGGATTCCCGCCGCAGCCTGGCCTCGAACGCTTCCATCGGGGCCGGGAATGACAGATTTGCCTGTGAGCGCGCGCCTCGCCACACCGGCAAGTCCCATCGAGGCATTGCTGGCGCCGGGCAGGCTGGGCTGCGAGCAGGGGAACGGCGCAGTGGAATGCCCCGTGCCATCGCCCCGGCGAATGCTCTCCGGCAGTGTCACGGCCCAATCCGCCATCTGCTCGAACACCGCGTCACGGCCCTGCGGCGGCGTGGGATGGTTGCTGAAGCGGCCTTCGCTGGGCGGCACGCTCACGGCGGCTTTTTCATCGTCGAGCCAAGTCAAATCCAGAAAGGCATTCTTGCCCGCACGCGCTGAACCGTAGCGCTCGGTCAGGGTTTTCAGCAGCGCGATGTTCTGCCATTCCTGCCCGCCTTCGGCAGCGACGAAGCGGGTGATGAACACGCCAGAGGCAAGCACATCCTGCACGGTGAATGGCGCGGGGGTGCTGGTGAGCAGGCCGTATTCGGCCGGCAGCAGGCTGGGATTGGTGCTGACCTCATCCAGCCAGGCATTGGCACCATCCACGTAGCCGGTCACGGCGTCTTTTGCATCTTGAGAAGCGGCATCAAAGAACCGCGCATATTCGGCGGCGGTGTAGCTGATGGTGCGCTGCTGCAAGTCCGCCGGCACGCCGCCGCAGCCGGTCAGCTCGGCGAAGTTGCCCTGTCCCATTCGGCGCACGGCATCCATCAGGAACAGACGATCCTGCGCGATGGAATAGCCGACGCCATACCAGAGGTCTTTCACCGCATCGGCGTAGACGATGGGCACGCCGTAGCTGTCTCGATACACCTGCACCCCGGCCTTGGGGCTGGTGGGCGTGCCGGGCTTGCTGCCAAGCACGGCGGGCTTGGCGTCGAAGCTCCAGTAGAGCGCGCGCTGGTCATCCAGATGCGCGCCGAAATCGGCGGGGTCACCCGTGAGCTGCCCTTGCACCTGCCCCGCCAGGCTGACGAAACCGCTCTGCCCTGGCGGCAGAGTGGTTTCCGCCTTGGTGGTCAGCGTCGCCGGGTCTGCCGCGCTGCCGCCAGAACCACCTCTCGAGCTGTCAGCCGTGAGGGAGTTGCCGCAACTCGCGAGTGCAGAACAGGCCAGCACGAGGGCAAGGGTGCGCGGCAACACGCGCAGGACTGGGGATGGCATTGGTAAAGCTCCTCGGTGCCGCGCGGATGGCGACTGATTTTGTGG
>Ga0255086_1000310_pt1 | contig 17374 bp, 11 predicted proteins | sample Colum_Cont_RepC__FD_188438 | JGI IMG/M metagenome (GOLD analysis project Ga0255086, IMG submission 188438) | Freshwater microbial communities from Columbia River, Oregon, United States - Colum_Cont_RepC_8d | ecosystem: Environmental > Aquatic > Freshwater > River | place: USA: Oregon | collected... | reverse complement strand
CCAGGGCGTCGGCAACTCCGAGGCGACTGCTGCCAATCCGCAATCGGCCGACAACTATGTGGATGCGTTTGTCAGCGGGCTCGATTTCATCGAATCAACGGACAACCCGCTGCGCCAGCACACCGACACCACACGCATCGGCGGCGCGGGCCACAGTCTTTCGGCCTGGGCGGTGAGCTGGCTGCAGGGCGAGGATGCGCGGCTGAAGGCGGTGGTGGCCTGGGACAATCTCGCCAGCGTGCTCACCGGCGATGAGGGCACGACCTCGTTCGGCGGCCCGGCGAACCGCGAGATTTCCACGCTGATTGCCGGGGAGGTTCCCAGGGTGCAGCCCGCGCGTCTCACCCGCCCTCGCGTGCCCGCCATGGGGCAATCCAACGACACCAACCCGACCCTGAACCAGGGGGTGGATCCGGAAATCAAGAAAACGGCGTTCAACATCTGGCATGAGGCCGGGGTGCCCAGCATGCAGATCGCTTTTCTGGGCAAGGCCCATGCCGACTGGGCACAGGGCCAGGTGGCAAGCAGTGATTCCGCCAGCCCCAAGTCGCAGGAGATGCGCTTGTTCCAGTACTACACCCGCGCCTGGTTTGATCTATGGCTCAAAGACGACGCCAGTGCCGTCGCGCGGCTGACGGCCAGCCAAGTGCTCGACGGTCTGCCGATGGAGGCCATCTACAGCCAGCAATTCCACTCCGCCCTTTATCTGCCGGGTGTCGGCATCGACTGCCCGGAGATCGCCGCAGGCGGCTGCCCGGCGTTCAAACCTTAACCGGAAGAAACAGCATGCGAAGCAGACCATTGATCGGGCGTGCGGCGGCGGCCCTCGTCGTGGCCGCAGTGGGCTTCACTGCCGGGGCGGCGGCGGCGTATCACTGGCTCGGCAGTGCGGCAGCTACCGCCGCGCTGCGCCATGACATCGGACCTTGGCAGACGATGAAAGACGGTGCCGGCTTCACCGATGCTTTCTACATCGCGCAGATCGCCAGGATCGGGCCGTTCCCCAACCCGCCGGGCGAGGCTCTGTATTTTCTTGCGCACGACGACAGCAGCGGCGCGGCCTTGCAGGCCCACAAAACCTACCGTGTCTGCGGCCAGCCACTGCCCGCGCGCTTCTGGAGCATTGCCGCCTATGACGCGGCAGGCACTTTTTTTGCCAACGAGGCACGCCGTTCGAGCTACACCAACGGCAATGTGGCGATGGATGCACAGGGCCGGTTCTGCATCACCATTGGCCCTCAGGGCAACGGCAACTGGCTGCCCACCACTGGCGAGGGCAAGGTGCAGTTGCTGCTGCGGCTGTACCAGCCAGCAGCGGATATCTGGCCCTCACTCACGGCGCAGACCGTCCCCAGCATCGTCGAGGTGAAGCCATGAGCCGCCGCTGGCCCTTGGCGCTCGCTGCCTTGCTGCTGGTCAGTGCGGCGGTCGGCTACCACGCAATGATCTGGTACGTGCCTCATGCCGTGATGCAGAAAGCCTACGCAAGATTCACCCCGGCCAACCACTGGGTACACGCGGATGTGCTCTCCGGCAGCAAGGGCAGCTGGGTGCCGCTGGGCAACCCCGACATCGTTGCCAGCCGCGCGGCCTACGACCTCAGCCAGGGACCGCTGCTGCTCACTGGCAGCGCCTCGCCCGACACCTACTGGTCGCTGACCATCTACGACGGCCGCACCGTGCATTTTTATCTGGTCAATGGCGAGACACTCGCTGGCCAACCGTACCGGATTGCCCTGGTGCAGGCAGGCGACGCGGCGGCAATAGCCCGCGCACGCGCCATCGGCGCGACGCTGGTCGAAAGCCCCACTGCGCGCGGCTATCTCATGCAGCGCACTTTCGTGACGCCCAGCACTGACTTCGCAGCGCTGAAGCCGGTGCGCGAGGCGGCGGTGATCGTGCCGCTGCGATAGGCCCGCTGCAGGGGCTGGCGACCACCCTGCTATTTCTGCACCGCCTTCTTGATCGGGCTTCTGACGTCTTTCTCCAGCACCTCGCGGGGCAGTGCATCCGCCGCTTCGAGAAAGCTCGCCATGCTGCGCGTGAAGCGCTCCAGACCCGGCACTGACAGGGTTTCCGGCGTGTCGCCGGAGCTGTGGTACCAGGTGCCGGAGGTGATCAGATTCACCACTGGCACCCCGGCCGCGTGAAAGGGAATTGCATCCCCTACCGGATAGTGGTTGCTGTGCGTGATCACCGGAATCTGATAGCGATCAATGGCGGACGTGAGTGCTTTCAGCAGCGCCGGGCTGCGATTGCTCACCGCCACCAGCATCGGGTTTTCGAGACTGTTAGTGGTGGCCCAGGGCTCGCCCGTGACCAGATCGCGCTGGGCCACGGTGTGCTGCGCACCGGGGTGCTCTGCATTGAAAACAAACTCGGTTTTATCGATGACCTCGGCATGTCGCTGCATGAAGTTGACCACGCCGTTGGAGTAGCTGCCGTCGGTCTTGTCATGCACGTGATGGCCAGAGGTGCCGACGAACCACATCGAACGCCGGGGCTTTGGCGCACCCTTGCGATTGAAGTGCCGCGCCAGCGCCAGCAGGTTGGCGATGCCCGTGGCGTTGTCGCTGGCACCGTAAAAGAACGAGTCCATGTGCGCCGTCAGCACCACGGCTTCGTCGCTCTCGCCAGGGATGAAACCCAGCACGTTCTGCGCTGACCAGCCGCGCTTTTCTTCAGTCTTCAGCTTCAGTCGCATGCGCGCGGGTTTGACCGATGCGGTCTTGGCAATCACCTCTTCCAGAAAGCGGCCATCGTCCTGGTTGAGCGTGAAGCAGGGGATGTTTTCGCAGTGCAGGCCGAAGGGCTTGAGCTGCACCGCGCCCGGCACTTCCATCACTGTCAGCACGCCGATGGCACCGGCTTTTTCTAGCCGTGCCGGCATGCCGACGGCGGTGTGCGAGAAGGTGCTTTGCTGCAACACGCTGTGCACCACCGCGATCTTGCCCTTGAGGTTGCGGCCCGCGAGATCGGCAGCGGTGCCCAGGCCGACATAGACCAACTCGGCCTCGCTGCCCTCATCGGCTGTGGAGTGCTCATCCGATGAGGGGAAGGCCAGATCAAAGCGGTAGTCGCGGGTGTCAGCGCCGTAGACCGCATCGGCGATCAGGCGCACGTCCCAGGACGCCGGCCAGGGCTGTGCCGCACGCGGAAAGGTTTCGATGGCGACTTGCTGCAAGCCAGCAGCCTTGAACTGCTGCGCAAGGTAGTCCGCCGTCATCCGCTCGTACGGGCCACCGCTGATACGGCCCCAAAGCGTGTTGCCATCGGCCTTGCTCTGCGCCGAAATCGCGACGATGTCGCGCACGGTCTGTATCAGGTCTTCGCCGCGGATGTGCGTGTAGCGATCATCCTGAGCCGCCATCGGTACGCCTGCGGGGGCAACGCCCAGCGAGGGGAACTTCTGCTCGAAGCGCTCGCTGCGTTGCTGTTGCCGCACCTCTGGCAGCAGCACGCCCAACCAGATCGCTGCCGGTGCCGGTGCCGGGGTGGCTGTCACGGCCAGCGGCACACCGCTTAGCAGGGACAGGGCAAGCATCCAGGTTCTCAGACAGTTGATGGCGATCCCTCCGGAAAATCAGAACATCAGGTCAGCCAGCAAAGCGCCAGCAGGGTGAAAGCTGCAATCCAGACCGTCTCGATGCCGATCAACAGCAGCGGTCGCCAGCCCGCCTGAGCGACTTCCTGAAATGAGGTCCTGATGCCGAGTGCCGCAATCGCCACCACCAGGCAGGCGCGCGACACCTCGCCCATGCCCTGCTGTGCGGCGGGCGGGATGAAGCCCAGCGAGTTAGCCAGCACCAGTAGCGCGAACAGCGCCAGAAACCAAGGGATGAGTGGCGTCTTGTCTTCACACTCGCGATGCTCCGGCTGCGCGCGATAGAGCGCAGCGACCGCAACGACGATCACCGCCAGCAGCGCAACGCGAAACAGCTTGACGATGGTGGCGATATCGCCCGCCTCGTGGCCCACGGTGTAGCCCGCGCCCACCACCTGTGCCACATCGTGGATGGAAGCACCGATGAACAGGCCCGCCTGCGTGGACGACAGGCCAAGGAGCTGGCTGAGGATGGGATACACCACCATCGCCATCGCCGACAGTGCAGTGACCGACACCACCACCAGCAGGGTGAACGGATCGCGCTCCGGCTTGCGCGGCAGCACCGAGGCCAGCGCCAGTGCCGCAGTGGCACCGCAGATCGCGACCGCACCGCCAGAGATCACGCCCTGCCAGCGGGCGAGCCCGAAGCGCCTTGCCAGCAGCATGCCGAGTGCCAGCGTGCTGAGCACCGCGCCGATGGTGATGGCCGCCGTCTGCCAGCCCAGTGCGGCCACTTGTTCAGCGGTGATGCGTGCACCCAAGAGGCCAACACCGAGACGCAGGACGGTGGTGGAGCACCACTCGATGCCGGCGCGGGTATCCGGATGCGCATGCAGGTAGTGGAAGGTAGTGCCGAACAGCAGCGCGAACAAGAACAGAGGGCCGCCGTAATGCGCAGTGACGAAGGTGGAGGCCATCGCAATCACTGCACACAGCATCACGCCGGAACTCAAGCCGCGTGCCGTATGCAGCGCAGGCGGAATGCGCAAGACAGGGCTCATGGCGCGACGCGCGGCTTGGGTGCAGGCGGCGGAAAGTGCTGAGCAATGAAGCCCGTCGAAAAATCTCCGCTCGCAAAGGCCGGGTGCAAGAGCACCTGCATCAGAAACTCGCGATTGCTGACCACGCCTTCCAGCTCGGTTTTGCGCAGCATCTGAATGAGTTTTTCGCGTGCGGCCTCGCGGCTGTCGCCATGGGCGATGAGCTTGCCCAGCAGCGAGTCGTAATGCGGCGTCAGCAACTGCCCTTCATGCAGGCCGTGATCAACCCGCATGCCCTCGCCCTGCGGACTCTGCCAGCGCTGCACCGTGCCGATCTGCGGCATGAAGTTCTTTGCCGGGTCTTCGGCGCACAGCCGCACTTCAATCGCCCAGCCTTTGCGGCGTGCCGAAACCTCGGCCTGCGTCATCGGCAACTTCTCGCCCTGCGCGATGCGCAGCTGCCACTCGACCAGATCCACACCGTAGACCATCTCGGTGACCGGATGCTCCACCTGTAGCCGCGTGTTCATCTCCAGAAAATAGAAGGCGCCATCGGCCGCCAGCATGAACTCCACCGTGCCGGCACCGACGTAGTTGACGGCCTTGGCCGCCGCCACTGCAGCTGCCCCCATGCGCGTGCGCAGGACTTCGTCCACCGCAGGTGAAGGTGCTTCTTCCACCACTTTCTGATTGCGCCGCTGCAGCGAGCAGTCGCGCTCGCCGAAGTGGATGACCTGGCCATGGCGATCACCGAACACCTGGATCTCGACATGGCGCGCGTTCAGCACCGCCTTCTCGATCAAGAGCTGGCCGCTGCCGAAGGCATTGGCCGCTTCGGTGCGCGCCGACTGGATGCTGGCGAGCAGTTGCGCTGCTTCGTGCACCAGCCGCATGCCGCGCCCGCCGCCGCCAGCTGCGGCCTTCACCATCACCGGCAGGCCGACCCTGAGCGCTTCGGCGACCAGCACCTCGTCGGATTGCTCATCGCCCTGATAGCCCGGCACGCAAGGCACACCCGCCGCAAGCATCCGCAGCTTCGCAGCACTCTTGTTGCCCATCGCCGCAATCGATGCAGGGTCAGGGCCAATGAACGTCAGGCCTAAGTCCTGCACCGCCTGTGCGAAGTCGACACGCTCGGAGAGAAAGCCGTAACCCGGATGTACCGCCTCAGCACCGGTCTGCTGCGCGGCAGCCAGCAGCGCGGCGATGGAGAGATACGAGTCGCGCGCTCTTGGACCCCCGATGCACACCGCCTCATCGGCAAGCTGCACATGCAAAGCCTCGCGATCAGCTTCGGAATACACCGCCACCGTCGCATAGGCCTGCTGCTTGCAGCCCTTGATGATGCGCACCGCAATCTCGCCGCGATTGGCGACCAGCACTTTGCGAAAGACCATCGGTATCAGAACCAATCGTCCTGCATCGCCGCACAGGTCTGATCCCGCGCACGCACCACCTGCAACCAAGCTTCGATCTTCGGCAGCTCGTAGTGGAAGAAATAGCGGCAGCCGGCGAGCTTGCCCTCACGCAAGGCCTCGTTGCCTTGTGCGCTGGCGACGATCGCCACATCCAGCCACACCCAGCTCAGCACCACATGGCCAAAGGCCTGCAAGTAGAGCGTGGCGTTGGCCAGCACTTCCACCGGCGTGCCGCCGGACCATGCGACCTGCGTCGCCGCACCGAGCGCCTTCACCGCCTCGCCGAGCGCCTTGGCGTGTTCCTGCAATCCGGCATGGGCATGCGCGCGTTGGATGGTGTCGGTCATGCGGCTCGCCAGCAGCAGCAGCCCCTTGCCGTTCTGCATCACCACCTTGCGGCCGAGCAAGTCCATGCCCTGAATGCCGTGGGTGCCTTCGTGGATCATGTTCAGGCGGTTGTCGCGCCAGTACTGCTCCACCGGGAAATCGCGGGTGTAGCCGCAGCCGCCGAGCACCTGGATCGCCAGGCTGTTCGCCTCCAGACACCATTCGCTGGGCCAGCTCTTGGCGATGGGTGTGAGCATTTCCAGCAGCAGCGCCGCTTCGGCGGCAGCGTCTGGCGCACCGGTGTGCTGCTCATCCACCAGCCGCGCGCAGTAGAGGCCCAGTGCCAGCGCGCCCTCGCTGTAGCTCTTCTGCGCCAGCAGCATGCGCTTCACGTCAGCGTGCTCGATGATCTTCACCTGCGGCGCACTCGCATCCTTGCCGCCAGCCTGCATCGGGCGGCCCTGAGGACGATTCCGCGCGTAATCAAGCGAGGCGAGATAACCCGCCATGCCGAGCATGGTGGCCCCCATGCCGACGCCGATGCGCGCCTCGTTCATCATGTGGAACATGCACTTCAGACCCTGGCCCACTTCGCCGACGCGATAGCCGATGGCGCCCGCACTGCCACCGGGCTTGAACTTGCCTTCGCCGAAATTGAGCAGGGTGTTGGTGGTGCCGCGATAGCCCAGCTTGTGGTTGAGGCCCGCCAGCACCACGTCGTTGCGCGCGCCCGTCAGGCTGCCATCGGCGTTAACCAGTTTCTTGGGCACCACGAACAGCGAGATGCCTTTCACGCCCGGCGGCAGCTTGCCGTCGGCGTCCGGGATCTTCGCCAGCACCAGATGCACGATGTTCTCGCTCAGTTCGTGCTCGCCGCCGGAGATCCACATCTTGTTGCCGCGCAGGCGGTAGCGCGGCCCCAGCGGATCGCTCTCGTAGTCGGCACCATCCACTTCAGCGCGGGTGGTGATGTCCGACAAACTCGAACCCGCCTGCGGCTCCGACAGGCACATGGTGCCGAACCATTTGCCGGACAGCTCCGGCTGCGCGAACACGGCCTTCTGCTTTTCGGTGCCGTGCGCGAGCAGCAGGTTGGCATTGCCGAGCGTGAGCATCGGGTAACCAAAAATCGCGATGCTGGACATGGAGAAAAAGCTGTTCGCCGCCATCTCCATCACGCAGGGCAGCTGCATGCCGCCGTGGTCGTAGTCCTGCGCGGCCGACATCATCCCGGAGGCAACATAGGCCTGCACCGCGCGCCCGGTGCAGGCAGGCATGGTGACGGTCTCGCCATCGAAGTGCGGCTCTTCGAGATCGATCTGGCGGTTGTAGGGCGCGAACTCCTTGGCGGCGATGCGCTCGCTGTTGTCGAGCACGGCGTCAAAGGTTTCGCGGCTGTGATCGGCAAAGCGCTCGCGCGTGTTGAGCGAGGCCACCGACAGCCAGTCGTGCAGGAAGAAATCGAGTGTGGTGCGGTAGGCCATGATCAGAGCACCTCGAACACGCCGGCGGCACCCATGCCGCCGCCGACACACATGGTGACGCACACCTTCTTCGCCCCGCGCCGCCGACCCTCGATCAACCCATGGCCCACCAGTCGCTGGCCGCTCATGCCATAGGGATGACCCAGCGCAATCGCGCCGCCATTGACGTTGAGCTTCTCTGGCGGAATGCCGATCTTGTCCATGCAGTACAGCACCTGCACGGCGAAGGCTTCGTTCAACTCCCAGAGGTCGATGTCATCGACCTTGAGACCCAGACGCGCCAGCACTTTCGGGATCGCGAACACCGGGCCGATGCCCATCTCGTCCGGCTCGCAGCCCGCCACTGCAAAGCCGAGGAAGCGGCCGAGCGGCTTGAGGTTTTTCTGCTCCGCCGTCTTCGCGTGCATCAGCACGCAGGCACCGGCGCCATCGGAGAACTGGCTGGCATTGCCGGCCGTCACCACGCCGCCCGCCACCGCCGAGCGGATGCCCTTGATGCTGTCGTAGGTGGTGCCCTCGCGCAGGCCCTCGTCGGTTTTCACCGTCACCTCCTTGCTGCGCATGCCGAGCACCGGGTCGATCACACCGGCGGTGACGGTGATCGGCGCGATCTCCGCCGCAAACAAACCCGCAGCCTGCGCCGCGCAGGCGCGCACCTGGCTCTGCACACCGAAGTGATCCATGCGCTCCCTGGCGACACCGTAGCGGCTCGCCACGTTCTCGGCGGTTTGCAGCATCGGCCAGTAGATGGCGGGCTTGTTCTGCGTCAGCCAGTCTTCGGTGAACATGTGCATGTTCATCTCCTGCTGCGTGCAGGAAATGCTCTCGACCCCACCGGCGACATAGGTGTTGCCTTCGCCAGCGATGATGCGTTGCGCCGCGAGCGCAATGGTTTGCAGGCCAGAGGAGCAGAAGCGATTCACCGTCATGCCGCTCACCGTCACCGGGCAGCCGGCACGCAGTGCGGCCTGACGCGCGATGTTTCCGCCGGTGGCACCTTCCGGGTTGCCGCAGCCGAGGATCACATCCTCGACTTCGGCCGCGTCGATGCCGGCGCGGGCAATGGCGGCCTGCACCACGTGGCCGCCGAGGGTGGCGCCGTGGGTCATGTTGAAGGCACCCTTCCAGCTCTTGGCGAGCGGCGTGCGGGCGGTGCTGACAATCAGTGCATCGGTCATTTCAGGTCTCTCGATTCAATAAGAATTAGTTGAAGGTCTTGCCGGCCGCCGCGAGCTTGGCGAGCAGCGGTGCGGGCTGCCAGAAACTGGCGTCGCCGTGCGGGTTCTGCGCGAAGCGGCGCATGCTGCGCACGACATTGCCGAGACCCACGGTGTCGGCGTAGAGCATCGGCCCGCCGCGCCAGAGTGGAAAGCCATAGCCGGTGAGATAGACCATGTCGATGTCGCTGGCCTTGGCGGCAATGCCTTCTTCCAGGATGCGCGCGGCCTCGTTGACCATCGCGAACACCAGTCGCTCGACGATCTCGGCATCGCTGATCTTGCGCGGCGTGATGCCGAGTGCCTTGCGGTGCTCGACCACCATGCTGTTCACCACGTCGGAGGGCAGCGCATCGCGCTTGCCCGGCACGTAGTCGTACCAGCCGGCGCCGGTCTTCTGGCCGAAACGGCCCAGTTCGCAGAGCTTGTCGGCGGTCTTGCTGTAGAGCATGTCCGGAAACTCGACGCTGCGGCGCTTGCGCACCGCCCAGCCGATGTCGTTTCCGGCCAGATCGCCCATGCGGAATGGCCCCATCGCGAAGCCGAACTTCTCGATGGCCTTGTCCACCTGCACCGGGGTGCAACCCTCGTCGAGCAGAAAGCCGGCCTGACGGCCGTACTGCTCGATCATGCGATTTCCGATGAAGCCATCGCAGACACCCGACACCACGGCGGTCTTGCGGATTTTCTTGGCGAGTTTCATCACCGTCGCCAGCACATCCTTGCCGGTCTTTTCGCCACGCACCACTTCCAGCAGTTTCATCACGTTGGCGGGGCTGAAAAAGTGCATGCCCACCACATCAGCCGGGCGCTTCGTGAACGAGGCGATGCGGTTGAGATCGAGCGTGGAGGTGTTGCTGGCGAGAATCGCGCCCGGCTTCATCACCGTATCGAGTTGCTTGAACACGGTCTCCTTCACGCCCATTTCTTCAAACACCGCCTCGATAACGAGATCGGCGTTGCCGAGTGCTGCGTAGTCGAGCGTGGGCGTGAGCAAGCTCATGCGCTGCTCGTATTTGTCCTGCTTGAGCTTGCCCTTCTTCACCTGCGCTTCGTAGTTCTTGCGGATGGTGGCGAGGCCGCGGTCGAGTGCCTCCTGCTTGGTTTCGAGAATCACCACCGGGATGCCGGCGTTGAGGAAGTTCATGCTGATGCCGCCGCCCATGGTGCCGGCACCAATCACCGCCACCTGCTTGATCTCGCGCGTGGGGGTATCTGCCGGCACGTCGTCGATCTTGCTGGCCGCACGCTCGCCAAAAAAGGCGTGGCGGAGTGCGGCGGATTCCGGCGTCACCAAAAGTGCTGCGAACTGCTCGCGCTCGAAGACGATGCCGTCATCGAACTTGCGCTTCACCGCCGCTTCCACACAGTCCAGGCACTTCACCGGCGCCGGGAAGTTCTTGCTCATGCCCTTGACCATGTTGCGGGCGAACTGGAAGTAGGCGTCGGCGTTGGGATAGTCGATGCGCTGCTCGCGCAGCAGCGGGTGCGGCGCGCCCTTGGCGATCACCGACTGCGCGAAGGCCGCGACACCAGCCATGAAGTCGCCTTCAATCAGCTTGTCGAACAGCTTGGTGGTGGCAGCCAGCAGCTCTGAGGCCACCGCCTCGCCGCTGACGATCATGTTGAGCGCGGTCTCCACGCCCACCGCGCGCGGCAGGCGCTGCGTGCCGCCGCCGCCCGGCAACAGGCCCAGCTTCACCTCCGGCAACGCGATCTGCGCGCCCTTGGCCGCGACGCGGTAGTGGCAGCCCAGGGCCAGCTCCAGCCCGCCGCCCATGCAGGTGCCGGCAATGGCGGCGATTACCGGCTTGCCGCTCTGCTCGATGGCCTGGATGACGCTGTGCAGATGTGGCTCGGCGGTCATCTTCGGGCTGCCGAACTCCTTGATGTCGGCGCCGCCAGAGAACAGGCCGTTGGCACCGATGATGACGATGGCCTGCACCGTTGCATCAGCCTCGGCGCGCTCCAGCCCGGCGAGGATGTCGGCGCGAGTGGCGTGGTTCAGGCCGTTGACCGGCGCATTGTCGAGCGTGAGAACGGCGACAGGGCCCTGGGTTTGGTAGTGACAGCTCATGGCGTGCTTGGCTTGGGGTGAAGGGAAAGTGTGGAAACAGGGACGCTCAGCGGCCTGTGAAGCGCGGCGCGCGTTTTTCGAGAAAGGCAGACACCGCCTCGGCGAAGTCTTGAGTCTGCGCGGTGAGCAGATATTGATCGCGATCCATGTGCGAGGCCAGATGGTTGAGGGCATTGGCGTGGGCATTGACTGCCTGCTTGGTCATGCGCACCGGCAGCGGTGGCAGGCGCTCGATCTCTGCGGCCACTGCCTGCGCAGCGGCCAGCGCGCCGCCATCGGCCACTACGTCTTCGCACAGCCCCCAGCTCAAGGCGGTGGCAGCCGGCACGCGCTGGCCGAGGATGACGTACTGCTTGGTGCGCGCCGGGCCAATTTGTGCAACGAGGCGAGGAATCGTCTGCCAGCTCATGTTCATGCCCAGCGGCACCTCCGGCAGGCGGAAGAACGCCGAGGCCCCGAGCACGCGGTAGTCGAGTGCCGCCGCGAGGGCTGCCGCACCGCCCACGCAATAGCCCTCGATGGCGGCGATGGTGAAGGCTTCAATGTCCTCCCAGGCCTTGCAGAGTGCCGGGCCGAGCTTGAGCTGCTCGCGTAGCTCCATCTTGCTGGGGGTGCCACCGGCAGCAAAGCCCGCGACATCGACCCCGGCAGAGAACACGCCCTCGCCGCGCAGGATTACGGCGGCGAGATCGGTATCGCGGCCGAGTTCGAGCGCGGTATCGCGCAGGCACGTCATCACTTCGGTGTTGAGTGTGTTGCGGCCATCGCCGCGATCGAGCGTGACGATGGCGGTGCGCTCATGCCGCTCGATGCTGAGGGGTCGCTGTGCAGTGCTCATGCTGAAAAATCCTCCTCCCAAAACTCGGCAGCGCCGCGTGTGCCTTGCTGCTGGCGCGCGATCGCGGTGGCGCGCAATTCGACCCGGCGAATCTTGCCGGAAACGGTCTTGGGCAGCTCGGCGAACTCGATACGGCGGATGCGCTGGTAGGGCGCAAGTCTTGTGCGGATGAAATCGAACAGCACCTTCGCGGTGTCGGCATCGGCAGCTATGCCGGGCTTCAACACCACCACCGCCTTCGGCACGTTGAGGCGGATCGCATCGGGGCTGGGCACCACGGCGGCCTCGGCAACGGCAGCGTGCTCCAGCAGCGCGCTTTCGAGTTCAAACGGACTGAGGCGGTAGTCCGAGCACTTGAATACATCGTCGCTGCGGCCGACATACCAGTAATAACCCTCGGCATCGCGGCGGGCGACGTCCGAGCTGCGGAAATAGGCGCCGCCGAGCAGCGCCGCATTGCGCTCCGGCTGGCCGCGATAACCGGTCATCACACCCACCGGTGCAGGTTTCAGTGCCACGGCGATCTCGCCTTCATCGCTCGCCACATCGTTCTCGTCCACCAGCGCCATGCGGTAACCCGGCATCGGCACGCCCATGGAACCCTCGCGCACCGGCCAGCCCGGCGGGTTGCCGATCAGGCAGGTGGTTTCGGTCTGGCCGTAGCCGTCACGGATGGTGAGGCCCCAGGCGGCGCGCACGCGTTCAATCACTTCCGGGTTCAAGGGTTCACCGGCGCCGATCAGCTCACGCAGCCGCACCGGGTAACTGGCAAGGTCTTCGAGAATCAGCGCGCGCCAGACCGTCGGCGGCGCGCACAGGCTGGTGACGCCACAGCGTACCAGCGTGCTCAAAGTCTGCTTTGCATCGAAGCGCGGCTGGTTGTTGATGAACACCGTCGCACCGGCACTCCAGGGCGCGAAGAAACAGCTCCAGGCGTGCTTGGCCCAGCCCGGCGAGCTGATGTTGAGATGCACATCGCCGGGCTTCAGGCCCAGCCAGTAGAGCGTGGAGAGATGCCCGACCGGATAGCTCTGCTGGCTGTGCTGCACCATCTTCGGCTTGGCGGTGGTGCCGGAGGTGAAGTAGAGCAGCAGCGGATCGCTGGCCTCGGTCACGCCCTGCGGCAGGAACTCGGTTGCAGCGGCGGGCGTGTAGCACTGCCAGCCCGCGACGCTGCCGCCGACCACGATGCGGCTGGTGCTGCCGGACACTTCAGAAAACTTGGCGGTGCTGGCGACATCGGCAACCACATGGCGCATGTCGCCGCGGGTGATGCGATCCTGCAAATCCGCTGGTGCCAGCAGCGTGGTTGCGGGGCTGAGCACCGCGCCGAGCTTGATCGCACCGAGCATGATCTCCCACAGTGGCAGCACGTTGGGCAGCATGATCAGTAGCACATCGCCGCGCTGCACACCGCAGCCGCGCAGAAAGTTCGCCGCCTGATTGGAGCGGACGCGCATTTCTTCAAAGCTGATGCGCGACTCGCTGCCGTCCTCGTTCACCACCCACAGCGCGAGTGCGGCATTGCCGCGCGCCTCGACATCGAAGACATCCAGCGCCCAGTTGAACTGCGTGAGCTGCGGCCACTGAAAGCCGGCATAGGCAGCGGCGTAGTCGCTGCGATGTGCGATCAGGAAGTCGCGCGCGCGTACAAATGCCTCGGTCGCGGCTGTATTCGGATGCTGGGCGCGCTCAGGGTTCAAGACGAATCTCGCAGGGAGTTTCAGACAGCAGGAGTTTCACAGTGTCAGGGCTGAAGCCTTGAAGGCAGCTGCCGCTGGCGCTGCGGATTGCCGCATGGGTGAAGCGCAATACCAATGGCCCATCACCCACGGCCTGCACGCTGAAGGCAGCGTGGTGCACACCGGCGGCCGCGAGATCGATGGTCGCCGCATCGAGGTTCTGCACCTGCAATTCCAGCAGCGGCAAGGGCGCACCGCCCTGCAGCTGCCGCTGGCATTGGTAGCTGTTGGGCGTCGGCGAAAACGGTTCGGCTTCGGGGTTGCCGCCGCTGACACCGGCCACGCCCACCGGCACGGCGGCGCTGCAATCCTCAAGGCTGCGCTGCCAGCCCGGCAGCGCGTGGCTGAGGACATTGATGATGCCAAGCGCACTGGTATCGACCCCGCCCGGTGCCGCTCTGCTGACGCCCAGCAGCTCGGCATCGGCGCGCAGCTGCAAGCCGGAAACCCAGTAGGCACCGCCGTAGCTCACGCCCACATCGCGGATGTCGAACAGACCGTTGAAGGCCGCCGGTGGATACTGGCGCGGGTCAATGCGGTAGTGGACTTGCGCGGGCTGCGACGCACGCGGCACACGCTGCTGGCGCGCGGCGGCAGCGGCATCGGTATTGGTGAACGGATAGGCGGCGTTGGCTAGATCGAAGCAGTGGCTGCCGAGCAGGTATTCGGTGTAGCGGGCATCGAGACCTGCGGAAAACGCCGCGTCGCGCAGACGGTGGTTCATGCTGATGGGCGCAAGTGGATCGAGCGTGCCGCTGCCCATCAGGAACGGCAGGTTGATCAGCGAGGGGATCAGCACGTCGATGGTGAACGGCACCAGCGAGGGCTGCACATGGGCCTGCGGATTGCTGGAGCTGGCCTCGTTGGCCACCGGGCATTCGACATTGATCAGGTTCCAGAGGTCGGGATACAGGCCGGCCATGCGGAAGCTGCCGAAGCCGCCTTGCGAACCGCCGATGAGGGCCTGGCGCTCACGGTCGGTGCCATAGGCCTCGCGCACGGCGTCGAGCACTTCCAGCACGTCCACCTCGCCATAGCCGCGCCAGGAGGGGAGTTGCAGGCCACGACCCAGGGGGTTGGCGACCAGGCTGCCGGTTTCGCGGCCGAAGGCGGCAAAGAAGCCATCGCTGCCGTAGAGCGCCAGGCCGCCTTCCGGGATCGAGGGACGGGGTGCTGCCGACAGGTGATCGTTGCCACCACCATGCAGTTGCAGGGCCAGTGGCGCGGCGTCCGGATTCGGCCATTGCGCGCAGCCTTGCTCAAAGCAGGCCGGCAGGTACAGCGTGTAGGGCTGGTAGCGACTGGTGAAAATGGCGTTGTTGCCAGCGCCGAGAATGCCCTCGGCAGCGATGCGCGAGCGATAGACGCGGGTGAAGAAAGTCTCATCCGCTCGCCGCAGCAGCAGCGGGTCACTGGCGGCACCGGCTTGCAGGCGCGCGAGATCGAGAGATAGCGCATAGGGGCCGCTGTGACCGGCGCGCAAGGCAGCCACCTGGTTGCGGGTCTGGAAAGTACGCTCGGAAATCTGCTGGCAGTTGAGGTCGGGTTTCACCAGCCCGCCGCAGGCATTGATCGAGGCCTCGTCGTCACGGAACAGCAGGTTGAATACCTCCGGCGCGCCCGTCATCAGCTTGCCGCGCGGCGTCGGATTGTTGTTGGCACCACTGCCGCCCATCGCCACCGACAGCCAGGTGTTGGCAGTGGCATCCCAGAGGCCAGCACCGCCCACCACATCAAACTGCCGGGCACCTTGCAGCAGCGCGAGTGGCAGCGCGATCTCCATCACGTTGTCGCGGGTGCCGACGCGGATCGCGCCACCAGCGGCATCGAGCGCCTGCTCGCCTGCCGCCGTGGTGAGCGTGGCGCAGCTGCCGTGGGCGGTGAGAAACAGATCAAGGCCACGACCGGTGCTGTCGATGTTCGCGCCCTTCGGCCAGGCCGTGAAACCAGTCGCCGCCGAGCGATCGAGATCAAAGCCCAAGCCGACAACCGTGCTGTCGACCACATTCAAAAAATTGAGCCGCAGCAGCAGATGCAAGGTGTCGCCTTCGACTGCCGCGCGGAACTCGACCACGTCTGCCGCATTGGCGCCATAGCGCTGCATGAGTTCGCTGGCGCGGCCAGCGGTACCGGGTTCGGCAGTGATCGCGCTGGCCTCGCCCGGATACTGAAAGGCACCATCGCCACCGTCGTCGAAGGGGTAGTCGCTCCAGATGAACTCGCCCGCCTCATGGCGGCCGGTGCCGGCGATGAAACTGGGCCTGCCGCGCCAGTCGTCGTCGCGGCCATCGATGCGATAGCGGCCATTGGCAGGGGCGCTGCCGCAGCCATCGACCAGATCGACACTCTGGATCACCTGGCTGCGCGCGGGCAGAGTGATCTCGGTTTTAGCCAGGAGGCTCTGGCTGCTGGTTTCAAGCGCTGCGGGCTGTGCGACGGACGGCAGTGGAGTCAGCGGCAGCGCGCTGCTGCCACAGGCCGTCAGCAGCACGGCACTGGCGGCGATCCATCCCTTTTGCAGCCCTGCGCTCATGGCGCAAACTGAGGGCAGTTGCCCGTGAGAATGTCCGGGCAATCAATGCCGAACTGCGGCAGATAGAGCGCCGAGCGGAAGTCGACGCTGTAGATGGTGTCCTTGGTGTTCTCGAATACCTGCGAGGCGGTGAGCGCCTTGATCGCAGACTGGTCCTGCTTCAGCCAGAGATCGAACCAGGCGCGGGTGTAGTGCTGGAACAGTTGCAGCTCTTTCGACTTGGGGCTTTCGGAGCTGGCGTCCGCCACCTGCGACTGCCCCCAGTCGGCATGGGCCTTGCCGAGCACCACGATCTGCATGCTGGACACACCGGCATTGCGCCACACGCTGTAGCCGGTTTTTTTCAACTCCGGATCAGTGTTCATCGGGTCGCAGCCGGGCTCGGCATCCGAGGCCTGGCCCATGGCCGGTACGCGCGGGGTCGCAGGCCGTGAGTTCAGCGGCACTTCGCCGCCGATCAGCGAGCCGCAGGTGCCGCCGCCGCTGGACACCCCGGCATCGCCCTCCACCGTGCTGGAGAGATTGTCCCAGGCCACGATCGCCTGGATGCGGCTGTCCTCGCCCTGCAAAAAGCTGAGCACGCGCGCCGACAGCGAGTGGCCCGCAGCGCCCATGCGGCTGGCATCGACATTGGCTTGCAGGGGGTTGTCCGCCGACAGCAGATAGTCGAGGGAGCTGACCACGGCATCGATGTAGTTGTCAGCCGTCTGCGGCTGCGACACCAGCTCGGAGCGGCCCACGCCCTGGGGATCGACGCTGAGCACGATGTAGCCATGCCCGGCGAGATCGCGCGCCGACCATTGATACTGCGACTGCAGGCCGGTGGCCGAGCCGGGGGCGATCACCACCGTCGGCAGCTTGTCGCGGGCAAGACTCAGGTTCTTCGGCGCGAACAGCACGCCATACAGTGCCGAGCCATGCAGCTTGGAGGTGAAGATCACCTCGCAGCTCTGCCACTCGCCCTGCCAGTCGTAGGCGGGCGGCGGGCCGTCGATGGCGCTGCCCGCACCCTGCACCGTCGGCAGCGTGATGGGCACGCATACCAGCGGATCATTGCCGCCCGGCAGCGGCAGCGGAATGCCGGCAGGAGGTGCGGCAGAATTGCCGCAGGCGGCCAGGCCCAGCGCCGCCAGCAGGGGCAGCCACGGCCT
>Ga0255086_1000309_pt1 | contig 17383 bp, 15 predicted proteins | sample Colum_Cont_RepC__FD_188438 | JGI IMG/M metagenome (GOLD analysis project Ga0255086, IMG submission 188438) | Freshwater microbial communities from Columbia River, Oregon, United States - Colum_Cont_RepC_8d | ecosystem: Environmental > Aquatic > Freshwater > River | place: USA: Oregon | collected... | reverse complement strand
TCATAAAGCCCAGCCAACAAAGGCACCCTTTCAGGTTGCCGCCAAGAATTACCCGCAGGCCTCACGGCCTGGTTTGCAACGCATATTGGACGGATGGGGTTCGTGGCAAAAAGTCAGCACAAGACGATCCTCCGGTCACAAAACCCACAAAAGCCTCAGCAACGAAGATTTAGTACGGACTAAGATTTGGCGGATGACTTCCGCACCGCCACCGCCCTCTACCCCCGCCCCGAAGCTGCTCGACCGCGTGCGACAGGCCGTTCGGGTTCGAGGATATAGCCTGCGCACGGATGAAAGCTATACCGACTGGTGCCGTCGTTTCATTCTGTTTCATGGCAAGCGGCATCCAGCGGAGATGGGGGCGGTAGAGGTGACGGCGTTTCTCACGCATCTGGCGGTAGGGCGCGACGTGGCCTCGTCCACGCAGAATCAGGCGCGGGCGGCTTTGGTGTTTTTGTATACCCATGTGCTGGAGCAACCTCTGCCTTGGCTGGATGAGGTGGTGCGCGCCAAGGCGCGGGAGCGCCTGCCGGTGGTGTTGACCACCAGCGAGGTGCGGGCGCTGTTGAACGAGATGAGCGGCACGATGGGTTTGCTGGCGAGCTTGCTCTACGGCACTGGCATGCGAGTGCTGGAGGGCTTGCGGCTGCGCGTGCAGGACGTGGAGTTCTCGCGGCGGGAGATCAGCGTGCGTGCGGGCAAGGGTGGAAAAGATCGCGTGACGGTGCTGCCCGAAAACCTGATGCTGCCCCTGCAACAGCAGCTGGCCGAGGCGCGGGCATTGCATGCCAAGGATTTATCCGAGGGCTTTGGGGCGGTGTGGCTACCCAACGCATTGGCCGAGAAATACCCCAGTGCGCCAAAAGCTTGGGGCTGGCAGTGGGTGTTTCCGGGGCGGGATCGTTCCATCGACCCGCGTTCGGGTCTTGAGCGACGGCATCATCTACTGCCGGATGGCCTACAAAAAGCGATGCGCACTGCTGCCAAGCGGGCGGATATCAACAAGCCCTGCTCGCCGCATATCCTGCGTCACTCGTTTGCCACCCACTTGCTGCAATCCGGTCAAGACATCCGCACCGTGCAGGAGTTGCTGGGCCATGCCGATGTGAGCACAACGATGATCTACACCCATGTGCTCAATCGGGGTGGGCGCGGCGTGGTGAGTCCATTGGATCGCATTTGATCCAATGGACTCAGGCGGAGCACTGCTCCGCCAACACCGCGCGGGCAAGCTGCAGAGCGGGTTGCTCCGGCGCTGGTGGTGCCGGCGGAGGTCTACGGCGTGTTCATGTTCGTCACGGCGGGTGTATTCGCTAAGACCATGCACGCGCGCAACGGCTGACCATGTTTCATCCCCTCTCTCGCTTCAGCGGGAGAGGGTGGCCCGAAGGGTCGGGAGAGGGGGTGAGCGCAGCGAATGCTTTTGACTTTACTGGCCGCGCAAACAGCATTCGCTCTGCTCACAGCCCTCTCCCCTGCCCCTCTCCCGCGATGCGGGAGAGGGGTTCAAGAAAAAAACTTCAGGCGTGAATAGCCTTGTCAGACACCACGATGCCGTCTGCATCCGCATACAGCCAGGCACCGGGCTTAAAGGTGACGCCCGCAAAGTTCAGCACCTTGTCGGCAGCAGCCGAGTGCAGGCCTTTCTCGGATTTGCGCGGATGCACGCCCAAGGCCTTGATGCCCACCGCATGGCTCGCCAGCTCTTCGCTGTCGCGCACATAGCCGTAGACGACAATCCCGGCCCAGTCATTCTTTACTGCAAGCTCACCCAGCAGGCCGCCCACCAGCGCACAGCGGGTGGAGCCGCCGCCGTCCACCACCAGCACGCGGCCCTGCCCTGGGGTCTCCAGCGTGGCACGCACCTGGGCGTTGTCCTCGAACACCTTGATGGTTTTCATCTGCCCAAAAAAAGCCAGCTCGCCGCCAAAGTCGTTGAAGATGGGCTCGACAACCTGCACTTCAGGGTGGGCATCGCAGAGGTCAGTAGTGCTCATGGTTTCTCTTATCGAAAGGTGGAGGTTTTGCGCGCAATCAACGGCATGGCGATTGCCCAGAACATGAAGCCAACAAAGGCAAGCATGGTCCAGAACGGGATGCTCTGGCCGAACAGCGTCCAGTCGATCTTGGCGCAGTTGCCATCACCCTGGAGGATGGTGGTGACCACCTCGCGCAGGGGCAGCATGTCCATCAGGTAGTCCAGCGTCGGGCCGCAAGCGGGGCGTTCGTGTTCCGGCAGGCCTTGCAGCCAGACATGGCGCGCGGCAATCAGTGCGCCGATGGTGGCCGCGAGATCGGCCAGCGCGGCATACACCCAGCGCCCGTTGCCCTTGGGGTTGTGGATGGCGGCCACCAGAAACACCAGGCCAGCGGCCAGCATCGCCACCCGCTGAAAGATGCACATCGGGCAAGGCTCAAGGCCGAGATGCTTTTGAAAATAGAAGATCGCGATCAGCAGGCCGCTGGCACAGCCCGCAGCGCCCAGCAGCGCCAGCACACGATAGTTAGGCAAGGATTTCATACGGCTCTCAGGCAGTGACGACGGGGATATTGGCGATCTTGCTTTTCCACAGCTTGGGCCCGGTGTCGTGCACGGAAGTTCCGAGCGCGTCCACCGCCACCGTCACCGGCATGTCGACCACATCAAACTCGTAGATGGCCTCCATGCCCATGTCGCCAAAACCCAGCACCTTGGCGTGCTTGATGGCCTTGCTGACGAGGTAGGCCGCGCCGCCTACCGCCATCAGGTAGGCCGCCTTGTGCTTCTGGATGGCGGCGATGCCAGCCGGGCCGCGCTCGGCCTTGCCGATCATGGCGATGAGGCCGGTCTGGGCCAGCATCATTTCGGTAAAGCCATCCATGCGCGTCGCGGTGGTGGGGCCGGCGGGTCCAACGGCTTCGTCACGCACCGGGTCCACCGGGCCGACGTAGTAGATGACTCGATTGGTGAAATCCACTGGCAGCTTCTCGCCCTTGGCCAACATGTCCTGAATGCGCTTGTGAGCGGCATCGCGGCCCGTGAGCATCTTGCCGTTCAGCAGCAGGGTTTGGCCGGGTTTCCAGCTCGCCACCTCATCGCGGGTGAGGGTGTTGAGATCAACACGCTTGCTGCGCTCGACATCGGGCTGCCAGCTCACCTGCGGCCAATCTTCGAGACGTGGGGCTTCGAGTTGTGCAGGGCCGGAGCCATCGAGGTGAAAGTGCACATGCCGCGTCGCCGCGCAGTTGGGGATCATGCCCACGGGCAGGCTGGCGGCATGGGTGGGGCAGTCGATGATCTTCACATCGAGCACGGTAGTGAGCCCGCCTAAACCCTGCGCGCCGATACCGAGCTGATTCACTTTTTCGAGCAGCTCCAGTCGCAGTTCCTCGATGCGCGTCAGCGTCTCGCCGCGTGCTTTTTTCTCTTTAACCAGATGAATGTCGATGGGCGACATCATCGCCTCCTTCGCCATCACCATCGCCTTCTCCGGCGTGCCGCCGATGCCCAGGCCGAGGATGCCCGGCGGGCACCAGCCGGCCCCCATGGTCGGCAGGGTTTTCAGCACCCAATCAACGATGGAGTCGCTGGGATTGAGGCACACCAGTTTGGATTTGTTCTCGCTGCCGCCGCCCTTGGCACCGCACACCACCTCGACGTGATGGCCCGGCACCATCTCGATGTGCACGACGGCCGGCGTGTTGTCCTTGGTGTTGGTGCGCTTGCCAGCCGGGTCCGACATGATCGAGGCGCGCAGCTTGTTGTCGGGGTTCAGGTAAGCGCGGCGCACGCCCTCGTTGACCATTTCCTGCACGGTCAACTCCGAGTCCCAAGCCACCTTCATGCCGATCTTCAAAAACACCACGCAAATGCCGGTGTCTTGGCAGATGGGGCGCTTGCCCTCGGCGCACATGCGGCTGTTGGTGAGAATCTGCGCGATGGCATCTTTCGCGGCCGCACTCTCTTCGCGCTCGTAGGCCGCGCCCAATGCCTGGATGTAGTCGAGCGGGTGGTAGTAGCTGATGTACTGGAAGGCATCAGCAATGCTCTGGACGAAGTCTTCCTGGCGGATCGTAGTCATGGCTTGGAGTCATCTGCGGGGGGGCACATTGTCGTTGTGTGCGCCACGCTTGACCAGAGAGGCCGTCGTAGAATCAGCGCAGACAGCCTTGGCGGAGCGTGATCCATGCCATCTGCGACAGCACCACGCTACTGGGCCTTCATCAGCTACAGCCATGCCGACTCGGCAATGGCGCAGCGATGGCACAGGCTGCTGGAGCGCTATGTGCTGCCAGGCAAGGCCCGCCATGCGCACGGCCTGCCACGCCGACTGTTCCCCATATTTCGTGATGTTGAAGAACTCGAAGCGGCATCCGGCCTCACCACACGCTTGCAGGATGCGCTGGATCAATCCCGCTGGCTGATCGTGCTGTGCTCGCCGCAGTCGGCGCAATCGAAATACGTCAACGATGAGATTCAGTATTTCATTGGCAAGCACGGCCCCGGCCGCGTGCTCTGCGTGCTGCTCGCAGGCGAGCCACCCGCGTGTTTTCCGCCAGCCATCCGCGCCTTGCTGGATGAGCCGCTCGCAGCCGATGGTCGCAAGGGCCGTAACGCAGAAATCGCCAAACTCAAACTGGTGGCGGCACTGGCTGGCGTGGGCTTCACCGAGCTGCGAAACCGCGAGGCGCAGCGCAGGCAAGGCCAGCGATGGATCCTTGCGGCTGCCAGCCTGCTCGTCGCAATCGGCGCCCTCGCCTACTGGGATCTGTGGCGGCGCGAACAGGTGGAGTACTACATCGACACCGTGCGCATCCACGGCATCTGGCAGGGTGTGGGTCCCATCCCGGCGGATCAGGCGGCGCATCGCACCCGCAGCTATCGCTTTACCCGCCACGGCCGCCTGAACCCGCCGCATCGTGTGGAGCACGTCGATGGCAGCGGCCAATGCACCTACGCCGTCTACGGCAACGACGAGATGCGCGACATCTTGCTGGAGCGGCCCAGTTATGGTGCCGACTGGCAGACCAACCCTGCACTGGCCTACTGCACTGCGCGATTCACTTATTCAGCCGACGGCAGTCTGCGGGAAGAAACCCTGCTCAATGGTCTGGGCCATGTCGCGTTTTCGCTGCTCTACACCACCCCCACGCTGGCGCAGATCAGTCACGAAGGCTATGCCACCACCAGCGAAGGCGGCGGTATTCGCTATGTCAGCTTCGAGCGTGATGCCGAGGGGCATGACCGCAGGCTGCGCTTCAGCTATGGGCCAAACCAGCCGCGTCGAAACCAGACCTTTGCCTACGGTTACCGCTTCGACTACGACGCCAAAGGTCGCCTCTTGCGCCGTGATGTGCTGGACAGTGAAGGCAAGGCACTGGGTCGCAGCGAGCGCTTTGCCTACACCCGGCAGGGGTATCCGAGCGAAATCTGGTACGAAGATGCCCAGGGCAAATCACGCCCCGGCCCTGAGGGCCAGGTGCGGGATGGCTTTGATGTCGACGTCTACGGCAATGTCATCCGCCGCACCGGCCATTCGGTCTCTGGGCAGCCGATGCGGATGAGTTCCGGCTTTGCCAGCGAACGCTTCCAGCATGACCTGCAGGGGCGCATCACCCAGGTCTGCTTTTTTGACGAGATTGGCCGCAGCATCGCCAGTGATCGGCTCAGTGCCTGCGAGCGGTATCGGCTCGACGCCAAGGGCCGCACGACGCGACTGGAGCATGTCGATACCCAGGGGCAGCTGATGCTGTTGGGCCCCGAAGCCGCTGCCGAACTCGACTACGACGCTGGCGGCAATCCCATCGAGATGCGTTTCTATGGGGTGGACAGCCAGCTCACAAACACCGATTTCACCGGTGCGATCATGCGCATGCAGAACGACGCACGCGGCAACCTGTTGCAGGTGAGCTTTTTCGACCCCGGCGGCAAGCCGGCTGCACCGGCAGGCATTGGCGCGCAGTCGGTGCGCTTCCAGTACGACGCTCGCGACCGACAGATCGAAAAAGCCTATTTCGGGCTTGACCAGCAGCCCGTGGTCATCCCCTCCGGTGGCTACGCCATCAAGCGGCTGCAACGGGACGAGCGCGGCAATGTGCTGGCCAAGCGCTATTACGGCACTGACCTGAAACCCATGCCACTGGCAGAAAACCTGTTCCCGGAAGATGGCATCGGCTATGCCAGCGTGCTCTACCGGTTGGATGAGGCGGGCAATGCCGTCGAGCAACGCTACGTTGACCCCGCCGATCAGTTGATCGACAACAGCCAAGGCTTTGCCCTGATCCATCGCCAGTTTGATACGCGGAGCGAGAAAATCGAAGAGCGCTATTACGATGCCCGCCAGCAGCCCACGCTGGGGCCGGATGGCGCTTATGGCTACCGCGCCAGTTACGATGCCCAGGGCAGAACCGCGCAGCTGACCTATCTCGATGCCCAGGCACAGCCAGGCATCGCCCCCGCACTGGGCTATGCCGGCGTGCGCTACGAGTCGTACCTGCCTGACGTCAGCGGCAGCGAAGGCCTGCTGTTCACGGCGGCCAGCTATCTGGATGCGAGCGGCGCGGTCATCGGCCATGAAACACGCCGCTACAACTGGAACAACGACCTCACCGAAGTGCGCTATTTCGATGCCCACAAGCAGCCCGCGCTGTCCCCGCGCAACGGCTGCGCGGTGCAGACCACAGTCTACGATGCCCTCGATGGCACGCCGAGTCAGACGCGCTGCCTTGATGCAGCAGGACAGCCGACAGCACCGAAATCGTGAAGCAGCTTCGAAGGCTTGCGGCCCCAGTGGCTTAAAATCGCGGCAAATCAAGCTCTATTCCAGCCCTCTTTCAGCCCAACGCGCGCCTCATGCACCTCACTTCCCTGTCTGCCATTTCCCCCATCGACGGCCGCTATGCCGAAAAGACCGTCGACCTGCGGGCGATCTTTTCTGAATACGGTTTGATGCGTTACCGAGTGATTGCCGAGATCCGCTGGTTGCAGGCACTCGCCGCGCATGCGGGCATCCCGGAGGTGAAACCACTGTCGGCGGCGGCAAACACGCGGCTGGAGGCGATCATCACCGGCTTCAACCTCGATGAAGCGCAGTGGATCAAGGCCAAGGAACAGAGCACCAACCACGATGTGAAGGCGGTGGAGTACTACCTGAAAGACAAGGTGCAGGGTCAGCCAGAGCTGGCGGCGATCACCGAGTTCATCCACTTCGCCTGCACCAGCGAGGACATGAACAACCTCGCGCATGCGTTGATGCTGAAAGACGCGCGCGACAAAGTACTGCTGCCGGCCATCGACAAGACCATCACCGCCATCAGCACACTGGCCCAGCACTACGCCGAGCAGCCCATGCTGTCGCGCACCCATGGCCAGCCGGCCTCGCCGACTACGCTGGGCAAGGAGATGGCCGTGTTCGCCGCTCGCCTGCGCCGCCAGCGCGAGCAGTTTGCCGCCGTGTCCTGCCTCGGCAAGGCCAATGGCGCGGTGGGCAACTGGAACGCCCATCTGGCGGCCTACCCACAGGTGGACTGGCCAGCCTTGTCCACCGCATTCATCACCGGCCTGGGCCTTGAAGTGAGCCCGGTCACGACACAGATCGAGCCGCACGATTACATCGCCGAATACTTCCATGCGCTGAGCCGCTTCAACACCGTACTGCTGGGCTTTGCGCGCGATATCTGGAGCTACATTTCCATCGGCACTTTCAAGCAGCGTGCGGTGGCAGGCGAGGTCGGCAGCTCGACCATGCCGCACAAGGTCAACCCCATCGACTTCGAGAATGCCGAGGGCAACCTCGGCCTCGCCAACGCGATCATGCAGCACCTGGCCGAGAAGCTGCCGGTGTCGCGCTGGCAGCGTGACCTCACCGATAGCACCGTGTTGCGCAACCTCGGTGTCGGTGCGGCCCATTCGCTGATTGCCTGGCAGTCGCTGTGGAAAGGCATCGGCAAGCTGGAGGGCGATGCCTGGCGCATTGGTCAGGACCTGGATCAGAACTGGGAGGTGTTGGGCGAGGCGATCCAGACCGTGATGCGCCGTCATGGCCTGCCGGAACCCTATGAACAACTCAAGCGCCTGACCCGTGGGCAGAAGATTGGCCGCGAGGCCATACGTGATTTCGTGCAGGGGCTTGCCCTGCCGGATGAAGCCAAGACGCTGCTGATGGCAATGACGCCAGCGAGCTACATCGGCAACGCGGCCGAGCAGGCCAAGAAGCTGGGCTAGCTTTCGAGCGGCGCAATCGCCGCGCTCTGCCGGATGTGGGCTTTCACCGCATCCGGGATGGGCGCTGCTTTCTGTGCGCGGTAGTCGAACCACACCAGCACGCCCTGCGAGACCGCCACCAGCCGCTCGCCCTCAAACATCGCGCATTCGGTATCCATGCTGCTGCGACCAAAACGGGTGATGCGAAACGCCACATCGAGCTCGGCGGGGCAATGCAGTTGCTGGATGAAATCACAGCCCAGCCGGGCGAGGATCAAGCCCTGCTCTTTCCACATGCCTGGCACCACGTGCTCGAAGCTGCGGAAGTACTCGAGGCGGCTCTGCTCGTCGTAGGTGAAGAACTTGGCGTTGTTGACGTGGCCCAGCGCGTCCATGTCACCCCAGCGCACGACGATGCGCGTGCTGTGACCAAAGTCGCTGCGCTGAGGACGCTTGACGCCGCTCATGCGCCGGCCACCGCTGCCGTGCGGTGATACCGCTCCAGCTCCTTGCGGTGGTGATAGAGGTTCCAGCCGATGCCAGAGGCGCAGATGAACAGATGCGCCGCGCAGAAGAAATTGGCCTGCGCCGGGTAATAGAAGGCATACAGCGCCGCGTAGAGCAGTGCGGCGGCTGTGAACACCTGAAAGAACATGGTGATCGAGAAAAAGCCCTTGAAGGATTGCCGCGCCACCGTGGTGACCAGCAGCACACCAAAAGGAAGGCCCGTGGCCGTCACGTAGCGATAGCTCAGCTCCGGCATCAGCTGAAAATTGGCGGCGAAGAAATGCGGCAGCCAATAGGTGAGCGTGGCGAAGCACAGCACCAAGTAGGCGAACGCGAAAGTCATCCCCAATGCGCGATTCATGGCTGGCCCTTGTCGGTAGGTGCGGAGCGGGTTTGCAGTATAGCCAGCCGCCTTGCCGCTTCATCGCGGATGCCCGCCTTTCTTTCGGCGCTGGCACTTGGCCATTCAACAATCTCGCCAATCTGTCGGCCACAGCCGAGGCAAATCTCTGCCTCAAGCTGGCAGATGCCCTTGCAGGGCGATGGGGGGTGATCGGGTGAAAATTGCATCTGGTCCGTCCGTGGCCGCCTTATGATGCGAATCGTACATGCACTGGAACACGTAAGGATGCCGCACAAACGCACAAGCTGGATGACCCTGTTGGCCGCTGCGCTTGCCATCAGCACTGCGGGCTGTGCGACCACCCCGGTCTCGGAGCGGCTGGTATTCAGCGATGCCCTGATCCGCGACTACAAGCTGACCGATGTCCACAAGCCCCGCTTGCAGTACTACAGCTCGGATCGCATCACCCTCGTGCGCTCGGCCTCTGGCTCGCTGCGCGGCATTGCCGAGGGCAAGCTGATCGAACGCGGCAACACCCTGGTGCGCGGCATCGAGATCCCCGCCGATGCACCCGGCGTGGTCGTCGGCGCCGGGCCGAATTGGCTGGCGGTCAGCTTTGAACCCGGCAGCTATCTGTATTTCGTCTCAGGACAATCGCGCGTCAATTCGCCGCACTGGGATGACGAGCGTGAGGCTGAGCGCTATTACCTCTACGCCCCGGACTGGGATGGCCGTGCCGGCAGCGTGCGTATCGGCGACACCAGCTACCAGGCGGTGGAAGGCAGCATCGACGTCTTTCTGACGGTTGGCCGCGAGACGCTGTTCAAGGCCAGCAGCCAGTCGCGCATCCAGCCGGGTCGCTGGCTGGATGACCGTCCGCCGCGCTGACGCCGGCAGAACAAAGGCCCACGAAAAAGGCCGCAGATTTTCATCTGCGGCCTGATTTCACTCGGTGCTGATTACGGAGCCTGTTCGGCAGGCGGTGCAATCGGAGTGGGCTCGCCTTCAACCGGCGTGGCAGCCGGAGCCTGATCGGTTTCAGCGGCCGGAGCGGCCTCCTCGGCGACAGGTTCTGCCGGTGCGGCGGGCTCTTCAGTCGGAGCGGCCGGCTCAGTCGCTGGTTCGGGGGCAACCGGTTCAGCAGGAGCAGCCGGCTCTTCCGTCACTGCGGCGGGCTCAGCAGCCATTGCGGGCTCGGCAGCGGCGTCAGCCGGTGCAGCTTCAGCGGGCGCGGCCATCGGCTCAGCCGGGGCAGCAGCTGGCTCGGCGGCAACGGCCGCAGGTTCAGCAGCCACCGGTGCAGCCATGGCTTCCGCAGCCGGAGCCGGAGCAGGTGCAGGCACCGGAGCGGGGTCGTTCTTCAAGATACGGAACTGCGCGGTGCGGTTGAGGCTGCGGCCCTGCTCGGACTTGTTGGTGGCCAGCGGCTTGAACTCACCGTAGGCAATGGTCGACATGCGGCCAGACTCAACACCCTTGCTCAGCAGGTACTGACGCACAGCCTCGGCGCGCTGGCTCGCCAGCACGATGTTGTAAGCCTCGGTGCCGCGATTGTCCGCGTGGCCGGAGATCTCGATGCGTGCGTTCGGCTCAGAGGCCAGGTAGGCCGCAGCGGCATCGAGCTTGACCTTGGAGGCCTCGTCGATGATGGCGACGTCGGTGCCGAAGTAGACCGATTCCGGTTCGCTCACAGCGACTGGCGGCGGGGCCACGACAACTGTGCAACCCACATCGTTGACGGCGGTGCCCGGTGCGGTGGCAGGGCACTGGTCAATGCCATCGCCCACGCCGTCATGGTCAGAATCAGCTGCGCAGTCGCGGCGACCGGTGAGCGGATCGACGATCGCCAGCTCGCAGGCTTCCGCCGGGCCCGGCACATCGCTGGCCATGGCGGCACCCGCCCACATCAGAGGCACCTGCAAACCCAGCAGCACGCGGTAATCAACCAGCACATCCTTGTTGGCAGGGCCGGAGCGATCGTTGTTGTCCTGGCCGATGGCATTGGCTTCAGCGCGGACGGCCAGGCCATACCAGGGCAGGCTGATCAGGGTGCCGACACCGGCATTGATGCCGAAATGGGTGTGCTTTTCGCCCAGCACGTCTTCCTGCACGCCGCCGAGGCCGGCGGTGACGAAGGGCTTGAACAGACCGAACGCGCCAAAGTCGTGCACGTAGTTGACCATCAGGGCGGTCTGGTAGTCGTCACGACCATCCAGGCTGCGCTCACGGCCGACGTCGTAATAGCTGATTTCGATGGCGCCGTTTTCAAGCTGAAGCGGCACGCCGAACGTCAATTGACCACCAAGGCCATTGTCGGACTTACGAGCGTTGTCGCTGATCTCGTAGACGCCGGAGCCAACGACGTAGTTACCACTTGTGCCGTCGTTGTTGACGGCCAAAACAGGGGCTGCAAATGCGGCGAGCGTCAATGCGCTCCAGACAGTTTTTTTCATGGCTCCAAGTCCTTCCTTTATGTTGGTGTTCAACGGGTGCAGTCTTAAATTAAAGCGCGATTGTATGAAGTTCCGAAGAATCGCACGAGTGATCTATAAGTATCTCCCAGATACCTTGCGATTGTGCAGGAGGTTTTGCGCAATGTTCATGCCGTTGCGGCAGCACAGTCGCGGATCAGCTTCGGCCCCTGATAGATGAAGCCGGTGTAGATCTGCACCAGATCAGCACCGGCTGATCGGCGCGCGACCGCCGCAGCGGCTGAGCCCACACCGCCGACGCCAATCAGCGGGTAGTCTGGCCCTGCCGCCCGCCGCAACAGCTGCAATACCGCATCGGCGCGACGGGTCAGCGGTGCGCCGGACAGGCCACCCGCCTCGTCTGCATGCTGATGCCCCGCCACCGCCGCACGCGACAGTGTGGTGTTGGTGGCAATCAGGCCATCCATGCCGTGCTGCTGCGCCAGCGCCACTAGGCCCGGCAGGGCGTCATCTGGCAGGTCGGGCGCGATCTTGACCAGCACCGGCGCCTTGCGGCCCTCGGCCTGTGCAATGCGCTCGCGGGCGTCGGCAATGGCGGCCAGCAGGGCATCGAGTGCGGCATCGCTCTGCAAGTCGCGCAGGTTCTTGGTGTTAGGGCTGGAGATATTGACCGTGATGTAGTCCGCGTGACGGTGCAGGCGATTCAGGCACAGCACATAGTCATCGGCGGCACGCTCGATGGGCGTGTCTGCATTTTTACCAATGTTGATGCCGAGCAGGCCGGTGAACTCATGGCGGCTGCGCTCCAGCTTGCCAGCGAGCGCCTCCATGCCGTGGTTGTTGAAGCCCAGCCGGTTGATGATGGCGTGATGCTCCGGCAGCCGGAACATGCGTGGCCGGGGATTGCCGACCTGCGCACGCGGGGTGACAGTGCCGACTTCAACAAAGCCGAAACCGAAATGCTCCCAGGCGGCCAGGCACTCAGCATTTTTATCGAGACCCGCCGCAAGTCCGATGCGATTGGCAAAGCGCAGGCCCATCAACTGCACGGGGGCGATCACACGCTTCTGACCCATCACCGCGCCCGCCAGCACGGGGCTGAGCGAGAGCATCGCCAGCGTCACTTCGTGGGCGCGCTCGGCATCGAGCTGGAACAGGGCGCTGCGGGCAAGGGAGTAGAGCATTAGTTTTCGGCCATTGCAGTGGTCGGTGGTGGGATCGCCCGCGCCTGATGCGGCGACAGCGGCGGTGCCAGCCGCGTGCGCAGAAACTGTGGCAGCGGCAGGGTCTCCGCCAGCTTGCGGCGGACGATATCGATTTCGCGATGAAACAGATCCTGCGTTGCGGTGAGTGGCAGACGCAGCAAGGTGCGCGCCAGATCGCGCAGCAGCAGCTGCTTGGAGTCGCCCTCGTAGAGCGAGCCGAAGCTGCCACCCGCCGCGAACAGTGCGCGGGCCAGATGCAGGTAATCGCGCTGGATCACAAGGCCCGCCTGCTGGGTGTTGCTCATCAGTTGCAGCACCGCCTGCCCGCGCGCATGCAGTCCCGCCATGCCGCCACGGCGCAGGGTGCCGATGAAATTGCTGCGGGTCAGCGGCGTCACGCCCTTCTTGCGCAGGGTATCGTCGAGCGCGCTCTTGATCTCGGCGCGGCGTCTGGCGTTTTCCACCGGCTGGGTGCTGACCTTGATCAAGGCATCGGCGAGCACATCGGTATCGGCCAGCATCGCACCCGCAAGGTAGTCCCAGACCAGGCCCCAGCGGCCTTCCAGCGGCACCACATTGCCCCAGTCGATGAGGTGCAGCGCGCCATCGCTGCCGATCATCACATTGCCCGGATGCAGATCGCCGTGCATCTCACGGTAGACAAAAATGTGATGCAGCACGGTGAACAGCAGGCGCTCCATCACCTGCGTCTGAAAGCGCCTGCGCTCGTGCTTGGGCATGCGCGCCAGCGCGCGGGTGAGGCTGGTGGCATCAGAGAGATATTCCATCTCCAGAATGCGCCGCGCATGGCCGTAGAGCTGCGGCACACGGAATAGCTGGGTCTTCTTGCTGCGCTCGTAAAAGCGCAGGTGATGACGGGCCTCGCTCTCGAAATCGAGCTCCTCCATGAAGCCCGCGACAAACTCGTCCGCCTGCTCCTGCAAGGCGCGCAGAAAGGGTGCCAACTTGCTGTGCGGCGCCCAGTATTGGCTGGACATGATGGCCAGCCCGATGCTGAGTTTGCCGATGGCGAACTCGCGATCAATGTTGTGGCGGCCGACCTTGATGACGACCGGTTTCAGCACCTCAACGCCGTTCTCGATGAAGGGCTTCTTCGCGAAATAGACGCTGCCGATGGAGCCACTTTTCACCGGTCGCGCTGCATCGAACTCCAGATAGAGTTTTTCCGGCGGCTTGCCAAAACACTCCATGAAGGCTTGCCGCACTTCCTCCTCGCTCATCGACGGCACGTCTTCGTGGAAGACCGCCAGCTCTTTGGCGATTTCATCTGGCAGAAAATCGGCATTGGCCGCTGCCACCTGCGCCATCTTGATAAAGAACGGCCCGAACTCGCGCACCATCTGCGCGACGATCTTGGCCTGCGCCTTGAAGTCTTTCGGGTCGGCGGCAAAGAAAGGCTTGATGTAGCGGATGGCGCGAATCTGCCGCCGCACGATGGCCACGTCATTGCGCACCAAGGCGGCACGGCGCAGCACCTCACCCAGCTGCCATTCATTGAAGCGCCGACCAGCCTTCAGGAGGTTCACCACCTCGGTCAGCATCGGCTCGTAGGTCTTGAGCACCAGCCGCACCATGTCGAGCGAGAGCTCGCCGAGACCTTTCAGCTCTGGTGCCGTGAACAGCTCATCGAAGAAGTGCCAGAACTCCTGCACCAGCGCATCCGGCACAGGCACCGGCGAGCGTTGCAGCGACTGATCCACCACGAAGCGGATCAGGTTTTCTGTCGATTGCTCGTTGGGGATCAGCCCCTTGCTGCGCAGCCGCTCAGTGATGCGGCTGGACTGATGAACGATAGGGTGCTCGTAGAGCTTCTCGAATACTTTGTCGATGGCAGCCGCTAGCTCCGGTTCGCTGATGTCATCGCTGGACGCCAGCAGGCGACCCAGCGGCACGAAACCCCTGCTGACCTGATAGGTGGAGACCGTGATGGAGCCCAGCTCCCGCAGCAGGCTGCGCGAAGGCTCAGCAGGCTGGCCGCGCGATGGCTCGGCGGGCAGACTCACGGCGGCAGCAGATGCCCCAGCCGCTGGCGCTTGGTTTCGAGATAACCGGCGTTGTGTGCGTTCTCGCCTGCGCGCAACGGCACGCGATCCACCACGGTGATGCCGTCTTTTTCCAGCGAGGCCACCTTGCGCGGATTGTTGGTCAAGAGGCGCAGACGGCAGACGCCGATTTCGTGCAGCAGCGCCACCGCCAGCGAGTAGTCGCGCGCGTCATCGGGGAAGCCGAGCTGATGATTGGCATCGACGGTATCGGCCCCTTCATCCTGCAAGGCATAGGCGCGGATCTTGTTGCCAAGACCGATGCCGCGGCCTTCCTGCCGCAGATACAGAATCGCGCCCCGGCCTTCGCCCGCAATCCGGCGCATCGCCTCCTGCAATTGCGGGCCGCAGTCGCAGCGCAAGGAACCCAGCGCATCGCCGGTCAGGCACTCGCTGTGCAGGCGCACCAGCGGGGCTGGCTCTGCGCCGAGATCGCCGAGCGCAATCACCATGTGCTCCTTGCCTAGGGCATCTCGGAACACGGTCATGGTGAAACTCGCCTCTGCGGTGGGCAGCAGCGCGGAGGCGATTCTTTCAAGCGTAGGCATTGCCGCATCCGGCATGGACAAACCTCAGGCACCCAGCCAGTTCTGGCCGCAGACGCGCAGCGTCTTGCCGTTGACGCCATTGGCCAGCGGGCTGGCGAGGAAGGTCACGGCCTCGGCGATGTCCTGCGGCAGGCCACCCTGTGCCAGTGAATTGACGCGACGACCGACTTCGCGATTCACCGTCGGCATCATCGCCGTCATCTGGGTCTCGATGAAGCCAGGTGCGACGGCATTGATCGCCATGCCCTTCCTGGCAAGGATGGGTGCCAGCGATTCGGCATAGCCAATCACGCCCGCCTTGGTCGCGGCGTAGTTGGTCTGCCCGGCATTGCCACCAATGCCGCCGATGGAGCTGATGCAGACAAAGCGCGCGCCGGGCTTGAGGCCGGATTGCAGCAGCCGCTCGTTGATGTTGAGGATGGCGCCGAGGTTGATGTTGAGCACCATGTCCCAGAGTTCGGGCTTCATGTTGCGCAGCATCTTGTCGCGGGTGACACCGGCGTTGTGGACGACGATGTCGGCACCGCCGAAGCGTGATTTCAGCTCGCTAGCGAGGCGCTCGCCGGCATCCGGCGCAGTCACGTCCAGCGCCAGGCCCAGGCCATTGAGCGGTGCCATGGTGGCACCGAGCGCGCCTTCTTCAGCGGGGCGATCCATGCCGACCACAGTCGCACCTTCGCGCGCCAGCACCTCGGCGATGGCAGCGCCGATACCGCGCGCGGCACCAGTGACCACTGCAACTTTTCCGGCCAGCGACTGGCCAAAATGCGCAGGCGACAGTGCACCCTTGGGGGCATCGCCAACGGCCAGCACCTGGCCGGTGACATAGGCCGAATTGGGGCCGGTGAAAAACGCCAGCGGGCCAGCCAGCCAGGCATCACCGGCCTTGCTGACTTCCAGCAGATTGGCGGTGGAGCCGTTCTTGCCGATCTCCTTCGCCAACGAGCGTACGAAACCACGCAAGCCGGCAGCAGCGGTGGCTGCCTCAACCGAGTCGGTATCGGCCAGCGCGCGGCACAACACCACCACGCGGCTGTTCGCCACGATCTTGCGCATGCGGGGCTGGAACAGCTCGTAAATCTCTTTCAGCCCCTTGGTGCCGGCAAGGCCGGTGCCGTCGAACACGATCACTGGCGGCAGCGGCTCGCTGTCGCCGCCCTCGTTGCGAAGCTCGACACCCGCCGCCTGCGCGCCGGTCTTGACCGAGGCAAAGCCTGCGTGGCCGGTTACCACCTGCACGGTAGCGCCCAGCTGCTTGAGCGCAGCCAGTGTGGCCGTGCTGGCGGTGGCAGCCGAATCGGCAGCGAACAGTGCCGTGCTGCCGGCCAGCGGTGCGGCTGCATAAGCCGCAGTGGCGCGATCCAGACGTGGCGGGGTCGGCAGGCCCAGCGAGGCAGCCACCTGTTTGCCGAAGGCGGAGTTGGTGAACTCAAGATAGCGGTCGAGCATGGGGTGTTCCGAAGCAGTGGCGGCCGAAGGGGTCGCTATTATGCCGATGGCACTGGCAACGGGCGTGCGGATGTCTAACAATGCGCCCACAACATTAGAAGTTCCGCATTCATAGGAGAGGGGAGCAACATGAGTAACCGCTTTTTGCCCATCGCAGGCGTCACGGTCGTGCTTGCGGTCGTGGTCTATGCCGCACTGTCCATCGTGTTCCCACACCACAAGGAAGTGCTTGTCGACACCCAGGTGAAGGCCGAAACCGTCTTCGGTGCCGAGCTGAACGAGGCAGAGGCACAAGCCACCGCCATTGCGGCCGACCTGTCAGGCGCTGCCTTGGCCACACCGACTGAGAGCAGCGAAGCGCCTGCTTCAGAAGTCCCTGCTGAAGCGGCCGCCGAGCCAGCTGCTGAAGCTGTTGCCGCCCCAGCCGAAGCTCCGCTGGAGGCTGCCGCAGAGCCCGTTGCCGAAGCGCCCGCAGCGGCTGAAGAACCCGCAAGCGCGGCAGCGCCTGCTTCGACCAGCGCTGCGCTGAGTCGCGCCGAACTGGCAAAGATCGTTGCCGAAGCCGCAGCGAAGGCGGCTGCCGAAACCGCGAAGTCCATCGCCGAACAGGCGACCCGCGACGCTGCTGGCCAATAAGCCTGAGCGCCCTGACAC
>Ga0255086_1000300_pt1 | contig 17513 bp, 12 predicted proteins | sample Colum_Cont_RepC__FD_188438 | JGI IMG/M metagenome (GOLD analysis project Ga0255086, IMG submission 188438) | Freshwater microbial communities from Columbia River, Oregon, United States - Colum_Cont_RepC_8d | ecosystem: Environmental > Aquatic > Freshwater > River | place: USA: Oregon | collected... | reverse complement strand
CCGATCAGCTGAATGACCTGCGCAACAAAGGCGATGCCGTAGACAGCAACACCCTCTCGCCCAACGTGCTGTCCTCAAAGGGCGCTGCCAGCAATGCCGGCGCTGCCAGCGGCGGCGGCGAAGCCGCTGCACTTGCTGCGGCAGCAGCGGGTTCCAGCGGCATCGGCGGCAGTGGCACCGCAGGGGTCAGCCGCTCACAGAGCGGGCAAGGTTTGGGCAAGCGCCGCACCACCACCATCGATAGCCCGGTGGGCTTTGGGCAAGACACCAGCAAGTCTGGCGATGGCGGCACCCGTGCCAAATCAGGACGCACGCTGGAAGAAATCCAGCTGGCCTTTGATCGTGCATCCGGTTCGTTCTACGCCATGCACCAGCGCGCAATGCGCGAAAACCCCACGATCAGCGGCAAGGTTGTCCTCAAGATCACCATCGAGCCTTCTGGCAGTGTCTCGGACGTGATCCTGGTGTTCAGCGAGCTCGGCGACCCTGATCTGGAACGCAAGATTCTCGCCCGCGTGAAGTTGATCAATTTTGGGGCGAAGGACATACCAACATTCGTCTACCCCAACTATCCAATCCATTTCCGTTCGCCGAACTAGGCAGTAGAGATCATCCGAGGAGAAGCACAGTGGGTTTTCTGGCAGGCAAAAAAGCACTGATCACCGGCGTAGCAAGCGAACGCTCAATTGCCACTGGCATCACCGAGGCATTTGCCCGCGAGGGCGCGGAGCTGGCCTTCACCTTTCAGGGTGACAAGCTCAAGCCGCGTGTCGAAGACCTTGCCCACTCGGTTGGCAGCAAGCTGGTGCTGCCGATGGATGTCACCCGCGATGGTGAGATTGATGCCGTATTCGCGGCATTGAAGGACGTCTGGGGCGGCATCGATATCGTCATCCACTCTATCGGCTTCGCACCACGTGAACTGTTGCAGGGCGGCTATCTGGAGAGCGTGACCCGCGAAGGCTTTGCCCTTGCGCACGACATCAGCGCCTATTCCTTCGCTGCACTGGGCAAGGCTGCGCGTCCGCTGATGCAGGGTCGCGCCGCCAGCTTGCTCACCCTCAGTTATCTAGGCGCGGTACGCGCCATGCCCATGTATAACGTCATGGGCCCGGCCAAGGCCTCGCTGGAAGCCAATGTGCGCTTCATGGCCGCAGAACTGGGTGCCGAAGGCATCCGCGTCAATGGCATTTCCGCCGGGCCGATCAAAACTCTCGCAGCCGCTGGCATCAAGGGCTTTCGCGGCATGCTCGGCGCGGCTGAAAAAGCCAGCGCGCTGCGCCGCAATGTCACCATCGAGGAAGTCGGCAACACCGCAGCGTTTCTGTCGTCTGAACTGGCCAGCGGCATCACTGGTGAGATTGTCTACGTCGATGCCGGCTTCAACATCATGGGCATGAGTCTGACGGAAGATGGCAAGTAATTAGGCACTTTGCTTCAGCGCCGGCTGATCGAGCACACCGTCTTCGCCTGAGAGCCTCGCGACCACAATGGTGGCTGAGGCATCGCCCAGCACATTGAGCGCGGTGCGGCACATGTCCAGCACGCGATCCACGGCGAGAATCAGCCCGACGCCTTCCAGCGGCAGGCCAATGGCAGAGAGGATCACCGTGATCGCCACCAGGCTCGCTGATGGAATGCCTGCCACGCCGACCGCCGTGATCAGCGCCAGTGCGACGATGGTGAATTGCGCGCCGAAGCTGAGATCAAGGCCATAGGCCTGGGCAATGAAAATTGCAGCGACGCACTCGTAAAGCGCAGAGCCATCGGTGTTGACGTTGGCACCAATCGGCAGCACAAAACCACTGACCCGGCGCGGCACTTTGGCCTTGTTCTCGATGCAGTCCATCGTCATCGGCAAGGTGGCGTTGGATGAAGAGGTGGAGAATGCCGTGAGCAGTGCGGGTGCCATGGCCCGATGCAGGGCATAGGCCGGCACCCGCGCCACCAGCTTGAGCACCAGCGGCAGCACGATGAAGGCATGCGTCAACAGTCCAAGCACCACCGCGAGCATGAACATGGCCAGTGGTTGCAGGGCTGCGATGCCGGTCTTGGCGACTGTGCCGGTGACGATGGCAAAAACACCAATCGGCGCGGCTTTCATCACCAGTGCGGTGATGCGAATCATGGCCTCGTAGATGCCCTTCCAGAAACTCGCCTGGGTATCTCGCAGGCCACGCGGCAATTGCGACAAGGCCCAGCCGAACAGCAAGCCGAAGGTCACCAGGCCCAGCATGTCGCCCTTGGCTGCAGCTTCGATGGGATTGGTGGGGATCAGCCGCAGCACGACCCCCCACAGATCCTCAGCGCCCTTTTGCTGCACGTCTGAAACGATTGCGCTGGCATCGCCAGAGAGTCCGAGAATGCCTGCGGCAGGCACGCCATCGACGATGCCCGGCGTCAGCACAGACGTCCAAGTCAAGCCGATGAGAATCGCTAGCAAGCCGGTGCCGACATAAAAACCGAAAGTAAGCACGCCTAGCTTGCCTAGGCCACCCTGTTCTGCCCCACCGATCAGGCCATTGATCAATGCAGCTAGGATCAGCGGCACAATCAGCATCTTCAAGGCGCTCAAGAACAGACTGCCTACCATGCCGCAAACCTTGAGCACGAACGCAGAATCCGCGCAAAGCGTGCCGACGGCGACTGCCGCCGCAAGGGCGATCAACATGCGCCAATGCAGCGGCAGGTTCATGAGGTTTTCCTGTTTAGGGCGTGACAGGAGCATCTGAAGATTCAGCGGCAGCCACCGCCTTCAGATCCACACCCAACCGCTGCTCGAGATCACTGCGGAAGCTCGCGAACTCCGAGCCTGCCAATGCCTCTCGCAACTGGCTGGTCTGCTGTTTGAACGCGCTGTCGTCGGTCTCTGGCGTTGCGTCCTTCACATTTTCGAGGGCAATCACCACGACATCACCATTGCCCAGCACTGTCTTGCCTATGCTGGCCTTGCCGGCCATGGGGCGTGCCAGACGAAACGCGGCAGTCAACACCGCCCTCTCCACGCCAGGTGCATCACGGCGCACACTGCCAGGTGCAACGGCACTGAGCTGGCGCTCTGCAGCCAACGCCAGCAGGCTAGCGCCTGATTCAGCAGCCTTGATCACCGCATCAGCCTCTGCTTGCGCCTTTGTGATCGCGCCTGCGCGCTTGATCTCGATGCGAATCTGCTCTCTGACCTCATCCAGGCTACGCGCCCGTGCAGGCTCGTACTCTGCCTTGCGCACTACAGCAATGCGATTGTCACCAAGGTCAATGGGCTTGCTGTTCTCGTTATCTTGAAGCACCTCGTCAGAAAACGCCGCTTGCACAACCGCCTGATTAGCTGTGAAGCCGCTACCGCTGGTGCGGGTAAACCAGTCTGTGGTTTCAACCACGACCCCCAAGGCCTGAGCAACCGCATCGAGCGAGCTGGCATTTTCAAACGCGAGTTGCTCCAATTTTTCAGCGAGTTCCTGGAAGCGCCTTTCGGCATCGCGCTTGCGATAGCTAGAGAGCAATTCGGCCTGGACGGCTGCATCCTCGAAAGGCTTAATCACAGCAGGCTTGATGTCCTCCAACTGGATCACATGCCAACCGAACTCGGTCTCAATGGGGGCGGAGACCTCAGATTTCTGCAAACCAAACAAAGCCTGCTCGAACTTTGGGGTCATCAGCCCCTTGCGAACCCAACCGAGATCACCACCACTGTTCTTGGAGCCCGGATCATCCGAAGTCTCGCTGGCCACGGTCTCGAAATCGGCCTTGGCGTCCAATCTGGCCTTGATCGCCTCGGCTTTTTTCTGTGCTGCATCCTTGTCGGCGCCAAAGGCAATCAGGATATGGCGCGCACGGCGTTCTTCCGGCGTGGAGAACGGGTTGCTATCAGCGTCGTAGACGGCCTTGAGCACGGCCGCGTCAGGCACGGGTGATTCCGGCAGTTTGGCCAGATCAAGTTCGACCGTTTTCAGTTTGAGTCGCTCAGGCGCCTTGTAAGCGGCGCTGTTATCGGCAAAGCGCTTGGCAATCTCTTCGTCACTAACGGTGATTGCCGCTTCATAGGCTGTCGGCTTGAACACGAGGCTAGTAAACAACCTCTCCTGTTGCGCCAAGCGCCAGGCAGCAGCGGCCTCGGCTGGCGTTACGAATGCGCTGGCAAGAACCCCATCGCGGATCTGATCTTGGCTCATGCCCTCGCGCATCTGACGTTCAAATGTCTGCGGCGACATGCCATTGCTGGACAGCGCCTGACGATACTGCTCTGCTGAGAACTGTCCATCCCTCTGGAATGCGGGAATCGTCTGGATCGCCCGAATGATTGATGCATCCGAGGCGGTATAGCCGGTCTTCAGTGCGTGCTGCTGGAAAGCAGTCTCCTGCACCATTTCTTGCAATACGCCCTCGCGAAAGCGAGCGGGCTCAATCATGTCCGAACGGAAGTTTTCTCCCATCATCTGCTGCAAGCGCTGAAGCCGCTGCTGATAGGCAGCCTCCAGCTGCGAGGTTGTGATTTTCTGATCGCCTACCTTGGCCACGGTCGGATCGCTGCTTCCTCCCTGGAATGTTTCGATGCCCACGAAAGCGAACGGCACTGCGATGAGGCCAACAATTGCCCAGACAATGGGGCCGGTCATGCGATCACGAATGTTCTGCAACATATCTTTGGCTTTTTGTTGAGCAGTAAGGAGGACGCAAAGCAAAAAAAAGGCGCTCTTGACGAGCGCCCTTTCTAAATAGTGTGGCGGAGCGGACGGGACTCGAACCCGCGACCCACGGCGTGACAGGCCGTTATTCTAACCAACTGAACTACCGCTCCACACGGTTTACAACTTTACAATCTTGGTGGGTGCTGACGGGTTCGAACCGCCGACCTGCGCCTTGTAAGGGCGACGCTCTACCAGCTGAGCTAAGCACCCGCTACACGACTACTGTGTCGGCGGGCGCTTACCGATGAGCGTCCCAGCGAGTCGTCTACTTTATCGCATCTTTCAGCGCCTTGCCAGCCTTAAAAGTAGGATTTTTGCTGGCCGCGATTTTCAGCGGAGCGCCGGTTTTAGGGTTACGGCCCGTACGCGCAGCGCGCTTGCGCACGGCAAAGGTGCCAAAGCCGACGAGTGAAACCTTGTCGTTCTTCTTGAGTGCCTTCGCCAGAACTTCAACAAAGGAGTCGAGCGCACGGCCGGCATCGGCCTTGGACAACTCGGCTTTGTCGGCCATGGCGTTAATGAGTTCAGATTTGTTCATAAGTAAGAGATCCCCTCTTGAAGAGCTAACGAAATAGTCGATTGACAGTCCCTGTAGAAAGCAGACCGTCGCAGTGACCGCAAGCTGTGCAGCCAATGCAGCGGCGGAAACCTTTATAACAACTGACTTTGCCGAGCGTCAACCATTGGAAACGCTGTATTGATGGCGATTGAAATCGCCTGGCGAACAAGAGAAAAGTCAAGCAGAGCCAAGGATAAAACTTGGATCTGATCGTTAATGCGCATTCGCGAAGTAAACCTTTTCGAAACTACTGCGTTGCATTGAGTTGAGTGGCACGACCGCTACAGCAGGAAGGCCTGTGCATCGTGGCAACCTAAAAACATTGAAACTGGGAGTGGTTTAAATGGAAGTTAAGAATCCGCGGCTACGCGGCTTTGGTTCGCTGTACTGCGCATTGGCAATCGCTATTTTTTCAACGGCAGCAGTTGCGCAGGAAACACCGGCATCTGCGCCGGAGGCCAATGCCCCCGTGCAGAATGAAAATCAGATCGCACCGGACAATGTTGCTGAAACAGAGCCTACGCTGCCCATTGATGCGCTACCCGAGCAGACTACAGCGCCGGCAGTGGAAAAGCAGGCCGTGACGAAGCTAGAGGCGGTGCAGGTCACCGGCTCACGCATCAAGCGCACCGATGTCGAAACCGAACAACCCGTGGTTCGCATCACTCGCAAGGATCTGGAGCGCACCGGCGAAACCACCATTGGTGATGTGTTGCAGTCACTGCCTTCTGCAGGTTCGGCTCTCAATACCAATATCAACAACGGCGGCACGGGTGCGACTGAAGTGGATCTGCGCAACCTGGGTTCTGGCCGCGTGCTCGTGCTGGTGGATGGCCACCGCTGGATCAGCGGTCTGCGCAGCCTGTCGACCAACTCGGTTGATCTCAACACCATCCCGTTCGCAATCGTCGATCGCATCGACGTGCTGCAGGACGGCGCTTCCGCCGCTTATGGCTCGGATGCCATCACTGGCGTGGTCAACATCATCACCAAGAAAAAACTCGATGGCGTGCAACTCAGCAGCCAAGTCGGCGCATTCACACAGGGAGATGGTCGCCAGCAACTGCATGCCCTCACGGCCGGCACCAGTTTTGACACTCTCGCTGGTGGCACTTCGCTGATCGGCAGCTTCAGCTTTCAAGACCAGACACCGGTGTTTGCGCGTAATCGTGCGATCTCACGCTTGCCGAAAATCAATACCGGTCTGACGCGCGGCTCCACCTTCACGCCGGAAGGCCGCGCCCTGTTCGTCGCCTCTGACGCCACCACCAACAACTTCGGCACCTCGCGTTGCGCCAGCCTTTCAGGCGATGTAATCGGCGGTGCGGTCAATACCGAGACGCCAGTTACGCTGCCTGAAGAAGTGGGCGGCGGCACCATCGTCACCTTGCCCAGCCCCGGCTTGCCGATTCCCGGTCAGACCGCCGGCCTGCCCGCTGTGAACCTTTGCGACATCACGCGCGTCACGGGCTCTACGGGCGACTCGGCGGATGACTATCGCAACTATGTTGGCGCTGAAGACGCATACAACTTCACCGAGACCAACTACCTCGCCACCCCCTTGCGCACCTACAACGCCTTCCTGGGCCTGAACCACCAGTTCAACGAATACGTCGCCTTCAATCTTCAGGGCATGTACAGCTTGCGTCAGTCCACGCAGCAGCTGGCCCCCCATCCGATTTCCATCGGCGACATCGGCCCGATCATCGGTGGCCTGATGCCGAACTCGTTCCAGTCCTATAACCAGGCGACGTTCATCCCTGCCAGCAATCCTTTCAACCCCACCCGCAGCAACAGCGGCATGAGCCCAGTTGGCGGCCCGCAGGATATTGGGCGTCTGGACCCGAATAATCCGACCAATGATCCCAACGTGGCGCTCGGCCTGTTCTACAGCGGCGCTGTGCTGCGTCGCATCGTCGAGGGCGACCCGCGCATCCAGCAACAAAACGTGCCGACCCGCTTTGGCACCGCTGCATTCAATGGCGACTTCAATCTCGCCGCACTGCCGGTCAGCTGGGAACTGGGTTATGGCTACGGCGTTTCCAGCCAGTCGCAAAATCTGCTCAACAACTTCCGTCAGGATCGCATCCGCAATGCCATTGTCGGCAACTATGTGGAGTCCGCCAACAACACGCGTGAAGATCAGGGCATCCCGGACGACGTGCCACTGTGCGTCGCACCCTGTGTACCGCTCAACCTGTTTGGCGGCCCCGGAAGCATCACGCCGGAAATGCTGGCCTATATCCTCTACAACGACCACACCAACACCCGTCAGGCACAGTCGAACTTGTACCTGAACTTCTCAACGACCGTGCCGGTGTCCTTCTTGCCCAGCGAAATCGGCGCAGCCTTTGGTGTCGAGCGTCGCACCAGCAAGTACACCAATGTGCCCTCGCCAGAGCAGATCGACAACACGACCAGCGGCCTGACCTCGCTGCCAACGAATGGCGCCACTACGGCGAAGGAAGCATTCGTCGAACTTGATATCCCTCTGGCCAAAGACGCAACCCTGATCCGCGACCTCGGTCTGAGCCTCGCCGGTCGCGTCTCTGATTACGGCGAATTCGGCAAGTCCATCAACGGCAAGATCGGTGGCCGCTGGAAACCCGTGCAGGACCTGCTGCTGCGCAGCACCTTCTCAACCTCATTTCGCGCGCCCACGGTGGGTGAATTGTTCCTCGGCAATGCTGGCAGCTATCCTGGCCTGGATGACCCCTGCGCCAACGACGATGTGCGCACCAGCGGCTCCAATGCAGACGTGAATTGCGATGCCGATGGCGTGCCGGATGGTGTGACCCAGGTGGCCGCGCAGATCCTCTCGCCATTCACCGGCAACCCGGACCTTGAACCTGAAACCTCGCACTCGTTGACGGCTGGCTTTGTATTCAGCCCAGAGGCAATCAAGGGCTTTGATCTTTCAGTTGATTACTACCGCATCGCACTCGATAACTTCATCAATCCGCCGGGTGCTCAGGAAATCCTGGACCAGTGCTACACCACGCCATCCAGCAACCGCACCTACTGCGACTCTGTGATCCGCGATCCAACTACCGGCTCGCTCGTGAGCGTGATCAATGGCTTTGCCAACATGCCGCGTGTGGAAACAGCGGGTATCGACTTCCTGCTCAACTACCAACTGCCTCTGAAGGACACCGCACTGGCCGGGCTGGGTCGTATCAAACTGGTGACGGGTGCCAGCTTCCTATCCAGCTATGCCATCACGACGCGGGGTGCCTCAGGCAATCTGACGCGTGAAGGACAGGCTGGCACGGTCGATCTGCCACGCTGGAAGATCAATCCCTCCATCCAATGGAGCAATGGCGGCTGGCAAGGCAGCCTCAACACCCGCATCATCTGGGGCCAGTTCGAAGATTGCGATGATGGAATCGAGCCCTCGCTGGTTTCATTGGGCCTGTGTTCAGACCCCAACTATATTGATCCGGACGGTAACCTCACCCCGCGCAACCGCATCAAGTACGCGTGGAAAACCGATGGCCAGTTCGGCTACCGCTTTGCCTCCACCAAAACCGAACTGCTGGTGGGCATGGAGAATCTCTTTAACCGCGATCCGCCAATTTCCTACTCGGCGTTTTCCAACAGCTTCCAGCCCCAGTACTGGCTGCCAGGCCGTCTGGGTTACTTCAGTCTCAGACAGGATTTTTGATTCTGCTGGCTGTTGCACAAAAAAAGCCCCGCAAATGCGGGGCTTTTTTGTGCCTGCTGCCCTGTGTGAAACAGCAAACAGATGGCCTGCTAGTCGTGCGGCTCAGTGCGCACGCGCGCTGTCATCGGGCACGGTCGGCGCAACCACCGGCAGCGGATCAGCACGGGCCTCAGGCTCACGCTCCAACGCGGTCTTCAACACGTCTTCGACCCAACGCACTGGCACGACATTAAGGCTGCCCTTGATGGTGTCCGGAATATCGGCCAAATCCTTCACGTTCTCAAAAGGAATGATCACCGTCTTGATGCCGCCGCGCTGTGCCGCCAGCATTTTTTCCTTCAGGCCACCAATTGGCAGCACTTCACCCCGCAAGGTGATCTCACCTGTCATCGCAACGTCAGCGCGAATCGGGATGCCCGTGAGTACCGACACCATCACCGTGCACATGGCGATACCCGCTGAGGGGCCATCCTTTGGCGTTGCCCCCTCCGGCACGTGGACATGCACGTCCTGCTTTTCGTGGAACGCAGCATCGAGCCCCAGTGACTTTGCGCGTGAGCGCACGACTGTGTAGGCCGCCTTAATTGACTCCTGCATCACATTGCCGAGCGAGCCAGTCTGCGTCACCACGCCCTTGCCTGGTGACAGTGCGGCTTCGATAGTCAGCAGCTCGCCACCAACCTCCGTCCACGCCAGGCCCGTCACCTGCCCCACCTGATTATTTTCCTCGGCACGGCCATAGCGGAAACGCTGCACACCTAGATACTGGTCAATGTTTTCAGCCGTGATCTTGAGTTGCTGATCTTCAGGATGCGTCAAAAGATGCTTGACCACCTTGCGGGCAATCTTGCTGACTTCGCGCTCAAGATTGCGCACGCCTGCCTCGCGCGTGTAGTGCCGGATCACCGCCATGATCGCGTCATCGGCAATTTCCAGCTCGCCCGTCTTCACGCCGTTTTTCTTGAGCTGCTTGGGCGTGAGATATTTCTTGGTGATGTTGAGCTTTTCATCCTCGGTGTAACCGGGGATGCGGATCACTTCCATCCGATCCAGCAAGGGACCTGGGATATTGAGCGTGTTGGCGGTGCAGACAAACATCACATCGCTCAGGTCAACATCGACCTCCAGATAGTGATCCTGGAAAGTGGTGTTCTGTTCGGGGTCGAGCACCTCCAGCAGGGCCGATGCCGGATCGCCACGGGAGTCGTGGCTCATCTTGTCGATCTCGTCGAGCAAGAACAGCGGATTCTTGACCTTCACCTTGGCCAGGTTCTGCACCAACTTGCCCGGCATGGAGCCGATGTAGGTGCGGCGATGCCCACGAATCTCCGCCTCATCCCGCACGCCGCCGAGCGACATACGCACAAACTTGCGGTTGAGTGCCTCGGCAATCGAGCGGCCGAGCGAAGTCTTGCCAACACCCGGCGGGCCAACCAGGCAGAGAATCGGACCATTGAGCTTTTTGACGCGCGCCTGCACGGCCAAGTGCTCGACGATGCGCTCTTTCACCTTTTCGAGACCATAGTGGTCTTCGTCCAGTTTGGCCTCGGCAACCGAGAGGTCGATGCGCTCCTTGGTCTTCGCCTTCCACGGCACCTGTGTCAGCCAGTCCAGATAATTACGCACCACGGTGGCTTCCGCCGACATCGGCGACATGGACTTCAACTTGTTGAACTCGTGGCGCGCCTTGTCCTTGGCAGCCTTTGGCATGCCGGACTTCTCGATTTTGCGAGCCAGCTCCTCTTGCTCATTCGGCGCATCTTCGCCCTCGCCGAGCTCTTTCTGAATGGCCTTCATCTGCTCATTCAGGTAGTACTCGCGCTGATTTTTCTCCATCTGCTGCTTTACACGGCCACGGATCTTCTTCTCGATCTGCAACACGTCGATCTCGCCTTCCATCTGGCCCAGCACCAACTCCAGACGGGTCTTAGCGTCGCCTGCTTCCAGCACTTTCTGCTTGTCTTCGAGCTTGAGTGATAGATGCGCAGCAATGGTGTCGGCCAGACGACCTGCGGCATCCATCGCGGTGAGTGAGGGCAGCAACTCTGCCGGCACCTTCTTGTTGAGCTTGGCGTACTGCTCGAAGGTGGAAACGGCCGAGCGCATCAGGGCATCGATCTCGTTTTCCGTGGCGCTGCTGTCGGCCTCCGCTAGGGGTTCAAAGCTGGCAACCAGATAATCACTGTGCTCGCTCACCTTGTTTACCGTCGCGCGCTGGCCACCTTCCACCAGAACTTTCACAGTGCCATCGGGCAGGCGCAACATTTGCAGGATGCTGGCCAGCGTGCCAACACTGTAGAGGTCATCCACCCCCGGTTCGTCGGTATCAGCGGATTTCTGAGCGACCAGCAAAATGCGCTTGTCGTCCTGCATGGCAGCCGACAGCGCCCGCACGGATTTCTCGCGACCCACAAATAGCGGGATCGCCATGTGGGGATAAACGACAACGTCACGCAGCGGCAGGACAGGGGCGATGTTGGAGTGGCTCATGCGGGTTTCCAGTGATCAGCATGATTATGCCGAATGGTGTGAAGCATTGCGGCAATCACGACGTATTCAAGGCAGCGAGAGCCCCTAACAAAAACCCCGCTGGGAGCGGGGCTGTTGCTTCAAGCAGACTGCTTGGCAGGCACTTCCTTGTTCTCATAGAGAATGATGGGCTTTGAATCACCCTTGGCCACGGCTTCATCCACCACGACCTTGCTGACGTTTTGCATCGATGGCAGGTCATACATGGTGTCAAGCAATATTTTTTCGAGAATGGTGCGTAGGCCACGCGCACCAGTCTTGCGTTCACGCGCGCGCTGGGCCACAGCCATCAAGGCATCCTCACGGAACTCCAGATTGACATCTTCCATCTGGAACAACTTTTGATACTGCTTGACCAGCGCATTCTTCGGGTCGCGCAGGATCGCGATCAGGGCGCGTTCATCCAACTCTTCCAGAACCGCAGCCACTGGCAGGCGGCCGATGAACTCTGGGATGAGACCGAAGCGCACGAGATCATCGGGCTCCAGATTCTTCAGTGTGTCATTGAGCGCCTTGGAATCGGACTTCGATTTGACCTCGGCGCCGAAACCAATTCCGCCCTTGTCGAGACGCTGGTGGATGACGCGATCCAGCCCGGAGAATGCACCGCCGCAGATGAACAGGATGTTGGCGGTATTGACATGCAGGAACTCCTGCTGCGGATGCTTGCGTCCACCCTGGGGCGGGACCTGGGCAATAGTACCTTCGATCAGCTTCAGCAGCGCCTGCTGCACGCCTTCTCCCGATACATCGCGCGTGATCGAGGGGTTTTCACTCTTGCGCGCGATCTTGTCGATCTCGTCGATATAGACAATGCCACGCTGCGCCTTGTCCACGTCGTAATCACACTTTTGCAGCAGGCGTGAAATGATATTTTCGACATCCTCACCCACGTAACCCGCTTCAGTCAGCGTAGTGGCATCCGCGATGGCAAATGGCACATCCAGCAGACGAGCCAGCGTTTCAGCCAGCAAGGTCTTGCCTGAGCCAGTAGGCCCGATCAGCAGAATATTAGACTTGGCCAACTCGATATCTGTCGCAGCCTGCCCCTTGGCCGAGAGCCGCTTGTAGTGGTTGTAGACCGCAACGGCGAGAACTTTCTTGGCCTGCTCCTGCCCGATCACGTACTCATCGAGCACTGCACGGATTTCCATCGGCTTCGGCAGCCCCTTGATCTGGGGTTTGGCGTGCACTTCTTCGCGAATGATGTCGTTGCAAAGGTCGACACACTCATCGCAGATATACACCGAGGGGCCGGCGATGAGCTTGCGTACTTCGTGCTCAGACTTGCCGCAGAAGGAGCAATACAGCACCCGACCGTTATTGGTACCCCGCGTATCTGCACTCATCTTGCTTCCTTCACTCCTGCAAACAGCCCCATACCGCAGCTGACACTTTTATATCACGCAGCACGTATGCTGCAATCCAGATCACACCGCCGCAGCGACCGGTGCTCGGCTGCTGATCACTGCATCGATCAGCCCATAGGCCCTGGCCTGTTCGGCCGACATGAAGTTATCGCGCTCCATGTCCCGCTCGATGCGCTCCAGTGGCTGGCCGGTGTGCTCGGCATACAGACCATTGAGCTGTTCGCGCATCTTCAAAATCTCGCGTGCCTGGATTTCGATATCGGTCGCCTGCCCCTGTGCGCCGCCGGAAGGCTGGTGAATCATCACTCGTGCATGCGGCAGCGAGAAGCGCTTGCCCTTGGCGCCGGCCGACAGCAGGAAGGAACCCATGCTGCATGCCTGCCCGATGCAGAGCGTGGACACATCCGGCTTAATAAAGCGCATGGTGTCGAAGATCGCCATGCCGCTGGTGATTACACCACCCGGCGAGTTGATGTAGAGGCTGATGTCTTTGTCGGGGTTTTCTGATTCGAGGAACAGCAGCTGCGCCACCACCAGGTTGGACACCATGTCGTCGATCGGCCCGACGAGGAAGATCACGCGCTCTTTCAACAGCCGCGAGAAAATATCGAAGGCGCGCTCGCCACGGGCGGTTTGCTCCACCACCATCGGCACGAGGTTGGATTGCGGACGAAGATTCATGACGCTCCTTGAGTGTTGAAACAGCAAAGGCGACCGCGCACATCAGCACCCGGTCGCCTTGAATGGCATCTGCTCAGGCTGCGGCCGGCGCCTGCGTATTCAAGAGCTGCTCCAGCGTCTGTGGCAGCTCGGTGACGGCAGCGCCAGTCACCAGCGCATCCACCACCTGATCTTCAAGCACGACCGCACGCAGGCCTTGCAGCAGATCAGGACGCGAACGATAGAACTGCTTGACCTGCTCCGGCTCTTCATAGTCCGCCGCCATCTCGTTCAACGTGGTTTCCACGCGGCTAGCGTCGAGCGTGATGTTCTTCGACTTGATCACCTCGCCGATCAGCAGGCCAAGTGCAACGCGGCGCTTGGCAGTGGCTTCAAACAATTGGTCTGGCAGCAGCTCTTTCGCCTTCTCCGGCTTGATCTTGCCCATGTTCATGCGATTGGCCGCCTCCTCGCGCAGGCGCGGCAGCTCCTGCTCGATCAGGCCCTTCGGCACGTCAATCGGATGCGTGGCCAGCAATTGATCGAGGATCTGCGCCTTGATGCGCGCCTTGATGGCCTTGCTACGCTCGTTCTCCAGTGCGGTGAGGCTTTTCGCGCGCAGGCCTTGCTCGCCCTGCTCGGCACTGATGCCGTGGCCCTTGAGAAACTCGACGTCGTCCAGGCCAGGCAGCACGACTTCCTTGACGGCCTTGAGCGTGACCTCGAATTGCGCGGTCTTGCCCTTGAGCGGCTCGGCGCGGTAGTCGGCCGGGAAGCTCACATCCACCGTAAATGTTTCGCCGACGCCATGGCCAACCATGCCTTTTTCGAGGTCGGGCAGGAACTGGTTGGCACCGACTTCAAAGCTCACATCGTCGCCCTTGCCGCCCTGAAAAGCCTCGCCATCGAGCTTGCCGATGAAGTCAACCGTCACCTGGTCGCCTTCGGCAGCCACGCGACTCACATCGGTGAAACTCTTGCGCGCACGGCGCAGATTTTCGATCAGGCGATCGACATCGGCAGGGGTGATCTCGACCACCGGGCGGTTCACCGCCAGCGTGTCGAGCTTGTCGAGCTGGATCTCCGGGTAAACATCGAAATGCGCCGTGTACTCAAAGCCCGTTGCAGACTCACCGGAAATCTCGAAGCGCGGATAACCGGCCGGCTGGACCTGGGCCTTGTCGAGAGCCTCAGGATAGGTATCGCGCACGAGGTCGTTCATCACTTCGTAGCGAGCGGCGTCCCGGTATTGCGCCTCAATCATCTTCATGGGCGCCTTGCCAGGGCGGAAGCCCGGCATCTTGGCGCGCGAAGCCATGCGCTTGACACGCTCGGCGACGGCCTTTTCAAGCCGCTCAGCGGGGATCTGGACGCGCAGGCTGCGGGCGAGGCCGGTTTGGGATTCGAGTTGGACTTGCATGATGGTGGTTTGTTGGCTGGGATTGAGGCCCGTAAAACAGGCAGCGGAACGATCGAAATGCAGTGGTGCTTCCGCTTCAAGCGCCTAAGCGAAACGGGCTGAACGTCCGTCAGGACGTTCGGCTGGCCCGTTTCGCTGGTGCGAAAGGCGAGACTCGAACTCGCACGGGTTGCCCCGCTGGAACCTAAATCCAGTGCGTCTACCAATTCCGCCACATTCGCGGGCCAACCAGTATAGCAGCGGGCAGCGGCTGACAGGCTTGATCCGCGCACTAGCGCAGAAATCAGCGTCAGGCAGTTTACAAATGCGAATAATTCCTATTAACTGCGAAAGTCGCCCACTTGGTTAAGGACACGCCATGACCACCCTCAGCCTGCAACGCCCCAATCTATTCCCGATTCTGGGCTCGGTGCGCCCCGCACCTTCAAAGACTCGCCTGAAAAGCGAGGACCTGTTCCGCAATGGCTGCGAGCTGATTATCGAGCACCGTGGCGAGGAATACCGCCTCAAGCTCACCCGCAACGACAAGCTCATTCTCAACAAGTAATGCCGGAATACGGCATGGCGGCAATAATGCCGCCATGCGTCGCAACCGCCTCATCCTCGCTGGTATAGCCCTCACCCTTGCCACGGCGCTGGCCAGTCTGTGCATAGGGGCATCGTCCATCTCGCTGGTGCAATTGCTTGCAGCGCTTGGGCTTGGCCGTCCCTCGCCTGAGACATGGACGAATACGGTCATTACCGAAGTCCGCTTGCCGCGCATGCTGCTGGCGCTTTCCATCGGGGCCACGCTCGCGCAATGCGGCGTCGTGTTGCAGGCGCTGTTCCGTAACCCGCTGGCAGAACCGGGCCTACTGGGCATTTCAGGCGGTGCCGCATTTGCCGTGGCCTGTGCTCTGGCACTGGCACCAGCACTGGGCGCTCATGCCATACACGCCCTGCCCTATGCCCTCCCGCTCATCGCCACGATCGGTGCGCTGCTGGCGACTGGCATCGTCATGGCACTCGCCCGCACCAGCGGCGTCACCGACATTGCCGGCCTGCTGCTCGCAGGGGTCTCGATCAATGCACTCGCAGGCGCTGGCATCGCACTGCTGCAAACGCTGGTCAGTGATAGCGCACTGCGCGACCTGACCGTGTGGATGTATGGCAGTCTCGGCCGCGCCGACTGGGCACAACTCAGCCTGGGCTTGCCGCTGCTGCTGGGTATTGCGCTCTGGCTGCCACGCGAGGCGGCTGCGCTCGATGCCCTGCTGCTGGGCGAGGCCGAAGCCGCCCACCTCGGAGTGAACATTGAAACCCTCAAGCGGCGCCTGTTGCTGCTGGTGGCCCTTGCCACCGCCACCACCGTCGCGCTCGCCGGCATGATCGGCTTCATCGGGCTGATCGCACCGCATCTGCTGCGGCTGGTCTTCGGGCCTGGACATCGCCTGCTGCTGCCGGCCTCCGCCCTGCTCGGCGCGAGCCTGCTGGTGATTGCAGATACCGCAGCGCGCAGCCTCTTCGCGCCCTTGGAAGTGCCCGTTGGCGTGTTGACCGCACTGGTCGGCGTACCGCTGTTTCTCAGCTTGCTGCGCGCACGGGGCGTACGGTGAGCCTGCTCACTGCCACCAAGCTCAGCGTCATCCGCAGTGGCCACTGCCTGCTGCGCGATGCCGGGCTGCATCTGGCAGCAGGGGAGTTGCATGTGTTGCTCGGCCCCAACGGCGCCGGCAAATCGACCCTGCTGCGCGTGCTGGCGGGCGAATGGCGTGCCACGACGGGCCAGGTGCTGCTTGCTGGGCGGCCCCTGGAACAGTGGACGCCATTGGCGCAGGCGCGATGCCGCGCGGTGCTACCGCAGCACGATCCACTCAGCTTTGGCTTCACCGTCAAGGAAGTCATCCAGCTCGGCCGTCTCGCTGCAGCGACCCGTCATCCCGGCCATGAAAAAACCCTGCTCGACGAGGTGATGGCCGCGACAGAGCTCGGCGCACTGGCAGAGCGGCGCTACCCCAGTCTCTCCGGCGGCGAGCGACGGCGGGTGCAACTGGCCCGCGTGCTGGCCCAAGTATGGGATGCCCAGCAGCCAGTGCTGCTGCTTGATGAGCCTGTGCACAGCCTCGACCCTGCGCATCAGCATCGTGTGATGGCCTTGCTCCGCAGGCTGGCGAAGCGCGGATTCGGCATCGTGGCGAGCCTGCACGAACTCAATCTGGCAGCCGCCTATGCCGACCACATCAGCCTGCTGCGCGGCGGATGCATCCTGTCCAGCGGTGCAACAGACCAAGTGCTGGACAATGCCAGCCTGCGCGAAACTTACGGCCACGACTTGCAGTTCACCGCCGTTCTGCACGAGGGGCGATCACACTGGCTCAGTCACACCCGCCCAGCCGAGTCCGCCGCTCATCGTTAAAGCCTTCCGGCACCGGGCTAAGATGTGCTAATCGCACACTGCCGCATCGCTCTCGCACTCACATGGCCAAAGCCGACTCGACCCAGGACACCGCACACAGCATTCCTGCTGCGGGCCTGAGCTTTGGCCAAAGCCTGCAATTCAAACTTGGCGCCTTGTTCCTGTTGGCGCTGCTGCTGCTCTCGGCCAGCGCTTTTCTGGTCAGCCGTACGCTCGTGCAGGACAAATTGT
>Ga0255086_1000299_pt1 | contig 17517 bp, 13 predicted proteins | sample Colum_Cont_RepC__FD_188438 | JGI IMG/M metagenome (GOLD analysis project Ga0255086, IMG submission 188438) | Freshwater microbial communities from Columbia River, Oregon, United States - Colum_Cont_RepC_8d | ecosystem: Environmental > Aquatic > Freshwater > River | place: USA: Oregon | collected... | reverse complement strand
ATCCCAACCTGCTGAGCCGCTTTACCTCGCTCGGCAACCGTTCGGCCAGCTTCCAGACCAACGTTGGTCAACTCAATCTTGGCCTGCGTGGTGACTTTGCTGCCGTGCCGCTGGTTGAAAATCTGCTGCCGGGCTGGAGCTGGGATGCTGGCTTCAGCTATGGACGCATTGAGCAGACCGCAGACCGCGTGGGCTACATCTTCGGGCCTGCGCTGCAGGCTGCGGTTGGTCCGAGCTTCACCCGCGCAGATGGCAGCTTTGGTTGCGGCACGAGTGCCGAGACCGAGATCAGCGGCTGCACCCCGATCAATATCTTCAACCTCACCGACCCGGCGCAGATTGCCTCGCTTCAATCCGTGGCCGCCAATGCCGGCAGCACTGCGACCCGCACCCTAAAGAGCTTCACATTCAACCTTACTGGTGATGTGGCACAGCTGCCAGCTGGTCCGTTGGGTATGGCCGTTGGCGGCGAACACCGCATAGAGGAGGTCAGCAATGACATCGACTTCCTCGCACGCTCGCTGCCGCCGGAATTCAACAGTTGCTATCTCTCGCAGGAAACCTGCAGCAATCCGACTGTGGGCGACGGCAGTGTCACCGAGTTCTACGGCGAAGCCTTGGTGCCGGTGCTGTCGAATATGCCGTATGCCAAGCAGCTCAACCTGATTGCGGGTGTGCGCTTTTCAGAATACGCCAGCTTCGGCACCACCACCAACGCCAAGCTGTCGATGGAATATCGTCCGGTGGATGACCTCTTGGTGCGTGCGGGTTACGCCCAGGTGTTCCGTGCCCCCACGATCAGCAATCAGTTCACCCCGCCGTCGATCAGCAATCCGCAGTTTGCTGATCCCTGCGAAGGCACCACCCAGGCTGTCGGTGTAGATGCCAACTTTGATCGGGTCTGCGAAAATGTGCCCCGTGATGGTAGCTACAGCGCCGCCACCTCGCAGGTTTCAGCGACGGTTAGGGGCAATCCTGACCTCAAGCCGGAGCGTGGCAATGTGTTCACCTATGGCTTCGTCTATGACGTTGGCCTGGAGCAGTTGAAGGGATTAAGCCTGTCGGTTGACTTCTGGCGCTATCGTATAGACGACACCATCGTGGGCGTCAGCCCCAACACCGTGGCTAATCAGTGCCTGACCACGGGGAACGATGCCTTCTGCAACCTGATTGAGCGCGCGCCGGATGGTCAGGTGCTGGATATTGGCCTGCCAACCTTAAACCTGGGCAAGGTGGATACCGAGGGTGTTGATACCTCCATCAAGTACCGCTCGCCCAAGTTTGAGTTCGGTCGTATCAATGCAGGCCTCGACTTCACCTACCTGAACAAGTACGACCGCACAGTGGATCCGCTCTTCCCCGAATCAGTGGTAGGCAATGCCGGCCGCTACAACGATCAGGACGGCAACTTCTCGCGTCTGCGTGGCGTGGGCAATGTCGGCTGGAGCAATGCCGGGTTTGAGGTGAACGTTGGCACCCGCTACATCGGCGAGTTTCAGATTGGCGAGTCCGATTTGACCAAGAGCGCTTCGGCGGACGGCGCCATCCCCGGCGTGACACTGCAGTTCGGCGATACCTGGTACTACGATGCAACGGTGGCCTACAAGTACAAGCCGACCAACACCAAGTTCCTCATTGGTGTCGACAACCTGTCGGATGAACAGCCGCCGCTGCAGTACGCTAACAACGCGCTGAACGCCAACACGGACGTGTCGACGTTCGACACGGTCGGCCGCTACTTCTTCTTCAAGCTGACGCAGACGTTCTAAGTTGCAGCCTGCTGTATCCATCCAGCCGCGCGGGTTTTCCCGCGCGGCTTTTTTGTTTTGCCGAACCTGTGATCCATGACTGATCTTTCCACGCTCTGGGCCGCCTTTGCGCGCGGTGAATATGCGACTGTCACTGCAGTGGTGCAGCGCATCCTGCACGAGCACCCGCAGCATCTCGAAAGCCTGCAATTGCTGGCAGCGGCTCGCTTCGAGCAGGGTGATTACGGTGCCGCCATCGAGACGTATGGCAAGCTGACCACACTCGAGGGCGCCAACCCGGAACACTGGATCAATCTCGGTACCGCACAGCGCGAAGCCGGGCTGTTGCAAGTGGCAAAAGCTACCTATGTGCAGGCGGCCAGCCGTGGGGCAAACAGTGCAGGGTTTCATCTCAACTTCGGCTTGCTGCTATGGGATTTATCCGAGATCGATAACGCCCACACACATCTGGCCGCTGCCCATGCACTGGATGCTGACGATCCTGCCATCGCGCTCGCCTATGGAGGGCTGTGCTGCCAGACCGTGCGGCAGGCGCAGGCTCTGACCGTATTGCGGCGCTGGCGGCATTGGCGCGAGCTGGCCGAGTCGCAGTTGCCGGAGTTGAGCAACTGCTTGCTGCAACTGGGCGAGATGGCCGAGGCCGAGGCTGTATTGCGTCTGTCTCACACGCTCGACCCCGACAATGTGCTGGCACAAGTGCGCCTTGCGGGCTTGCTTGAGCGACTCAATCGACTGGATGAAGCCGAGAACTTTCTGGTAGCCATTCCGGATGATGCTGGTGATGAGGCAAGCCGTTTCGAGCGGCAGGCCACTGCGGCGCGACTCATGCAGCGGCGTGGCCGCCATGCTCAGGCGGTAGATGCCTACCTGGCGCTGTTGGCCTCGCCTCAAGCGGAGCAAGACGTACAGGAGATGCATTTTTCGCTGGCCAAAAGTCTGGATGCGCTGGGTCGTTGTGACGAAGCCTTTGCCGCACTGCAAGCGGCTCACGCCGCGCAGATGCAGCATCTCGCGCGCTACACACCCCAGGCGGTGTCGCAACCGGAGCCGCTGCGGATTGCGGACTACAGTTGTGATGCTGGTGATGTGGCGCGGTGGTTGCCGCCGACGGCGGATGCGATGCGACCCGACCCGGTATTCGTCGTGGCTTTTCCACGCTCCGGCACCACGCTACTTGAGCAGTTGCTCGATGCGCATCCGGGTTTGCAGTCGATGGACGAGCAGCCATTTTTGCAGCTCGCCATCAGCGATATTCAGGCCGCTGGTGTGAGCTATCCCGAGCAGCTCGCAATGCTGACTGGGCAACAGATTCAGCAGGTGCGCGAGGCCTATTGGGCACGGGTGGCAGACAAGGTGTCGTTATCAGCCGGTGTGCGGCTGGTCGACAAGAATCCGCTCAACATGCTACGTCTGCCGGCCATCTGTCGGCTGTTTCCGGATGCCCGCATCATCTTGGTCGTGCGTCATCCCTGCGATGTGCTAATGAGTTGCTTCATGCAGAACTTCCGCGCGCCAGAGTTTGCAGTGCTGTGTCGCAGCTTGGATTCGCTGGCCGAGGGTTACTGCAAGGCGTTTGATTTCTGGTACTCGCAACAAGCCATCCTTCAGGGGCGCGTGCTGGAATTGCGGTACGAAGCTTTTGTGCAAGATGTGCCGGCGACGGCCAGACAGCTCACCGACTTTATCGGGCTGCCTTGGGATGACTGCCTGCTTGACCCCACCGGCCACGCGCAGCAGCGGGGCTACATCAGCACGCCGAGCTATGCGCAGGTAGTGAAGCCGGTTAGCCGTGACGCCATCGACCGCTGGCGGCGCTATGCCACGCAGTTCGCGCCGCTGATGCCGCAGCTTGCAGCGCAACTGGATCGCTGGGGTTACGAAGGCATCAAAACAGCAGATAGGTAGAGAGAATGAATTTGTCTGTACCCACCGGCGGCTCGCCTGCATGCTGATACAGCCAGTAGGGCGGGAACACCAGCAGCCGCCCCTGCTGCGGTTCAACTGCCAGTTCGAGATCCGGAAACACCGTCTCGCCGCCTGCAGACACGGCGTTGAGATACCAGAGCATCACCAGATAGCGATTGCTGACCTCGTAGATCGAATCAAAATGCAGCTGAAACCGCTCCTTGCCCGTCGGGCGATAGCGCTTGAGGATGAAGTCGGCGAGCCTGGGCGAATGCGGCACCGGCAGCGACAGGCCGGTGTCGCGGTTGTAGCGGTCGACGGTGTTCGCCACATCTTGTCGCAGGGCATCGAGCCACTCGGCGGGGCCATTGCGCGTAAGGTTGAGTTCTGTCCACGCGCTGTCTTCCAACCCTGCGCGATGGCCGCGCCCATTGGCTGTTTGCGCGCTGGTTTCGCGATTGAAGTGCGCGATCAACTCTGCACAGCGCGCGGCGGGCAGGGCGGCATCGTAAGTGCGCACAAAGTGCGACAGCGCGGGATCAGCAGACATGGCCGGACTTGTGTGGGCGGGCGGGTGACACCAGCATATCTGCCCCGCATGACCGTCACATCCCTATGAGCAGCCCCAAACCCTTTCACCGCGCTGCCCTTGATGCCGCCCGCCAAGCCTTGATGCGCGGTGCGCTCGACGATGCACAAGGCCGCTGTGCGGCGCTGTTGGACAAATCACCGGATTATGTGGAGGCGCTCAACCTGAGTGCGCTGATCGCCTTCCGGCAGAAGCGCCACAGTACTGCGCTGGTGCAACTCGAAAGAGCGCGTCTGCTTGCGCCTGATGACGCGCAGACGCTCACCAGTCTAGGCCATGTCCTGGAAGCCGCTGGTGACACTGCGCGCGCGCTACAGGTTTTTGATGACTTACTGGCGCGTCGTGCCGGTGACTTTGCAGCCCGCCTGCACCGTGGCCGCCTGCTTGAGCAACTGGGTCGACAAGACGACGCCCTGTTTGCCTACGGCCGCGCGATCCGTGATGCACAGACGCAAGGTCGCTGGATCAGCGAGGCGACCACGGCGCCAGCACTGAAAGATCAGGTGCGCCACGCCATCGGTGTGGTCAATCGTGGTGTCGGCATCTACTACGAACGCGCCTATGCGCCGATCAAGGCGCGCTTTGGTGCGGCTGAAATGCAGCGCGTTGAGCACTGCCTTGCCATGCATCTCGGACGGCGCCCGCTGGATTTGACCGATGCCCGCCAGCAGCCAACATTTCTTTACTTCCCTGGACTGCCGACCGCGCCCTACTTCGATGCCGCTGCCCTGTCGTGGAGGGAGGCACTGCAGGCACAGACGGATGCCATCACTGCCGAGTTGCAGTCTCTGCTGCCTAGCACCGAAGGCAGTGAAGCAGTGTTCCATTCCGGTGCACTGGCGGCCGAAAACCTGCGCGGTACGTATGGTGTCCCGGCTTGGAACGGCTATTACTTCTTTCGCCACGGCGAAGCACGCACCGAGAACCATATGGCTTGCCCCGCGACTTCTGCGGCGCTCACGTCACTACCGCTTGCACGTATTCCCGGGCATGCCCCCGAGGTGCTGTTCTCGGTATTCAGTCCCGGCACCCATCTGTTGCCGCATCGCGGTGTCACCAACACCCGTGTGGTCGGTCACCTGCCCCTGATCGTGCCGCCAGACTGCGCACTGCGCGTTGGTGGCGAGACGCATGAGTGGAAAAAAGGCGAGACGGTGGTGTTCGACGACACTTTCGAACACGAAGCTTGGAACCACAGCGCCGAGACGCGCGTGGTGCTGATCTTCGATCTTTGGAACCCGCACCTCACGGAGGCTGAGCGCTTGGCGATCTCGGCACTGGTCGTAGCCATTGGTGACTATCGCGCAGCGACTGAACCAACAGAGAGCCTCTCCTCATGAGCACTGCACCCGCCAGCGTCGGCAAGATTGCCTTGGCCCTGCTGATCGTCTACGTGGTCTGGGGCTCGACCTACCTCGCCATCCGCTTCGGTGTCGAGGTGACGCCGCCCTATCTGTTTGCATCGACGCGCTTCGTCGCGGCTGGGACGATCCTACTGGTCTTCGCAAGCGCCACTGGCCTGCGCCTGCCCACCACCCGTTCGGACTGGAAGGTGATCACCATTACCGCCATCCTGCTGCTGGTCGGTGCCAACGGGCTGGTGACCTGGAGCGAGCAGTGGGTGGCCTCCAATCAGGCGGCGTTGATGGTGGCGACCTGCGCCCTGTGGATGGCGGGCTTCGGCACGCTGGGTGCGCAGGGCGAGCGCCTGTCGCTGTTGACCTGGCTCGGCTTGCTGATCGGTTTCGCCGGCGTTGCGGTGCTGATGGGCGAGGGCTTGCTGCACAAATCAGCGCCAGTCGGTGCCTATGCCGGTTTGATGATCGCGCCGATTCTGTGGGCGGTGGGCAGCATCTATGGCCGCCGCAACCCGCAGCAATGTGCGCCGTTGATGACGGCCGCACTACAAATGCTGATTGCCGGCGTGCTGATGGCAGGCATTGGTCTGGCCAGCGGTGAGCACGAGCGCTGGCGATGGACGGCGCAGTCCTGGTGGGCCTGGGCTTACCTGACAGTGTTCGGCTCCTGCATCGCCTATGGCGCGTACTACTGGCTGGTGCACAACGTCACGCCGGCCTTGCTGGGCACCTACGCCTATGTCAACCCGGCGATTGCCGTGCTGCTGGGCGCCTGGCTGGGTAATGAGCACATGAACGCTTTGCAGATGACCGGCACCGGCGTGATTCTGGCGGGCGTGATTGCGGTGACGCTGGGGCAGCGGATGCCCGCAAAAAAATCCGCGTGATGCATCGCGCGCTGCTTTACGTGGCCCTTGCACTGCTTGCGGTGCCGGCCTCCGCCGCAGACCTTGCGCCGCCCGCGCAGCAGGTGTTGCACCACGGCAACGGGGCCGAGCCCAATTCGCTCGACCCCCACCGCGCCGAGGGCGTGAGCACCAGCAACATCGTGCGTGATCTGTACGAGGGGCTCACCGGCATTTCGCCGCAGGGTGCGGTGGTGCCGGCAGCGGCCGAGGGCTGGACGATCTCTGCCGATGGCCGCCGCTACAGCTTCACCCTGCGCAGCGGCCTGCGCTGGAGCGATGGCTCGGCGCTGGTGGCGGATGATTTTGTCGCGGGCTTGCAGCGCAGCATCAGCCCGGCCACCGGCAACACCTTTGCGCAGATGCTCAACGCCATCACCAACGCCGACGCGGTGCTGAAAAACCAGTTGCCGCCCTCAGCACTCGGCGTGACGGCCCCCGATGCCCGGACGCTGGTGATCGAGCTGGCAGCGCCCACGCCTTACCTGCTGGGGCTGCTCTCGCACCCCAGCGCCTTCCCGGTGCATCGGCCCAGCCTTGCGCAATGGGGCAGGGACTTCGCCCGGCCGGGTCGGCTGGTCAGCAATGGCGCCTACACCCTGCGCGACTGGGTGGTGCAGTCGCATGTGGAGCTGGCGCGCAATCCGCAGTACTGGAACAACGCCCGCACTGTGATCGAGCGTGTGTTCTATCACCCCAGCGAAGACCTCAATGCCGAGCTCAAGCGCTACGCGGCGGATGAGTTCGATACCACCTACGAGATCCCGCTGGTGCAGGCCAAGGCCCTACGCGCGCGCTATGGCAGCGAGCTGCGCATTGCGCCCTACCTTGGCAGCTACTACTACGGCTTCAATCTCTCCAGGCCGCCGTTCAAGGACAACCCCAAGCTGCGCACCGCGCTGGCGATGGCGATTGACCGTGAGGTGATCGTCGGCAAGGTGATGAACGGCATCGCCCTGCCGGCCTACAGCTATGTGCCGCAAGGCATCTGGAACTACACGCCGCAGGCCCCGGCATGGGCTGACTGGCCGCGCGAGAAAAAGCTGGCCGAAGCGCGCCGCCTGTATGAAGAGGCAGGTTATTCCGCCGCCCGGCCGTTGACGGTGGAGCTGCGCTACAACACTCACGATGACCACAAGCGCATCGCCCTGGTGATGGCGGCGATGTGGAAGCAATGGCTGGGCGTGCGCACGCGGCTGGTCAACGAAGAGTTCAAGGTGTTCCTGCAAAACCGCAAGCTGCGCCAGGTGACGCAGGTGTTTCGCAGTGCCTGGATCAGCGACTACGACGATGCGACGAGCTTTCTCGACCTGCAAACCAGCACGCATGGACGCAACGATTCGGTGTACCGCAACCCGGCCTATGACGCGCTGCTGGCCGAGGCCGCAGCAGCCGCTGATGTGGCCGCGCGCCGCGCGCTGCTCGAACAGGCCGAGCGGATGATGCTGGCCGATCAGCCGGTGCTGCCGATCTATACCTATGTGTCAAAGCATCTGGTCAAGCCCTGGGTGGCGGGCTGGGTCGATAACGCCTACGACTATCACTACAGCAAGGATCTGCAGGTGCTTGCGCACGCGCGGCCGGGAGTTGCGCGGTGATCCGCCACGCCCTGCTGCGCCTGCTCACTGCCGTGCCAACCTTGCTGGTGCTGGTGACGCTCACCTTCTTCTTGATGCGCCTGGCACCCGGCGGGCCGTTTGATCGCGAGCGCTCTCTGCCGCCTGAAATTGAAGCGGCACTTGCCGCCGAATACCACTTGGACGAACCGCTGCCGCAGCAATACCTGCGCTATCTCGGCGGCCTGGTGCGCGGCGATCTGGGGCCATCGTTTCAGTACGAGGGCTTTCGCGTCAGCGAGCTGATCGCCAAGGGCCTGCCGGTGTCGCTGGCACTCGGCGCGCTGGCGATGGCGCTGGCGCTGTGCATTGGCGTGGCGATGGGGATCATCGCTGCCCTGCGTCACCGGCATTTCAGCGACTACGGGCTGATGAGCGCGGCGCTGCTGGGCGTGTCGATCCCCAGTTATGTGGTGGCACCGATCCTCGTACTGGTGTTCGCCGTCACCCTGCGCTGGCTGCCGGCCGGGGGCTGGGTGCCGGGTCGCTTCAGCGACCTGGTGCTGCCAGTGGTGGCACTGGCGCTACCGCAGATTTCCGCCATCGCCCGCTTGATGCGTGGCGCGCTGCTGGAAGTGTTGCAGCAACCCTATCTGCGCACGGCGCGCGCCAAGGGCTTGTCACCGGCCATCGTGATCCTGCGCCATGCACTGAAGCCGGCACTGCTGCCGCTGGTGTCCTACCTGGGCCCGGCCACGGCGGGCATTCTCACCGGCTCGGTGGTGGTGGAGCAGGTGTTCGACCTGCCCGGCATCGGCCGCTATTTCGTGCAGGGCGCGCTCAACCGTGACTACACGCTGGTGCTGGGTGTGGTGGCGGTCTACGGCACCTTGATCGTGCTGTTCAATTTCGTGGTCGATCTCGCCTATGGCCTGCTCGATCCGCGCATCAGAACGCCATGAGCCCCTCACGCCTGCTGTGGCGCAAGTTGCTCGCACACAGGGCTGGTGCCTGTGCGCTCGTGCTGCTGTTGTTGATCGTGGCGGCACTATTCATCGGCCCCCTGTTGGCGCCGCACGCGGTGGACACCATCGACTTCGACGGTGAGTGGGCCACAGCACCCAGCGCCGTCAATGCCCACTGGTTTGGCACCGACAGCCTCGGCCGCGATGTGTTCGTACGCACGCTGGCGGGTGGTCGCATCTCGCTGCTGGTGGCCTTGGCCGCGACATTGGTGTCGCTGCTGATCGGCGTCAGCTACGGCGCGATTGCGGGTTACTTCGGCGGTGCTCTCGACGAGTGGATGATGCGCGCGGTGGACATCCTCTACGCGCTGCCCTTCCTGTTTCTGGTGATTCTGCTGATGGTGCTGTTTGGCCGCCATGTGGTGCTGGTGTTCGTGGCGATTGGCGCCATCAACTGGCTCGACATGGCGCGCGTGGTGCGGGGGCAGGTGCTGGCCCTGAAGCAACGTGAGTTCGTGCTGGCGGCGCATACGCATGGCATGGGCCATGCAGCGATCCTGCTGCGGCACATCCTGCCGAATCTCGCCGGCGTGGTGATGGTGACGGTGACGCTCACCATCCCGCAGGTGATTCTCACCGAGTCATTCCTGAGCTTTCTCGGACTCGGCGTGCAGGAGCCCGCGACCAGCTGGGGCACCTTGATCAACGAGGGCGCGCGCGAGATGGAGCAGACACCCTGGGCGTTGCTGTTCCCAGCCGGGCTGATGGCGCTGACGCTGCTCTGCTTCAACCTGCTGGGCGATGCCCTGCGCGATGTGCTCGACCCGCGAGGGCAGCCATGAGTGCGCTGCTGGAGGTGCGCGATCTTTCGATTGCCTACCGCACGCGGCAAGGCCTGCTGCCGGTGCTCGACGGCATCGGCTTCTCACTGGCGGCGGGCGCGACATTGGGGCTGGTGGGCGAGTCCGGCTCTGGCAAGTCGCAGATCGCACTGGCACTCATGGGCCTGTTGCCGGACAACGCTGAAATCAGCGGCAGCATCCAGTTCGAGCAGCGCGAACTGCTGACTCTGAAGACCCGCGAGCGTCGTGCCCTGCGCGGTGCGCGCATGGGTTTGATCTTTCAGGATCCGATGACCAGTCTGAATCCGTATCTGCGCATCGGCCTGCAACTGGCAGAGGTGCTGGAACAGCATGAGGGCGTGTCACGCGCAGTGGCGCTGGCGGCAGCACAGCGCATGCTCGATGCGGTGCATATCCCCGAAGCCGCGCGCCGCTTGCGGCAATACCCGCACGAACTGAGCGGCGGCCAGCGCCAGCGGGTGATGATCGCCATGATGCTGCTGGCCAGGCCCGCGTTGCTGATTGCTGACGAGCCCACCACTGCGCTGGATGTCACCGTGCAGGCGGAAATCCTCAAGCTCCTGGCCGCACTCAAGCGCGAGATGGGCCTGAGCCTGCTGATGATCTCGCACGATCTGGGCGTGATTGCCGACATCGCCGACGAGGTGCTGGTGCTCTATGCCGGCCACGCGATGGAGCAGGGTGCGGCGACCACGGTGCTGGCTGCACCAGCACATCCCTATACGCAGGCCTTGCTGGCCTGCCGCCCGCGTCTGGATTCGCCGCTCTATGGCCAGCAGGGTAGGCCGATGCCGAGTATCCCCGGCCTGCCGCCGCGTGCAGATTCGCGCGGTGCGGGCTGTGTGTTTGCGCCGCGCTGTGCGCGTGCTGCGCCGCAATGCCAGCTGGTACGGCCGCTGGCTACCAGCGATTCAGAGGGCCGCATCAGGGCCTGCCACCTGCTCTGATCGCATCTGAGCGCGGCGCCGTGCGTAACGAGCATTTCCATTGCTGTGTGATGGTGCGGCTGATAACGTCAGATGCATGAGTCATCGCCCGACGCGACGCTGCGTTGAGAGCAAGACAGATAGCGATCCGCAATGACGGATCGCAGTGCAAGTGCCGTGAGAACGAGGAGATCGTGATGCAAGCAGCAACCTTGAGTGGTGCCCGTCGCTGGCTGGCCGCCGTGCTGGTATCCCTGCCGGGTCTGGCTTCGGCCATCGACTTCAAGCTGCCCTTCGGCGAGGACGGGATCGAAGGCGTGCTCAACACCACCACCACGCTGGGTGCGCAGATTCGCATGGAGGAGCGCTCGGCCAGCCTAGTGGGCAAGAGCAATCTCGACCCGAATGTCTGCGGACGACAGGCCAATGGAAATCCGCTGTATCAATCCTGTCAGGGTCTGTTCCGCACCCAGAGCTACCCGCAGGCCAGACTCTCGGAAGTGCCGGGGCAGTTCTCGCTCAACTTCGATGACGGCAATCTCAACTACGACAAGCACGACCTCACGCAGGCACCGCTGAAAATCACCCAGGACATCACGCTCACGCATGGCGATTTCGGCTTCTTCGCGCGCGGTCTGGTGTTCCATGATTTCGTCAACTACGGACTGAAAGAGCGTCATCCGAATCGGCTCACCTTTGCCAATGCCGCAACCTCTGGCACGCCTGCTACAGCCCTGAATAACAATGGGTTGGCGCGCAGCGATTCAGTGCCTTGCGGTGATCGTGCCCTGCCGGGTGTGCCCTGTGGTCTGGTGTATGGCTCAGGTCAGTTGGTGCGCAACGGGCGGGACTCTGAAACCTTGCGCCAGATCGGCCAGGGCTTTCAGCTGCTGGATGCAGTGTTCTACGGCAAGCTGCCGCTGGGCGAAGAGCAGGAGCTGAGCATCAAGTTCGGGCGCCAGACCATCAACTGGGGCGAGTCGACATTGCTGGTGATCAACTCCATCAATCAGGCGCAGCCGGTTAATGCCAATAACTTTCTGCGCACCGGATTTGCGGTGGAAGAGGTGTTCACCCCGCAGACCTCGCTGTATCTGAGTGGTCAGCCGGCGGAAGGTTTTACTTTCGAGACCTTCTACCACCTCGAATGGTCGCCTGTAGAGATCCCTGCCAAGGGCTCGTATTTCTCCTTTGCAGACCTTGGTACCGACAACGCCGGCCACTTCGTCACCGCCAGTTTTGGTGGCTCGGCTGAAGACCCAGATGGCGTGGGTTTTCTGCTCGACAACTCACTCTCAGGGCTGACCAATACCAGCTTGCGCGTGGAGCGCCTGCGCGACAACGAGCCGAAGAACTTTGGCCTCACCAACCAGTACGGGGCCTCGCTCAAGTACTACGCCGAGTGGCTCAACAGCGGCACCGAGCTGGGTCTGTACTTCCTCAACTATCACTCCAAGCTGCCCTACATCAGCGCCTATGCGGCGCTGGACTCCTGCGGGCGCAACTCCCGCAATTCGCTTCAGTTCGTGACAGATTGCCCCGATATCCCGCTGCTGCATCAGGCCACCGACCCCAACAATCCAGCGGGTGCCACCAGCGATCCGATCTTGTTCGACACCGCCAAAATCCAGTTTGAGTACCCCAAGAACATCCAGATGTTCGGTCTGTCATTCAATACGACGGTCGGCGAGTTCTCGATCCAGGGCGAGATGGCTTACCGGCCCAATCTCCCCTTGCAGGTGGATGTGGAAGACATCCTGTTTGCCGCCTACGGGCCGACGCTGACGCGTTGTCACAACCCGGACATCAGCGCCGACAGTGGTCGGGCTGGCCCCTGCCAGGGTACTGGCACCTTTGCTGGCAGCCTCACGCAGCCTGTGCTGGCACTGCTGCCGGCGGATTTGCAGAATGCGCTGACCAGCGCGGCCGGCGGTGGTCCCATCGGTGGCGTCGGCACGCTGCCGGATGGCAGCACCGCGGTGTATCCCTCCAGCGATTACGTGGTGGATGCCGACGGCACGCTGGGAGCTTACAACGACACCTTTGATCTCATTGTCGGCCATGCCATCGGCTCAGCGCGCGCTTTCCCCAGCTTCCTCACCGCCTATCGCGGTGGGGTGGTGGGCGAAAACCCTGGCACCGACCCGACCAAGCCCTACAACCAAAGTAACCCCGGCTACATCCGGGGCTATGAGCGGCTCGATGTGTTCCAGTTCAACTTCGGTGCCACCCAGGTGCTGGGTGCCACAGATAACTTCATTGGTGCTGACCAGATCATCAATCTTTTTGAGGTGGGCGCCACCTACGTGCCCGGGCTGCCGCCGCTGGATGTCTTGCAGTTCGACGCCCCCGGCACGCTCACGCATGCCAGCGCAGGGGCGGACGGTACGGGTGCGGATCGCTCCCGCCAAGCCTGCGCCACCAACCCCACCTGCTCCTTCGGGCCGGATGGCCTGCGCTTCAACCCGCATCAGGCCGACCTCAGCCTGTTCCCGGACAAGTTCAGCACCGGCTACCGCATCATCAGCCTGATCCGCTACGAGAGCGTGTTTCCGGGCATCAGCTTCCAGCCGATGATCATCTGGCAGCACGATGTGTTGGGCACCGCACCCGCACCGCTAGATGTCAACTTTGTCGAAGGCCGCAAGACCGCCACCATCAACATCGAGACCCGTTACAAATCAGCGCTTTCAATTGTGCCGGGATACACCTGGTTCACTGGTGGCGCTGACGGTGCAAACGTCTACAAGGATCGCGACTTTGCACAGATCTACGTCAAGTACCAGTTCTGAGCAGCGACATGAAGGGGCAAGGCCTGCGATGTGCACCGTTCGCCCCGGTGCATCGTCACCCGTGACGGCAGCAGGGGGGCACCGCTATACTTCTGCCGATTGATTTTCGACGGTCGGAGCATTGCTGCGAGAGCCTCGCAGCGCGCTGATGACCCCTAGCCAGTTTTCAGCTTTCAGCAAGGACTTACCCGACATGAGCACTGACAGTGCCATCAGTGGCGTCAACCCCAATGTGGATACCAGCCGTCGCCGCTTTCTGACCCTTGCCGCATCTGGCATGGGCGTGGTTGGTGGTGCTGCGGTGGTGTGGCCGTTTTTGGCCTCGCTCAAGCCCAGCGCCAAGGCGCAGGCCGCTGGCGCGCCCATCACCATTGATCTCGCGGCCATCGAGCCGGGGCAGAAGTTCACCACCACCTGGCGTGGCAAGGCCATCTGGGTGGTCAAGCGCACACCTGAAATGGTGGCGAGCCTCGATAAGGTAAAGGGCGACCTGATCGACCCCGATTCGGCGAAGTCCACCCAGCCGGAATACGCCAAGAATGGCGCCCGCGCCATCAAGCCCGATGTGGCCGTGCTGATTGCCAACTGCACGCATCTGGGGTGCATCCCCACCTTCCGTCCAGAGTATCCGGCGCCAGATATCGCAGCCAACTGGGAGGGAGGCTTCTTCTGCCCCTGCCACGGCTCCAAGTTCGATCTCGCAGGTCGCGTATTCAAGGGTTCGCCCGCCCCGGTCAATCTCTCGGTGCCGCCCTATCGCTTTGCCAGCGATGCCCAGCTGGTGGTCGGCGAAGACCAGGCAGCGGCTTAAAGCGAACCGGATTCTTTTCAGGAGCCTCACATGGGCATTGTTGCCAACCCGTACAAGACCACCGGCCTTCTCGGCTGGATCGATGATCGTTTTCCGCTGACCAAGCTGTGGAAAGATCACCTCGCCGAGTACTACGCGCCGAAAAACTTCAACTTCTGGTACTACTTCGGCTCGCTGGCGCTACTGGTGCTGGTTAACCAGCTGATCACCGGCATCGTGCTGACCATGCACTACAAGCCAGGTGCCGAGACGGCGTTTGATTCGGTCGAATACATCATGCGAGATGTGCCCTGGGGCAACATCATCCGCTACATGCATTCGACTGGTGCATCGGCGTTCTTCATCGTCGTGTTCCTGCACATGTATCGCGGCCTGTTGTACGGCAGCTACCAGAAACCGCGTGAACTGATCTGGGTGTTCGGCTCGCTGATCTTCCTGGTGTTGATGGCCGAAGCCTTCTGCGGCTACGTGTTGCCTTGGGGCAACATGAGCTACTGGGGCGCGCAGGTGATCATCAACCTGTTCGGCACCATTCCGGTGATCGGCCCCGACATCGTGGTCTGGGTGCAGGGTGACTACTCTCCCGCCGATGCCACCCTCAACCGCCTGTTCTCGCTGCACGTCATCGCACTGCCGTTCGTGCTGGTGGGCCTAGTGGTCGCGCATATCATCGCGCTGCATGAAGTGGGCTCCAATAATCCGGATGGCGTCGAGATCAAAAAGCACAAGAACGACAAGGGCATCCCGGTCGATGGCATCCCCTTCCACCCCTACTACACGGTGAAGGACATTCTCGGAGTCACTGTGTTTTTGATGATCTTCAGCGCAGTCATTTTCTGGGCGCCGGATGGTGGCGGTTATTTCCTGGAGAAGCCCAACTTCATTCCCGCCAGCGCCATTTCGACGCCGGAGCACATCACACCCGCTTGGTACTTCGGCAGCTTCTACGCCATCCTGCGTGCCACACCGCCGCTGTTCGGTTCGGCCCTGCCGGGCGTGATCGCCATGTTTGGCGCGGTGGCCGTGATCTTTTTCGTGCCTTGGCTCGACCGCTCGCCGGTCAAGTCGATTCGCTACCGTGGCCCGTATTACAAGATTGCCCTGACCCTGTTCACGTTGGCCTTCATCGCGCTCAGCTACTACGGCATGCAGCCGCCGAGCGACTTCGGCACCTTGATTTCGCGTATTGGCATGGCGATCTACTTCGCTTTCTTCCTGCTGATGCCCTTCTACACCAAGCTTGATTCCTACAAGACCGTACCGGAGCGTGTGACCTATGAAGCCCACTAAGCGCCTGAAGACTGCGGGTGCGCTTCTTCTCGGCCTGGCCACGGCTGTGTTCACCGCCCCGGCGGCACTCGCTGGCGGTGGCGGCGATCACCCCTATTTTCGTGTCGACACCAATAATCTTGCAGGCCTGCAGCGTGGCGCACGTGACTTCATGTCGTACTGCGCCGGCTGCCACAGCCTTAAGTACCTGCGCTACAACCGCATGGCGGCTGATCTGGGCATTCCCGAGGAACTGCTCAAGGCCAACCTGATGTTCACCAGCGACAAGCCGGGTGATGTCATCACCACTGCCATGCCCAAGGAGTCTGCCGACTGGCTGGGTGCGACCCCGCCAGATCTCTCGCTCACGGCACGAGCGCGAGGTCCGGCATGGGTCAGTGATTACCTGCAGAGCTTCTACATTGACCCTAGCCGTCCGCTCGGCGTCAACAACACCGTACTGCCGGGTGCCTCGATGCCGCATGTGCTGTGGGAGCTGCAAGGTCTGCAGGCCAAGGTCGAACACCACGCGCCGGCGGATGGTCATGCGGATGCGGCCGCACATGGCGCCAAGAAGTTCGAGTTGGTGCAGAAAGGCAAACTCAGCGAAGAGGAATACAAGAAATTTGTGGCTGATCTCACCAACTTTCTGGTCTATGCCGCCGAGCCTGGTCGCAACCACCGCATCAGCACCGGCTGGAATGTGCTGATCTTCCTGTCGCTGTTCCTGCCGATAGCCTACCTGCTCAAGAAAGAGTACTGGAAGGACATTCATTGACACGACGCGCGTCGCCCTGCTCAACGTCGGCATGAATCCGCGTCGGCGTGGTGCTTTTGCATGAGCATTGTCACGCGCCGCTCGCGACTCGCAACCATTGGCAAGCCCGCCCCTCAGGCGGGCTTGATGCTGTACGTCGCCCCCAGCGAACCCTGGAATGACTGGGCTGCGCTCGCATTTGCGGAAAAGGACGTTGATGACGCCCGTTGCGAGCGTATCGACCCCAGCCGACCCAATGAAGACCTTCTGGTCATCAACCCCGAACTAAGGCTGCCCGCGCTGGCCGACCGGGAGCTACTGCTGACGGGTGCGCGGGTGGTGGTGGAATATCTCGACGAGCGTTACCCGCATCCGCGCCTGATGCCACAAGATCCAGCCGGTCGTGCCAAGGTGCGGATGGTCTTGGAGCAATTCGCCGCCGAACTGTTCCCGGTATTGCAGGAGGCACTTGCTGCCAAGAGTGCCAAGGCAAAGTCCCCCATTGCCCAGCAAGTGCTCAACAGTGGGCGCTGGTTTGGCGGCAAGTCCTATTTCCTCGGTGTGGAATACACCCGCGCGGATCTGGCCTGGGCAGTCTGGCTGAAAGGCGTGCAATCCCTAGGCTTGAAGCTGCCGGAAAACACCCAGCGTTATCGCGACAAACTCACTGCCCGTCCCGTACTGGCCGCCTATTTCAAGGCTGTTTGAAGTGGCGCAATCGCACAAGTCACGCCGCCCTTACCTGATCCGCGCCATTTACGACTGGTGCGTAGACAACGGTCACACTCCGCACCTGCTGGTCGCGGCCGACTACCCCGGAGTGGCTGTGCCGATGCAGTTCGTGCAGGAAGGCCGCATCACCCTCAACCTGTCTCCGATGGCGGTGCAGTCACTGAATATCGAGAGTGAGCCGATCTGGTTCTCCGCGCGTTTCTCAGGCCGACCATTCGAGGTGATCGTGCCCACGGGGGCGGTACTGGCCATCTTCGCCCGCGAGAATGGCGAAGGGCTGGTGTTTGGCGAAGTCGAGTCCTTGCCTGATGGGGAACAAC
>Ga0255086_1000293_pt1 | contig 17744 bp, 15 predicted proteins | sample Colum_Cont_RepC__FD_188438 | JGI IMG/M metagenome (GOLD analysis project Ga0255086, IMG submission 188438) | Freshwater microbial communities from Columbia River, Oregon, United States - Colum_Cont_RepC_8d | ecosystem: Environmental > Aquatic > Freshwater > River | place: USA: Oregon | collected... | reverse complement strand
AGGCCAAGGCCGCCGGTCTGCATTACGTCATGCTGCCGATTGCGGGCGCCACCGACCTGACCAGGGCCAATGCAGAGGCGCTTGACCGTCTGCTGGCCAGCGCCGGCAACGAGCCAACGCTATTGCATTGCGCCAGCGGCAACCGCGTGGGTGCCTTGATGAGCCTCCGCGCGGCCTGGCTGCAGAACCACTCTCCGGAGGAGGCTCTGGCCATTGGCCGCGCACATGGGCTCACGGCACTGGAACCTACCGTGCGGCAACTGCTCGCCAATCCACCCGGCAACCCTTAGGCCATGAAAGACATCCTGTGGCAAAGCCTGCGCAGCGGCACCTGGGCCTCGCTGGCGATGATTCCATTCGGCCTGTTTTTTCGCCTGCTGGATCTGCGTATCGGCCACTACGGCAAGAAAGTCATCCTCGCGCTGTTCGGGGCACTGCCTTCGCCGCAGATGCAGATTGCGGTGATGACCGAGCATCTGCTGATCGGCTGGCTATCGGCACTGCCACTGGTAATGCTGCTGCCCTGGTGGCAGCGTCGCACCGCACTACAGCCGCTGTGGCTCGGCTTGGGTTACGGGGCCGCCTACTACGCGCTGCTCAATGCTTGGTTGCTGCCCCGCCTGTTCGGCGATGCGCTGCCGTGGACCCTGGGCTGGCTGACGGTGCTGCCGAGTCTGCTCGTGCACCTGGTGTTTGGCTTGGTAGTGGTCTGGACGATTCGCACCCGACCGGTGTCAACACCACTGCGGTAGGCAGCTGCCGACAAGATGCGTAGCATGGCGGCAGGCCCCTTGCCTTACCCCCAAACCATGAAGCTCTACCTTGCCGCCCTGCTAGCGGCCCTTGCACCTGTTGCCATCGCTGCCAAACCCGTGGAAACCAAACCCTTCACCTACAACGAGCTGGTGCGCTTCGAGCGCGTCAGCGACCCCGCCATCTCGCCCGATGGCCGCACCGTGGCCTACACGCTGCGCGAAACCGACTACGACGCCAACAAAGCCAAGCGCAGCATCTGGATCGTCCCGGTGGATGGCTCGGCCCCTGCCCGCCGCGTCACCGGCAGCGGCAATGCCTCGGATGCCCGCTGGGGCAGCGATGGCGCGCTGTATTTCATCAGCAGTCGTTCTGGCAGTGCCCAAGTCTGGCGCCTAAGTCTGATTGGTGGCGAAGCCATGCAGGTCACTAGCTTGCCTTTGGATGTTGGCGCGTTCGTGCTCTCGCCCACTGGCGATCGCATTGCCGTGGCGCTGGAGGTATTCCCGGACGCCGCCACGCTCGATGAGACCAAGACACGCCTAGATGCACTGGAGAAAAAACCCAGCGCTGGCATGCACTTCGACAAACTGTTCGTGCGCCACTGGGACACCTGGAAAAACGGCACCCGCAACCAGCTGTTCACGCTGAAGATGCAAGACGGCACCGCCACCGGCGCGCCGGTGTGGGTGAGCAAAGGCCTGGATGGCGATGCGCCCAGCAAGCCTTTTGGCGGTGCCGAGGAGGTCACTTTTTCACCCGATGGTCAGCAGCTGTTTTTTGGCCTGCGCACCGCCGGTACGACCGAGGCCTGGAGCACCAATCTTGACCTGTGGCAGGTCGCCGCCGACGGCTCGGCGAAACCCGTCAATCTCACGCCCGGCAACAAGGCGGTCGATACCGGCCCGGTGGTCTCGCCAGACGGCAAGACGCTCGCCTACCGCGCCATGAAGCGCCCAGGTTTCGAGGCAGACCGCCTAGCCGTGATGCTGCGCGACCTCACCACTGGCAATACCCGCGAACTGGCTGCGGACTGGGATCGCTCGGCCGGCGGCCTGAGCTGGTCCGCCGATGGCAAGACGCTGTACACGATTGCCGAAGATCTCGGCCAGAGCCGCGTCTACGCGTTGGATGTCGCCACAGGCGAGCGCAAGGCCCTCACCGGCGACGGCACCGTGGCGGGCTTCGTGCTTAGCAACAAGGGCCTTGTCGTGGCCTACAACAATCTCAGCAAGCCGACTGACCTCTACCGCGTCGAGCAGGGCAGCCTCAAGCCACTGACGCACCACAACGGCGAGCAACTAGCAGGCCTCAAGTTCGGCGACTACGAGCAGTTCAAGTTCAAGGGCTGGAACGACGAAACCGTCTATGGCTATGTCGTCAAACCCGCCAACTACAAGAAGGGCAAGAAGTATCCCGTCGCCTTCATCGTCCACGGTGGGCCGCAGGGCAGCATGGGCAATGACTTCCACTACCGCTGGAACCCGCAGACCTATGCCGGTGCCGGCTATGCAGTGGTCTTCATCGACTTCCATGGCTCCACCGGTTATGGGCAGGCATTCACCGATTCAATCAGCGGCGACTGGGGCGGCAAGCCTTTTGAAGACCTGCAAAAGGGCTGGGCGCATGCGCTCAAGACCTATGACTTCCTCGACGGCACCAAGGCCGCCGCACTGGGTGCAAGCTACGGCGGCTACATGATGAACTGGATCGCCGGTGCCTGGGCCGATGGCTTCAAGGCCATCATCAACCACTGCGGCATCTTCGATAACCGCAGCATGGGCTACACCACCGAAGAACTCTGGTTTGACGAGTGGGAGCACAAGGGCACCCCGTACGATGTGCCGGCCGCCTATGAAAAGCACAACCCGGTGAATCTGGTGAACAACTGGAAGACGCCGACGCTGGTCATCCACGGTGCCAAGGACTACCGCGTGCCGCTGGAGCAGGGCATTGCAGCCTTCACCGCCCTGCAGCGGCGCGGCATCGAGAGCGAGTTTCTGGTGTTCCCGGACGAGAACCACTGGGTGCTGAAGCCCCAGAACTCGGTGCAGTGGCACCAGGCTGTCGAAGCCTGGATGGGCAAGTGGCTGCGCTAGTCGCCCAAGCCTCAGTCTGAAGCGGTCAACCCAGCAAACCCGCGCTCACTGCGCGGGTTTGCTTTTCCACTGCATGGCACCCAGAAAAATCAGCATCAGCTGTTTCTGCGCCAGCTGGTGAATGCGTGCCAGCTCCGCTGAGTCACTGGCGTCGGCATCGAGAATCAGCTCCGTGGCGCTCATCATCGCGTTCACCACCAGCCCTGCCATCATCCGCAGATCGTCTCCGTTGAAGCTCTTGAGCTTGGGGAACGGCGCGAGATCTGCCGCCAGTTCACTCACCCATAGCCGCACCTCCTTGCGAATGGCAAGGCGCAAGTGCGAGGAGCCACTAACGCGCTCCTTGGCAATGAACTGAAAATGCAGGCGGTGCGTCTGCGCATAGCGCAGAAACGTTTCGACTGAGCGCGCGACGAGGTTAGAGGTCGGCAGCGGTGCCGAGCGCGCCGCCCGCATCATTTCGTGCAGGGTGCGAAAGCTGTCATCCACCAGCGCCATACCCAGCTCATCCATGCCAGTGAAGTGACGGTAGAACGCCGCCGGTACCACGCCAGCCACCTTTGCCACTTCGCGCAGCGAGAGCGAGGAAAAACTGCGCTCGCCCTCCAACAGCATCAGCGCAGCTTCCAGCAGTGCCTTTCGGGTGCGCTGCTTGCGTTCGTCGCGCACGCCTGTGGTGGCGGTTTCAGAGGTGTCGCTGGTGCTCAATCGTTTCAGTCGCATACGGCATTGTAACGGGTTGCATTTGCGCGTCTGCGCGCAGGGTCTTCACTACGTATTCTTCTAAAAACCTTTATTGACATTGATTAAATGATATTTTTCCAATAAAAGTGAACATGTGTTGACTTGAATTGATGTCGCATTTACAGTGCACATACGTTCACTGTTAAATGGAAACGCCGCCGATGAACACCGCAGCTGCCGTCAAATCCGCTAGCCAGCACTTTGCACCGCTGAGCCGTTTTGCTGGCTTGCTGACCACGCCCTTCATCCCAGATGACTTCATCCGCGTGGTGAACCCCTTGTGGACGCGCGAGACGCTGCATGCACGTGTCGAGTCCATCACGGCGGAGACGGCTGACAGCGTCACCATCACCCTGCAAACGGGTGTGCGCTGGGCCGGCCATCGCGCCGGTCAGTATGTTCGGATTGGCGTGAGCATCGACGGCGTGCGCCACACGCGCTGCTACAGCATCAGCTCCGCACCAGAGCGCGGCGACGGCCGCATCCGCATCACGGTGAAGGCGGTCGATGGCGGTCGAGTGTCGCGCTTTCTCGTGCGCGAACTCACCGTCGGCACGGTCATTGACATCGCCGCCGCTGATGGCGATTTCACCATGCCCTACGCCCTCAACGATGTCGCGCTGCTGATCGCAGCCGGCAGCGGCATCACGCCGATCATGTCGCTGCTGCGATCAGCCGCCGCACGCGATGCGATGCCGCAGGCCACGCTGCTCTACTACACGCCCTCGCCGGCCGAGACGATCTTTCGGGATGAGCTGATCGCGCTCGCCACTGCGCATCCCGCACTCACCGTATGCTTCATCCACACCCGCGTCGCTGGTGACACGGCGCTGTCCGGCCACTTCACAGCGGCCCATCTCAAGACCGCCTGCGCCGACTGGAAGACCCGCCGCGTGTGGGCCTGCGGGCCGAGCGCGATGCTGGATGCCATTGAGACACAGTGGTCGGTGCAGGGTTTACGCGAGCTGCTGACCATCGAACGCTTCCGCCCCGCCCTGCGCGTCGCGAGCAACGACAACACTGTTGGCACACTGGAGTTCACCGCCAGCAAGCAGCAGGCCATCCGCGAAGGTGGCGAGTCGATTCTCGAAACCGCCGAGCGTGCCGGCTTAGCACCTGCTCACGGCTGCCGCATGGGCATCTGCCACGGCTGCACCGCCAAGCTTGTTTGCGGCCAGGTGCGCGACCTGCGCGATGGCCGCATCTCGTCCGACGAAGGCGACCTCATCCAAATATGCGTCTGTGCGCCCATCGGCGCTGTGCAGATCGACCTCTAACTCTCTTTGCCCACCGGAGCATCTCCATGACTGCTACCCGTACCAGCCTGAAGAACCTCAAGGGCGACAACGCCAAGCTCTACACGGAGGCCAAGAAGGCGATGCCCAAAGCCCCGCGTCTTACCAAAGAGCAGGCCGATGCCTTCGGCCGCGAGATGGATGCCATCCGCGAGCGCGTGCTGGCCTCGCGTGGCGCCGCAGATGCCGCCTACATCCACAAGATCATCGCCCTGCAACGCAAAACTGAAGTGGCCGGTCGTGCAGCCATCTACGCCGGCGTGCTGTTTCCGCCCGCGCTCGTGGCCGGCGCGCTGACGCTGGGCGTGTCGAAGATTCTCGACAACATGGAAATCGGCCACAACATCATGCATGGCCAGTGGGACTGGATGCGCGACCCGGTCATTCACTCCTCGAAGTGGGACTGGGACACCGCCGCCCCGGCAGATCAGTGGAAGCACAGCCATAACGTGGAGCACCACACCTGGACCAATGTGGTGGGCATGGACAAGGACGTGGGCTACGGCATTCTGCGCATGAGCGAGCAGGAGCCCTGGGAACCGCGCCATCTCTTGAACCCCATCCACAATGCACTGCTGGCACTGTTATTCCAGTACGGCGTGGGCGTGCACGACACGGGTATTGCCGAGGCTCGCAGCCTGAAAGGCCTGAAGGCACTCAGCCCGGAGGCCAAGGCCAAGCTGTCTCGCGTGTGGGCCAAAGTGAAAAAGCAGTGGCTCAAGGATTACGTGATGTTTCCGGCACTGGCGGGCCCTTTCTTCGCACCCGTGCTGGCGGCCAATGTCGGCGCCAACCTGGCGCGCAATCTCTGGACCTACACCATCATCTTCTGCGGCCATTTCCCCGAAGAAGTGGAGCAGTTCAGCGCCGAGAGCGTGAAGGATGAATCTCGCGGCCAGTGGTATCTGCGCCAGCTGCTGGGTAGCGCCAACATCCAGGGCGGCAAGACCCTCCATGTGATGAGCGGGCACCTCACCTTCCAGATCGAACACCATCTGTTCCCCGACCTGCCGAGCAACCGCTACCCGGAAATCTCGAAGGAAGTGCAAGCCATTTGCGCGAAGTACGGCCTGCCCTACAACTCCGGCTCGCTGACGCGGCAGTTTGGCAGCACGCTGAAGCGCGTGGTGAAGCTCGGCCTGCCCACCCGACAGGATTTGCAGCGCACGGTGAAGGCCGCTTTTGCCTGAGCCGCGAGCCTGCGGCATGGCTTGAGCCATGCCGCAGCGCAGCAATGACCCGGCACCGAAACAGGCGCATATTGCTGGCTGTGCTGCACCCATAAGAAGAATCACAACCCGCCACATGGAGGAGAACCCATGCAGCCAACACCGCAAGCCGCGAAGCCCTCGCTGCTGAGCCGCTTCACGGCCATCACCGATGCCTTCGCCTATCCCCTGCGCACCTCGCACTATCTGGAGCTGGTGAACCCGCTCTGGACCACGCACGCCCTGCAGGCCAAGGTGGTGAGCGTGTGGGATGAAACCGCCGATGCCCGCACCATCACCCTCAAGCCGGGGCGCAACTGGCGCAGCCATCGTCCCGGCCAGCACCTGCGCGTGGGCGTGCCGATTGGCGGCATGCACTACACCCGCACCTATTCCATTTCCTCCGCGCCAGAGCGCGACGACGAGTGCTTCACCATCACGGTGAAGGCCATCGGTGGCGGACGCATGTCGCACCACCTGGTGCGGCAGATCAAGCCCGGCGACTACCTGCCGATTGGCGTGCCGCAGGGCGATTTCTATCTGCCGGATGCCAACCCCGTCGAGCCGCTGTTCATCAGCGCGGGCTCTGGCATCACACCGATCATGTCGATGCTGCGCAGCCTGGTGGCGCAGGAGCGCCTGCCGAACGTCACGCATATCCACTACGCACCGCATGCGTACGACGTGATCTTTGGGCAAGAGCTGCAAGCCCTGGCCGCCAAGCACCCACGCTACCAGCTGCACCTCATCTACACCCGCGAGCCGGGTGAAACGCCGCCGGGTGAAGACCCGGCAATGATGCTCAGGCAGAAGCGCCACTTCTCGGCCGCCACGCTTGATCACGTTTGCCCCGACTGGCGCACCCGCGACACCTACGCCTGCGGTCCTCAAGGCTTGCTCGATGCTGTCGAGAACCACTGGCGCGAGGCCGGTGTATCGCGCCAGCTGCACACCGAGCGCTTCCGCGCGCAGGTGGCGGTGGCTCCCAGCCAGGTCACTGCCGGCACGGTGAGCTTTCTGCACAGCGGCGTCACGGCGGCGAGCGATGGCGTCATCAACTTGCTGCGCCTGGCCGAAGACCAGGGCCTGAACCCACCGCATGGCTGCCGCATGGGCATCTGCCACGGTTGCGATGTGAAACTGAAGTCCGGCTGTGTGCGCGACCTGCGCACCAATGCCCTGCTCAACGAGGTGGGCGCCATCGTGCAGATCTGCGTCTGCGCCGCGGCAGGCGATGCCGAGCTCGAAGTCTGAAGCACCCCAACCCACAAACCCGCCATTCCCGCGAAAGCGGGAATGCAGAGTGCCAAAGAACACCGCTTCACTTTGCAAGATCGCGTAACGACCACTGGATTCCCGCCTTCGCGGGAATGACATCGAAAGGAGAACACCCATGGGCATGCCCACACATCTGACGAATGCCGAAATCGAAGAGTTCGGCCGCGAGATGGACGCCATCCGCAACGAGGTGATGGACTCGCGCGGTGCCAGCGACCGCGCCTACATCCTCAAGATCATCCGCTGGCAGCGCAGCTTGGCTTTGGGCGGCCGCATCGTGATGTTCCTGAACCTGCTGCTGTTGCCCGCCAGCGCCCTGCCCTACGCCGGCTGGCCGCAGTTCCTTGCCGTTCTCGCAGTAGGTGCCGCCATGCTCGGTATCGCGAAGATCATCGAGAACATGGAGATCGGCCATAACGTCATGCACGCGCAGTGGGACTGGATGCGCGACCCGAACATCCAGAGCAATACCTGGGAGTGGGACAACGTCTGCCCCTCGGACCAGTGGAAGCACAGCCACAACGTGGTGCACCACACCTGGACCAATGTGTTCGGCAAAGACCCCGACATCGGCTACGGCGTGCTGCGCGTGACCCCGCAGCAGCGCTGGAAGCCCAAGTATCTGATTCAGCCCCTCACCAACTTTTTTCTCAACATCTGGTTCCAGTGGGGCGTGGCGGTGCATGACGTGGAGCCCGACAAGCTGCTGTCGGGCGAGAAGAGCATCGGCTCGGTCAAGCACTTGCTGCGCGGCATTGCCAAAAAAGCGGCGCGCCAGCTGCTCAAGGACTACGCGCTCTGGCCTGCGCTGGGCGCTGCGCTCACCGTGCCGTTCTCGATCGCGCTCGGCCTCGCCATCGGCCCCACCGCACTGACGGCATTACTGTGGATTGCCGGCGGCAATGCCATCGCCAACCTGATGCGCAATGTCTGGTCGAACGTGATCATTTTCTGTGGTCACTTCCCCAGCGGCGTGCAGCACTTCACCAAGCAGGAAGTCGAGGGCGAAACCCGCGCCCGCTGGTATGTGCGCCAGCTGCTCGGCAGCTGCAACATCGGCGGCGGCAAGCTCTTCCACATCTTGAGCGGCAACCTGAGCCACCAGATCGAGCACCATCTGTTCCCCGACATGCCGAGCAACCGCTATCCGGAAGTCGCACCCCGCGTGAAGGCAATGGCGGCGCGGTATCGCCTGCCCTACAACACCGGCTCGCTCACACGCCAGTTCGGCACTACCACCTGGACGATCTGGCGTTTGGCCTTCCCCGGTGGTCGCGAGCACAGCCTCACGGCCTGATAGTTACTACAAAAAAGCCGACTCTGAGCCGGCTTTTTTTACACGCAGATCAGCGTTTTCACTAGGAAGTAAATCAGCCTACCGCTTTAGGCTTCACAGCACGGTGAAACCCGGTATAAGGCACCGTACCCTTGCCGATCAAAGGAAAGAGCTTGGTGTTGAGGCTCGCGCCGCCATCGATCTTGAATGTATGGCCAGTGATAAAACTGGCGGCATCACTCAGCAGAAAGATAATTGCGGCACTCACCTCGGCTTCTTCCGCCATGCGCTTGAGCGGGATGGTGGCAGCCATCTGCGGAATGATCTGCGCGGTGAAGCTGGGATCGTATTGATCCATGCCGCTGCTGGCAACGAAACCTGGCGCCACGGCATTGACCCGCACGCCTGCACTGGCCCACTCGGTGGCGCAGGTTTCGGTGAGGTTCATCATACCGGCACGTGCCGCACCCGAATGTGCCATGCCGGGCATACCGCCCCACATGTCGGCCAGCATGTTGACGATGCTGCCGCCGTTCTTCTTGAAGTGGGCGTTGAACAGCTCACGGCTCATCAGAAAACCGCCGGTGAGATTGTTGGCCACCACCGCCTCGAAGCCCTTCTTGCTGATTGCCGCCACCGGCATGGGGAACTGCCCGCCCGCGTTGTTGACGAGACCGTGGATCGCACCATGTTGATCGAGCATGAGCTTCACATTGGCTTTCACCGCTTCTTCGTCGCGGATATCGAAGGCATAGCCTGCGGCCTTGCCACCGTCTTCGATGATCTCGGCGATGGTCTTGTCGAGCTTCTCCTGCTTGCGGCCCGTGATAAGCACCGTGGCACCGAGGCTTGCCAGCTCATGCGCCGTGCAGCGGCCAATGCCACTGCCACCGCCGGTGACGATGAAGGTTTTGCCCTTGAAGGCCGTTGCCGCGAAGACCGATTGGTAAGCCATGTTTTTATCCTCCAGAGACGACGAAGGCCGGGAGTTCCGGCCTTCGTGTTGATGCTTGATACGGCGAATTACATCTTGCTTTGCAGCTCCGGCACCACCGTGAACAGATCGCCGACGAGGCCAATATCGGCCACTTCAAAGATCGGCGCGTCGGCATCCTTGTTGATGGCAACGATTACCTTCGCATCCTTGATACCGGCCAAGTGCTGGATCGCACCAGAGATGCCGATGGCGAAGTAGAGCGAGGGGGCAATGATCTTGCCGGTCTGGCCCACCTGCATGTCGTTGGGCACATAGCCCGAATCCACCGCAGCGCGCGAGGCACCGACGCCGGCGCCGATCTTGTCGGCGAAGTCGAAGATGACCTTGAAGTTCTCGCTCGAACCCAGCGCACGGCCACCCGAGACCACCTTGGCGGCGGATTGCAGGTCGGGACGTGCGGATTTTTGCGCTTCCAAGCCCTTGTAGCGGGTGTGGGTGGCGGCGACGGTGGCGACACTCACCTTCTCGATGGCAGCAGCGCCGGTGGCAGCCACCGAAGTGAACGAGGCAAGGCGCACCGTGGCCACGATGGTGCCAGCGGGCGTTTCCACCGTGGTGATGGCGTTGCCGGCGTAGATCGGCTTGTCGAAGAACGTGGCGCTGTGAACCGCCATCACGTCGCTGACCTGTGGCACGCCGAGCTTGGCGGCCACGCGGGGGGCGACATCCTTGCCGAAAGTGGTGCCGGGGAACAGCACATGGCTGTAGCCAGCAGCAAGCTCAACCACGGATGGGGCGAGGTTGGCAGCGATGGGGCTCGTGTGCGCGGCGCTATCGGCGACCAGCACCTTGGTCACGCCTGCCAACTTGGCAGCTTCGGCAGCAACCGAAGCGCCGTCAGCAGCCAGCACCAGCACATGCACTTCACTACCGATGGGCGTCGCAGCAGCAACGACCTTGGCGACACCGGCGTTGAGCTTGCCTTCGGCATGCTCGGCAACAATCAAAACTTTACTCATGTTCTTGGTCCTTGAGAGTTAAGCGAGGCCCTTGGCCTTGAGGGCTGCGACGAGTTCATCCGTGGTCTTGACCATGATTCCCTTGCTGCGGGTGGGCGGCGGCGTGGTCTTGGTGGTCATCACCATTGGCGCAGCAGTCACGCCAAGGTCTGTGAGCGTCACCGCTTCGATGGGGATGCGCTTGGCCTTCATGATGTCCGGCAGCTTCAGGTAGCGCGGCTCATTCAAGCGCAGGTCTGCCGTGATGACGGCAGGCAGATCAACTTCGAGGGTTTCAAGGCCGGCATCGACCTTGCCGGCGAAGGTTGCCTGCGGCAGGTCGAGCAGGGCGGCAACCATCTGGCCGGTCTGGTTGGCATCGTCGTCAATCGCCTGCTTGCCGGCGATGAACAACGAAGCGCCTTCCTTCTTGAATACGGCGGCGAGGGCGCGCGCAGCAGTCAGGGGCTGGATTTCGCCTTCTTCCTTGATGTGGATGGCCTTGGTCGCACCAAAGGCCAGCGCAGTGCGCAGGGTCTCTTCGTTCTTGGCACCACCCAGCGTGACGGCGATGATCTCGGTGACCTTGCCCTTTTCCTTCAGACGCACCGCTTCTTCCATCGCGATCTCGTCGAAGGGGTTCATCGAGTGCTTGACGCCGTCGGTGACCACGCCCGAACCATCGGGCTTGACCTGGATGCGGACGTTGTAGTCCACCACACGCTTGACGCTGACGATTGCTTTCATTGCTCTTACTGACTCCGATTGAAAAAAGAACTTTTAGGCGGCGATGGATGCTGATCCGCTGTGGCTTTCCAGCACAAAAATCTGGGTTGGCGAGACAGCCCCGAGCAGCGACGCAAAGCGGCTTGCCACAAAACTGAATAACGGCAAGGCAGGCAACCAAGCCTGCTTTTCAATGCGGATCATTTCAACCATGGCGCTGGCTGCCTTATCGCGATACACGAACCCTGCGCTCGCCACGAGACGACGGATCGTCAGAGGGCCGAGCGGCTTGCAATCATACCAACTGCCACGTCCTAGGGCCCGCACATAGGCAGAAGCGAGCCTCTGCGGAAACCACGAGAGCAGTGGCAGGCGGTAATGAGGCTCAATGAAACTCCACTTGTTGGGAACGGCCAGATACACCTTGCCGCCGGGCTTGAGAACGCGCCGAATTTCCATCAAGTGATGTCTCTGGGCCTCAGCATCACCAACGTGCTCGATCACATGATTCGACAGGACAACATCGAAGCACTGATTTTCAAACGGCAGCGTGGTGCCTTGGGCAAGCTGGAACTCAAAACCTTCATGCACCTCACGTTGATCGACAAGATCCACCGCATTCACTTGGAATGGCTGCTGTTGAGCAAAATAGTGCGCGATCCAACCGCTGCCCGCGCCGATATCAAGCAGTTTTGCCCCAGGAGCTGCGCTACTGCTGCCAAGAACCGCCATGATCTTCCGAGCCTTCAGCATCCTGGACGCAGCGCCACCCACCATATGCGGCTGTCGGCTGCCTGTCTCTGGAGCAGCCAACATCGATTACATGCCCGCGTAATTGGGGCCGCCAGAGCCTTCTGGTGCGACCCAGGTGATGTTCTGCGCTGGGTCTTTGATGTCGCAGGTCTTGCAGTGCACGCAGTTCTGGGCGTTGATCTGGAAGCGTGCATTGGCACCCTCGCCCATCACCTCATACACCCCCGCCGGGCAGTAGCGCTGCGCGGGCTCGGCATAGAGCGGCAGGTTCTTGCTGATCGGGATGTTGCCATCCGCCAGCTTGAGATGCACCGGCTGGTGCTCTTCGTGGTTGGTGGAGGAGATGAACACTGAGCTGAGCTTGTCGAAGCTCAGCTTGCCGTCGGGCTTGGGGTATTCGATCTTTGTAGAGTCCTTGGCGAGCTTCAGGCTCGCGTGATCCGGCGTGGTGTCGTGCAGCGTGACCGGGATCTTGCCGCCGAAGATGTTCTGGTCGATCCAGTTGAAGGCACCGCCAAACAACGCGCCGAACTTATGTATGGCCGGGCCGAAGTTGCGGCTGCGATACAGCTCGTCGTGCAGCCAGCTGTTCTTGAAGGCGTCGGGGAAGGCTTGCAGCGCCTTTCCACCTTCGTCGCCGGCCATCAGCGCATCGGCATAGGCCTCGGCCGCGATCATGCCGCTCTTCATCGCGGTATGGCTGCCCTTGATCTTCGAGAAGTTCATGGTGCCGAGGTCGCAGCCGATCAGCGCGCCGCCCGGGAACACCATCTTTGGCAGGCTGTTGAAGCCGCCCTTGGCGATGGCGCGTGCGCCGTAGCTGATGCGTTTGCCGCCTTCGAGATGCGCTTTAAGCACCGGGTGGTGCTTGAGGCGCTGGAACTCATCGAACGGCGAGAGATAGGGGTTGCTGTAGCTCAGGTCAACGATGAGGCCGACCAAGATTTGATTGTTGTCGGCGTGATACAGAAACCAGCCGCCGGTGTTGCCGGTGCCCGTCACATCCAGCGGCCAGCCGGCGCCATGCACCACGAGACCGGGCTGGTGCTTGCCGGCGGGGGCTTCCCACACTTCCTTGATGCCGATGCCGTAGTGCTGCGGGTCCGCGCCTTCATCGAGCTTGAACTGGGCCAGCAGGCGCTTGCCCAGATGGCCACGGCAGCCTTCAGCGAAGAACGTGTATTTGGCGCGCAGCTCGATGCCGGGGGCGAAGTCCGGCTTGTGGCTGCCATCGCGGTCGATGCCCATGTCGCCGACCTGGATGCCCTTGACCACGCCGTCTTCAATGAGGACTTCCTGCGCGGCGAAGCCGGGATAAATCTCGACACCCGCCGCCACCGCCTGCTCTTCCAGCCAGCGGCAGAGATTGCCCAGCGAGATGACGTAGTTGCCCTCGTTATGCATGGTCTTGGGCACGAAGAGGTTCGGCAGCTTGATGCCACCCGTCGCACTCGTGAGCATGTGTAGCTCGTCGCGCACCACGGCGGTTTTCAGCGGCGCGCCGAGTTCCTTCCAGTTGGGGAACAGCTCGTTCAGCGAGCGCGGTTCAAACACAGCGCCACTGAGGATGTGGGCACCGACTTCCGAACCCTTTTCAACGAGGCAAACCCCAATTTCCTTGCCCGCCTCGGCAGCCTTCTGCTTGAGGCGGATCGCCGCCGCAAGGCCTGATGGCCCGCCGCCGACGATGACCACGTCGTATTCCATGACATCACGCTGGATCGGTTGGCTATTGCTCATGGCCTGCCTAGTGAGGGGGTCGAAAGTTGGGGGGGTCGAGTTTACTTTGTTGCAGTGCGATGCGCGATCAGGGGGGCGTGCCAGCCGCCTCTGCCGCCACCTGTGCACGCACCTCGGCTCTTAAAGCCTTGCTGCGCGCCTTGAACTCGCTGCGCGCCTCCATCAATCGGGTCAATGCCCGCTGGCGCAGGGCGGTCACGTTTTCAGGGCGGCTCACGTCGAAATCGAGATGCCGCACCAGTCCATCCCGCAGGCTGTAGACCCAGCCGTGGACGGTCAGTGGCTGCTGGCGTGCCCAAGCGGCGCGCACGGTGGGCGAGGCACAGACATTGATCGCCTGCTCCATCACATTGAGCTCGCACAGCAGGGTTTCGCGGCCGGTATCGCTGGTTTCAAGGTCAATCAGCGTCTGGTGCTTGCAGGCCACCTCGCGCACATGGCCCAGCCAGTAGTCGGCGACTCCACCGACTGGCTCGCAATGCAGCGCCATTTTCACGCCGCCACAACCGTAGTGACCTACGACCATGATGTGCTCGACCTTGAGCACGTCGACCGCGAACTGGATGACCGACTGGCAGTTGGCATCGCCGTGGCTCACCACATTGGCGACGTTGCGATGCACGAATAGCTCGCCAGGGGCGAGATCGACGATCTCGTTGGCGGGCACGCGCGAGTCCGAGCAACCAATCCAGAGATAGTCCGGTGCCTGCTGACCTTCGAGACGACGAAAGAAATCAGGATCAGAGGCCACCGCTCTTGCGGCCCAGCGACGATTGTTGTCGAGCAGATGTTGAAGGTCTTCCATGCCGCAGAGTTTACTTTTTTAGAGCAGGCCGCGCGGCACTGGCACCGGGTAGTCGAGCAGCATCTGGCTGAAATACTTGCCCTGCGGGTCTGTTCGCAAGCTGCCTGCGCCGCCGCCGCCGAGGGCGTGATGCAGCAGAAAGTTGAGGCTCATCGTGCCGGGCAAGTCCCAGCGCTCGACCTTGCCTTCAGCGCCACCAGCCAGCACGTGGGCGAAGTAATCGCGCACGGCTTCTGCCGTCAGTGCGGCCTCGATGTAGGGCAGGTATTCCGCCTTGCGGGCAATGACGCCGATGTTGGCGTGGTCGCCCTTGTCGCCGCTGCGAGCGAGCGCAAGGCGGATGAGCGGCACGCTCACGACTTCGTCATTCCCGCCCCAGATGGAAGTATTCGAGGGCAGACTGCGGCGGGAATAACGGTCTTCTGCTGGCGGCACATAGCCGCCCTCAGTCAGCACGGTGACGGCAAACCGCTGTTCGCCTACCGATACCTCGATGGGCACCTGTGCCTTGCGAACCAGCGTCGAGAACAGACGCGGGATCATGTGCGGCTCTGGCCGTCCAGCAGCGAAATAGCCAGTGAAGCCCGGCGCCATACCCGTGGCAGCCTGCGCAATCTCGCGGGCAAAGATCTTGAGCGCCTTGGGGTTGGGGTGCTGCACCACGATCTTCACCAGCACTTCGCGCGTCGCGGCCGCACCGGGGCGGGCGTGAGGGCCGTAGCTTTCTTCAGCACCAAGGCAGTGAATGTCGATGCCTGTGAAATCACCCAGTTTTTGCGCTACGAGCTGGCGGCGCACTTTCTCGATGATGCCGCTGGCTGAAGCCCTGCCCTTCTTCGCCGCCTCGATGCCACCGATCATGAACGTCGCGCAGCAGCGCATGCCCGCCGGATAGGTCGCGCTCACCTTGTAGAAGGGCGTCGGCGCCTGCCCCTTGCCCCCCGTCACCCGCACCTGGTCAGCGCCGACCTGATCGAGCTTCACTTGCGTGAAATCGCAGCTCACATCCGGCAGCAAATAAGCACGCGGATCGCCGATTTCATAAAGCATCTGTTCGAGCACGGTATGCACGCTCACCAGTCCGCCCGTGCCTTCGGGCTTGGTGACCACGAAACTGCCGTCGGCGGCGCAGTCGACAATGGGAAAACCCATGTCGGCGTAGCCATCTTTCACCAGCTCCCAGTCGGTGAAGTTGCCGCCTGTGCATTGCGCACCGCACTCGATGATGTGGCCCGCGATGCTGCCCGCTGCCAACAAGTCGTAGTCAGTCTCGCCCCAGCCGAACTCGTGCATCAGCGGGGCGAGCGTCACGGCGCTATCCACACAGCGGCCGGTGATGACGATATCGGCACCCGCTGCCAAGGCCTTCGCAATCGGGATCGCCCCCAGATAGGCATTCATCGACACGAAAGTGGCGGGTTGCTTCGCGCCCTCGCTCGTGCGGGCACTGAAATCATCTTGCTCGACGGCGTCAGCGAACTCTTTCTTGCGCGGCAGCAAGTCGTCGCCCAACACCACACCAATGGTCATGGCCATGCCAGCCTTGGCGCACACGGCTTCGAGTGCGGCCTTGCAGGCCAGCGGGTTCACGCCGCCCGCATTGGCGATGACCTTGATGCCGCGCGCCTTCAAATCCGGCAGCAGCGGCGCCATCACATGCTCGACGAAATCAGTGGCGTAGCCGTCGTTGGCATCCCGCATGCGCTTGGCAGCGAGGATCGACATAGTGATCTCCGCCAGATAATCAAACACCAGGTAATGAATGTTTCCTTTCTGCACCAATTGGGCAGCAGCGGTGTTGGTATCACCCCAGAAAGCCGAGGCACAGCCGATGCGGATGGTTTTGCTCATTTTGGCTCCTGAGGTCTGCACTGATTAGGTTGCAGCCTCGAAACAGGCTGCGCAATGCCGCACGGAGTGTGCCGCTTGGCAGCCACACAAGCCACAACAATGTTCGTTACTTTATTCTGGATTCCCGCCTACGCGGGAATGACGAACAGACTGGCTGCCGTCAGCAGCACAGCCGCAAAAACACCTGCAATCAGGTCATCCACCATGATGCCGAAGCCGCCATGCACCTTCGCGTCCAACACCTTGATCGGCCAGGGTTTGAGAATGTCGAACAGGCGAAACAAGGCAAAGGCTGGCAGCAGCCAGCCGGCGCCTAGGCCCAACACCAGCAAGGGCGTGCAGGTCACCAGAAATCCGACGATTTCATCGAACACGATGCCGCCGTGATCGTGCACGCCCAGCCGCCGGGCCGATTCGCCACAGAGCCAGCAACCCGCTACGAACAACAGTGCGCAGGCACCTAGGTACAGTGGCCATTGCAAGCCGTTCAGCAGAAGCCAGAACGGCAGCCCCGCGAGCGTGCCGACGGTGCCCGGCCCCTTGGGCGACAGGCCAGTGCCAAAGCCAAAGGCGATGAAATGTACGGGCGAACGCAGGATGACCCTGGCATCGACGGGCGGCGGCGTGTAGTCCCTCATGCGGGCATCCTCTCGACAGACAGGGGCGAACCCCAAAGCTGGCTGGCCACGCGGCTGACAGTGGCGGCATCGCCACTGGTGAACAGTCGCAGTACGCCCGCCCCTTGGCTGCCGACCGTGGGCTGCTCGGCCGCCCATACCGATGCGGTGCGTCGCGCGACCGCCGCACCGGTATCCAGCAGGGCGATGCCTTCGCCGACTTCCTGCTCGATCACGGTGCGCAGAAAGGGATAGTGCGTGCAGCCCAGCACCAGCACATCAGCACCTTCCGCGAGCAGTGGCTTGGTGTAGCGGCTGACGAGGGCGCGGGTCTCGGCAGAATCGACCTGCCCTGCCTCCACCCGCTCGACCAGCCCCGGACAAGGTTGCGTCAGCACACGCACACCGGCCGCGTGACGCTCGATCAGCTGGTGCAGCTTCTCTCCCGCCAGCGCCGCGCCCGTGGCCAGCACGCCGACGACGCCGGTTTTGGTCAAAGCTGCTGCCGGTTTGACGGCGGGCTCCATGCCGACAAAGGACACGGCATAGCTCGCGCGCAGCGATTCAATCGCCGCGATGGTCGCTGTGTTGCAGGCCACCACGATCAGCTTGGCACCCTGTGCCAGTAGAAAGTCCGTGATGGCCTCGGCGCGATCGGTGATCT
>Ga0255086_1000288_pt1 | contig 17802 bp, 22 predicted proteins | sample Colum_Cont_RepC__FD_188438 | JGI IMG/M metagenome (GOLD analysis project Ga0255086, IMG submission 188438) | Freshwater microbial communities from Columbia River, Oregon, United States - Colum_Cont_RepC_8d | ecosystem: Environmental > Aquatic > Freshwater > River | place: USA: Oregon | collected... | reverse complement strand
TGTGAATACCATGCGTTATGGTATAACTCAGCTATGAATATCTGTCTTTCGTATGGCGTAAGGTCTGTGAATGTTGATAACGTATTTTCCATGTTAAAAATTTTAAAGATTAGGTAAATTATTTTTTGACATTTGGTATATTGTTATACCAATAGAAAGGATGAAAGCAATTCCGATTCCATAGAAGGAATAGTTTAGTACTTCGTTTAGTTGGATGATTAAATTTTCCATGTTGATTTTTTTTGATTTTTAATTATAGGTTTGATTGTTTCTTAACTTGTTCTGTATGCCAATCCAATTCTTTTATTTTAGATTCCATCTTATCCCTGACAAACCTACCTAACTCCTCGTAGGACTTCATGCCTAAAATAATCTGTGCATCTAATGTTATTGTCCTTTTACTTTCTTCATTAAATTGGATTACCTGTTTTGCATAATACTTTTCCATGGTTAAATAGTTTATTCTTTACCTGAATTTAATGCTCTGTTTATGATGTCATCAATATCGTTCTCATTTTCAATGTTACCCATGTTGATTATCTGTAGTATTTCCTTTGCTCTGCTATTGATGATATTGATTGCTATCTCAATCTCATCATCATCAAGCAACTTCTCAACTTTAGCCATTGTAATAAGGGATGATATAATCCCATCCATAAACTTGTTGTATTCAGGATTATTCTGTATTGCTACATCAACAACAACCTTTGCCATCGTTGATATAAATAACTCCTGACCTTGCATAGACATTGACATATTGGTATAATTTTTTAATTTTAAAAATTGGGGACAGGACAAACCTTGTCCCCGTATTCCTAACCACCATGATTACAAAACTTTCAAATTAGGCTTTGGGTCTTCATAACTCTTGATGCACAGGTCACATAAACGCCAATCCTCATGTGTATGTGATGCTACATTTACGTTACAATCATCGCAATAATTTATGTCACCATAATGCTTACCTGTGATTGTCTTGGAATAGTTATCCTCATTCTTCACTCCTGTCAATCCGTATTCACCTTCACATTGTTTGCACAATCCCCAATCGTAACTATATTCATGCTTTCTTACCCAATCATGACAATCCTGACAATACTCCCAATCATTTGTAGGATTGTTTTTAATCTCACAACAATCTGAATCAACATGAAAATCTAATTTATTCTGAACTGGATAGGATGAAAATGTATCCTTATACTTACCTAATTTATTCTTAGATATTGACTTCTTGTCAACTTTCAATCCGCCATAATCCAACCATTCAGTTTTTCTAAAGTTAGTGTTACTGAACAGGACTCCTGTTTCACCATCAATAACACATGAATGTTCATTGACTACATAAACTTTGTTATCAACAGATAAGAATGCAAACTTACTACCTGTGATATCACGACTAATCATGTCCATGATACCACTATTCTTGTAAAAATCTTTTGGCAATTTCTTGATGACTTGCTCAATATACTGAACTGTATCTGACTTCTGTATCGTTGAAGGAAATTGTCTTAGGATTCCGTTATGCACCATTGATAAACTCTGATTGATTAAGAAGGGATGTGTATTGTTATTGTTGATAGCACTTCCTGTAGCAATCCTGCCATGACCAATGAAATGTGATTGCGGATATTTTGCTTCAGCATCACAAAACTTCTTCCACATTGATTCAGGACTGGGATTGGATGACTTGACAATAACTAATTTTGTTCCTGTAGTGTATACAAATCCAAATCCTTGCGGATTGTTTTCAATGATGTTAAGAAAATGCTCCTTGTTTAATCTTTGCTTAGGCTTTTTTACGAAGAATGTACACATGGTTTGTAATTTTTTGGTTAGAATATAAAGTTAGGAAATAAATTTTGTTTGACAAAAAAATAGTGGGGAATGTTGGATGAATCCTCACCCCACTACCATCAATCATCATCTTTGTATATTGTAGGTTTGTAAGAATTGTGGTGATTCAATAATCCATTGAATTCCTTGACCTTCCATTCCGAATGCACCGAATGTATTGGTATCTGTAACTTCAACTGATAAGAAAAGCATAACACCATTATACATGTAGATGTAACCTGATAAGCGATTCCGTATTCTTCTTTTTCTAATTAGGTAATTCAGTATACAGAATGCCATGAATGAAATTTTAATTGCACCATCCGTTACACCTGTTCGTGATGCTCTAACAAAACCATTTCTGAATGCATGTACCAATTCGGATGGCGTAGCACCTGCGAATGTCTGACTAAATTCATCATCCCTTGAATATCCAAACTCATCTAAAGTTTTAGCAAGAATCTGAAAATCTGAAAGAGCTGGTGATGTTTGATTGCACAGATTATCTGCTCTGCCAATCATCAAACGTAAATCATTTGTATTGGCAGGAGTCCATCCTTCAACCTGTGAAGATGCCATTCTCAGTTCATGTGAATGCAGGAATGAATAAACACTAACTTCCTCTGTATTGCTTTGTTGCTCTTGTTGATTGTCACATTCAGCAACTTCTGTGATTGTTTCAATAACCTGTGGTGCAGGTACAGGAATGTGGAATACCACATCCTGCATCAACTTGTTTACTTTTTTCTTACATGCAAGGGATATTTTGCCACATCCGTATTGCTCTGAATACTTTGCAAACAATCTCAACTTCTCTGTGAACTTAGCAACATCACCATTCAGCACCACATTCAGTAAAAAGTTATGGATGTTTGTTGTAGGATTGGCTAACTCAAGCAATACCTTCATAGCTGTTTTCCCATACAGATTACCCATTACCATTCGCATCAACTCAATTCTATTCTGTAGTACTTTAACATTCTTGATTGCAGGGAACAATCTAATCTCAAGCACATTCATATTTTTCAGGTAACATGCCTGATATTTATCCCTTCTTCTAAGGTAGGTAGAGAAATTTCTAACAGGACAATAGCTATTGCCTATTCTTTTTTCATAGATTGAATACAGGATAGGTAAGCTACCTTTAATTCCTTTAAGGATATCTCTTGACTCAATACCATTCATGGATATATTGAAATGTCCACCACATCTGTCACTTGTCCCTGCATTGAGAAAATCTGTAACAGGAGCAATACATTCATCAATAACCTGCTGATTGTATAGTGGTAAGATAGGACTGATTAGTTCAAATCCGTATTCACCTAAACTTCCATCTTCCTCTTTTTTGAATCCTGTTTCATGTGCCAACTTCATAGCAATACCTTCCTCTCTGAATTCGCTGGATGACTTCTCTGCTTCAAATCCAAAGTTGACTGCTTCAGGACTTTTGTCCATGAATTTAGTGAACTGCTTTTCAATCTCAGGATGCCAATGAGAATGATGATATCTCAGGATTGCTCTGTCACCATAGATTTCAGTCATACAATCTTTTTTAACCAACTTTCCTCTTTCAATAAAGGACTCCGTTAATCCTTCAGGGATGATTGAATCATCTACAATCACAAATTTTTTGTTTCCTTCTTCCAAGAATTTCAGGTTAGTTCTTTCAACAAGAAAATCAAAGAATCCTGATGTCACCTTAACATCTTTATCAATCAATCTCAGGTATTGACAATTACTCCATGAAGAATTATCAACACAGAATGAACGTAACTCATGCCCATACACATTGGTATTCATTCCTGACATACGAACAAGGGATTTGTAGTTTTCCCTTACTGATTGCTCTGACCATCCACCACTAATTGTGGATAGGGCTAACCTGCAATTTTCATCCTCTGAATTGTAGGTATCATTTCTCAATGATAACATGTGATTGAATGCTGACTCATTCATTGGCAACAGAATCTTTTTTCTGTCTGTTCCTGTGCAGTTGATAACTGCAAACTTTCTGACTAACTTTTTCATGATGATTGAAATTTGATGATTGATTAATTGTTTACAAACAAACGAAATACTTTTGGGATTGTTGTTTTTTATGTTGTTAAAACTTTGTTAATGCTTTTTTGACTTCAATTCTCTGTATGTATCTGCATAGGCATAGCATCCCATAACAGATATTGCAAACAGGATAGACATACAGGTAAGATTGACTCCTGTAGGATTAGTGAACATGATGAACATGTACGGGATTGCTAAGGACATAAACCCGTAAAAAATAGATGCGAATAAACAGATTGACTTTTTCATGATGATTGATTTTTGATGATTGGTTATAAATAGTAAGTAAAATTTTCTGCTTTGATTGTTACGTTATTTTCGTATGGCTTAAGATGCTCTCTCATTTCTCTTTTATCGTAATATGTGACTGCATCCAACAACTTGTCACCATTGTACAATTCTGCTTCATAGTATCTGCAATCATCATCATATTCTGTGATGATTCTCACTAAGGTGACTGACTCAAACTTCTCAAACAAACTCTTAAACTTATTCATAAAAAATATGCGTTGAATAGTCGCATCCCTATTTTTAAATTATTCAATTATTGATGCTTCCAATTCACCTTCGTTATTCTCTACCCAATGTTCCACTAATCCCTGTGCTTCATTGTCAAGGTAGATGATTGGTTCCCATGATGGGTCATTTGCTCTGTATCCTACATGGTCTGTCCTGTCCTCTACCTGTACAAGTTTTTTCTTAACTAAGGATGAAATAACTCCTCTCACAACTTTTGTTTCAATACCTGTTTCCCTTGCAACATCTGTTGCACCAATGTCTGAGAATCCCCATTCTGCATACATACAATCTGCAATACATTGTAGGACTTGTTTCTCTAATTCGGTAAGATTTTTAATTGCTCTCATGGTGATTTTTTTTTGATGATTGATTAATGAATCGGTAGCAAATATAGTGTGTGTTTACATACAAACCAAATAATTTTAAGGATGTTAACAAAGTTTTAACAAATCCATAGCTAAGTAATTGATTCCCAATAAAAGGATTTTTAACAGAATCTGAATGCAGTTTTGAAATAGGTTTCAGAAATATGTAAAGGAAAAAATACAGGTTAGGTTTTGTGCATACATGCATGTGCAGGATATTAATAATATAAGGCATGGGTAATCTTACACGTTTACAGGTAGGCATAGCTACATAAAACACATAACGCATTGATTTAGAATGGATTAGGCATGATAGTCATCCACAGATTGACCTACCCACTCAGCAAAACCATTTCCCACAGGGCATGGGCTGGGCTGGTAATATGCGGGAACCCTATGCTCATACCACTATTTTACATTTTAGTCCCCCACCCGGTAAATCCCCCTGCATATATATCCCCTGAGCTGTCAAGGAATCCTTGACTGTTGGTACATTACATAATTCTAGTCCTTTATTTTACATTTTTAGGGTATTTACTGGAACGTAAAAAGGTCGTAAAGCTAAATATGGCTATAAGGCTGTAAGGCTGTAAGAACTATAATAAACTGGACTACTATAATAGACTGTAATATATATAAGAAGGAAACCTCATAACTCTATGATTATCAACAACCATAAAACATTATTTTGTTTTTTAAAACTGAAAAGGATATATTTGTAGTCTAAACCAAAGATAGATATGAAATCAGTTCAAGCATTTCTAGAGAACCCATTTAAGGTGGAGGGTGTTACTACAATTACCTACACTCCAAAGGTAGACGAAAAAATTGTAACAGACCCAGAGACGGGTGAGTTGTTTACAATAAGGAAGCTACCCAAGAGCCAGCAGCACCTGCATGATTCGAGGGTATATGTTAAGCTCTTTCAGGAGAGTCATGAAACCCTGCTCAAGCTTCCGCATGTTTCACTTAAGATATTAATATATGCGATGTGTAAGGTTAGACCACTTAGTGAGATTGTGTTCTTGCATGTGGATGACTGCATGGTGGCATGTGGTTTTAAGTCAGCTACATCGTACCGGGAAGGTATTCGTTTTTTGATTGAGCACAATGTTCTTGCAAGGAAGATGGGGTCTACGATGGAGTACTGGATAAATCCTAATATTTTCTTTAATGGAAATAGATTAAGACTAGCATAGACTTGTAACAAATTTTGGTGTATTTTTGTTACAAATAGAATTATGGCAAGTATTGATATAGATGAAGTTGTACAGTCTTTATACTGTGTTAGCGTTAGTGCACATGTAGCTCATGTAAACACTCGTTCATTTGCACAGCATGAGGCCTTGGGCGACTTCTATGAAAAAGCGAATAGCTTTAAAGATAGATTTATTGAGTATTGCATGGGGGCTGGGTTTTTAAATCAAGTTCAGCTTGAAGAGATTGAAGCGGAAGATTTGATGGATGAAGCAGAAGAGGCGTGCTACAATCTACTAGAGTTTGCTGATGCTACTAAGGATGAGACCATAAAGAATATGGCTGCTGATTTCTTAGAAGCTAAGAATAAGCTGAAGTATATGTTAATGCTTAAATAAATTTAGATGGCAAGGGCAAAATCAGCTGGGGATAACCGCAAGGTTAAGTTTGGTAAGAGAAGAAAAGGTTCTGCACAGAAGTCATTTAATAAGCATGATAGGAAAGACAGAAAGTATAGAAGGAAATGAGTACCGCAACAAAAACAAATCCTGCATTATGGAAACGAATAGTATCAAGGGTAAAGTCTGGTTCTCGTGGGGGAGATTCGGGGGAGTGGAGTGCGAGAAAAGCACAATTAGCGGTAGCCTTATACAAAAAATCTGGTGGTGGCTATCAAGGAAAGAAGTCAAGCTCAAATTCGTTGTCGAAGTGGACGAAGCAGAACTGGACGACTTCATCTGGGAAACCCTCCAATGGGAAGATGAGATACCTGCCAAAGAAAGCTTGGGAAGCCCTAAGCCAAAAGGAAAAGGCAGCAACAAACAGAGCAAAGGCAGAGGGGGACAGAAAGGGAAAGCAGTTCGTGGCACAGCCAAAGGAAATAGCAAAAAAGGTAAAAAGGTATAGGAAATGATATCAGGAGTAAAGAGAGTGGCTGGCGGTATTATGTACCGTGGGGAAAAGTTTCCCGGCTTTAACAAGCCAAAGAATGCTCCTGCTGGTGATAGCCATAAAAAAGTGGTACTAGCCAAGAAGGGTGATAAGGTAAAAAAGATTAAATTTGGTTATAGAGGTATGCAGGATTTTACCCAGCACAAAGACCCGAAGCGTAGAAAAAACTACTTAGCTCGGTCTGGCGGGATTAAAAACAAATCCGGTGCCCTAACTAAAAACGATATATTCTCAGCTAACTACTGGGCGAGACGTGTTCTCTGGTAATCTAGCTTTTTTCATGTTTGATTTTTTGGTTGAAAGAGCCCTGTTTCTACAGGGCTTTTTTGTGTATTTTTGTGGAATGACACTCTATAAAACCTTCAATTATAAGATTCCGATTTTCTATGTTCCCCTCAAGATTGTGGTGGGGATGACGATGAGGGATGCCCTAAAGAGCAAGGTGTTTAGTAAAGAGGATAGGGAGGAATGTAGCGACTCAGGTGCTCTGGCGTTTACACAAAAGGACTCCATATATCTTGCTATCCCATCTGCTGACGAGGACATTCAGTATGTCGTGCATGAAATAATCCATGCCAAGAACTATTTATATAAGATGAGAGGTATACTTCCAGATGTAGAAAACGATGAGAATGAGGCATATCTGGTTCAATATATCTACGAGAAATGTATTGATGCAAGAAGAAAGTTCTTTAACTTTGTATCCAAACAAAGGGATAATGAAGCTATTGCACAACAAGGCATTGGTTCTGGTGGACCCGGAAGCCAAGTCGAAGAAGAAGATTAGCACCCCGATGGGTGATATAGAACTCTATATTGCCAGCGACTATTCATGGGACAGCAGGGTTTCTTCAAGTACAAGCGGTATACTTCTTGAAGATTTTAAGGGTGCACCCAAAGGCTCAGTAGTTATATTCAACCACAGGGCAACCACACAGGATAACGAGATTGATGACAAAATATATTTAATTGACAATGCATTCATATACTTCTACCTTGATGGGAACGACCCAGTTCCCTTCGCAGGTTATTTTCTCATTTCCCGAATCAAGAAACGCAAGTACTCCTCAGAGCTGGTGCATATACCAGACGGATGGGCTGAGGACAACTACGACAATATCTTCAGAATTGAGAGAACTCCGAGAGGACACACAGATTTTCATGCAGGTCAGGAAGTGATAGCATATAAGTATAGCGACTACGAGATACCCTATGCTGTAAACGGAGTCCATGCAAGTGTGATACGTCTTAAAGAGGATGATATATTAGCTTTATCATATATGGAATTATAATGGCAAAGAAAACACTAGAACAAGAACTAGAGTTTTATAGACAGGATGGGATAGTCGGTCTATACTACTCGCTAAATAAAAAACTAAACGAGCTATCTAAAGCTATAGATGGTTCCACTATAGACTTCTCAAGCAGAGATGATAAATCATTTGAGAGGCTCATGAAAGCTATGGTGGAGTCTAAGCTTATAGCCGAAAACATGAAATGGCTTCGTACAGAGTTCGCCCTAACTGGGGATGAAGAAAAGGATAAGACTGCAACAAGAAGACCATTGATTGAAGAACTTTCAAGAAATGGAAATTAATTTAAAGAAGCCAGAGATACGAAAGATGGATAAGCAGATGCTAACGAATCACGTTAGTAAGATGCAGACGTACCATAAAGATGTAGTGAGGGGCATGATAAAAAAATCAGATGTCCTTAAGAAAAGGATTCGTAATAAGGATGAACTGATTAAGAATTTAAGGTACCAAGTTTTTGTGATGACACGAAGGCTGTATGCACAGAAGCTAAGGTATAGTAAAGAGAAGACGATAGCTAAGAATGCAATGTATGATAAGGCTATAAACAATATCGTTAGCAAAAGGAAAGAGCTTATTGATATACCTAAGTATCACATGGCTTTGTTTGAGCTAAGTAAAGTTTTTGAAAAGCCTGAAATGTTCATCATACTTTTGCTTTGGGCAAGTAGATACGAGTACTATTCAAAGAAAGAGTTTGAACTAAACTTCAAGAACTCACCCATTCGTTTCACTAAGTATAACAGGATGCTTCTTCGTGAAGGATACGCAAATAAGTGGGAGGTAAAAAGAAGTAGTTACTTTATTTCTGCGAAAGGTAAAGAGCTAGTAGAGAAAATAAACAAATTTGTTTACAATAGACTGAATGGCTAAGAAAATAGAGATATATGGCACCAAAATTGAACTTCCTGAAGAAAGGAATGTATTCAAAAACTCGACCAAAAGGGATGAGCAAAAATTTGTTAGAATTTCAGTTCCGGATGACTTTTCTTCTTTGGAGTTTGATTCTGAGGGGATACCTATTTATACAGACAGTCAAGCTTCTTTTGTTAAGAACGAATACGAAAAAATAAGGAACGGATATTGGTTCTATAATAACGGGGAACCAACATATATAACTGGTCTACACTACTTCTATCTTAATTACTGGACGCTTGAAGATGGCGGTAAGCCAGATTATAGGGATGCAGACAGAAGATGGTTTTTATTCAGAAATCATTGTGAGGCTTTACCCCAATGCTTTGGTATCATAAGAATAAAGAAACGAAGGGAGGGTGCTACATCTCAAGAGGCTTGTGCATTAGTGTATAAGGCTATTATGCGACCTAAGTCTAACTGCGGTATAGTGAGTAAGACTGGTAACCCAGATGCTAGGGATGTGTTTCAGAAGATGATTGTATGGGGATACAAGAACCTACCAGTATTTCTAAAACCTTCTATAGAGGATGAGACCTCTAAGACGAGCCTCGTATTCTCTCCTCCAAAGAAAAAGAACAAGACCGTTGTAAGGACTAAGGGAAAAGTGTTTGATGATGACATGGGTCTTGAGTCTGTTATTGATTACCGTGCAACAGCTTTAAACTCGTATGACTCAGGTAGGATTACTGCGATATTGATAGATGAGGGAGGTAAGTGGCCCAAAGACGTACCAATCAATAAATACTGGCCCATCGTAAGAAAAACGCTAACGAGGGGTATGATTAAGGTTGGATTTGCGGTAATACCATCTACGGTAAACGACTCAGAGAATGGTGGTATAGAGTTCAAGGAACTTTTTGATGGCTCAGACCATCTAGGTCAAGATATTACGGCTACTGGATTATTCCAATACTTTACCCCAGCCTATGACGGGTATGAGGGATTTATAGATGAGTACGGGATGTCTATTATAGACAACCCAACAGAAAGGCAGAAGCAGTATATAAAGAAGAAGTTTGGGGTGGATATACAGATGGGTGCAAAGGATTTTCTACTAAAACAAAGAGAGATTATTAAAGACCCTACAGCACTTTCCGAAGAAATACGGATGAACCCATTCTCTGTTGAAGAGGCATTTAAGATAGATGCTAAGAAGTGCTATTTCAATAGCGACAAGATATACGAACAGATAAACTTCTTGTCAGAGAATCCTGTAAGGATGAGGAAAGGTAGCTTCTTCTGGAAGGATGGGCATAAGGGTGGGGATGTTTATTTTCAGGACTCATCTGAAGGGATGTGGCATATACTTGAGCTACCAACTGTTGAGAATATGTCACAGGTTGGAGATAGGGGTAGGGTACCGGGGAATACACCAATCTACACCATAGGTGTTGACCCTTTTAGAAACTCTATGGCTAGTTCAAAGTATAGTTCTATGGGTAGTGCTTGGATTTGCAAGAAGTACAATACCACAGACCCAGAAAATACGGGTATGCCGATAGGTCATTTTTACGGAAGACCAAAGCTGAAAAGTATGTTTGATGAGGAAATGCTGAAAGCTGCGGTTTATTATGGATGTAAGTTGGTGTACGAGCTTGATGCCGGGGATGACGTGGTTAGGATAGCCTTAGAGAATAAGTTGATTAATTACATGAGCAAGACTCCTAGCTCCGCCATCAAGCCGGGAAGGGAAGGTCAAAAGACAAAAGAGTGGGGCGTAAAGAGTTCTGACCCATTTGCGATGAGCCAACAGCTAGAACTTGCTATTCAGTTTATTGAAAACCATTGTCATAAGATTTATTATAAAGAATTACTGGAGGAGCTTCTGGTTTATGACCACATGAATAGAACTATCTTTGATAGAACGGTAAGCTTTATGATTAGTCTTTTGGGTATGGTAGAACATAGGGTCGTGGAGGAGTCTAAGCCGAAAGTGCTCATGATACAAAAATTTAAGCTTAATTTGTAATATCTTTGTACACTAAAGGGATGTAATGTCTAATTCAAACGCATTGCTCAATTTCCACGCTGCACCTTCTAACAAGAAGAAAAGCAAGGACTTTGGGCTAAAGATAGCTAAACATATTGAAGCCCACTTTGCTGGGCAATACTATACTGATAGGAATAAACGTATAGAAAAAAACGTAAAGTTTGCTATGGGTAAACAACCCATGCAGGAGTACCTATCTCAAATGAATATTGATGGTAAGGATGTGTATATCAATCTGGATACCACTCCACCACCCATCGCACCAAAGTTTGTAGAGGTTATTGTGGGTAGCTTAATGAAAAGACAGGAAACTCCAAGAGTTTCAGCTATCGACCCTATCTCCGTTAAGCAGAGGTTTAATGAGATGGCTGACGCTAAGTTTAGGATGGAAAACAAGGATTTCATTTCCAGCCTAGAACAGCAATTGAACCTAAAGCTAACAAACGAGCAAGAATATACTCCAGAAGATAATGATGACCTTAAGTTGTATTTTGAGCTTGAGCATCGTTTGCCGGAAGAGATTTTCTTTGAAGAAGGATTGCAATATGTATTAGATAGCAACTCTTCAAACGTGGTAAAAAGAAGGCTGATTTTTGATATTATAACTGCCGGATATGCTGCCACCAAGTCTATCATGGACAGCAACGGAAAGATTAAGATTAAGAGATGTATACCTCAAAACATGGTGTACTCCTTCTCTGAATATGATGACTTTAGAGATAGCTCCTTTATCGGTGAGGTAACTCCAATGAAGATAAGCGAGCTTCGTGTTTTATACCCAGAAGTTGATGAGCAGTTGTTTTTTGAGATTTCTCAGAAAGTAAAGGCTAGAAATACAGTAAGCAGATGGGATGAGAAATATCGTTATTCAGATACTAGACCATATGATGAGCTTACAGTTGATGTACTTCAATTTGAGTTAAAGACAATAGATAACTTGTTGTATCAAGTTAAGAAGACATCCAATGGCTCTATCGTTGTTGATAAGAAGGAAAATGCACCAGAAAAGATTGGTGATAATAAGGAGATGATTGATAAGAAAATCTTTGTTATCTACGAGGGTGCGTATGTGATGAATAGTGGCATTATGCTTGATTGGAAGAAGCAACAGAATATGATTAAGCCTTCTATGCCAGAGAAAATGGCAGAAGCTTACTTCAGTTATTCCATCTTCATGCCAGACAATTACGAGCTGAATAATCTTCCAATGATTCAAAGGATGGAAACCTCTATCCGTCAGATGACTTTAACTCATATGAAGATTCAGCAAATTGTAGCTAAGATGAGACCCGCTGGTCTTATCATTGATGTTGACGGTTTGCAGAATATCTCTCTCGGAGAGGGTAAGTCTATTTCTCCACTTGAGATTCAAAAGATTTACGACCAAACTGGTAATATATACTATCGTTCAATGACCGAAGAGGGTCAAAGAGCTGGTTCTCCTATCGCAGAGATTGCGAATAGCGGAAGCGTTCAGCAGTTACAAGAGCTTATTAATATCTTCAACTATTACCTTAATAGGCTTCGTGAGGAGACTGGTATCAATGAGCTAAGAGATGGGGCTGGTATAAATCCTCGTCTTGGTAACAAACAGCTTCAGGCTGGTATAGCTGCATCTAATAATGCAACGGACTTTATTTATGACTCGTATATCAACATCATTGAGAATACGATGATGAAATGCGGTATCCTTTTAGCTGATGCTGTTAATTATAGGGTTGCTGAATACGCCAAGGTGGTAAAGGCGAACATAACTGGTAGGTATTTTGATATCAAGGTTGATATGTTGCCAGATGACGACTACAGACAATATTTAGAGGGAATGGTTCAAACGGCTCTATCTTCTGGTCAAATTGACTTTGAAACTGCATTTAATATTAGAAATATTAAGAATATTAAGCTAGGTGAACTATATTTGTCAAGAGCTACGAAGAAGAAGCAGAAGGAGGCACAAGAACAGGCTATGCAGAATAGTCAAATGAATGCTCAGTCACAGCAGGAGTCACTACAGTTGAAAGCTCAGATGGATGCTCAATTAGAGCAGATTCAGGGTGAATACAAAGTGAATACTGTTAAGACTGAACAGGCTATGAGAGCAGAGAGTGATATGCAGATGTTCGTTATGGATATCCTAAAGAAATCCTACGAAATGGATAAGCCTTTGACTCCAGAACTTCAAAAAATAGTAGACAACTACTTCCAAGCTCAAGAAGCTAGGGCTATTGCTATGCAACAGCAGATGGCTGCACAGCAAGAGGCTGAAGCCGAGCAAGAGCAAGAACAAGAGCAATAATTGGGTAATTAAATAAAAACAAATCTATGACTTCAAATGAATTCAATCCGTTTGCGGAATCCACATGGAATGAGGAACCGCAGAACGAGCAGACAGATTCTTCACAAGAAAAAGAATCACTAAATTCGCAAGAAAGTAATACTGATGACTCAGAAAAATCAGATGTCGAGGGTAAGAATGATGACGGACAGCCAGAAGGGAAAGCTTCGGATGATTCTGGGCAAGAGCCTTCAGGAGACGGCAATGCAGCTGGAAGCGATGATTCGCAGGAAGAGGATGAGGACTTTCAACCTGAATTAGACTTCAAGAACGAAGTTTCTAAGAAGGTATTCGATTCAATAGTATCCGGTAACTACGCAGAGGTTGCTCCTATCATATATGAGCAGACCGTATTATCTAATCTTGATAAGCTATCAGACGAAGAGGTTTTGAAACTGATGATTCAGTACGAAAACCCAGACATGACTGATACCGATATTCAAAAGGAATATAACGACAGATATTCTCACGAAGAGGAAAAAAAGGATACATCCTTTATGACCGAAGATGAGGTGGCAGAATACAATAAGTCCGTTGAAAGAGCTAAGAAAAGAGCTCTTAAAGAAGTCAAGAAGGATGCAAGAGATGCTGTAAAATACCTATCAGAGAAGAAGGTTGATATTGAGCTTCCTAATATTTCTGAATACATGAAGTCTATGGCTCCAAAGTCTGTAGATAATTCAAAAGAGGTAGAAGAGTATAATAAGTACATCCAATCTGAAAGAGCTAAATACGAGTCTAGCATTGACAATGGATTAGAGGCTGTGAAGCCTTTTGAGATGGATTACAAGGATGATGATGTTTCCTTTAAGGTAAACTTTATACCTAACAAGGAAGACCTTACTAGCATGAAGGATGACCTAAAAAAGTTCACTTTAGAGGACTTTTACGGACCTAGATACTATGACGCAGAAAAGGGCGAGTACAAGACAAGTGCACTTGCCGAAGACATATACTGGCTAAACAACAGGGATAAAATCATAAAGTCTATAGTATCTCAGGCTGTAAGCTCCGCTAAGGCTAATATGCTGAAGAACATTAAAGGTGTTTCTATAGGAGATTCCCCTTCATCTAGGTCATCTTCTCAGAGTACTAAGAGTGACGTTGATGCTTGGGTTGAGAAACTTTATAGCATGTAAACCGACCCCTTCCCATGCAATATACCCGGTCTGCAGGTGCAGCCGGGTTTTTTGTTTTATAGATATAAAAAAAACATCCTATATTTGCATTATCTATTTGGCAGTACGCCAAGCTCTTACGACCAAGTGTGGTCAGTTTTACAAAAATCATTTATTGGATGTGCGGTTTCGCATGCGAGTTCGATTCTCGTAAATGAACCAATTTTATTTTTAACAATTAAAAGTGCATAAAAATGCCTATTAATCAACCTTCTGGCGTACAACTTGGTACTGGTGTTGGTCGTCAGTTTGTGAGTGACTTATCACTCTTAAAGCCACAATTCTATGACAAGTTCGTAGAAAAGTATGGCAACCAGAACTACACTCAGCTTCTTGAGATGATTGGATTGAAAGCTGTAGTACCGGGACGTGAGTTTTTCCACTTCGAGTCTTACGGTAAGCTTCATTCTTCTATCAAGATTACTGCTGCATCTACTGTATCTGTAACCAACTCTGGTGTTACAGTTACTTTGACTGCTGGTTCTCACTACAATAGTGGTGCTCAATCTCCAGTTCGTGTAGGTGAAGTTGTTGAAGCTGCATCTTCTGGTGTTCAGTACAAAATCACAGGTGTTAACAAAACAACTGCAGGTGCTCACACAGCTACTATCGTTCCGTTGAAGAATGCTTCTTCTACTTTGGCTGCTGGTGAAATTTTGTTGTTCCGTGGCGTAACTGAGGCTGGTGAAGCTTCTTCTGCTGCTGACACAATTGCTAACCTTACAGAAAAGAAAATCTTCACAACTACCGAGATTCGTGAAGATTACAAAATCACAGACCGTGCTAAGATTGAAGAAATCTACCTGAATTTTGAAGGTGGTTCTTTCTACACTTACAAAGGTTTGGATGAGGCTGTAAGACGTTTCATGAACAATAAAGAGTTCAAGCTTATCTTCGGTTCTGATGCAGATAACATCTCTGGAACTGTAGGTGCTAAAGGTCTTATTCCTCAAATTGAGGCTGGTGGACAAACTTACCAATACGATATCGCTGGTAACACAGTTGGTTTCGGAATGGAAGATTTCCATAACCTTGTTCGTCAAATTGACTTTAATGGTGGTGCTCAAGAATACCATTTCTTGATGGATTCTTACTTGAGAACTGCTGTTGATGACTCTTTGTTCGCTAAATATCAGAATGGTGCTATCGTTTGGGCTAACGCTGGTGGTTCTCAGGATTTGGCTGTTAAATACGGCTTCGATTCTTTGAAGATTGACGGTGTTACCTTCCATCTGAAGAAGTACTTGCCTTTCAACTCTGAGGCTATCTACGGACAGTCTTTGGCAAGTAACGGAAACAAATTTGACTTCTACGGAGCTTTGATTCCAATGAAAGAACGTGATGCTCAGTCTGGAGATAAAATCCCAGCAGTTCGTATCGTGTCTAACGAAGTTGAGTCAGGTAAGGAAGTTAAAGTGTGGGAGACTGGTGCTCTTGCTAAGGTTCCGACTTCTGACAAAATGGAATTGAACGTGCATCACATGGCTTACTGCGGATTGCAAGTTTTCGCAGCTAACCAGTTCATCGTTGTGAAGAAGTAATAGTGTCATAGTTTAATCCCAATGTACCCCTGCAGGTTCTCCTGTGGGGGTTTTTTTATGCATTATTTTGTAATAAACCAACAAAATGACTATCTTTGTTAGTATTAAACTAAAACGCTATGGCACAAAAAACTAAGAGAACCTTAGATGATAATGGTAATCTTGTTGTTGAGCAAGAGCCAACAATGGAAACGGCACTAAGCTCAATCACCCTAGAAAAGAAAGAAGTTAAAAAAGAGCCTAAGACTTACGTCTTTAAGCTTATCACAAATGCTTCACCTAATGACAAGAAGCAGTTCCCTCCAAGATTTATGTTGGCTAATACCGACATCGTTTTTGATGAGGAGGCTGGTTACAAAAGAGCTATGCGATATCTTCCGGGAATCAACACCTTATGGGTTGACGAGCAAGATAATCTCCCTGAGAATATCGTTAACCGCAGACCTTCTATCACTTTTGTAGACGGATTCTTATATGTACCCGCTACGGATAGAATGCTTGTAGAGTTCTTGACAAAAAGTAACAGGTGCTTGAATGCGGAGCATAGAGATGCTAATATGCCAGCAACATATGAGATTATGAACTTTGAGGCTATCTCAAAGAAGAATATCCAAAATGTAAAGACTAAGCATGAGGCTATGAAGATTGCACTCTCTGCGTCAGAGCAGTCAATGCTTGAACACATTGATTATCTTGGTATCACTAAAATCAATGCACAGGGGATAGAAAAAGACTCTGATGAGCTTCGTGTTGAGTATGTATCTGTGGCTGAAAATAGACCAGAATTGTTCCTTAAATCCTACAATAATCCGACTACAAAGGCGTTCCATTTGGTTAAAAATGCCTTGGAGTCTGGAATCCTCACCGAGAGCATAACTCCGGGTCAGGTTCATTGGGCAGAAAGTAGAGGTTTGGCAGCTGTAATCCCAGCAGGTGAAAAAACAGTTGAATACCTTGTTAAGTTCTGTTTTAAGGAGGGAGAAGGACAACGCTTCTACGAAAGGCTTAAGGGTCTGTAATTTGTGGTATATTTGCCTTATATTACTCAATAAAACACAATTTTTATGCTTAATGACATGTTAGCAAAAATGGCATCAAAGCTTGGAGCACCCAAGTCAGATGACATGGAACGTGAGGATACGGCTCCAGACCCTAACGGAGAAGATAATCCTATTGACAAAAGATACAAGGCTGGTGCAGTAATTTCTAGTTTAAGACCAAAGCTTATTGAAGCTCTTAGAAAGAAAGACCCTAAGAAGTTCGACTCTTTCATGGAGCAGTATAATACGATACTTAAAGACCAGACTTCTTTGGTTAGACAAGGAAAGTGGGAAGAAGGAAAGAAGAAGCTCATGGAAGCTCAAGACTTCGCACAGAAATCTGACCTAGAAACATACTTGTCCCCAGATGAAATCAAGAAGACTTTAGGTAATGATTATGATGCTTTCCTAAAAGCTACTATAGATATGGGGCTTGCACAGAACCCAGAAGAAAAGAGTAAAACTCTTGTTGGCTCTAAGGAGCAAGGTAAAGTAGGTGGACTAGGAGATATTAAGTTTGGTAGAAGATTTGCTACTATGTTGGCTCCTACTGGTATTGCTGGT